>JAABUR0100005057.1_pt1 | contig 17073 bp, 23 predicted proteins | sample 5560091 | NCBI WGS metagenome assembly JAABUR01 (sample SAMN10711879, study PRJNA513375) | rock metagenome | isolation source: Antarctica rocks | place: Antarctica: Victoria Land, University Valley sud | reverse complement strand
TCTTCAGTTCGGGCAGAAGGAATAAAATTTAGCTGATAAAAGAAGCATCAACATTTGATTATAAATTTAACTTTGGTTCCGGCTGACGGGTTTCAAATATCGGTTCTTCGCCAAGCCTTTTCCGTTAGCCGCAAGCATAAATTAAAAACATGCAGATTCCAGACCCAATTACATTCATTATTAAGACACCTCTTTATTCATCCTTTGACTTGTCCCTTGAGAACAATCACCAATTAGCGACAGATATCTATTATTTTTCAAGCAAGTTTGACGCTTATTGTATTGACTGCGCTAAGGAAACTACTTATCAACCTCAAACTAAATACAATGGGCAGCAATTAGTTGAGATATCAGATAATAAAAATGAGGATAACACAAGGATTTTTTATTGCACAAGAAATCAATCTCACAAGCTTACGGTTCATTTTAAGTTTCATAAAAAGAGCCTGATTAAAACAGGACTATTTCCCTCAATTGCAGACTTATCTAATCATGAAATTCGTAGGTACAAAGGGGTACTTGACAATCTAAGTTACAATGAACTTAATAAGTCGGTTGGACTCGTATCGCATGGTATTGGAATAGGTTCTTTCGTTTACTTAAGAAGAATTTTCGAAAATCTTGTAGAAGAAGCACATAACAATGCTTCAATAGATTCGAAATGGAATGAAGAGCAATATGCCAAATCAAGAATGGATGAAAAGATACTAATGCTTAAAAATTTTTTGCCAGAGTTCCTTATAACAAATAGAAGTATTTATTCAATTTTAAGTTTAGGAATTCACAGTCTTGATGAACAAACCTGTCTTGACCATTTTGATACTATTAAAGTTTCCATTGAACTTATATTGGACGAAAAAATAGAAAAACGCTTAAGAGAAGAAAAGGTAAAAGTTGCAACAGCTAAAATTACATCTTTGACACAACGTTTAAAGAATAATGCCAGCGGCTAACAAAAGTATTGCCAATAGTGGGGCTGGACGTTGGAGCAATCGGCAGCGGTTCGCTGTTCAGCTTTGGTTCCGGCAGAAGGTTAGTAATTTGGCTTTTTGTTGTTAACTTTCATCTTTAAATCAAAACCCGGCGGCGGTTACCCAGCGGAAGGAATTCTATTTCCCCACCATCGGCAATACTAAATCGTTGGGCGCAAACTTGCGTGACACATTTCCGACCTCAGAACAGACCATAATTGCCTACCTTTGAAATAATGACGAAAAGGATTTACATAGACACGTCGGTTGTAGGCGGACAATTCGACAAAGAATTTTCTACTGACACAATTCCTTTTTTTGAGGCAGTAACAAGCGGACAGATCATTGTCATCGTATCCGACCTTTTAGAAGCGGAATTACTTAGGGCACCACAACACGTAAGGGACTTTTTGGCGACACTTCCATCCGGACAAATTGAAAATATCAGACTGACACAAGATGCTGCCGAACTTGCAGACCAATATATTTTAGCCAAAGTAGTTGGACAGACAAGCCGGGCAGACTGCCAGCATATTGCAATGGCGACAACTGTTAAAGCCGATGTACTTGTGAGCTGGAACTTTAAGCATATCGTAAACCTCGACAAAATAAGAGGTTACAACGGCATCAACTATCAGTTAGGGCACAATATGATAGAAATTAGAACACCAAAGGAAATTATCAATTATGACAACACAAACTCATAACACAGAACAAGACGTGGTCAAGGATTTAAGAAAAATCCGTGACCAGATCAGCAACGAAATCAAGGAAATGACCTTTGCGGAGGAACGTGCATATTTGGATAAATTACTTGCTGACAAAGAAAAGTCTGCGCCCAACACGGTATTGCCAAAAGCGGGGCTTGACAATATCTATTAGGCTGACGGAGGTAATCGAACATTTTTAATTCTATTGAACAGCAGTACTGAAATTCCCCCCGCCTTCGGCAATACCTCGCCGTTAGCGGTTACTTTATATGGACAACGTATCAATAATAGAACTCCCTTCTAATCTTGGATTGAAAGAGCCAATGGCAGGACAAGAACCTGGTGTAAAAAAACTGCCGGACTGGTTCAGAAAATTTAAATTCCATGACCTTATAAACCCTCAAAGTATTTGCAGGCTTGACAGTCCAACTTATACTATGAATTTGGACAAAATATCTGGAGTAAGAAATGCTAATAGCATTGTAGCATATTCAAAAGAACAAGTAAAGATTTTAGAAAAAGTATTATTAGAAAATAAATTTCCAATTGTCATTGGTGGTGATTGCAGTATTTTAATCGGCAACGCTTTGACACTTAAAAAGATTGGCAACTATGCTCTATTTTTCCTTGATGGACATACAGATTTTATGTGGCCCTCTCTTTCTCAAACCGGAGGTGCAGCAGGTATGGACTTAGCTATTGTTTGTGGTTACGGACATGATAAATTAACGAACATTGATACGCTAAAACCATATTTCAAGGAAGACCAAGTTTGGTGTGTAGGAAACAGGGATTATGAAGAATGGTATGTTCAAGCCATTGTGGATTCTAAAATTCAATACACAGACCTTAACAGACTAAGAGAACATGGAGTTAAAAATTGTATAGCTGACTTTTTAAGAATGGTAGCGACTAAAAACTTAGACGGCTTTTGGATTCACATTGATGTTGATGTTTTAAATGATAATATTATGCCTGCTGTTGACAGCCCACAAGCAGATGGTTTAAATTATAAAGAATTTAATGAACTTCTACAACTTCTATTAACAGACAAGAGAGCGACAGGGTTAGAAATAACAATTTTAGACCCTAACCTTGACCCGACAGGACAGTACACGAAAGATTTTGTAACTAATTTTTGTAACACTTTTAATTCGACAAAAAAAGCAACCGCTAACAAAAGTATTGCCAATAGTGGGGCTGGACGTTGAAGCAATCGGCAGCAGTTCGCTTGTCAGCTTTGGTTCGGGCAGGAGGTTATGAATTTGACTTTTTGTTGTTACCTTTCACCTTTAAATCAAAACCCGGCAGCGGTTACCCGGCGGAGGTAATTCTATTTCCCCACCATCGGCAATACTGAATCGTTAGCTGCAAGCATTAACAGACACTACGATTCAAACAGAAACTGTAAAAAGCAACTTTAATGACAAAATGTTTTTCATTTATAGGGCTTCTTTTTTTGACAATGGCTTGTAAGCAAAATGCTAACAAGAAAGACCAAACAGGTAAAGTAGAAAAGCAAAATACATTTCGCCTGTATTCAAAAAACGTTTTAGATTCGTTTTCTATTTTTGTAAATCTACCTAACGACTACAACGCTCAACAAAAAGAAAAATATCCTGTTGTTTATCTTTTAGATGCAAACTTATATTTTGATATTCTTGCAACTACTATTAATAAATATTCAGAAGTTGGTTTAGCACCATCTGTCATTTTAGTAGGAATTGGCTATAAAGATTTTCCTACAATGGACTCATTACGAAACAGAGACGACACTTACCCAACGGCAATTCCAGAATATGAAATGACAGTAAGCGGTGGTGCGGACAAGTTTTTATCATTTATAAATAATGAACTTATTCCGCAAATTGACAAAGAATATAAAACTGATACATCTAAACGTGTACTTATGGGTCACTCTTTAGGTGGATACTTTACAGTTTATACAATTCTTCAAGATTTATTAGGCAAAAGCAATAGTTTCAATAGTTACATTGCAGCAAGTCCGTCAATTCATTATAACAAATATTACATTTTGAGCCAATTAAAAGAAATTACTACACAAAAAAACAGACACAAAAAAATAAATACATACATAACATTTGGCGGACAAGAAGATGCTGAAAGCAAAACTGATTCAAGTATTATGAAACTTAATGACTTGACAAATCAGTTATCAAATTTATTTTCAGTTAAACAATCGGATTATGTAATTTATAAGAGCGACATATTTTCTAACCTTGACCATATGGATACTCAAATTCCAACACTTATAAAAGGATTACAATGGACATTGAGCCAAAAAAAGTAAATGATAGACCTCAACGAAATATGCCAGCAGCCAACAAAAGTATTGCTGCAAGTGGGGCTGGACGTTGAAACAATCGGCTGCAAATCGCTATCAGCAACAGTTCGGGCTTGACGAATAAAGCCAAGCAAAAGTTCATATCTTCAACTTTTAAAACAAAACCAAGCTGTAGTTCCGGGCAGGACATTATAAAATCCCTCACCTGCAGCAATACTCAAACGTTACATGCCATTTTAAAAAACAACTCCAATTATGAGACAAATTAAATTTATTACTTTTCTTTTCTACTTTTCATTCGTTACGGTAGCTGTATTTGGACAGACAAAGAAGCTTAACAACAATCCTTCATATCTAATTGACAGTTTAAAGAATGCCGACCAAAGCCTACTAGCAATAAAAAATGCGGACAGTACGGCAAAAGCATTTCAAAAAATAATTCGCTCTAACTTTTTATCTGTAAAAACTATTGCAGACAAATTTGGCTTTCCAGGTTATGACTTGGTTGGTAAGGAAAGTTCTAACAATTATTGGATGCTTATTCAACATAGTGATTTTGACGTTCCCTTTCAAAAGCGAATATTAAAACTCATGAAGGTTCAAGTTGACAAAAAAAATGCTTCTGGACAAAATTATGCTTATCTTATTGACAGGATAAATTTGAATGAAGGCAAACAACAAGTTTACGGAACACAAGTAAATATGGGTGAGAATGGAACAACTATCAAACCTTGTATTGACACCACCAATTTAGACAAACGAAGGCTTTCAGTTGGACTAACACCTATGAAGGACTATCTAAAAAAATGCGATGAAATGTTTTACGAAATGAACAAGGACAAATTAAAAAAATCAAGTAACAAGGATAGCACAAAGAAAAACGGCATGTAACATTGGTTTGGCAAAAAACTGGCTGACGGAAGCTATTGAACTTTTTTTGCTATTTGGCTTTAGTTTCGGCCGAATATTAGAAATTTAGCTTATAAAAGAAACATCAACATTTGATTATAAATTTAACTTTGGTTTCGGCTGACGGGTTTTAAATATCAGTTCTTCGCCAAGCCACAGCCGTTAGCGGTAATATCAATGGACTACGTTAAAAATTCAAATGACTAAGCCCGAATTTAATAGGATCATGAATTTCATCGTATTAGACTTTTGCGTTATTGTCTGTCTTATGACAATTGGACTTTTCATGTTTGGAAATGTCCGAGAAAACGGCGACTCAAACGCAGCTTCTAATTATGGCATATTTATTCTTCCTTTAATTCCAATTATTCTAATTGCTTTAGGACTAATTCAAATGACCAAAGCTTATTTTAAGTCTAAGAATGTTTGGTTAAGTTCGTTAACTCCTTCTATTCTTGCGATAATTGCTGTTTGGCTAAAACCGACTTTAGGATATATTCTTGTGAGCTGTTTATTATTTATAATCTTTTACAGTATTTTAAAGCAACTGCTACATTCAAATTTTTCAACCAAAACTCATGTATAGACATACTACACCTAACATTGGTTTGGCAAAAAACTGGCTGACGGAACACAACATCAACTTTAGTTTTGCTATTTTACTTCTGTTCCAACTTGACGAATAAAAATTCAGCCGATAAAAGAAGCATCAACAATTGATTATTAATTTAACTTTGGTTTCGGGCTGACGGGTTTTAAATGCCAGTTCTTCGTCAAGCCTTGAACGTTGGCGGTCATACCAAAACAAGCCTCACAGACAAAAACTAACCAACAAATTTCATACTTAGTCGAATTGAAGACACGTTAAAATGTATCATAAAACCCAACTTTTGTATAATTACTAAAACCTATTACCGTACTAATTTTGTCCCATTAAATAATTCAAAAATAAAATAATGACAAAGACAATTTTAATTACGGGTGCATCTCGTGGCTTCGGAAAAATTTGGGCAGAAGCCTTTTTAAAACGTGGCGACAATGTAATTGCCACATCAAGAAATGTAGAACAATTACAAGACTTTACTGACAAGTACGGTAAGGCAGTTTTACCACTTCAATTAGACATTACAAACAAAGCCGAATGTATAGCGGTGGCAAATAAAGCCAAACAACATTTTGGCAATATTGATGTCGTGATAAACAATGCAGGATATTGTGTGTTTGGCACAATTGAAGAAAACAGCGAAAAAGAAGCAAGAGATTTATTTGAAGCAAACGTATTTGGCACACTTTGGATGACTCAAGCTATTCTTCCCATTTTCAGGGAACAAGGCAAAGGACATATCATTCAACTGTCAAGTGTATTAGGTATAAATTCTTTGCCAACTATGGGCTTGTATTGTGCAACCAAATACGCTGTAGAAGGTTTTAGTGAAGCATTACAAATGGAAGTAAAAGATTTTGGCATCAACGTAACTTTAATAGAACCAAATTCATTTAAGACTGATTTCTTTGGTTCATCGGCTATTGCAAGTACGCCAATAGATGCCTACTCAAAAGTTACTTATGATTTTCAAAATGGCGATGGTGTAAAACCTGAAAACATTGGCGACCCAAATGCTACCGTGGAAGCTATTTTAGGAATAGTAGATGCAGAAAACCCACCACTACGTTTGTTTTTAGGAAAATTAGCTTATCCTTGGACACAATATACTTATGGAGAAAAATTAGCTTCTTGGGAAGCGTGGAAAGAAGTATCGACAAAAGCACACGGACATTAAAAATTTATTTCATCTACATAATTACAAAATCTGCGTTTTACAAACGTGGATTTTGTAATTTTATACCCAACAAAAGATGAAACATTATAAAACTATTTCACAATTGCATCAAAGTAGTGGTTATCCACCGCCAGAAAACCCGATGCTTAGTTTACTTACTTGTAATGAGTTAAGCAAATGTTCTATTGGCGAAAATAAATTTACAAGTGATTTTTATATGATTGCCCTCAAAAAAATAAAGTCGGGCAATTTTTTGTATGGAAAAACCAAGTACGACCACGACAATGGTTCAATGTCGTTTGTGAAACCAAGGCAGGCTATGGAAATCAGCAATGTGGAAATGGCAGAAAAAGCAATGGTTATTTTTATTCAAAGATTATTTTTTGGGACACAACCTTCACACGGAAATTAAAAAATTTGGATTTTTTGATTACGAAACTTATGAAGCTTTGCATTTATCGCCATCCGAAAAACAAATCATTTGGGAATTATATGACAAAATTAACATAGAATATAAAAACAACCCTGATGAATTTAGCAAGGAAATTATCCTAACACATATAGACTCTATTTTAAAATATGCACAGCGTTTTTATAAAAGACAGTTTATCAGCCGAAAAGCAATGTCAGGCACAACGGTTTCAAAGTTTGCTGAAATTTTATCGTCATATTTAGAAAGTGGTTTACTACAACAAAAGGGATTACCAACTGTAAGTTTTATGGCTTCACAGCTAAATACTTCATCTCGGTACTTAAGTGATTTATTAAAGCAAGAAACAGGTAAAACTGCATTAGGACATATTCATATCTTTTTAATTGACGAAGCCAAAAATTTATTAATGAGTACCGACAATACTATTGCAGAAACAGCTTATCAATTAGGATTTGAAAACCCACCCTATTTTTCAAGACTATTTAAAAAAGAAACAGGGATTACACCGAATGAGTACAGAGTGCAGTTTTTAAATTGAAAGACAAGCTACCGAAAAAGGTACGAACCGCTAACAAGGGTTTGCCAAAATGGTGGCAGAAGTGCTACATTGAGCATTTGGAATTTTAATAAACATTTTTGCTAAATTGAACATTTGCACTTCTAATTCCCCCACTTCGGCAAGCCCCAAAACGTTAGCGGTAATGGTATCCCGACACAACAACTATTCACGATTAACTAAAAACTGACATTCCAATACAACAAAAGTAGATTTGGTTATACTTGTTTCTTGTTTGTTGTGGAGCTTTGCATCAAATAAAAAAACAATTATGAAATCAATCATTTTCTGCGGGCTGATGATTTGCCTGTCGGCCGGCACCGTACTGGCACAGGGTAATCTAACGGTCAACATCAAAGGGCTGAAATCCAATAAGGGCCAGTGTAAGTTATGGCTTTGGAATTCAGCAGACGGTTTCCCGACTAATGAGAAAAAAGCCGTTAAATCTGTGGAGATGCCGATTGCAGGTTTGGCTAGCCAGTACGTATTCGAGAATTTACCGGCCGGAAATTACGCGGTAACAGCAATCCACGACGAAAACGGTAACCACAAGCTTGATACCAATTTCTTAGGCATACCTAAAGAGGCGTTCGGCTGTACCAACAACGTGCGGGGCGGTTTGACTGGTCCGCCTAAATTCGAGCCTGCCAAAATCATAGTGCCCAAGAATGGCCTGACCGTGGAGATTGACGTTAAATAACCAAGAACTCGTCTTACTGATTAAGCCAGAGCATCCTTACATTCCAATACAACATCAGTAGATTTGGTTATACCTGTTTCTTTTTTGTTGCGGACCTTTACATTTAATAAAAAAACAGAAAAATGAAAATCATTATTACAGGTTCTTTAGGGAACATAAGCAAGCCACTTGCACAAGAGTTAGTGCAAAAAGGACATTCGGTTACGGTAATCAGTACTAAAGCTGACAAGCAAAAAGACATCGAATCCTTAGGAGCTAAGGCTGCTATCGGTTCAATAGATGATGTCAATTTTCTTACTAAAACTTTCACAGGTGCCGATGCAATTTATTCTATGTTGCCGCCATTTAAATATTTTGAAAATCCAAACATGGATGCAAGGGCAGAAGCAAAAAGAATCGCTACTAATTATGCAGAGGCAATTAAAGGCGCCGGTGTAAAACGGGTTGTTCATCTGAGCAGTATAGGGGCTCATTTAGAAAAAGGGAACGGGGTCCTTGCTTTTCATTTTGTTGCAGAGCAAGTTTTGAAGCAACTACCTGGCGATGTAGCTATTACCTTCATGAGACCCGTAGGATTCTATTACAATTTATATGATTTCATGGATACCATAAAAGGCAAAGGGTTTCTTGATAGTTTCATTGGAAAAATATTGACAATTAGATATTATGGTTTAATAGGTTTTATGCAAGGGAAAAAAGGCTTAATAATGTCTAACTATGGTGCCGGAGATACAATACCCTGGGTTTCTCCAAAGGATATTGCTACCGCCATTGCAGACGAATTAACAACACCTTTGAATGGCAGAAAAGTACGTTATGTTGTTAGTGAAGAGCTAACCTGCTATGAATTGGCAAGCATATTAGGTAATGCTGTTGGAAAGCCTTATTTGAAATGGGAAACCATTAGCGACAAGCAAATGCTCAGTGGTTTAAAGCAGTTTAAAGTGCCTTTAGGCTTAGCTAATGATATTACAGAAATGAATGCAAGTATGCATAGCGGTTTATTATATGAGGATTATTATAAGAATAAACCAGTGATGGGGAAAATAAAATTGAAAGATTTTGCTAAAGAATTTGCAGTAGTATATAATCAAAAATAATTATTGCTTGTGATGAAGTACTTTTTTGAAACCATCAAAGATAAAAACGAACCTTTATTTTTTTATGGCGCAATTTGTATGATAGGAGCAATGATTTGTTTTGTCTTAAGCAAATACAGTTCCATCCAAATTCTAGGAATTAGTGGATGGATAAAGCCTTTCAAATTCTTTTTATCCGTTTCTATTTTCGTATTTACTATGGTTTTGTATTTACAATTTCTGGAAAACCAAAAGCAAGTAACTATTTATAGTTGGAGTATAATTGTGCTATTTTCAGTTGAGCTTTTTTTTATTGTTTTCCAGGCGGCACGAGGTAAAACATCCCATTATAATTTACAAACAACTTTAGACAGTACCATTTCAATTATAATGGGACTAACCATTATACTTTTTATGTTACATACTGTATTTATTGTTTTCCTTTTCTTTAATCAAAAATATTTTGAAGTGGATGAAAATATGGTTTTAGCGCTCAAACTAAGCTTATCAATTATGGTTTTGTTTGCTTTAGAAGGTTTTGTAATGGTGTCAGTGCTAAAACATACTATTGGTAGCGAAGATGGTTCTGCAGGTTTGCCTATTGTAAATTGGAGTAAAAACCATGGCGATTTGAGAGTAGCACATTTTTTTGGGATGCATTCTTTACAGTTAATTCCATTAGTTACTTATCTATTGGCAAAGCGTAAAAGAGATGTCATTATAATCAGTGCCCTCTATTTTATTTTTGTAACCTTCACGCTGATTCAAGCTTTACAGGGCAAATCAATTACAAAATTATTAAATCAATAGAAATGAAAACACTTTCAATACTTTTACTATTGTATTCAATATTAATTAAATTTAGAGCCTGTTTAAGTTTATATCTAAAAAATTGTTAGTACTTCTTTTATGCCTGTAAATTTTGTTTTTGCATTTATATAGATACAAAAAGTAATATAAGCTTACTATTTTTTAGGTGATAAAAGAAGCATCTAAAAGAAATTGGACAAAATTTAAACAGACTCTAAGATGTGATAAAAAATAAATTATAATTTATAGAACATAAAAACAAATAATGCAACTTATGAATCATCAATTTATTTTATGGATTGCTTTGCTGTGCTACGCAGCGCATATGTTGGAAGAATATTTTTACAATTGGAAAGACTGGGTCTTTAAAACCCTCGGTCTTGTCGCTACCTGGACCGACTTTTACGTGGTAAACACGTACGTGTTGTTTATGGGGGTAGCCTGTGCGTCAATTGGCTGGAATTGCATCTGGGCATCATTGGTTTTCCCGGGATTTATGCTGGTCAACGCTGTCGTTTTTCATATTATTCCTGTCATCAGGTACCGCAAATTTTCACCGGGCGTCATTACGGCAATCCTTTTGTTCCTGCCTGTTATAGCGTTCTCCTACTACTATGCTTTACAGAATGGAGGTACTGTTACAGATATTTTTGTATCTATATTGATAGGTGCAATATTCATGTTTTATCCGATCGTTCTTCAGGTAACAAAAAACAAGGATTTTTTTAAACAATAATAAAGAGCCTGTTTAAATTTCATTTAAAAAATTTTGTAATTCTTCTTTTATGCCCATAAAATTTGTGTTCATGTTTTGTGCCCATAAAAAAGCATTTAATTTTAGTGTTTTTAATAGGATAAAAGAAGCATAGAAAATAAATAGGACAAAATTTAAACAGGCTCTTATTCAATATTAATTAAAATTAGAGCCTGTTAAAGTTTATATATCTAAAAAATTGTTAGTACTTCTTTTATGCCTATAAATATTGTTTTTGTATTTATATAGATACAAAAAGTAATATAAAGTTCCTGTTTTTAGGTGATAAAAGAAGCATATGAAATAAATTCAACAAAATTTAAACAGGCTCTTAGAAATGCCAATTATGCAACCTTACAGGATTAAAACTATAAGAGAATACCATCAGATTTTGGGAATTTCTAAACCGGAACACCCATTGATCAGCGTTATAAATCAAAACGAGTATAAACCGCTTTCAAGCAATAAGCAAATTAGCGTGGTCTTTGATTTTTACATTATCTCACTCACAAGAGATTCCAGCGGTAACGTGAAATATAGTTACGGCCAACAGCAATATGATTTTGATGAAGGCACCATGTTGTTTATGGCTCCCGGCCAGGTGTTTTCGTTTGAGGCTGATGAAGATTTTAAAACTTCGGGATGGATGCTGCTAATTCACCCCGATTATTTATGGAATACTGCTTTAGCCAAAGCAATTAAGCAATATGAATATTTCAGCTATTGGGTACATGAAGCGCTGCACCTTTCGGAAAAAGAAGAAACAATGGTAAGTGGTCTTATACAGAATGTTTCACAAGAGTATCACTCAAACATTGATAAATTCAGTCAGGATGTAATTATAGCCCAGCTTGAATTATTGCTGACGTATGCAGAACGGTTTTATCAACGCCAGTTCATTACCCGTAAAATAAGCAATCATAAAATACTGGATCGTTTGGAAGGTCTTCTTACAAGTTATTTCAACAGCGATGCGTTGCTAAAAAAAGGATTGCCTACGGTTCAATACATTGCCGAAACATTAAACGTATCCCCCAATTATTTAAGCGGCTTACTCAAAATGCTGACAGGACGAAGCACGCTGCAACACATACAAGATAAATTAATTGATAAAGCAAAAGAAAAATTATCTACCACAGTTTTATCTGTAAGTGAAATTGCCTATGAATTAGGCTTTGAGTATCCTCAGTCGTTCAGCAAATTATTCAAGACAAAAACAAATCTTTCACCTTTAGAGTTCAGACAATCTTTTAATTTACAAACATAAAAAGGACAAAACCACTACCGCTAACAAAAGTATTGCCAATAGTGGGGCTGGACGTTGGAGCAATCGGCAGCAGTAATTGTGTTATACTTCAGTTCCAGCCTTGACGAACAAAACCAACTTCAGTTCTTATTATTTATCTTTATCAAAAAGCCAAACAGTGGTTCCGGAAGACGAACTTTTAAATTCCCAACCATCGGCAATACCTGAGCTGTTATAAGCCATTTTAATGACAACCTTCGAGACTATACGACACATCGAAATTAACGAAAATTATCAAGGAATAAATTTGACTGAATTTTCTATTTTGACTGACAACTACATCGACAATAACCAGATAATTCAAACATTTATTCGTTCAACTAATTTCTCTTTTGATAGTCTACGAGATGTTATTAAATACAATAGTGAAAACAAACCATACCTTAGAAGAGCATTTGACATAGACAGAATTAACATTAGTGACTTTAAGAAGAAAAGCAAAGAAGAGACGTCGACATTTTTATACGATTTTATTAATCAATCTGACTGGGGCGACGACAGAAATGAATTTGCAAAATTGCTAGACAAGTATTTTGAAATTCACGACCGACTTGGAGATAATGATTTTTATATAATTTCAAAAGATTGGTTTGACAAAGGCGACGAAAGAGTATTCAAACTCGAAAGTTTGATTTATTCATATTACTTTCTCATTATCTCGGTTGACAGAAGTTTAAACTTATTGACTCTGACAGAGTGGACTTACGATTAATAGCACACAGGCAGACAGAAAAACGGCTTATAACAATGGTTTGGCAAAAAACTGGCGGACGGAAGTTATTCAACATTTATTTTATTATTTGGCTTCAGTTTCGACAGAATGTTAGAAATTTAGCCGATAAAAGAAGCATCAACTTTTGATTATAAATTTAACTTTGGTTTCGGCTGACGGGTTTTAAATACCGGTCCTTCGCCAAGCCCTTTCCATTGGCGGTCATGCTACACGACACCTTACAAACGACATATTCATTTGCCGGACGGACAGTAATTCGTAAATTCGTAGGGTGAAAATACGCAAAGAAATAGGACTGGACTTTGAGATTGACTTCTTGACAAACTCAATCCGTAACACAGTATCGGGTGACAGCTTTCAAACTGAAGTTTTGCGGTTAACAAAAGCTGACCTAAAACATATTACCAAGAAGAACGGCTGGAACTTTAATTGGAAAAAGGAATTAGATGACAACACAAAGGAAGTTTATAAGTTAACTGTTGTAAACAATCCAAACATCGTTCAAGGCTTAATAAGTTTCACAATCAATGCAGACCATGTTTATATGGACTTGCTTGAAAACGCACCTTTCAATTTAGGACGAAGTAAACTTTATGAAGGTGTTGCCGGAAACCTTGTAGCTTATGCTTGCAAAATTTCGTTTCAACACGGTTTTGACGGTTACGTTTCTTTTACAGCCAAGACCCGCTTGGTTGAGCATTATCAAAAGACATTAAATGCAATAACATTTGGTGGACAGTTGATGATTATAAACACTTTAGCGGCAAACATTTTAGTTGACAAATACTTTAAAAACGGATAATTATGGGATACATAAAAGAACCAGATGGTGTTGACTTTGTAATTAATGGAAAGCCTTTGACGGACAAACAAAAACAAGCCATTAGCGAGTTTATTAAAGCTGACAAAGAACGTTTAGCAAACTTAAAAGAACATCGGGCAAAAAGCACGAACCGCCAACATGGTATTGCCAAAAGCGGGGCTTGACAATATCTATTGGGCTGACGGAAGTAATTGAACGTTTGTAATCCTATTAAGCTGTAGTGCTAAATTCTCCCCCCGCCTTCGGCAATACCTCGCCATTGGCGGTAAGCATCGCCTAACTCTCGTCTAAAATTCTATCTAAAAATTTGCCTTTTGATAACTTTTAGGTTAACTTTGCTTAGTAAATATGCAAAGAAAAATCATTTTTTACGAACACTATTTTACGGATTTCTACTTAAAGCAATCTGAAAAAGTGCAAGAGAAAATCGAGTATGTCTTTAAAATTTTAAGAACTGTTCAGAATGTTCCGAAAAAATTCCTCGACCACATGACAGGAACTGACGGACTTTATGAAATAAGAATTGAATTTGAAAGCAATATTTACAGAATATTTTGCTGTTTTGACAAAGGAAATTTAGTGGTTTTGTTTAACGGCTTTCAAAAAAAAATCTCAAAAAACACCAAAAAAAGAAATCGACTTGGCTTTGAAACTGAAAGACGAATATTTTAACTCAAAAAAGAAAAAGCAATGAACAAAGAAAATATCAAAAATGCTAAAAACTTTGACGAATTATTAGACATTAAATACGGAAAAATAGGCACCCCAAAACGAGACGAATTTGAAGAAAAAGCACAATATTTTGTCATTAGTGAAATGTTGAAAGAAGCCCGCAAAGAAGCCAATATGACACAAGAGCAATTGGCTGAAAAAGTTGGGACAAAGAAAAGTTACATTTCAAGACTTGAAAATGGCAAATGTGACATCCAACTTTCAACTCTTTACAGAATTTTTGAGTTTGGGCTTGGAAAACGTGTTAACTTAATATTCGGATAAAAACGCCTACCGCTAACATTGGTTTGGCAAAAAACTGGCTGACGGAAGTTGATATTAACTTTTGACTCACTATTTTGCTTCAGTTTCAGATGAAAGATCAAAACTTAGCCGGTAAAAGAAGCATCAACTTTTGATTATAAATTTAACTTTGGTTTTTGGCTGACGAATTTCAAATTCCGGTTCTTCGCCAAGCCTTAAACGTTAGCAGCAAGGCTAAAGAACCACAGAGCCTGACACTTGTAAAGTCCTCATTGGACTATCCGCTGACCATTCATTACTTGGCTGACACAGCTACTCATTAAGTGCATATCGCTACTCAACAAGCTTTCGTGGGGCAGTTCCTCGCTGGCTTTTAGAAAAAAACATCACGGACAGACAATCATTCATACTTACAGCCGTCGACAGACAAAACACTTTGGCATTTTGGCTAAACAAAAAAGCATTTTGGCTAAACCCTTTTTTGAATTGTTGCTGAACTTTACATGATCGAAAAAACAAAAAAATAATGTATTATGAAAGCAGTAAGAATCAATGAATTTGGCGGACCGGAGGTGATGAAATTAGAAGAAGTAGAACGCCCTGTTCCCGCATCTGATGAAATTTTAGTAAAAGTTTATGCAAGCGGTGTAAACCCTGCTGATTGGGTAGTTCGAAACGGCGGAAATGACTTTTTGAAACCTTTATTGAAATTGCCCATGACATTAGGTTTGGATGCTGCAGGCATTGTAGAAGAAACAGGTAGCGATGTGACCGAATTTAAGAAAGGTGATGAAGTGTATGGCGTTCCTAATTTTCCCGGCGATGGAAGTTACGCAGAGTATTGTGCTGCAAAAGCAAATCAATTTGCCCTAAAACCTAAGAGCATTAGCTTCAATGAAGCGGCAGGTGTGCCTTCGGCAGCACTCACGGCATGGACTGGCATCTTTGAATATGGAAAGTTACAGCCAGGGCAACGCATTTTAATTCAAGGTGCATCTGGTGGTGTCGGGAGTTTCGCTGTACAGTTTGCAAAAGCAAAAGGTGCGTATGTAATAGGAACCGCTTCGGCCCACAATCATGATTACCTAAAACAACTCGGGGCTGATGAAGTGATTGATTATAAAAACCAAAAATTTGAAGATTTGGTGCACGACATTGACGTTGTATTTGAAGCTTCGCCACTTCGTGATAACAATGAGCGAATGAAATCTGTGGTCGTATTAAAGGAAAAAGGAATACTGGTAAGCGTCAATATAGATCTCCCGTTTAATGATGAAGTTATAGAAGCACTTGCAAAGAAAAATGCAAAAGGCGAACTTGCTGCTAACCAAGCCAGACAGGATTGGTTGGAAGAAATTGCACAGTTAATTGATGAAGGCAAAGTGCAGGTTTTTATAAGTAAAGTGTTTCCGTTAGAACAGGTTGCTGAAGCACACCGTGAAAGCGAAACGTGGCATGTACGTGGTAAGCTTGTATTAGAAATAAGAAAAGAAGATCGGGATGTATGAAGCATTTTAAAACGATAAGCGAATTTCATCAGTTCAGGGAATTGCCCAAACCTCAACATCCACTGATCAGTGTAATAGATGTTGAAACGGTTACGCATTTGCATAGCGATGAGCCGATGAATTTGATGTTGGATTTTTATTCTATTGCCGTAAAAAGAATGCTCAACGTCAAAGTAAAATACGGGCAACAACCGTTTGATTTCAATGAAGGCATTATGTCTTTTATGTTGCCCAACCAGGTCTTTAGTATTGCTATTGATAAAAAAGACGAAGAAGTAAAAAAATCAGGGTGGGTGATATACATTCATCCTGATTTTTTATGGAATACCACTTTGGCCAAAACCATAAAACAATATGATTTTTGGGATTATTCGGTAAATGAAGCATTGTTCCTTTCTGAAAAAGAAGAAGCAATAATCAACAACATCATCCAAAACATTCAGCAGGAATATCATTCCAATATTGACAAGTTCAGCAAACAAATCATTATCTCACAAATTGAAAGTTTGCTCAATTATGCTGAAAGGTTTTACAATCGTCAATTCATCACCCGGGAAAAAGCCCATCATCAAATACTTGACCATTTGGAAAAATTACTTAGGGTCTGCTGAAAAAAAATAACGATTTTGAAATACAGCGAGTTATGCAGAAATTAGGAGGATCAATTGCAAGGAAATATGCAAAAGGGTTCAAAAAAGCGTGCATCAACTCCAATTTTTG
>JAABUR0100005055.1_pt1 | contig 17077 bp, 16 predicted proteins | sample 5560091 | NCBI WGS metagenome assembly JAABUR01 (sample SAMN10711879, study PRJNA513375) | rock metagenome | isolation source: Antarctica rocks | place: Antarctica: Victoria Land, University Valley sud | reverse complement strand
CCCAGCTGTTCACGCACGCCAGGGCGCAGCCGACGGCTTCCTCACCGCGCTGTTCCAGGGCGCGCAGCGACACCGACTGGATCGGGGCGGTGAAATCGACGTGCACGGTGGACGGGGCGTCGAAGATCCCGGCCAGGCTGCCTTTGACGAGCACGTTCAGGGCCACGGTCATCGACCGGGTCAGTTCGGTGAACTCCCGCTGGTTACGGGCGCTGGCCGCTTCCAGCACCGCCGTGGTCGGGGTGCGCAGCGCCGCCCACACCTGCGGGATGGTCATGTCGGTCAGGGCGGTGTTCCCGCCGGCCTGACCGGACAGCAGATCCACCGCGGCGCCGAACGCGAGCTCGTCGGTGTCGCTCATCCGGTAGCCCCGGGCGCCCAGCAAAGCCCGGGTGAGCAGCAGCCGGCGGCTGCGGATCGATGCCAGGCGTTCGGTGAGCAGCCCGGCTTGGCGGGGCAGGTCCCGACCCAGTGGCCCGGCATCCAGCGGATTCAGCCGGCCGGGCAGGCCGGGGCCGAGTCGGATCGGCTGGACGCCCAGGGCCTGGCACATCGGGGCGTACTCATCTTTGGTGTCGCCCGGGATCAGGATCCGGGCGCCGAACGGCAACAACCGCCAACACAAGATTTTCACGCCCATGCTCTTGCCGCGGCCCGGGGCGCCGAGCCAGAACATGTTCGGGTTGGTGACCAGGCCGGCCCGCAGCCACTCCACCGGATGGGCGCAGAACACCCCGCCGCTGCCGGCGTCGAAGCCGATCGGCGCCCCCCGGGGCGGCACGCCGGGGGCGAACACGAACGGGTACAGCCCGGCGAGCTGGGAGCTGTCGGCCTGCCAGGTCACCGCGTCCGGGGCATTGGTCGCCCGGCCCCGGCCCGGCCCGTGACGGCCCTGCGGGGGCTCCACTGGCGGCCGCCCGCTGCCGCCGGCTTGGGACGGCGGAGCCGGCCGGGTGGCGATGGGCAGCGGCGCCCCCGCCGCTGTCAGCAACTCGGCCAGGCTCAGCGGAGCCGGCCCGCCGACGTTGCTGCGCCGGCCGCCGGCCAGGCGCCACCGACGGCCCACGGGGCGGGAACCGGTCGCTCGGGTGTCGGAGCTGGTCACTTCTGGCTGGTGCGCATGCTGGGCAGCCCCAACGCCAGCGGCAGCGCCGCGGCGTAGAACGCACTGTCCTGGGCGAACCACAGCCGGCGTAGTTGCAGGTGGGCGTTGCGGGCGTCGCTTTGGGCGCCCTGCACCGAGGCCTCCACCGACGTCTGGTGCGGGACGGTGACAGTCAGCAGGATCCGGAAACGCAGCATCGCGTGGCCGCTGACCAGCGCGTCTTCCCGGATCTTGATCTCTTCGCGTTCCCGGACCAGTCGGCGGCGCGGCCGGAAGCCTTTGGAGCGGGGGGTTTCGATCGCCACGTCCTTGCGGGTGATGGCGTCGCTGGTGGCTTTCTCGGCCCGGCTCGGGCTGAGCGGCTCGTACACAATCGTCAGCGACCGGCGTTCCCCCGGCCAGCGGCCGACCCGCAGCAGCGGGCGCAGCACCCCGGCGGTCACCGGCCGGCGGGACGGCAGCACCTGCAAGGTCACCGAGGTGGCGGAGTCGTGGCAGTAGGCGCCGCGGCTGCTGACCGCCGCGACCGGCCCGGCCAGCACGGCCGGCACCCCGACCGGCGGCCCGTCGTAGCCGGGGTCGGCCCCGGACAGCCGCAGGTCTTCCAACAGGGCCTGCTCGGCGGGGTCGAACCCGACCCGGATCACCTCGGCCAACGCCGGGGCGTCCAGCCAGGCGACGTCGGTGAACCCGGCGCCGACCAGGTGCTCGCGCAGACCGGACAGCTCCGCGGCCACCACCTGCGCGCCGCTGATCGCCTGTGGGCCGCCGACGATCCGGACCGCCTTGCGCACGGTGCGTTCATTCATCGCCACCGTCAGGAACGCTTCGTGCCGGACGCTGGCGGTCACAGTGGACGTCAGCAGCTCGTGCACGGTCGCCAGCGGCCCGGCGGGGGCGTCCGGGCGGACGTTGCGGGCGGTCCAGTACGCCAGTTCGGTGCCGTCGTCCGGCACCGACCGGATCAGCACCGACAGCCGGCACCACGGGCCGTCTTCCACCCCCTGCTGGGCCAGGAAGCCGCCCCACAGCTCGACGCCGCTGTTGGCCGAGGCCTCATCGCCCAGCGACAGCCCTGGGTGGACCAGCCGGGCCGTCGCGGTCCACTGCCGCGCGCCGCGGTTGTGCGCGATCCCGACCGGCAACGCATCCACGGTGGCGGTGTGGAACGCCAGGCCGCCCAACGGACCGGGCAGGTCGGTGACCGCCCCCGCCGCCGGCTCAGGTGCGGTAGTGCCGGTGGCGTTGCCGAGCATGGTGGCGTCCCCGATCGTGGACTGGAAGATGGTCTCCTGGCGCAGCCCGGCGAGTTCGTGCCGCACCGCCAGCCGGGTCCAGGCCAGTGCGCTGTAGCCGGCGACCCGGGTCAACACCCCGATCGCGAGCACCGCCGCGAGGGGCACGGTCAGCAGCAGCCGGGCGAAGTGCAGGCCTGCCAGGGGCAGCAGCACCAGCATCACCGCCGCCCCCAGCACCAGGGCGGCGCCGGGGGTCAGGCCGAACACCCACGCGTCGCGTTCGCTGGACCAGCCGGAGAACCGGCGGCCCTCGGCCGGGACGGTCACAGCACCACCACCGCGGCGGCCGCCGCCGGCGGCGCGGCGGGTGCGGCCACAGCCGGCCCGGCCCCTCCGCCGGCCCCGACGCCCGGCGCATCGGCGCTGGTGGCCGGCCCGCCGCCGGTCGGGGTGCCATTGCCGCTCGCGGTGCCGGCCGGGCTGGGTGTGCCAAGGCCCGCCGGCGCACTAGGTGCCGGCGCACCGGGGGCCGCGTGGCTGGCCGACGGCGCCGGGGTGCCGGCAGGCGTTGCGGGCAAAGTCCCGGCGGTGGCCGGCGAGCCGGTCACGCTGCCGGCTGAGGCTTGCGCCGGGGCGGGGTTGCTGGCCTGGTTGGCTTTCACCCGCTGCTCCATCAGGGCGATGTTGTCCTGCTCGATGTGGTTCATCAGCTGCTCACCGCTGAGGTCGGCGTCCGGGGAGAACGCGCCACCGCCACCGCCACCGCTGCTGCCGCCGCGGGAGCCGCCGGGGACCATCCCGCCGAGGGACTCCAGACCCAGGGCGCCGACGGCTTTCTGGCCGATCGCGCCGAGCCCGACGTCGTCGACGAAGGAGAACAGCTTCAGCAGCATGAACGGGGTGATCCCGGCGACCGCCAGGATCGCCCCGCCCAGCAGCACCCGGGTTAGGTCGGTGGCCTCACCGAACCGGGTGACCCCGATCGCCAGGCACAAAAACAGCACCGGCTTCATCACGATGAACGCGATCGTCCAGGACATTGTCTTTTTCGCCCACGAGCTGGTGGCCTGGTGCATCGAGCCGGCCGCGGCGATCGGGCTGGTCACCACCAGCACCACGATCGCGGCGTTGCGGATGAACAGCTCCACCCACAACAGCAGCGTCAGGCCGGCGATGACGAACGCGAACAAGAACATGAACACCAGTCCGGCGCCGCCACCGGAGATCAGCGCCTGGCCGCCGAACAGCACCGCCATCTTGGTCTGCAGCCCGGCGGTGTCGCCGAAGGTGGCGGCGACGATGTAGCTGCTGACGCCGTCGGCGGCGGCCAGGCCGGCCGAGGCCACACCGACGAGCGCCGCGATCGACACCGCGTACCGGATAAGGCCCCGCACCGCGAAGCCCAGGCCGGTGCCGTCCCGGCCAATGGCGATGCTCGCCGTCTGCAGCAGCAACACCACAAACGCCACCGACCCGCTGACGTACAGCGAGATCCGCCACGCCGAGGACGTCTCGATGTCGCTGAGTGACAGCCCGCTGGCGCTGTTCAACACCTGTGCGAACTGCTCCATCAAGAACACCGGCAGCCTGGCGAACTGCTCCAACAACGGATCGACCGCACTGTGCGCCAGCCCCGTCACCGCCCCGCCCAGCGCCCCGGCTGGGTCCTTGATCGTGTCCAGGATGGTGGTGGCCCCACCCACCAGCTGCCCCCCAAAGCCCCCGTTGCCACCGGCGGTGGGCAGCGCCAGGGGCAGGTCAGGAGGCATAGCGCAGCGGCTTCCAGCCCGCCGCCGCCGAGGCGGCGTCTCCGGGTGTGAAGACGGTCTGCGGTTGTGCCGGTCCGTCTCCGACGATGTGCCAGTCCCCGTTCACCCACCCGATCAGGTCACAGCTGGAAGCCGGGGCATTGGTCCGTACGGGAGCACCAGTGATCCGCAGCACGCCCCAGGTGCAGACCGTCCTTCGATCCCCGGCCTTGGCGACGATCTTGGCCATGGCAGGGGTGATCGAGGACAGCAGGCCGGCCGGCAAGGGTCCGGTCGGTGCGATCCGGGACTTCACCCGGATGCCCTTGACTGCTGTGATCAGCTCACCGACCCCTTGGCTGAAGGTGGGAGCCAAGGTGCGTTCGATGCTGGCTTCTCTGTCCAGGTCGAAGGACGCTCCCAGGGCGGTGTTCGCCGCCACGTCCATCGCGACTGCGCCGTCGTCGGTGTGCGGCCATCCGACTGCTAGGCCGTTCTCCAGTGCCGCGGGGTGCGGGAGCACGATCTTTGCTGGCGTGGCAGTGGCGCTGCCGACCGGTGTCGGGCTGGTCGCGGACGGCAGCGCGGCACTTGGCCCGGCTGGCACGGTGCGGGAGGCTCGGGAGTGGCTGGATGAGCCGCCCACCCCCAACCCGATGGCCGTGCCGGCCGCAATCAGCAGGACGGCCAGGCCGCTGACCGCTGCGATCCGTGGACCGCGTCGGGGAAGGTGATCGAAGGACGTCATGATCGGTGCCTGGTCAGCTGGACAGGCCGACGAGCAGGTTGTAACCGACCGCGAACAGCACCGCGGCGCCCAGACTGGACAAAATGACCTTCGGTCCCTGGGTCGCCGACGGGCTGTGATGGAAGATCTTGCCGGCGGCGAACAACCCGACCCCGACCAGGAAGCCGATGAAGATCGCGGCCTGAACCCCGAACTTGACGTAGCCCACCAACGCGCCGACCTTCCCGCCGACGCCTGGGGGGGCCTGTGACGGCCCGTTCGGAATCTCCAGATGCGGGAGCGCCACGGTGATCAGCGCGTTGTGCACACTCAGCAGGGCCGTCACACGAACTCCTTCAGCGAGGTGGTGGTCGGTCGGCGGGACGGTGACGTGTCATGTCACATCACGTCCATATGAGTTGATAGCACGAACGTAGGGCATCAACGGAAGTCCTCACTCGCGCCGCGCCGTGTCCGTCCTGGCGGCCAGGGCAGCAAGGCAGCGTCAGGCGCCCGCGGCTTCGCTGGGTGGTGTCGCACGCCGCCCGCAGCCGGGTTGGCAGACTGCGGCCGTGAGTGTCCTGAGCCGGTTGGCCCAACGCGTGTGGAAGCTCCCGCCGATCACGACCCCTGACGTGCGGGTACAGCGGGATCTGGTCACCCCCACCCGGGACGGCAAGGTGCTGCTGTCGGATCGGTACTACCCGCGAAACGTGGGTCCGGTGCCGACCCTGCTGGTCCGGTCCTGCTACGGCCGTCGCGGCCTGATGGGCTTCCAATACGGGCAGCTGTTCGCCGAACGGGGCTTCCAGGTGGTATTGCAGAGCACCCGCGGCGGTTACGGCTCCGGGGACCGGCTGGAGCCGCTGGTGCACGAAGCCGCCGACGGCCAGGACACCGTTGCCTGGCTCAGAACCCAGCCCTGGTACAGCGCACCGCTGGGCATGGTCGGTGCCAGCTACCTGGGCTACGCGCAATGGGCGATCGGGCTCGACCCCCCGCCGGAGCTGGCGGCCATGTCGATCCAGATGGGCCCGCGGGACCCAGTTCGCACCATCAACCCCGGCGGCGCCTTTGCGCTGGAGAACTGGCTGACCTGGGCGGAGGACATGACCGGACGGCCATGGGCCGACACCGTCACTAAAGCCACCCTGGAAGGGCTCCTCGCCCGCAACCGAGTCCGGGACAAACTCGCCCCCGCCTGGCAGGGGCTGCCGTTCCGGGATGCCTACCGCCACGCCCTCGGCCGACCCGCGCCGTTCCTGGAGGAGTGGATCGACCACCCCAGCGACGGCCCGTACTGGCAGGCCCGTTCGGTCGCGGCCGCCGCCGACCTGGTCAGCGCGCCGGTCAGCCTGCTCAGCGGTTGGTATGACGCGTTCCTGCCCGACACCCTGGACGCCCACCGCCGGCTGACCGCCCGCGGCGTCCCCACTCGCCTGACGATCGGGCCGTGGGCGCACACCGGCCTGGAGGACTGGCCGGCGATGTTCCGGGACGGCTACAGCTGGCTACGCACTCACCTCACCCCCGCCAGCGACCCCACCCAGGCCGCCGCCACACCCAACGGGACTGACCCGTCAGTTCGGGTCTACCGGCTCGGTGCCCGAGCCGACTGGACCGACCTGCCGGCCTGGCCACCGCCGCACAGCACCCACAGCTGGTTCCTGACCGCCGCCGGCGCCCTGAGCCCCGAACCGGTGGTGGGGGAGCAGCCCGCGAATCAGTTCGTGTACGACCCGCACGACCCGACACCGTCAGTAGGTGGCGCGACGCTGAGCTCAGAGGCTGGGCCGCGCGACAACGCCGACCACGAACAGCGCGCCGATGTCCTGACCTACACCAGCCCAGCGCTGGACCAGCCGCTGCAACTCGCCGGACCCGTGCAGGCCACCCTGTACGTCAGCACCGACAGCCCGCACGCCGATGTGTTCGCCCGGCTCTGCGACGTTGCGCCGGACGGCATCAGCACCAACATCTGTGACGCCCTGCTGCGCCTGGACCCCAACACCGCCGCCGGGGGCCTCACCCACACCACCGACGAGCACGACCCGCCCGAGCCGGGCGACGCCGCCGGGCTGGCGGCCGTCGGCCGCACCTGGACGGTCGAACTCGACTTGGGCCACACCTTCTACGAGCTCGACACCGGCCACCGCCTGCGCCTGCAAGTCAGCGGCGGCGCCCACCCCCGCTGGGTCCGCAACTACGGCACCGACCAGCCCTGGGTCACCGCTACCCAGATGATCCCCATCCGACACCAGGTCCACCACAACACCGAGCAGCCCTCCAGCCTGCACATCGCCATTGCGGACCAACGCGTACCGCAGCCCTGAGATCAGTCCCGAGCGCTGGCGTTGCGGGGGCGCCGGTTCGCGTCGATGAGGTGCTCTTCGCGGGCGCATGGCCGCCCTACTGTGGTGTCGGTGACGGCAGCAGCGTTCTTCGACGTGGACAACACGCTGGTGAAGGGCAGCAGCCTGTTCTTGATCGGCCGTGGTCTGGTCGCGCGTGGCGTGGTGAGTCGGCGGGACATCGCCCGTTACGGCATCGTGCAGCTGCTCTTCCGGCTGCGTGGTGAGCATCTCGGGCACATGAGCCAGGCCCAGGACCGCGCGTTGCGCCTCGGTGGCCTCAGACGGTTGCGCTGGCGCAGGCACATCGGGCGGTAGGCGACGAGGTCTGGCTGGTCAGCGCCGCACCGGTCGAGTTGGTCGGCATCATCGCCGACCGGCTCGGTCTGACCGGTGGTCTCGGCACGTGCTCGGAGACTTGTGACGGCCGCTGGACCGGGCGGCTCGCATCGCCGATCCTGCATGGTCCAGCGAAAGCCGTGGCCGTCCAGGACCTCGCACAGCAACGCGGTTTGGACCTGGCTACGTGCCACGCCTACAGCGACTCCACCAACGACCAGCCGCTACTCGAAGCAGTCGGGCATCCGCACGCCGTCAACCCAGACCGCCAGCTGACGCGCACCGCCGCGTCCCGCGGCTGGCCGGTGCACCGTCACCGCAGCCGCCACATGCACGCCGCTGCGACGGGCCTCAGCACCGTCAGGCGGCTGACCGGCCTCAGCCGCCTGTCCGCGTAATCAGCGCCAGCAAGAGGACGACGTTCGGAAGGCGCAGCGGCGAACTTGACGGCGCGGTGACCGGCGGCCGCGGGGCGCCGTAGCAGGGCTGGATGGAGCGGCGCGCGGGCGGTTAGCGGCGCGACTGGAGTGCCAGGCCCAAGGCCCGCTATGCGACGGTGGTCGCTGGGTCCAGGACACCGCGGCGGTACGCACGACTCAGAGCCAGGAAAGTCCGCACCTCGCTGGACAGCCCGGCACTGGAGGCAGGCCCGTTGCAGGAGGAGTCGACCGGCTCGAGCTGGTTAGCGCGGGCCGCGACCTGCAGCAACAGCGCTGGCGCCGGCTGGCAGGCAGGGCTGTCACCGTTCTGCCCTGTCGGGGTGGGCGGCGACGCCACAGCGTCGGGTTGCAGGGCCAGGACGCAGTCCCGCAGTTCAATGACCCGGCGGTAGAGCAGGTAATCGACGTCGCGGACCGCCAGCTCCGGTCGCCACCTGGGCGGGCGGCCATGAAGTGCGGCGGTGGGGACGGCGGCGATCAGGTCGCGCCACAGGGGCTGCAGAGCGCGGTAGTCGCGTCGGGTGCGCCACCAGGACGCCAGTCCAGTGCTTCGGGTGCCACCGGCGAGCGCGGGCAGGCATACCCCAAGGGCGGCGCTGCCAGCGCCGAGGAACCCCAGTGCGGTCAGCAGGTTCGCGAGCGGGCTGTCGGTGCCGCTGGGCAGCAGGGGATGCGCGAAGCTCTGGTAGTTGACGTTGACCAGCCCGAACAAGCCGCCGACCGCGACCAGCCGCAGCCCCACCGCGGTCGCGGACCGGCCGGTCTTTGCGGCGTAGGCGGCGGCGCGCAAGGCCCCGAGCATGGCCTGGACGGTGAACCACGAGGCTGTAAGCACCACCACCCCGAACCACACCGCCGTGCCGGCGGTAGTCAGGGGCTGGGAGTCCAGCTTCGGGACGTCAGGAACCTGAGCGGGGCCAAACGGGAACAGCCCTAGCGTGATCCCAATGGCGGCGGTGAGCTCCAGGTAGCCGCGTCGGCTACCGCCTGCGTCCGCGGGCTCGCGTACCCCCAAGCCTCCTCGCGCCCCCGACGGACGGCCCTGCTCAACAGGCCCAGCTGCCGGCAGGCAGCGGGCGAGATAACGGTCCAGAACCATGTAGAACGCCCAGACCGACGCCATCGCCTGCCCGTACACCAGCAGGCATGCGGCGTTGACCGAGCCGAGCGCGACGTCCAGCGGGTGGTAGATCGCCGTCAGATCAGCCGTCATCGACCCGGCGAGCATCAGCAGAGCGAAGGTGAGCATCCGTAGGCCGGCGCGGCCAGTGTCGGAGCGGGTCAGCAGCAGCTTGGTCAGCAGCGCCACGTACAGCACCACCATCCCGGCCAGCGCCGCAGGAGTGTCCACGCCCCAACCCATCAGGTGCCGTCACGGCCGAATAGCACCGCCATCCGCTCCAAGGCCACATCAGAGGTGGCCAGCCCGGTCTCCGGCCCTTTCGTGTGCTGGAAAGTCACCGACGCGGCGCAGCTGAGAGCGGCCTCAACCTTCAGGCCGAGCAGTGAGGCAATCAACTCAGCCTCCCGCTCGCGGGCGTGGTCGTAGCCGCCGCGGTTCAGGACCCGCGCGACCACTGCCGGGTTCAGGTCGGGCAGCAACGCCCGCACCCCACCGCCATCCTCGCTGGGGTCGGCGTCCACCGGGTCGTGGTCGGCGAGCAGGTGTCCGAACTCGTGGAAGATGTTCTGCCGCTGATGTACCGGGCTGGTTGCGGTCTCGTAGAACACGTAGTCCCGCACGTCAGTACGCACCAGCAGCCCACACGGTGCCTGCCCGTGTCCCTGGTGCGGCATCAGCCGGATCGGCCGCCCCGTCCGGGAGCTCACCTGCGCGCTCAGCACCTGCAGGTCGAACGGCTCGGGTAGCACCAGTTCATCCACGACCCGCTGCCACCGACGGCGCTCGCCGCGTTCGTTCATTCTGGCTACCTCTGCCTGAAAAATCGTCCCGCGGGCCTGTTCTAGCATTTCCCGAACCTGCCGCTTCGTGGCGGCTGCCGGCCGTACTTGTGGACAGCCTCAGTCGCCCGGGGGCGGGTTGCCGGTGGCGTCGAGATCACTGCCGGCCTCCAGGCCCTCCAGCGCCCGAACCTGCTTGATCATCTCGTCGACCGCCTGCAAACCGCGGGCCGACAATCCGGCGGCCCGGCTCGCGACCTGCCGCACCCCCCGATCCCGCAGAGTCGCGAGCAGCTGGAGCTGTCCCCGGATCTGCTCGGCTACCTGGTCGTCGAAGAAGTACGCCGGCGGCACGTCGAAGAACGCCGCCAGCGCCTCGATGTGGCGCTTGGTGGGGTTGTCACGCTTACCCGTCCGCAGCTGCCAGATGTAGGTCGCCGAGACCTTCGGCGCTCCCAACTCCTCTACTGCCCGCGCGACGTGCGCGTAGGAGTACTCCCGGCCCCCGGCCGGGTGCATCGTGGTGAACAACTCGTCCAGACGCTCCGCAAGAGTGCGCTGCGCAGACGCACCCTCCTCACCCCCACCCATGTCCACGAGCGGAACTGTACTGCGCAGTTGCGGCGGGCTTCCGGTACATCAACTGATGGCCAGGTCGAAAGGTCGGTGAGATCGGGTAACGCACTTCAGCTACGCGACTGAAGCTGGACCTGCACGACATCTGGGAGGAAGAGGCCGGTGCACGAACGAGTTGTAAGCGGTTTCGACGGTCTTTGCGGAGGTGACGTCCTCGGCGCGTAGTGCCGGAGCTATCCCACCGTCGAGGCAGCCCAGACCGGGTATTGGGCTGGCTGACCACTGGACGTTGTGCACGTAGTAGTCGTCCGGCAACTCAGGCGTGAACGGTCCTCAGGAGCCGGCGTTGACGGTGATCGTCTTCAGCGCGCCCTGCGAGATGTCCCACTTCTTCAGGATCGTGTCGTAGCTGCCGTCCGCGACCAGCGCCGTGAGAGCCTTCTGGACCGCGTCGCGCAGCCCCGGCTCCTTCTTGCTGATGGCGACGCCGTAGGGCGCGGTCTGGTACTGCGTGCCGACGACCTCGAAGTCGTTGCCGCCGCCGGCTGTCTTGGCCGTGTAGGCGGCAACCGGGAAGTCGTTCATGTCGGCAACGGCGCGGCCGGTCTTGACCTGCAGGCGTGCGGTGGCGTCGTCGGGCAGCTGCGTGATGCCGATCTTGCTGCCGCCGGGGCACTTCGCCGCCTGGGCGATGGTCACCTGGACGGTGCCGGACTCCAGGGCGATCTTCTTGCCACACAGGTCCTCGAGCTTGGTGATCTTGTCGGGGTTGCCCTTCTTCACCAGAATCGACGTGCCGGCGGTGAAGTAGTCCACGAAGTCGACCTGCGCCTGGCGCTTCTTGTTGTCGGTGAAGGAGCTGAACGCCAGGTCGTACCGCCCGGCCACGATGCCGGTGATGATGCTGTCGAACTTGGCATTGTCGAACTCGATCGTCACGCCGAGCTTGTCCCCGACGGCCTTGGCCAGGTCGAGGTCGAAGCCCTGCAGCGTCTTGCCGTCGGTGCCGGTGAACTCGTTCGGCGGGTAGGTGCCGTCAGTGGCGGCCCGGACCTTCTTCGACGACTGGATGTCCGGGGGCAGCATGGCGAACAGGGCGCTGCCGGAGCCAGCGGTACCGCCGGTGGCGGACGGGCCGGCGACGACGCTGTTGTCGTTGCCCGACCCGCTCCCGCCGCAACCGGCCAGGGACAGCCCGAGGCCCACGACGAGGGCGGCGGTCGACAGGGATCGGGTGGGGCGCACGTAAGTCTCCGCAGGGTGGGGTCGGCGGTCGGTGGACACGGTCCCCGCCGGGGCGGGTCCGAGGCATGCTCCCACGCCCCGGCACCAGAACCGGCCACAACGGTCCGCTGCGCGACGATGGACCCCCTTGCCAACCGGCGTCCTACCGTGTGGGGATGAGCGACGGGTCGTGCGGCGAGGGTGAGCGGGTCCTCAGACCCCCGCTGGGGACCTATGACGCCGACTGGGTCGCCGCGTCCGCTCGCCAGCAGGACCCGGGCCTACCGACCGAGACCGCTCTGCTGCTGGCGCAGGAGTCCTTGGGCCACCTGCGGGTGATGCGCGAGCTGGACGCCCCCGAACTCGCCCGACGACTGATGGCCGACCACGACACGACCGGGGCGACAGCGGCCAATATGGTCGCGACCGCGGCCGTGGAGTTCTGCCGGGCGTACGGCGTCCAGCTGTAGGGGCTCAGAAGACAAGACTCCACAAGCCAATCCGTCGAACGAGAGCCCTCCGGGTGGCTCGGGCAACGCTCCGTTGCGCCACCTGCCGCAGGAAGGCAGCCCGGCGCACTGTGGCGCACTCGCAGCGCCCCTGACGGTGGAGTCGTCCCCCTCACACCAACCTCGCCCCCCTGAGGGGCGCTCACAGGCCGATCCGCGAGTGAGTCCCTGGACACCACCACCCGGGCGGCAGGCTGCTGTTCCACCTGATGGGCGCCCTCGCGGGGTTCGAGCGTGACCTGATCCGGGAACGGACGCAAGCGGGCCTGGCGGCCGCCCGGGCTCGAGGCAGGACTGGCGGCAGACCCACCGTCTGGACCCCCGACAAGCTGCGGACCGCTCAGGCGATGCGAGAGAACGGCGACTACGACGTCACGACCATCGCCAAGGTGCTCGGCGTCAGCCGCGCCCCGGTCTACCGGGCAACCTGGGATGTTCGGCACCGCACCACCATGATGACGCCGATTCGGTAAGTGCGCCAAAGAGCAGCGCCATGGCGATCGCTCCTGAGGGAGAGCGTCCCGCAGAACGATGATGTTGCGGTACAGCTCTCAAGCCTGCCTTTGGGCCGCAGAGCCGAGTACGTGCGTTGAGCCAACTGGTGAGCGTGGCGCTGTACTCGGGACTGACGGAGGTGACGGTCCGGCCGCCGCGCAGTGTCGGCGGCGGTCTGATGGCCACCAAGCCGTACGGCGGCGGCGGCGCCTACACATGTCGGACGACTGCGGCGGCTGTGCCTACGACCCGAAGGTGCGCGTCGGGCCGACCGCCTGCCCGTTCACCGCCGGGTACTGGGGCTTATTGGACCGCACCGCGGAGCGGCTTGGGGGCAACGGGCGGATGCGCCGTGCACTGCTGAAGGTTGACCCGGCTGCGCGACCGGGAGGGGTTGGTGGAGCAGGAGCGCACCGCGGCTCCTCGCCGCCCTGAGGGCGGCAGGCGGGAGGGGCGCCACCTTGGTTCCGGTGACGCCCCTCCCGTACTGCTTGGCGACTGCTATGGCGCCGACGTCAGGCTGCTGTAGCTCCAGATGTCGGAGTTGCCGAATGCTGAGTTCTCTGTCTGCGGGCAGACGGCGTTGGGGGCCGGTCGGGGAACTGCCGTGCCGTCGGCCAAGCCCTGTCGGTAAGCATCGATACCCGCACAGTCGGCTGCCTGGCGCACGTCGTTCCACACCGAGACCGCACCGGCGTTGGTGGCGAAGACGTAGTTGTAGTCGCCCAGAAACTCGGTGCGCAACCCGTTCGCGCTCGACCCACGGGCGTCGCCCGGTGCGCCACGGTGCACCGTGGTGAACGCACCGACGGACCTCGCGGTCACGGGCGCCTCGCGCACCACCCCCTGCATGAGCCGTGCTGGCCCGGCGGTCTTGGCCTGCCAGGGCTGCAGGTAGGCGTTGTAGACCAGGTAGGCCCGGCTGCCGTCCGGCTTGATGGCGATCGCCGGCTGGTTGACCCGGTCGTTTCCGTCACTGATGGACTTGGGGCGGGAGTAGCTGTTGCCACCGGTGGTGGAGCTGATCAGGTAGGCCCGCTCCAGGTTCTTACCCAACCGGTCGTCCGACCAGCTGACCAGAATCTGGTTGGTCGCCTTGCTGGTCGTTGTGTCGCCTTTCGGCGCGCCGTTGGCGATGTCGATCGACGGGAAGACGTCGGTACGCGAGCCGGCGATGCCGTCGATGGTGGAGCGGCCCTGGACCGGATCGACCTGCCCGATGCCGAAGGTGTCGACGATGGGCCGGGGCCGCTCGAAGTTCTTGCCCCCGTTGAAGGACCGGGTCTGGTAGAAGACGCCGACGTTGCGCTGCGTGTCGTAGCCGGAGAACACGACGTAGACGACGCCTTTGCTGTCGGTGCGCACCGCGCAGCCCTGCCGACCACCGGTCTGCGCGTTGTTGGTCGCGGACGTGATCTGTGAGGGAGTCCAGCTGTCACCGCCGTCGGTCGAGCGGGCGAGGAACAGCGGCTCGCCGCCGCCGCCCTTGCCGTTGCCGCGGAAGCCAACGTTGCAGACATAGACGTTGCCGAAGTGCGGGCTGGAGGACGCGTTGTCCGCCCAGATCTGCTCCTTGTCGCTGAACAGCGCGCTGTTCTGCTTGGTGACGATCACCGGCGCCTTCCAGGCGCCGTTGCTGCCGGCCGTCGCTCCCGCGAAGTCATCGGTCCGGGAGACGGCGATCGCCGAGACGCCGTTGAACGGCTCCTGCCCGGGCACCTTGGTGGCGATGTTGGCGTAGTACAGCCGCTGCTTGTCCCAGGTGAACTTGCCGGCGGAGTTGCGGACCGGACCGAACACCAGCTCTGCGTCTCCGTTGGAGACCATCCCGTGCTCAAAGTAGTTAGGCAGCGTGCCGATGCCGCCAATCGTCGGTGTGCAGGCCGCAGGACCGTGGCAGGTCCGGGCGCTCAGGCCGCGGTAGGTCGGCTGAGTGAAGCTCTTCGCGCCGTTGTTCGACAGCTGCACACCCGACACCCCCACTCCGGGAGTGAAGGGGCAGGTAGTAGGGCTGCCGGCGTTGCAGTCCTCCAGGTCGATGTTGTCGTTGGCACCCGCGGCCACCTGGCGCGGGTTGACCGGGTTGACGGCCACACCCGGCTCGTTCTGCTTGTTGCCCGAGAACAGACTGTCGCTGCTGCCCACCGTCACCTCGGTGTCACCCGCTCCGCTGTCCGGCGAAGGAGCGGTGAAGGCAAGTGCCGGGCCGGCTCCCATCATCGCCAGCGACAGCGCCCCGGCCGCGCAGACGACTAACGACCGCTTCCCAACTACCCGTGAGAGATGCATGTTGCTCCCGTTGCCGAGGAACCCGCACGACGACAGCCACCGAGCGAGACGTATAGGGCCACTCTGCCCCGGTTCCCGTACCGAGGGCAAGCATGGCCCGGGCGTACCGGCAAACCGCCGCGACTACCCGCGAGCCGCGCACCATGCGTCGAGCGGCTCACGACGTCGGCTCATCGCTGTCGGGGGACGCCGGCTGACGATCGGCTAACTCCCGCGCCCAGCTTGGGCCAGCCCGGCAGGCCCTGGCCATGGTGCACACCCTGGCGCAGGACTTCGCCGCCGAGGTCGCCCAGCTGTGCGCCGTCCAGGTCAGCGGGTCGCAGTGGCAGTCCTTCCTGGACAGACACGTGCCGCGAGTCGATCCCGAGACCAGCCGCCTGCTCGAAGGCCGCTCGCTGACCATGGCGGACGCCAAGCGAGACACCTTGGACACGCTCTACCGGTCTGACCCACGAGTCGCCCCATGGGCAGGGACGGCGCACGGTGTCCTTCAGACGATCAACACCTACGAGCACCACGCAGGCACCGTCCGAGGCGGCAGCCGCGCCGAACGCAACGGGCTCAAGACCCTGACCGGTGACTTCGACCGGCTCGACCGCACCACCTGGCAGACACTCAGGGCAGTTCTGGACAGCACCTCTGCTCTCGCCTCATGACCAACTCGCCCGGCGCCCCCCATCATGGGTGGCGCCGGGCGAACGCGGCTTTCCGTCGTTTCAGGGCCATGATCAGCACCGCACCCAAGGCCGACGTCAAAGATGATCTTGGCTAACGGCGGCGGATTCAGGGAGTCACTGCAACAGCTCGCTGAGCTTGCGTGAGGGTGTCATGAATCCGAGGGTCTTGCGGGGTCGGTTGTTGAGGCGCTGCGCGATGTCGTCGAGCTGCTCCTGAGTGACTTCTTTGAGGTTCATCCCGTGTGGGAGGTACTGGCGGACGAGCCCGTTGGTGTTCTCGTTCGTCCCGCGTTGCCAGGGGCTCTTGGGGTCGCAGAAGTAGACCTGGACGCCGGTGTCGACGGTGAACTTTTTGTGCTTAGCCATCTCCAGTCCGCGGTCCCAGGTCAGGGACTGCTTGAGCTGCTCGGGTAGCTGCTGGACGGTGGCAGTCAGGGCCGCGATGACACAGTCCGTCGTCTTGTTCTCCAGCTTCACCAGCTGCACGTAGCGGGTGCTGCGTTCCACCAGCGTGCCGATGTGACTGTTGCTCGAGCCCGAGACCATGTCGCCTTCCCAGTGCCCGGGCACGGCCCGGTCCTCGGCTTCTGCGGGTCGATCGCTGATGTGCAGGGCATCGACGATCTGGCCGCGCCCCTGGCCGCGGACGCTGATCCGGCCGGCCCGGCGCACCCCCCGGCCGCTACGGAGCTCGCGGGTGAGTTGCTGACTGAGCAGGCCTTTGGCCTGCACGAACAGCGAGAGGTAGATCGTCTCGTGGGACACCCGCAGCTCCGGGTCGTCGGGGAACTCCACGGTGAGCCAACCAGCGATCTGCTCACGTGACCACTGCAGCCCCAAGCCCGTGATGACGTGCTCGCGCAGCGCGGGGTTCACCGCAAGCTTGCACGGCTTCGGCCTGGCGGCCTGGTCCCACGCGGCCTGCTCAGCCACCGACGGTCGGTAACGCTTGCGCCCCCCGTTGCGCGCCAGCTCTCGCGAGATCGTCGACGGCGAACGCCCCAACGCCCGTGCGATCGCCCGCACCGACTGCTTCGCCGCGACCCCGCAGGCAATGTCCTCGCGCTCAGCGAGTGTCAACCGATCCGCGCCACGGCGCCGAGTCGGAGGCCGCACCCCACCAGTCCTGGCGATGACATCCCGCACGACGCTGGTGTGCCGGCCGACCTGCAACCCCACCCGCCCATGCGTGCCACCCACCATGACCAGATCCCAGATCTCGTCCCGGTCCTGCATCGCCAGCTCTCGCCCACGCCCCACCACTACTGCCTCCTCAGTCCCAACGATCATGACCTCAGACCCGGTGTTGCGCTGACTCCCTGAATCCGCCCTCCCGCAGGGAGGCGGTGACGGCATAGGCCGGCAGCGGAGCGCCCCCGACCACGCCTGAGTCGAGCAGGACCCGCAGGACAGTCAGCGTGGAAGGCAGGTAGACGCGCACTCCCGCATCCTCCCAG
>JAABUR0100005054.1_pt1 | contig 17077 bp, 20 predicted proteins | sample 5560091 | NCBI WGS metagenome assembly JAABUR01 (sample SAMN10711879, study PRJNA513375) | rock metagenome | isolation source: Antarctica rocks | place: Antarctica: Victoria Land, University Valley sud | reverse complement strand
AGTTCCGGCGGCGCATCCAGGGCGGCCCGCAGAACATCTGGCGCTACGCGGACTTCCTGCCCGTGGAGACCCAGCCCGGATCCTCCGGGCGCAACACCTCGCGCGCCGGCCTGCCCGCCGGCTGCACCCCGCTCGTCCGGGCCGACCGGCTCGCCGAGCGCCTGGGCCTGGGGGAGGTGTGGGTCAAGAACGACGCGGCCAATCCCACCCATTCCTTCAAGGACCGCGTGGTGGCGGTGGCGGTGGCCCGTGCGCGTGAGCTCGGCTTCGACACGCTGGCCTGCGCGTCGACGGGCAACCTCGCCAACGCGGTCGCGGCGGCCGGGGCCGCCTACGGAATGGAGTCCTACGTCTTCATCCCGGCCGACCTCGAGGAGCAGAAGATCCTCGCCACGGGCATCTACGGTACGCGCCTGGTCGCGGTGCGCGGCAGCTACGACGACGTCAACCGTCTGTGCACGGAGCTCTCCGCCGAGCATCCGTGGGCCTTCGTCAACGTCAACCTGCGCCCCTACTACGCCGAGGGCTCGAAGACGCTCGCCTACGAGACGGTCGAGCAGCTGGGCTGGCGCACACCCGACCGCGTCGTTGTGCCGATCGCGTCGGGCTCGCTGTTCACCAAGATCGCCCGCGGCTTCGAGGAGTGGCTCGAGCTCGGGCTCGCGAACGGCGAGACCCCCGTCTTCAACGGCGCCCAGGCGGCGGGATGCTCACCCGTGGCCCAGGCCTTCGAGGCCGGCCACGACGTCTGCCGGCCGGTGCGGCCCGACACGATCGCCAAGTCGCTGGCCATCGGCAACCCGGCCGACGGCCCCTACGCGGTCGAGCTGGCACGGAGCACCGGCGGCGCGGTGGACGCGGTCACCGACGACGAGATCCGCGCGGGGGTGCGGCTGCTGGCCGAGACGACCGGGATCTTCACCGAGACCGCCGGCGGGGTCACGACGGCCGTGCTGGCCAAGCTCGCGCAGCGCGGCGACATAGGCGCAGACGAGCGCGTCGTGCTCTACATCACCGGGGACGGCCTCAAGACGATCGACATCGCCCGCGGGACTTTCGAGCTCCACGAGATCGAGCCTAGCCTCGCCGCCTTCGAGAAGGCGCTGCCGGACGCCGTCGCGGCCTGAGGGCTGGATAGGATCCGCGTCCTCATGGCGGTCACCGTCAAGATTCCCACGCAGTTGCGCGCCGCCGCCGGTGGCGTGACCGACGCCGAGGTCGAGGGCTCGACCGTCGGCGAGGCGCTGGATTCGCTCTACGAGCAGTTCTCAGACCTGCGCGACCGCATTTCGGGAGACGGCGGCCTGCGGCGCTTCGTCAACGTCTACGTCGCCGGTGAGGACATCCGCTTCCTCGACGGCCTTGAAACCTCGGTGTCTGACGGCGACGAGATCACCATCCTGCCGGCCGTCGCCGGCGGGTAGTACTCAGCCTCAGCGCGACTCGCCCTCGTAGTAGTCGACCGCGTCGGATCGGCGATAGACCTCGCGCAGCCCGCCTCCGTCCGGCCGGCGCTCGTAGGCGCCGAGCGTGCCGGAGTCGGGTCTGACGACGATGTCGGGCCCGGCCAAGGGGCTGAAGGCAAGGAAGCGAACGGTCTCGTCGCTCCGGTTGACGATCTGGTGGGCGCCGTCCGCACCGACCAGGAAGGCGACGACTTCGCCGGGCGCGAGCTCGCGCCATCCGTCGGGGGTGCGCAGGGTCGGCCGGCCGTCGAGCACGACGATGAGCTCCTCCTCGCCGAGGTGGAAGTGGTAAGGGTAGGCGGCTTCGCCGGGCGGGAGCTCCCACAGGCTGAGACCGAGGCGCTGCGAGCCGGCCTGCCGGCTCAGGCGGGCGCGTCGGCAGCGGAAGCCCGGGTGCTCGCGGGACTCGTCGAACTCGGGGTCGTAGATGTTGGCCATGGCCGGCAAGCTACCGTCCCGCCCGATGCGACCGACCGCAACGGTCATCGTCCCGTTCCTGGGCGAGCAGGCCGCCCTCGACGCGCTCCTCGAGCGCGTCGCCGCGCTGCCGCTGGGAGGAGGCGACGAGGTGCTGGTGGCCGACAACCGGCATGGGGCGGGGGCGAGCGCCCGAGGAGCGGTCCGGGTGATCCCGGTGCCTTGGCCGCGTTCCTCTTACAGCGCGCGCAACGCCGCGGCGCGGCAGGCCGGCGGCGACTGGCTCGTGTTCGTCGACGCCGACTGCGAGCCCGCCTGGAACCTTCTCGACGCCTACCTGGATCCGCCGCCGGCGCACGAGGTGGGGGTGCTGGCCGGGGCCGTCATCGACGTAGCGCAGGAAATGGTGCCGGACGCCGGCGTCGCGCCGGGCCCCCCGCGCGCCCCCTCCCTCGTCGCTCGCTACGTCGTCGCGCGGGCGAAGATGGACCAGGCGAGCGCCCTCCGCCACCCCGCGCGCCCCTATGTCCAGACCGCCAACTGTGCGGTGCGGCGTTCGGCCTTCGAGTCGGTGGGAGGCTTTGCCGACGGCGTGCGGTCGGGAGGCGACGCCGACCTGTGCTGGCGCCTGCAGGCCGCGGGCTGGCGGTTGGAGGAGCGATCGGAGGCGGTCGTCGGGCACCGGGCCCGGGCGACGGCACCCGCGCTGCTCAGACAACTGGCCCGGCACGGGGCGGGCATGGCTTGGCTGGAGCGCGAGCACGCCGGCGCCTTCCCCGTACCAGGGGCGCGAGAGCTCGCCGGCCGCCTGCCCTGGGCGGCGCGCCGCGCGACAGCCGCTCTACGGGCCGGGCAGCAGGACGAAGTCGCCTTCGCGCTGCTCGACGCGGCAGGCCTCTATGCCCGCGACCTCGGCCGGCTGCGCTCGAACCGCGCGCCTCGTTAGCGGAGCCGGCGCACGACGGGGCTGCGCAGCGGCCCCGCGAAGTCATCGGCCGTGACGAGATCGAGCGCGAGTGCTCGGGCCAAGACGCCCGCGAGCGCCTCTAAGCTCTCGGCGACGCACCGGTCGTAGGCGCGCTTCATCTCCTCCCGGCCCGCGTCGCAGAGCTCCTCGTAGGCGACGACCTGCGCGTCGGTCGCAGCCACGCACATCCGGACCTCGCACTCGGGGCACCGAAGCTCCAGCGCGAGCCTCCCGTTCTTCTGCCGCGAGGAGCTCAGCGCCTGGACATAGGCCGAGTCACAGCTCGGACAGATCTCGAGCCCTGGCATCTGCACGACCGTACTGCGGGCGCCGGACGACTCGGTGTCACCGGACTTCCGCAGGGTCAATTCGCCCATGGGTCCGTGAGCGTGACCCCGGTGCCCTCGAAGTCCTTCGCGTTGCGCGTGGCCAACATCGAACCCTGCGCCACGCAGATCGCCGCGATCTGTGCATCGAAGCCGTCGATCGGATGACCCGAACCATCACGGCCGGCGACCACCGACGCGTACTGCTCGGCGGCCGGAGCATCGAAGGGCAGCACCTGGTCGGCGAACCGCGCGAACAGCTCGGCTGCGGCGGCCTGCAGACGGACTCGACGCCGGCCATCAGGCAGCCGCTTGATGCCGTAGCCGATCTCGGCAACCGTGATCGCGGTGGTCTGAAGCTCGTGCGCCTCGTGGCCGCGGACCCAACCGACGACCACGAGCGAAGGCGCGGGACGCATCAGTTCGGAGACCAGGTTGGTACCGAGGTCGGTAGGGCAGCGGCTCTCAGCCATTGGCGCTCCGTCTCGGCGACCACTGAACGCTAGCGGCCGGCCCGGATGCCCAGATCCGAGGCAGGTCTTACTTCTTGGCCCGGGTACCTCGGACCATCGGGGCCCAGAACTGGGACCCGGTCACAAATCATGGAGTCGTAGCGCGCCCGGCAGGATTCGAACCTGCGGCCTCGTGCTCCGGAGGCACGCGCTCTATCCACTGAGCTACGGGCGCCTGGGCTGAGGGTACCGTGCCGCCGGGCATGGTGATCGCGGTGATCTCCGACACGCATCTTCCACGCGGGAAGCGGCGCATCCCCGACGGGTGCCTGGAGCGGCTTCGCGACGCCGACCTCATCGTTCACGCTGGGGATCTGAGTGATGTCGCCGTGGTCAGGGACCTCGAGGCGCTCGGAGAGCTTCACGCTGTCTATGGCAACGTCGACACCCCCGAGGTCCGGGCGCTGCTTCCCGAGCGGCGCGTGATCGAGGCAGGAGGCGCGCGGATCGGCGTGGTCCATGACGCCGGGCCGAGCAAACGGCGACTGAACCGCCTGCGCGCGTGGTTTCCCGACGCCGACGCCGTGATCTTCGGGCACTCGCACATCCCGCTGCTCGAGCGTGCACCCGACGGCTTTCAGATCTTCAACCCGGGAAGCCCCACCGAGCGTCGGCGCCAGCCGCGGCACACGATGGGCATCGCCCGGGTGAACCGGGGAGCGATCGACTTCGAGATCGTCGAGCTCGACTGACCGCGGGGCCCCCGCCCGGCCGGCCCGGTGACGCCCGCGGGGTAGCGTGTTCTCGGTGGACCTCTCCGTCTTCTTCGCCGGGACCGCCGGCTCGGTTCCGTCTGCCCGGCGCGGGCTTCCTGCGCTGCTCGTCCGCCGTGGCGGCGATCGCGTCCTCTTCGACTGCGGGGAGGGCACGCAGCGCCAGCTGCTCAAGACGGTCGGCCTCAGCGACCTCACCGACGTCTACCTGACCCATTTCCACCTCGACCACTGGCTTGGCCTGCCAGGAATGCTCAAGAGCTTTGACCTGCGCGACCGCGACAGGCCGCTCACCGTTCACGGCCCGCCGGGGCTCGAGCGGCTGATGGGCGCGCTTCGCCCGCTCTACGGCCGCGTCGGCTACCCGCTGAAATTCGAGGAGCTCGAGCCTGGAGAGCCCGTGCGGCGGGACGGCTACGCGGTCGCGCCCTTCACGGTCCGTCACCGCGGGACCTCCTACGGATACGCGCTGGTCGAGGAGTCGCGGCCGGGGCGCTTCGACGCGCAGCGCGCTCGCGCCCTGGGAGTCGAGCCGGGGCCCGACTTCGGTCGCCTCCAGTGCGGTGAGGTCGTCAACGGCGTGGAGCCCGATCAGGTAATGGGGCCAGGACGCCCCGGCCGAAAGATCGTCATCTCCGGCGACACCTCGCCCAGCGAGGCGCTCGAGGTCGCCGCCCACCAGGCCGACCTTCTCGTCCACGAGGCGACCTTCATCGACGAGGAGGCCGATCGCGCACGCCAGACCGGGCACAGCACCGCGCGCGAGGCGGCAGAGGTCGCCACGGCGGCCGGTGTCCGGATGCTCGCCCTGACTCACCTCTCGCCGCGCCACCTCCCGCGGGAGTTCCGCGACGAGGCGCGCGCCGTGTTCGCGGGCACCGTGGTTCCCCGCGACTTCGACACCATCGAGGTTCCCTTTCCCGAGCGCGGCGAGCCCGCGCTCGTGCGCTGGGAGGAGATGCGCGCGCGCAACGAGGCCGCCGGCGAGCCCGTCGCGTGACGCCTCTCCCGCCGCGCCAGACGCCTCAGGAGACCGAGCGACAGCGTGCGTCGGAGACCACCGAGCGCCAGCGCCCGCCAGAGACCGCCGAGCACTGGCGGCGGGCCAACCGGTGGCTCGCCCGGGCGGCGCTCGTCGCCGGCGGTTTCCTCCTCGGGGCGCTCGTCGCTCTCGTCGTGGTCGCCGTGGACCCGACTGCGCGCGACGCCCCCGACCGGCCCAAGACGGTCACCGTCACCAAGACCGCGACGACGACGACCGAGGCCGCGCCGACCGTGCCGGACGTGAGCGGTCAGGAGCCCAGCGCCGCGCGCGACGTCCTGGAGGGAGCCGGCTACGACGTCGCCGTCCAGGAGGAGAGCCTGCTCTGCGCGATTGACGCGGGCCTGTGCGAGGTAGTTGGCCAGGACCCACCGGCGGGCACCTCCGCGCCCGCGGGATCTCAGGTGACGATCGTGATCGACAACACCTGACCGCTTCTCCGGGGGTTTGGGCTCGAGCAGAAGATGCTTTCCTTCAAGGGGCATGTGTGTTTCAAGCGGGGTGCAGTCGATCGCGACGGCGAACTCGGTATACGTGTTTCGCCTCAACCAGCAAGTTGCACCACACCAGGGCCGCAGACGTACGCCAGGCGGAGACCGCGTTTCAACGGTGGCACCAGTCTGCGAGGACCGAGTTTGATCAAGAAGACGCGAGCTCGCGCCGAGCATCGGGGGCGGCGCGTCGAGCTTGCCCGCGGGACGCCGGAGATGTCCCCTATTCAAATCGCCGCCGCGCGCGCGTTACGCACGAACAGGGTCGACGCGACCGCCGCCGAAGTGGCGATCGCGCTGCGCGAAGCCGGTGTGTACAGCCTCTTGCTGAAGGGCCGCACCTTCGCCCGGTGGCTGTACGCCGACGGGGAGCACCGCGACTATGGGGACGCTGACCTCCTCGTGGGCCCGAATCAACTCTCGCAGGCCGAGACGGTGCTCGCCGAGCTGGGCTTCGTGAAGCACCTCGACTCCGCCGACGCGCCGCGCCACGCTCTCCACTCTCACACCTGGGCCCGGCGGTCCGACCGCGCGGTGGTCGATCTCCACTGGACTCTTACGGGGGTGGGGATCCCGCCCGACGGCCTTTGGCGAGAGTTGGCGCGCCGTAGCGAGACCGAGGAGGTCGCCGGCCAGGAGCTCGAGTGCCTGGATGTGGTGGGCCGAGCGTTCCACGTGGCGCTTCACGCCGCTCACCACGGCGTGCGTCACTCGAAACCGGTCGAGGACCTGCGCCGGGCGCTCGCGCGATGCGACGAACGCACTTGGGTGGAGGCGGCCATGCTGGCTCGGAGGCTCCAGGCGACACCGGCCTTCGGGGTGGGGCTGCGGCTGCTTCCGGTGGGCGCCGAGCTCGCCGATCGGCTTGGGGTGCCGCCGAACAGTTCGGTGATGGTGGCGCTGTTCGCCGAGCACCCTACCTTGGAGCTCGCCATGGGCATGCAGAGCCTGATTGATACCAGGGGAGCGCGTGACAAGGTGGAGATTCTGCGTCGCGCGCTTTGGCCCTCGCCGCGGTTCATGCGGGCCGCCTTCCCGCGAGCGCGCAGGGGCAGGACGGGTCTCCTACTTACCTACCTGGGGCGCCCGGCCTGGCTGCTTGCTCGCGTCCCGGGCGCCCTCGCCGGCGTGCGTCGGGCGCGGCGCGCGGTACGACGAGACCTCGCCCGCGGGGACGAGCCGCCCTACGACCGCCCTCGCTGATCCGGGTTTCGTCATTGGACCAAGGGCCCACGACCTTCGCGTGCGATGCGGCGTGCACGGATCAACGACCGACGCCCTCCCCGTCGGGGAGGGCGTCAGAACCAGCCGGTAGGGAGGGGTCGGCGGCGAAGCCGACTAGCCCTCCGGGATGAGCGTCACGCCTAGATGACGGGGATTGTCCCTCCCTCGGGGATGAGCATCACGCTGAACGACTTGGCATCGGTGGGCGAGAAGCCGAGGACCGTGAACTGAATCTGGACGTCAACGGACCCCCCGGCCGGGACGGTGCCGATCTTGACGGCCGAGTTCAGGCCGCCCTGCGTCGGGACCGTCGCGGTGAACGCGTCGGTGTCGAGCGCGGTGTCGACGTAGGTCGGAGACCCCGAGGTGGAGGTGACCAAACGAAGGTCAACCTGCCCCGCCGTCTGTGCGCCGCTCGTCGTGATGTCGACGACGCGCAGCTTGGCGTTGCTGACTGCCGCGCCGGTGTTGTTCGTGATCCTGCGGCGCAGCCGCAGCGTCGTGCCATCGAACGTCCGGTTAGGCGACGACCCGACAGGGACCGCCGTGTTGACCCGGGTCACAGCCAAGCCGCCGCTCTGCGGCCGGACCGGGTCGCGCTGCAGCCCGGGGGTGCCGAAGATCGGCTGGACGCCGTTGATCGTGGCCGTCTGAGCGGCGACGAGAACGAAGTCACTCGCGTTGTTGTTGGTATCGATGGGCTTTCCGCTTGCGTAGCGGCGGACATAGGCGAGCTGCGATGGTGGAGCCGCGTTTGTCAGAGGCGCCTCGGCTGTCCCTTCGGTGTAGATCGCGTTCGCTGTCCCGGCGAACGTGATCGCGAAGGAGTCGATGCGGTTGGCCGCCGTGCACGCGGTCACCGCGGTGCCGGTGAAGAGGCCGACACCGCGGTCGTCGGTGATGCCGCCCGTGAAGGGTGCGTCACTTTGCCCCACGTTGAGCGACGACGCACCGCTGTTGCGGTAGATGTAGGCACTGTTCGGCGGGATCGTCGCCGTCGGCGTTGCGATCAGGTTGCTGTTGACGCCGCCCGACTGGGCCGCGCAGATGACGGATCCGGTGAGGTTCTGAGGGGTATTCGTGCGGTTCGTAAGCTCGATGTACTCGTCGGCGGCGCCGGCCGGCCCGCGGAAGCGGACCTCGGAGACGACGACGTCGCCGGGCGCCGGCGCAGCGGCCGCTACGCCGGGCACCCCGACGGCCAGGGCCGCGGCACTCAAGCCGGCAGTGGTGAGGAGTGTCTTTATACGCATGATGGCTCCTAGGAGAGGTTGCCGCCGTCGCCACTGAAGCCCGCGTCGAGATCGCCGTTGCCGGTGTTCTCGCCGCGGGTGAGATCGGCGAGCGTGCCGAGCACGGTGATCGTCGGGGACTCGTATGGCTGACGTTCAGGATCAGGGCTGGAAGTGGCGGTCACGGATTCTCCAGACGGGGTTGGCAGTAGGACGGCACGGCGTAGTAATCCAGCGATCCGCTTCTTGGTTGTCACGAGACCGTGACGTTGTGGATACGAGGTCGTGACGTTGTGGGTATGAGGTCGTGACGTTGTGGGTATGAGGTCGTGACGTTGTGGATACAAAGGTCCGACGGCGACCAACCGTGCGCTCCCCGCGGCTCCTCCCCTGTCAGCCCTGACCGAAATCCAGCGCCTGCAGCAGCAGCGCCGTGCGTGTGTCAATGGAGCTTCCGGTCCATAGTCGGACGAGTGCGATCTCGTCGATGGGCTCTCCGAGCGGCGGACCACTTTCGGCCTGCGAGCGGGCCGCCGCCCTTGACGGCGCAGACCAGAGCGCTTCCCCGAACCACGCCTTCGTACGCCGCTCACGAACGGCGGGAGGGAGGAGGTCGGCGAACGCGCCCATGGCGTGGGTTCGGGTGCGAAAGGCCTCGCGGTGACCAGCGTGTCCTAAAGCCGCAAGGAAGCGGTCGTCGAGCAGCGGGGCGACGAAACAGACGTTTCGCGCGAGCGCCAATCGCGTCAGGCTCCGCGTCGAGAGCGCCCGGAAGCGACGCTGCGCCTGCCATGGGAGCCGTTGCGCCCAGGTCGTCGGCTCACGCACAGCCTCCGCGGCGTCAAGGCGGGCGACACGCCGACGGGCGGCTCTAGAGAGGTGGTTCGATGCCGCCGGCGGCGCTCGACGCGTCGCGATGCGCGCGCGAACCGTGGGCGGCAGCCGGACTGCGGTCGCACGTACGAGCCGTTGGCGCACGCCTGACGGCAGTCCTCCCCAACGCCACCGCCCGAGGATGTGATCGCCTCCGACTCCAGCGAGGAGGCTCCCACCCGGGGCCAGATCGAAGATCGGCGCATGGCAATGGGCGTTGGCAGGGAACTGCAGCCCATGCGCCGCGTAGGCCGCACGCGCCACCGGCCCGACGAAGTCGAGCTCGTCTGCGATGGGGAGCTTCACCCAGTCGCGCAGTCGCAGATGATTCACCATCAGCTCCTGCCACGCAGCCTCATCGGCCAACGGTGCCGCGGGAAAGCGCAGCGTGACGGGAATGGGCTCCGGAAGTCCGTGCAAACGCGCGGCACGCGTCGCCGCAGCCAGGACAAGCGATGAATCGCGTCCGCCGGAGAAGGACACGAGACACGGGGGTCGCTCGAGTGCAAGCAGCATGGCGTTGGCCAACGCCGCCGACGGGCTCTGGCCCACGGAGCCGACTCCCTCCGGTCGGGGCTCGCTGCCCCACGCATCCGACGCGGCGAGCTCGAGGGGACCCAAGGGCTCCGCGAGACAGACACCGGGTAGCGACGGCAACAGCTCAGTCACATCCGTCCAATCGGTGGACCGCATACTGCGCAAATGAACGCTCGCCTGGCCTTCGTAGGTCTCAGCGGAATCCTGATCATGCTGGTCGGTTCCGGGCCGGCTCAAGCGGCCGTCGTACCTGCGGACGCTCGGGGAACCTACACACGGGTCCTCAAGAGCTCCGCGGTCAACGAGCGATACGACCTCGTCGGCCGGTGGACGCTGGTCGTCAAGGCCGCCACGTTCGAACTGACGTCTGACGACCCGTCCGTGCTGCCGTTTCCCCCGCTGCCGATTCGACTTGTCCGCAAGGGCGTGCTCGAGTTGCGCGACCCGTCGGGCAGCGCCGCCTGCCGGCGCGGAACCTACGGCTATACCGTCCGCCGCGGAGCCGTGCGCTTCACCGCGGTCAAGGAGCGGTGCTCCTCCCGCCGCGCGCTCATGGAAGGTTCATGGCGCGCTGGTTGACCACCGCTGCGCTCGTCGGCCTGCTGGCGGCGCTCGCCGGGTGCGGCGACGACGATCGCTCTCAGGCGATTCCCGCGGACGCCACCGTGACCATCCCGACGGCCGCGCCTCCGGTGACGCGGCCGGCGACGCCACCGAGGGTCGGCACCACCCCGCCGGCTCGGTCGTCGACGACGACGCCGGGTGCCCCGACACCAAGGAAGAAGAAGGCTCGTACCGAGTCGCCGACTCCGCGTCGCACCGTTACTACGGAGCCCGAAGCGCTTGGTGACAGCGGCTCCCTCTCCACCTCGCCCTGACCGCCGCCGCGGCGGTCAGGTGGCCCGGCCGAACTCGGTCAGGATGAGTCGAGAAAGGCTGCACGGCCTCGTCATCGAGGCGCCATTCTCGTTCGGAGGACGTTCTGTCGGCTGCGAGTCGCCGACCGATGTCGACGTGACCTGGGTGTCCGACGGGACTCGACCCCGTCAGCAGGCGCCGGAAGGGAAGGAGATCGCCGCGCGCGGCGATCGGCGCATGGTTGCCGTCCGGCGCCCGGATGGCATCTTGCTCTGGATCCGGGAACTCGTTGAGGCGCAGATCGACCGCGATCTCGCGCACGTCCGCGTGGCGTGCGATCCGGACCGGCGCGACGTTGGCGCGATCGCCATGAGCGGCAACATGATGGCGCTTCTCCTCGTGCTCCGTGGTGCGTGCGTCTTGCATGGAAGCGCCGTCGAAGTCGACGGCCAAGCGATTGCCTTTGTCGGGCCCTCCGGAGTGGGCAAGACGACTTCCGCGGCGCTGGGGATGTCAGCCGGACACCGGCTCGTGTCCGACGATCTAGTGCGACTTGAGCCTGATGGGAGCGTCCACGTCGGCGCCACCGCGGTCAGACTCAGGTCTTTCGCTGCCGCAGCTCTCCAGGACCACCTCCCATCCGTCGAGCCTGGGCCGATCGCGACCGCAGACGGGCGGCTCAGCGTCGCCTCCAGACCTCCAACGGCGACCAAGCTGGCCCTCCGCGTCATCGTCCGGCCGCGTTTGGTCACCGACACGCGTGGGCCTGCGGTGCGCGAGCTACGAGGCAGGGAGCGGTTGACCGCGCTGCTCGGTGTTCCGCGTGTCACCGGGCTTCGCGACGAGAAGATCCACCGCGCGCAGTTCAGCCTGCTGACGGAGGTCGCCGAGCGGGTCCCGATCGTTGATGCCGAGATCCCGTGGCCGCCGGCGGACCCGGCTCTGGCGTTCCGCGATCTACTCGAGCTGCTGCCGTAGTCGAGGTGCACACCGCCAGGTAGGCGGGCCGGGTCATCCGACCCCCTGCAGGCCACGCATGCGTGCGAAGAGCCCGCCGCTGCTCAGGAGCTGCGCCGGGGTGCCTCGTTCGACGATGCGCCCCGCCTCGAGCACCAGCACGAGGTCGGCAGCTTCGATCGTCGAGAGCCGGTGCGCGATCACTATTGATGTACGGCCTTCATAGAGGCGCTGGAGCCCCTGCTGGACCCGCAGCTCGGAGAGGGTGTCGAGATGGGCGGTGGCCTCGTCGAGCACGAGGACCCGCGGGTCCTTGAGGGTCGTGCGCGCGAGAGCGACGCGCTGCTTCTCGCCGCCACTGAGGCGATGTCCGCGCTCCCCGAGGACGGTGTCCAGCCCGGCGGGCAAGGCGGCGAGGAGGTCGTCGAGCTGGGCGTCGTGGATCGTGGCCTCGATCTCAACGCCGGAGGCCTCGGGCCGGCCGTAGCGGAGGTTCTCGGCTAGTGTGGCGTGGAACAGGAAGGTGTCCTGGAAGACGAGCCCGATCGAGCGGCTCACGGTCGCGAGGGTCAGGTCGCGCAGGTCGTGCCCGTCGAGGCGCACGCTCCCGGCGTCCGGGTCGACCAGGCGGGCGATCAGTGCCGCGAGCGTGGTCTTCCCGGCGCCGCTGGGCCCGACGAGCGCCACGAGCTGCCCGGGGTGGATCTCGACGGACACATCACGGACGGCTGGCGTACCCTGCCCCGGATAGGTGAACGTGACGGCGTCGAGGGTCACGAGCCCCCGCACGTCGTGGAGCGTCCGTGCGTGGGGGTGCTCTGCGACGTCAGGCTCGGCGTCGAGCGTCTCGAAGATGCGTCGCCAGAGCACCAGCGATCCCAGCACGGACGCCGCCGCGGACGCCAGTTGCTGCACAGAGCCGCCCAACCGTGCGGCGATAACGGTGCCGAACACGAGCACGGTGCCGAGGGAGGCTTGCTCGGCAGCCACGAGATAACCGCCGAGCAGGAGGATGAGCGCGGGCGCCACGGCACCTACCACGGTCAGGCCGGCGGTGAACGTCCGGGCCGTCATCGCGCGCGTGACCTGACGGTCGCGCAGCTCCGCGTTAACCGCGTCGAAGCGCCCTCGCTCGGCGTCGTAGCGGCCGAATGCGCGGACAAGCAGAATCCCCGACAGGCCGAGCGTCTCCTGTAGGTAGGACGTCATCGCGGAGAGCTGGTCCTGCACGTCGCTCTGGGCCCGGCCGATGCGGCGACCTGCTCGGCGCACCGCGAGCACGACCGCAGGCAGCAGGACGAGGGCGAGGATGGCCAGGCGCCAGTCGAGGACGAGCATGAGCACGATCGTCGACGCGAGCGAGAGCCCGGAGCGCACGCCGGTCATCAGATGGCTCGACAGCGAGGCGTTGACGCCCGCCACGTCGTTGAGCACGCGGGAAAGGACGTCCCCGCCGCGCGTGGACGAGTAGAACGTCGTGCTCTGGCCGAGCAGGTGGCCGACGAGATCGCGACGCAGTCCAAAGACGACCCCTTCGCCGACCTGCGTTACGAGGTACGTCGCGGCAACGCCGATCGCGGTCGCCAGGAGCACCGCGCCGAAAGTCGCCGCCACCGGCCAGACGACGTTCGCGAAGGCGGGGTCCGGCGAGCTCAGCTCGTCGATCAGCGCCTTGAGCGCGATGATCGGGATGAGCGCGAGCGCCGCCTCGGCGACGGCGCAGAGCGTCGCCAGGCCGATCTGGCCCCGATGCGGGCGCAGACTCGCGAGGATCCGCCCGACCAGCGCTCGTCGCGTTGCCTTCGGCGCGCTCACCCGGCGCGAGGGTAAGCGCTCGCTGCAACCAGCAGGTTACGGGCCCGCTGCTAAGGTCCCGCCGTGGAGCGACTTCGGCTTCGCGCGGACGATGTCGACTGGCAGCGGGTGGACGGCGAGGTCGTTGCGCTCGATTTTGTGCAGTCGCGGTACCTCGCGGTCAACGCGACCGGGACGGCACTGTGGGAGTCACTCGCCGAGGGTGCGACGAGAGAGGAGCTCGCCGCGCTCCTGATTGCCGCCCATGGGATCTCCGAGACCCAAGCGCACGAGGATGTCGGTGCGTTCGTGGCGAGGCTTCAGGCGGAGGGGCTGCTGGAGCCTGCCGGGATGGAGAAGCGCGACAGCTCCGTGAAACCGGCACCGTCGGGATCGCCGTCCAGCCAGGCGTGAGCGCGGAAGCCCATGGATGGCGCGGTGACGCCGACGACGAGGTCGCGCGGGTCGCCCTGGGCCGCCAGCCAGGCCTGTCGCACGGCCGACCGTGAGAGGCACCTGGCGCGTCCAAAGCGGAGGACGAGCAGCACTATGGCATGGGCTGCGGGCGCCATCGGCGCGACAGACAGCGCCGTCTGGCGTCCCGTGCGGGCCAGGGCCAAGCGGGTGCGGCGCAGCGCCCGCACGGTCCAAGCTGCGGTGCGCAACGCCTCGAGCGGCGTCGGAAGCGGGCGGGCGGAGTGCGGGGCGCGAGCGGCGGCATGTGTAGCGCGCGCTCTTCGGAGCACGCGACGCGCGTAGAAGACCGTGAACCCGAGCCGCCGTCGTCGCGCCAGCGGATCCCACGTTCGAATGACCGGGACTCCGTTGGCCGCGATTGCACCGAGGATCTCGGTGCTGGCCCGAGCGGTCGCGAGCGTGGCGGCGGCAGTCAGGAAACGCGCCAGCATCTGAACGCACCGTAGTTGATCGGGCGGAATTGTCGGGCGCTGGTGCTACGGTCCGCTGCGTCGGTTCCTTTAAACCGGTCCTGAGAGGCCAGGAAGGGATTCGCTTGGAGCAGCCAAAGGTCGTCCTCGACGGCGACGACATGCGCCGGACGCTCGTACGCATCGCGCACGAGATCGTCGAGAAGAACGCCGACCGCGAGGTCGCCCTCGTCGGCATCCACCGCCGGGGGGCCCTGCTCGCGACCCGCGTACACCGGCTCGTCGAGGACCTGCTCGAGGCGCCGGTCCCGCTCGGCGATCTCGACATCGCCTTCTACCGCGACGACCTCGCGACCCGGGGCGCCGCGCCGGTGGTCCACTCCTCCCACCTCGACTTCGCCCTCGACGGGCTGACCGTGATCATCGTCGACGACGTCCTGTTCACCGGCCGAACGGTGCGCGCGGCCACCGAGGCGCTCTTCGACTACGGCCGGCCTGCGCGCGTCCAGCTCGCCGTGCTCGTCGACCGCGGCCACCGCGAGCTTCCGATCCGGCCTGACTACGTCGGCAAGAACCTCCCCACGGCGCGCAGCGAGCGCGTCAACGTGCAGGTGGAGGAGCTCGACGGCGTCGACGAGGTCGACATCTCGATCCCCGCGGAGGCGCTGGCATGAAGCACCTGCTCTCCATCGAGGACCTCGACCGCGACGACGTCGAGCGCATCCTCGACCGCGCGGCCTCCTTCGCCGAGGTCTCCGGCCGCGAGATCAAGAAGGTCCCCGCGCTGCGCGGCCGCACGGTGGTCAACCTCTTCTACGAGGCCTCGACACGCACGAGCTCTTCCTTCGACCTCGCCGCCAAGCGCCTGTCGGCCGACGTCGAGAACATCCGCTCGACCGGCTCGTCGGTCGACAAGGGCGAGTCGCTCAAGGACACGATCCAGACCCTCTCGGCCTATGACCCCGCGGCGATCGTGATCCGCTCGCCGCGGGTCGGCGCGGCCCATCTGGTTGCGCGCTGGACGCCGGCCTCGGTGATCAACGCCGGCGACGGCAAGCACGAGCATCCCACCCAGGCACTGCTCGACGTCTACACGCTGCGCCGCCGGCTCGGCCCGCTCGACGGCAAGCGGATCTGGATCGTCGGCGACGTCATGCACTCGCGCGTCGCGCGGTCCAACGTGATCGCCTTCACCCGGATGGGGGCAAAGGTGACCGTCGCCGGACCGCCCACGCTGCTCCCTCGCGGCGTGGAGGCGCTCGGTTGCGAGGTCTCCACGACGCTCGACCGGCTCGGCGAGGCCGACGTCGTCTACGCGCTGCGCATGCAGAGCGAGCGGATGACCGAGACCTACGTTCCCTCGCTGCGCGAGTACATCGCCAACTACCAGATCGACGGCCGCCGCCTGGGCCCGCGCCAGCTGCTGATGCACCCGGGGCCGGTCAACCGCGGAGTCGAGCTGTCGGCCGAGGTCATCGACTCGCCCCAGGCGCTCATCGGAGAGCAGGTGGCGGCGGGGGTCGTGGTGCGCATGGCGGTGCTCTTCGAGCTGCTCGCCGGCGGTGGGCCGTCCGCCGCCGCCCGCGCGGAGACGGCGAGCGCCGAGCGGGCGGAGCCGCAGCCGGCGTGAGGAAAGCCAGTCGCAGCGGAGCGCTGGGCGCGGCGGGAGCGGTCCTCTCGTGATGCGCACCGTCGCCGGCGGCGACCGCTCCGGTCCCGCCGCTCTGGTCTCCAAGCCCGCGCCGCTCGCGGACCTGCTCGTGCGCGGCGCCTGGGCGTGCGACCCCCGGGAGGGGATCGACGGACCGCTCGACGTTCTCATCCGCGGCGGGGAGATCGCGCAGCTCGGTTCGCCCGGATCGGTGCAGGCGCCGCGAGGGGCCGAGGTGGTCGACGGCGAGCGCCGACATCTGCTCCCGGGCTTCGTCGACCCCCACGTCCACCTCCGCGTTCCCGGCGACGAGCACGAGGAGGATCTCGACTCCGGCACCCGTGCGGCGGCGGCGGGCGGCTTCGTGGCGGTGATCGCGATGCCCAACACCAAGCCGCCCCTGGACTCCCCGCCGATCCTGCGGTCGCTGCGTGGGGCCGCGGCGCGCGAGGCGCGCGTGCCCGTCGGGTTCCTCGCCGCGATCACGCGCGGGCAGCACGGCTCCGCGCTCACCGACATGGCCGAGCTGCGCGAGACCGGCGCGCTGGGCTTCAGCGACGACGGCGTTCCCGTCCAGGGCGCCGGCATCCTGCGCCGGGCGCTCCAGTACCAGCGCCTCTGCGGGGGGGTGCTGGCCCTCCATGAGGAGGACCCGACGTTGTCCGGGGACGGGGTCATGCACGAGGGCGAAGTCTCCGCGCTACTCGGCATGACCGGGATCCCGGCCGTCTCGGAGTCGACCATGGTGGCCCGAGACGCCGCCCTCGCGCGCTACGAGGGTGGCCGCGTGCACATGCTCCACCTCTCCGCGGCCGAGTCGGTCGAGGCCGTGGCGGCGGCCAAGGCGGCGGGGGCGAAGGTCACCGCGGAGGTCTCTCCCCACCACCTCATCCTCACCCACGAGGCGGTACGGAGCCTCGACACACGAACGAAGATGAACCCCCCGCTGCGCGCCGAGGAGGATCGCCGGGCGCTCGTCGCAGCGCTGTGCGACGGGACGATTGACTGCGTCGCCACCGACCACGCCCCCCACGCGCCCGAGGAGAAGGAGGCGCCCTTCGAGGAGGCGCCCATGGGCACCACGGGCCTGGAGACCGCCTTCGCCGTCCTGCACTCAGAGCTGGTGCGTC
>JAABUR0100005051.1_pt1 | contig 17086 bp, 28 predicted proteins | sample 5560091 | NCBI WGS metagenome assembly JAABUR01 (sample SAMN10711879, study PRJNA513375) | rock metagenome | isolation source: Antarctica rocks | place: Antarctica: Victoria Land, University Valley sud | reverse complement strand
GGACGGCCCTGGGTGGCTGTCGTCCCCGCGCGCTCAGCGCTGTTGTGCTGCCCCATGCTAGGTGCCTGTATGGCCATGTGCTTGGTAAATGTCTCTGTTGGGGGCGTTGTTGCATGCGGCTGCTGATTGCGCTGTTTCCTCCTGCATGTCACATGCTGGTCGCTAGATGGACACCACATGCTGTAGAATGCGCCAGCAAGGGCCTGCCCCAGGCCTTAAAGCAAAAATTGCACGCAAGTTTTTATTGCTTGATTTTTGCAAACTTGCGGAACAATACCGAATTTCGCAGTGGGCGAGTTGCAGCAGCAGCACGTACGTGCCTTCCAGTGGCAGGATGTGCCGCTCAGCACCGCCTGCGACCACGTCAGGCCGACACGCAAGCTCTGCATGCACTGGCAGTCTGTATGTAAGCGCGGCTCGTACAAGCCACCAGCAGGCCTGGCGCAACCGGTACCGGTACCACCGCTATCAACAAGGCAGGCGTGCAGGACTGCCAACAGTTGACTGGCGGCGCTACAACCTGCAGGTGTGCAGAGAGCGCGCAAGGCCTGCCAGTGCTAGGACATACCTGCGTGCGCAGCGCTATCAGCAGCGAAGTCCTGCAGGTGCTCTTTGTGGATGACAAGGACTCTGTACGCGCAAGAGTCGCTGCCGGTATTTTCGAGCGGGTTGCTGACTGGTGCGTCCCTGCCTGCCTTGCCTGCGGAAGCATACGTGCACGTGGTGCCTGTAGCAGCATACAGGACTGTTTAGGCAGAGGAAAGGTGGGCTGGAGGCAGGCAGACCAGCTCGCGTGAGCGCAGGAACGGCTTTGGCCGGGTGCTCCTCCCCTTCACCGCTGGCGTGGCGGTGACGGCCGCTGAGAGCAGCGTGTCCACGACAGCCGCGCTCATGAGCCAGGCCGTGCAGCTGGGCGTCCGGCCCAAGATCTTCGCCCGCCCGGCAGAGCAGTTTGAGTATGCAGACTTTGACAGGCGCGCTTGCGCAAGGCACTGGCCGTTTGTTGCACCTTCTCCTGGTGCAAGCTGTGCTGTTCTGACCCCTGTTACAGAGTACGCAGACACTGACAGGTGCGCTTCCGCAAGGCGCTGGCCGTTTGCTGCACCTGGTCCTGGTCCAGGCTGTGCTGCCCTGGACCGCTCTTACAGAGCACAAGCTGGGTCGGCTGCGCAGGCACGACGTCCTGGTGGCGCTGGACGACGGCGTGTTTGAGGAGATGCTGCGGACAGCGGGGCCCACCGAAGCCGACCGCGCCTGGTGCGCCGCCTTGCGCGAGCGCAGCGCCTCTGCCCCCGCGCGGGCGCCGTGCCGGGTCCCTCCTCCCGCCGTTAGCACTGCCGGCTGCCGAGAGCGGCATGTCTGCCCATCTCATGCACCAGCTCCTCCGCCACACGATCAAAACCCGATCCCAGGCGGTCGAGACGAGCAGCCGCGGCGTCCGGGCGCTCCTGAGCAGAGTCGCGCGCCGCCGCCCGGCAGGTACTCGCCGCGCATGGCCACGCTGGCCGCGTTTGCGCCGTACTGCGGCCGGGCGGCCATCTCGCGCAAGGGCGGCAGTGCGGTGAGTCCGACGCCAATGTCAGGCCACAGTTTGCCACCCACACTGCTTCTGTTACCGTCCCTTGCGCCACGCTCCCAATGCTTTCACCAGCAATAACACGCAGGCGACGCCTCGGGCCGTGTCTGCGAGGGGCGCAGCGATCCCGAGGCCCCGCCCTCCATCATCGCCCCGGCGTGAGGCGGGCGTGGCTGCGCAGGTGCTGGAGCCGGGATTCCTGCGCATGGTGCTGCCGGCGCTGTCGCGGACGCTCGCGGTGACCGGCATCGCGCAGGCCGACCTGAGCAAAGGCGCGGCGCCCTGGGCGCCCCGCCCTCGCCCTGTGCGAGGAGGCCGCGCGCAGAGGCGGCGGCAGGGGCCGCGACAGGTGTTCAAAGGAGGTAGCAGAAGCAAAGCATGTAGCTTGCATCGGATGGCCCATGCGGCCGTCGCGCACTCAGCCTTGGCCCTGTGTTGAGCAGGCCGCGCGCGGATGCCGCGGCAGAGGTCGCGAGAGCAGCCGTTGCGAACGCGCGTGGCAGGCGCGGAGGAGTGGAACCCAATGGTGGAGAGCATCGTGGTGGGCTGCGCGGGGCTGGTGCAGTACCTGGCGGACGCGTACCCGCCCGACCTGCCGGACTGGGACCCGCTGTGAGCGGGCCGGGCTTGCCCGGACATGGAATGCCTGGCATGTCGCCTGAGTGTAGTGCTGAGAGTGTTGTACCCTGATCGAGTGTGCTGCTGAGTGTGTTTCATCCGAACGAGCCTGGTTTGCCCTCGAGTTCGCATTGTGCGAGGGTAGTGTGCAAGGCAGCCCGTCTGATCCACCTGTAGCATGCCACCTTGCGAATGTGAGTGCGTGCAACACTGGCAGTGCCACCGCGCTCTGGAGAGCATGCACGGTGATGTATGCGCACCCTATGCTGGTTATTGGTTGCTTTTCATGGCAGATAGCGTAGGCACGAAATCAAGCATGAGAGGCAGAATGGCGCTTGCATCATCAGCCTTGCCAACCACCCTCGACATGGTCAGGCTGTGCAGCCTCACGCACTGCAGCCCCCTGCGCACGTCAGCAGGATAGCACTGTGAAGCCACTAATGTAATTTGCGATTCGGGACAGGGCAGGCTGAGGTAACACACTGTGCTTGCAGTTAATCAATACACACCGGCGCCCCGGACCCAAAGCACCGCAGAATGCATGCCCAAACACATAATTTTAAGCTGTAGCACCGAAATGCATGTGCTAGTAGTGTAATGAGGAAAAGCTGCGCCTCGCATGCTGAGGACCCCAGAATCATCCCTCAACGGACCCCATTCTTATTGGCCGCCCTCGTGGCTGATCACGCAAGTGCGCCCGGAGAATTGTGTATATGATGGAAGGCGGTTCAGCCTGAATTGCAGCATAAAACCGGACGTCTGCCAACGGCCTTGATCCGCGAGTCTGCTGGAAGAACCGGCCGCAGCTCCTCGCTGCCGCCCCGCGCCGCAGGACCGCGGCCCCTCACACAGGCTTGGCCTTGGTGTGCTGCGCCAGGATGCTGGCGGTCTCCAGCTGCAGCTGCTCCTGGAAGCGCGAGAAGTCCTTGGCCTGCGCCGACGTCGCATGCGCCTGCGCGGGGCGCGCCGCGCTGAGCGCATCTGTAAGCGGGGAGCGACTTGCTTTGTTACATTGCCTCACCCCTGCAGGCTGTGCGACTGGCGCAGAGCAGACTGCCGCAGCTCATGCACCTGAGGCTGATATCTCAGCCTGGCGCTGCCCTGTCGAGCGCCTGCGCGACACAGGCAGGGGGCGGCCGCCGGGGCTGGGGCGCGGCCGGGGCCCGCGCGCGCCGTGAGGTTGAGCTTGACGGTGCCCTCGTCGATGCTGTCCAGCTCGCAGCCGCGCGGCAGGCTGTGGTCGATGCCGGCGCGCTCCTGCAGGTGGTGGCTCAGCGCGTCCTTGACCTTGCGCACCTCGTTCAGGTCGCTGGAGCGCAGCGTGACAGTCTTTGTGAACTGGCGCGGCGCCTGCGCGCCCCGGCGGCCGCGCGCTCCGGCCCAGCACGCGAGTCGTGCGCGCGAGCCATGCCCTGGAATGCGCGCCGACCATGCTGCGCAAGAGCTAGGCGGTGTATGCGCGCCGTGCGCCACCCAGGACGGCCTTTCCGGGGCAGACTGCCGCGGAAATGACCTGTTTATTGTGCTTACGGGCTTTATCGCGTAACATGCGCTGGAGGGCATGCTTGTGACCCTGAGCGCTGCTGATACTTGCTCGGGGCTGTCGGCAGCGGCAACGCTGTGCCATATGGTTGGCGCTGCCAGCAAGTAGGGGGCCCCGCACCGCAATGCTGGCGGAGGGCGTCTTGATGTGCGACTCGTTGCTGACGATCATGTCGGTGATTGCGCGGTTCGGGATGCTGATGGGCACCGCGCGGTCGGTGCGCAGCTGCGTGCGCATCATGCTGATGCTCTCCACGACGCCCATGACGATGCTGCCGCCGCCGGACGACTTGAGCTCCACGCGGTCGCCCACCACAAATGGTCGCGTCAGGTACTGCGGCGCCCCCCGCCGGGCTCTTCAACGGGCGGCCCGGCTCATCACATGAGGGCGTGCCCCGCCGCTCGCCACTTGGCAGCGCACAGGAGCTGCCACATGCACGCCAACATGTTTGGTGTCTGGTGTCTGGTTTTTGGGCAGAATGCCTTGCTGCCCAGGCGCATGAGCGGGTGCATCGCGGGCCGCTGCTCGGGCAGGGCGCGGACGCGCGCGGCCGGCTGCGGGCGGCGGGGGCGCGCCAGAATCAGCCCCGAGATGGCGTTCGAGGTCAGCGACTGCGCGCCGAAGCCGATGGCGACGCCGCTGACCCCGCCGACCGCCAGCAGCGGCTGGATGTTGAGCCCGAAGGCGTGCAGCCTGCCGCCCCGCGCGCGCCGCCGCGCGTCATTGCCGCCAGGACGCTGTCAGTCAAGGTTGACCCGACGCTGCTGAGAGAGCGCTTCTGTGTCGCGACAGCTGGCGTGCCGACATCATTGGCACCAATGAGAGCACTTTGACGTCGCAACAGATGGCGCGTGCGACTGACAGCCGCTTGCTCACAGAGCACGCAGACGGCCGATCCCGCTGCGCCAACGAGCGCTTGGCGCAGCGCATGCGGGAGGGCAGGAAGCCCCGCAGGCGGGGGCGGGCGCGCCGGGCCGCCCCGCGCGTCGGCCGCACCCGCTGAGCGCGCCGACGGCGATGAGCGCCCAGTCGGACAGGCCGCTCAGCGGGATGACCACGCGCTCGAGCCCCAGGGAGCTGCTCCCGGCGTCCTGCCGCGCCGCCCGCCGAGGCTAGGGTGAGATGCTGCGGCGGCCTCTCTGACAATTGAAGATCCGCTTTGGGCGGGCCAAGGCGAGGCGGTGTGCGTCCAGGGGCGCGCAAGGCGCATCTGCCGACAGACAGGAGCCGGGGCGCGCGGCGACGCGGCCGCGCAGCAACGCCTGCAAGCGCCGCTCGCTGCCGTCCAAACACACAGCAGCTCAACCGCCACGCGGTGCCATAGGCTGTGGGCGCGGCTGTGAGCGCACGCTGACACGGCTGCCGGCGGGCCGGGCCGGTTGCTGGCGCGCATGCCGCCCCTATCTCCACCCTAATCACCCTAGCCCGCGCCTGGTGGTCGCTCTGGATCTGCATGAAGATCTGGACCAGGCGGCTCTTCCAGCTGATCAGGTACCAGACCGTGAACACAATGGCCGACAGCCGCCACAGGCTCAGCAGCAGCGAGTCCGCGTTGAGCAGCGACCGCAGCGTCTGGTGGCACATGTGCCCTGCGCGGCGCCCCGCGCCGCCCGTCAGCGCCCGGCCCAGCCGGCGCGGACTGGCGCCGGGCGCCGTGCTCCGCAAATTGCGCATGATCCATAAGTGTCACCCCAGGCCTCTTGAGATCCGAAGTGGACTGGTGGGCAGAGTCCTGATCCGGCAGGCGGCTGCAGAGGTGGGCCTGTTTGCCGTGCCAGAGGCAGGGCGGGGCGGGCCGCGCGCACGCGTCATGTGCATGTGCTGCTCCACAACTGTGCCGACGAGGGGGGCTTGTTCGCAGCGCAAGAGGCAGGGGCAGGGCGCGCGCACGCGTCATGTGCATGTGCTGCTCCACAATCGTGCCGACGAAGCCCAGCTTGGGGTCCAGGAAGATCTGCAGCATCAGCACGACCGTGCGCGCGCTCCACACGAACGAAGCCAGCGGCAGCAGCGAGCGCACGGGCTCGCTGATCGAGCAGACGGCCGAGTCGAACAGCACGCGCAGCGGGTGCCGCTTGTCCAGTTCGCCCTCGTACCGCTGCGCGGGCGTGTGGCCCGCCGTCGGCCGCCCGTGCGCTGCGGCGCCGGCAGGCCGGCGCACGCGCTCTGGCAGGGGCGGTGCGGGCGGCCTGGAACGGCGCTGCACAGAGGGCTGTGCGGGCGGCGCAGTACACAGCACAGCACGCTGGCGTGCAACCAGCCAGGTGCACTCCCCTGGCGCCAAGGACACGAGGACGACGAGGCCCTTGGCATGGCTGGTGGGCGCGCGCCTTGTGCGCCGCGTCGCCAAATTTCTTCACCACGGCGCGGACCACCCAGGTGACGGACCACACCGTGGCAATCTCCAGCAGCCCGCGCCCGAGCACCTCCTGCAGCGACATCTGGCTCACCGCCGTGCGCGCCATGGCCGACCACTCGGGCGGCTCGCCGGGCGCCTGGCCGATGTCGGGCACCAGCAGGCCGCGCGCGGGCGCGCAGGCCCTGCGAGGACGACACGGGGAGGTGTCACCACGCTGCTTCTCCGCTTGGCGGGCCGCAGCGCTTCTGCGCCGGTCTCGGCAGGCCCTCCTGTTGCTGCGACGCGCAGCAAGCGCCTCCCCACATGACACTCCTTGGGGCCGCAGCGGCGTGCGTTTCCTGGAGCGTCCTGCCAACGCTGACTTTGCAGTGGTGCAACGCGGCGCTACCTTGTCATAGGTGCAGCGACCAGCAGGTTGCGCGTGCTTTGGGCGCTGATGCAGTTGCATGGACTTGCAATGCAGCATCAATTCCTCAGTAGGTTGTCCGGCGACGCACCTCCGCAGACGTGGAGACTGCCTCACGGTGGGAGCAGCACGCGGCGCCCTCTGCGGTGCGCAGTGCGAGGCATGCGTGCAGCCCCTGCCCGGCCCCGCCGCGCAATGCACACGCTGCTGCGCAACGCAGCGCTGCATTGCACCACTGCAATTGTGGCTGGCTGCTCTCAGATGGCCGCTCCTCCTGAGTGCGCTCCGCGTACCTGCCGGATGTGGGAACTGGGGATTCGAACTTCACAACAGCAGCTCGCTTCAATTTGCCCGTTGGGACTTGCGCCGAGGCGCGCTCGAGGAGGCCGGCCGAGCCAAGCGCTCGCAGTGCGCCGGAAAAAAAACTGTACGCCCATGGGGCCGCTCGCAGCTGAGGCGAGCCTGCCCTATCCTGCCGCGTCGTCCCTACGTGTGCCACAAGCGGACAGCTGCTGACCTACTTCGCTGCGCACAGGAGACGCTCGAGGCTCTCGCAGTTGACAGGAGCCAGGCGCTAGACGCAGGAGTGCGCGAAGAGGCCCGGGTGGCGCTCATCAAGCTGCGCGCCCTGGTCTCAGCACAGGCGCTCTACACCACTCGCCTGCAGGCGCGCAGACCCGTGACCTGTCACGGCGTCGGAGCTGCGTCTGTTTCAGTGTGCCAGCGCAGTCTCGGGGCTCGTTTGTCGCAGCCGTCCTCGTGTTTATGCCGCTGTGCCAATGCACAGTTTTTTGCTGAGCGCTGAGCAACGCTGCAAGCACACTCCTGATGCATAGCAGCAGCCCCCCCCCATACGTGCTACAGCCGCTGCACAAACCCGATGGCTGCTTGCTCTCCACCACACATACTTATCTCAGATTGTCAGTGGCAGCGTGTAGGCAGACGCAGACGCCGCGCGGCGCACAGCGGAGCAGCGCTTTGAGGGTCTCGTCCGCAGCTGCCATGCCAAGGCGCGCAACGCTCAGCTCTTTCATGGACGGCCTGCTGTCCCTGTGACACGCTGTGCTCGTTCTGCTCCGTCTGCTCTTGTGTCAAGCTAGCCAGCCTGGGCATTCTCCTGGCCCCGGCAGAGCACGTGCTGGCGTCCTGTCCAGGGGAGGTGCGTAAATGCAAAGCGGCTGCAGCTTGCTCATCGCATGCACCCATGCATGCTCTCTGTGCGTGCGGCACACAGAGACGGTGCAACACCGCGCTCCTCCGTACTTGATGTAGCCATGCAAGATAACAATTGTGAGCGTCCGCGTCTAGGTCAGTGCGCTGCGCGCCGCCGCGGCGGAGCAGGCCGCCGCGGCGGAGGCAGCCCTGGCATGCGCACGCGGCGAAGCGCGCAGCGTGCGGCAGGAGGCAGACGCGGCGGCCGCCGCGGGTGCTGCCAGGCACGAGCGGCTCGACGCCGCCCTGCGTGCAGCGCAGGCGGAGGCCGCGGGAACGGCGGCAGCGCTGGCCGCGGCAGGCGCAGAGCTGGCGGCCGCGCGGGGCGGCCGTGCGGCAGCGTCGGCGGAGGCGGCGGCGGCCGGCGGGCGCGCGGCGCAGGCGGACGCTGGCGCGCTCGCTGCCGGGGCGGAAGCGGGGCGCCTGCGCGCGCAGCTGGAGGAGCGGGGCGCCGCGGTGGCCGCGCTGCAGGCCGTGGTGCTGCGCCAGTGCCAGGAGCGGGACGGCCTGCTCGCGCGCCTGCCTGCATGCGGCGCAGATGAGGCTCCCCCGCTCGACTGTGCAGGTGGCATGGCGGGAGGTGGGAAGGACCCTGCTTCAGAAGGGCAGGGCTGCAGGGCGGCCTGGACAGCCGCCCGGCCGGGCCCGGGTCGGCCGCGGCTGGGCCGGCACTTCAAGCCCTGAGCTGCTGTGTATGGCATAGCAGCCGATAGACAGAGGGAGATAAGATAGACGTGGGCGTGTCATGTATGGACTGCTGCACACGCTGCTAATTTAGCAGTGCTGGACTTGCGCAAAATAAAATGACACACAGATCGTCAACTCTCTTGCCTCTGTGCCACACCGCACAGAACACAAGTCTGGCGAGCGCGGGAGCAGACACCACAGGTTAATGCACGGCCGCACAAGCGGCGCCGCCCGCCAGGCTGAACGCGCGCGCGTGCAGCCGCAGCGGCCAGGACGCGAGCTCTCTGCAGACACCCCCGGACAGCGCCACCGCCCCCACGCCGCGCTAGTAGCTGGGCACGGGCCGCGCGGGCGCGGGCGCCGGCTTGGCGGCGGGCGAGGCCGGCTCGGGCGGCGGCGCGGCCAGGTCGCGCACAATCTCCTCGAACTTGGCGATGTGGCGCGCCAGGAACTCGCCCTGGCGCCGCACCGGCTTGACCTCCGCCACAACCACGGTCTCCTGGCCGGTCGCGGGGTCCAGGTCGATGAAGAACTCGAGGTCGGTCGCCGCCTGCAGCGTGCCCGCCGCCGGGCCGCCCTCGCCGGCCCACGTCTTGCAGTAGCCGGTGGACTTGAGCAGCAGGAGCTGCCCGCGCACGGCGGGCTCATCCAGGTCCATGAGCGAGGCGAGCTTGCGCAGCGAGACCGCCGTGTACAGCTGCAGCAGCTCCTTGAGCATGGGCAGGTGCCGCTGCTCGTGCACCAGGCCCAGGAAGCAGCGCAGCTGCAGCCGGTACGCCTCCTGCCGCCGCGCGCGCACACGCACGGTCTGGAGGTGCCTCGGGGGCATTCATAATGCACGGGGGCATCACCCGCACATGCGATCTGTTCCGCGCGGCGTGCGAGCAGCAAACAGTAATGAGGGATTGGATGTCATTTGAGATACCACTCAAAACAGATCATGAAACGACGGCTGCATCTCAGCGCATCGTCGCAAAGTGCGCCACTGCGGCAGCATTGTCAGCGGATTTAGCGGCGCGTCAGCCCGGCGAGTGCTTGCCGGACACCCGCTCATCTCGTGCGGTCCAGGCCAGTCCCTTGAGGTCATGCACATCAGGCCCTTCCCGGCTGCCCATGTTGGCGCGTGCGACGCGGGTGCCCGCCGCCCCCGCACTGCTGAGAGACGGCCTGCCGCCCCTGGGCGGCCGCGCGCGCCTGGTTGGTGTTGGCGCTGGGCGCGTCCAGGTTGGGCGGCGCGCACGTCACGAACTTGGGGCACGCGTAGCTGAACAGCTCCTCGTATGTCGCCTCGCTGCCGCGCACCATCTTGCCCATCTTCTCGCCGTACCTGCGCGCCGCGGTTAGGGTACGGTTCCTCAGCCGCCTGACGCCGCGCCGTCCGGCGTAGGCACGACGCCGAGCCCCGACTCCTGCAACCCCTGGCTCTTGCGAGCTAAGACCCTATACATGCTTGAAAACCTTTGCCGGCATGCGGGGATGCCGGAGGCACCCGCGCAAAGGGCTGCCCGCACAACCATCGCGCTCAGGCCGCATGCGCGGGCGCAGACGCTTGATACCACCCACGCGCCAGCAACGCTGCGCATGCCAGCGCGCGCCGCGCAGCGCAAGCTGTTCAGCTCTTCAGCCCCTTGCGCCCGTGTACTGCAAAGGCCGCAGCGCGTCAGCGCGCCGCGGACCCTAACCTAGCCCTACACCCGCGCACTTGTCGCGCAGCGTGTTGAACACGTTCTCGTCCAGCTGGCGCTGCGCGGCCGGGCAGAGCGCGAGCGTGATGGCCACCAGCGCGTGCATCTGCTCGTTCTTCTTCAGGATCTGGTCGTACTGCGCGCTGCGCTGGTGGTACTGCTTCACCCTGCGCGCCGCGCGCGCGCCCCCGCATGAAAATAACGCGGCAGGCCCTGATGGGGCCACGGCAGGCCACCCCGCCGTGCTGCGTCCCATGAGTCCTGCACCCGCGATCGACCTGCACCCTGCGGTCATGGCAGCCATCGCCTGCACCCCAGGCGCGCCCCAACACGGCGTCACCGGCATTCCACTGCACGTATGCAGCAGCGCGCCGCTGCGGCCGCACCGCGCGACGTCGTTCAGCGCTGAGACGCATGCGCTGCGCAAAAGCATCTTCCATCGCCAGAGGAGGGCCTCCGCCAGGACACCCGAGATCAGGCAACGCCCCGCCGCTGTGAGCACAAGAGCACACTGCGCAGCGGCGCGCGGCCGCGGCCGCACCGCGCGATGTAGGTGAGCACGGCGTTGAACGCGCGCGCCGCGTCCAGGTAGCGGCGCAGCTGCAGGTAGGAGAAGCCGCTGTAGTAGTACAGCGCGATGTTGCACCCTGCGCGCCCGGGGCCCCCGCCTGAGCCTCCCAGCGCACGCGGGCGGGCGCCCCTCCGCGCGACTGCAGGACTCTCAGCTGCAGCACAACCTGGGCATAGCCTCCCACCCAGAGCAGAGACATTGTCGCAGACATATACAGCGCAGGCTCACGCCCTCGGCTCTGCCCGCCCCGGGCGGCCGGCGAGCCTGGGGTGTGTGCTTGAGACAATGAATCTGTGAGACCCGCGCTAAGCAAGGCGCCACACGACTGCCAGGCGAGAAGCCTGCCAGCATGCGCGAGGTGGCAGAGTGCAGCGCGCGCCACGCCATGCGTGGCTGAGCGGAGCTGGCGCCCGGGCCCCGCAGCTGCCAAGCCGGCTGCCGCGCCTGCGGCCTTGGGCAAGGGCAGGCGCGCGCTCAGGCATGGGTCAAGCCGCAAGCGCAGACCTGCTGCCCCCAGGACCGGCAGGCGCGCGCCCGGGCGCGGGTCCCGGGCAGTTCGAGGCCGGGCGCGCGCCGGCCAGCTTGGGCGTGAAGAGGTGCGCGCGCTGGAAGGGGTGGATGGGCGCGAGCGCGGCGCCCGCGCCGCCGTAGTCGCCCACCAGCGTGTGCACGCGCAGCAGGCCCACCAGCGCAAAGTAGCCGACCATGCGCAGCACGTTGCTGCCCGCCTCGTAGCCCTCGCTCTCGTAGAAGCGCTCCATGCCGCCTGCGCGCGCGGCCAGGGTTATATTCTGACCAGCGCGAAGCAGCCGTGCATTGCGCAGCACGTTGCCGGACGGCCTGCAGCCCTGGGTCTTACAGCGGGGTTACGTGCCGCCTGCGCGTGCAGCGGGGGGCGCTGTCACGACCCGCCCGTGCGAGGCAGCCTCGCCACGCGCAGTACACTGCTGCCAGCCCCCGAGCATCCGCACCCCGCGCCGCCCGCGGAGCATGGCAGGGCCGCCCAGGAAACGGCCCTCGCCTCCCACACACACTGCGGTGCATGCCACCTGCGCACGCCGGCGCTCGCCCGCCCTATCGCAAACAAAGCCTTGCGCTCGCAGCCCTCGCAGGACTTGGTACACTAGGCGCGGCGCGCTGCTGCAAATACAGCTCGGTGCTCTGTGCTCAGCGCTCTATGCTCTGTGCTCCCAGCCCCAGCCCTTGCAGGGCTTGAGCGCACCAGGCGCGGCGAGCTGCCGCACAGGAGGCATCGTGCTCCCAGGGCTTGCAGCATCATGCGCACCGGGCGCGGCGAGCTCGGCGGCGATGCCGGACTTGTCGGCCAGGAAGCGCAGGTAATTGAGCACCGACAGCACCGACCACACGCGCTCGCACTGCCGCAGCGCCGCCAGCTCCTCGCCGCCGCGCGCGGCCGCCTTGCCGCAGAACTGCGCCCAGCTCTGGAACTGGTACACGAACTCGTCCACCATGTCCCACAGCCAGCCGTTCGGCAGCTGCGCACGCGGGGCCGCGCGCGCGCGTCAGGGCCGGGGCCTCGGCGCGACTGCCCTGCACTGCCGCGCCGCTCGAACATGCCCTTCATCTGGCGCCCAAACAAGTGCAAGGCTTGCCGTATTGCAGGCGTGTGGGCACCTACGCACGACTCTGGCTCTGAGGCTGCAGAAGAGTGCAGCAGGCGAGCTTACGAGCTCTGAAACCGCAGATGGGTGCAGCAGGCGAGCTTACGAGCTCTGCCAACCGGACTGCGGGCGCACAGCGACACTAACAGCCGGGAGCGCGGGCCGCGCGCCTGCATGTTGATGTTGGAGCTGAGGATGACGTTGAAAAGCGCGCAGTAGTTGTCCCACGAGTCGCACCGCTGCTCCAGCGTCGGCTGCACCGTGGCGTAGAGATGCCTGTAGTACATCTCCTGCGCGGCGCCCGGCGGGCATCAAGTCAGCCTCCCCAAGACGCAGCCCTGGACACAGCTCACGCGCAGCACGGCGGGACTCGCAGCAAGCGCGCCTTGTACAGGAGGCAGAAGACGTGGTCATGGTCGACGAGCTCGGCGATGTACTCCACCGGCGGCCACGTGGTGTTCTTGTAAAAGCGCTCGCTCAGCGTGGCGAAGGACACCTCGTACATGGAAAAGATTTCTCGGATGTTGCGCTCCCTGCGCGTTCCACGCTTTTGCAGGGCCCGGCAAGGATAGCGCAGACCAGACGGTGCCGTTGTCACACGCTGCAACGGCACATACGCCCTGGCTATCATCCTAGCGCAAGGACTGGGCAGAGCAGCGCAGCCGTCGCGCAAGTGGCAATCCTGTGCTGCCACACTACCGGGCTCTTGGGCGCAGTGCGCATGTCTGGTGCAAAGTCTTGGGCGGCACCTGATGTGCCGGTAGAAGTAGACGACATACTGCTTGATCAAGTCGGGCACGGTCGTGGCGTAATCAGCCGCAGCCGCCATATCCGCTCCAACGCCTTGTGGGCTGACTGTACACGCTAGCGCTGCATCATATACGCACAGGCTCCGTGCGCACGTGCAACGACAGCAGCCCTTCTGGTCTGCAGACTGCTGGGCCGCTGAGCTGTGCTGGCAGGAGGCGTCAAGCTCTGCGACGCGCAAAGGGGACACGCACAGAGAGGAAGACAGGGGGTGTTGCACCGGACTTGGTGAAGCGCTTGGTGTCAACAGCCAAGTTAGGCGGCTGGGGTTTCGGCCTCTGATGGGCATCCTCTATAAGCACCACCCGAAGGAACACGTCCCGCAGGACTACGTGGCGTGTGGCTTTGCAGTACTATTGAGCAGCGCTGTACTTTATCCCCTTGTCAGTGGTTGACACCAAGCCAAGGCAGGTATGCCACTTTCGTCAAAGGGGCAAAAGTTTTGACACGAAACCTATAAGCACATGCAAGGGACCACATGGACGCGCAATCTCAGACCCAGTTCGCGCAATCTAGCGCCATATGCAAGGCCGCGTCACTATGTGACGCACTTCTCATCAGCGCATGTTTGCCGATTTTTTCTTGACCGCAAATCAAGGCATAGCATGCATGCCATATGGCATCCAGGACAGGTCAAGACGGCAATTTTGCAAACTGTTTTTGCAAGGCGAATTGCACTCCAAGCCTGGCACAGACAATGTCGTCTTTAGCCACGGAGCCACAGCCAGCCTGGATCGTCCAGGCGCTTGGGTTTGATAGCGTGCATGCGCTGCTGGCGGCAGGCGGCCATGCAGTCCATGCACAGCTTTCCAGAGGACCCCTTGCTTGTTGCAATGAAGAACTCGCACAACTGAAGTATGTGGCATTGTGCATACAACGGTTGACTGCGCGCCCCGAACTTGAGTAGCCAAGCGTGTGCCGATGCTGCCTGCATTCCATGCATGCGTGCATGATCTGTGCGAGCAGCAAAGTGCTGCAGACAGCATGGCATGCACATCACTGTGTCTACTTTGCCCTCAGGCAGCACTGGCAGCGTCTTTCGCCTCAGCTCTATGCGCCTCTGCACCGCTTGCACGGCAGCTTCATCGCCCTCTCTGGCTGCACATTTGCGCAAACCTCACAGAGGCAGTGCAGGCAGTATGACCTGCGGCGGGCTGCTCCTCGGCGGCAACGGCTGCATATAGCATGCGCATGCTGCAAACGCATCAGTACATCTCACGCCTGTGCCAGCGCCCTTACAAATACCAGCACCACTGCAAAGCACCACACGCTAGCCTAGATAAGACCCAGATCAAGTGGTGCAGGAACAGAGAAAGCACAAGCTCTCCTTCCTTATAGGACAACATCTTATTTATTTCTACCGAAAATGTGCATGCAACCCTTACTAGGGAAGCTTCGACCTGGACCACTCCAAGGAGAGCTAGAGGCATGTATTTGCAGCTATTTCCGCTTGCAACTGAGTGCTCGAGGCTCAGGCGCAAGCCTGCAGACCTAGACGCTGCCACACAGCCACAGCGTGCACAGCCGCCAGCACACAGACACGCACGCAGCGACGTCGCGCTATGACAGAGGCCGAGCTCCACGCGGAGCACCGCCGGGCGCTGCTGGCCTGGGACGCCACGCTGGACTGCGCCAGCCGCAACCTGGCCGCCAGCAAGAAGCTCAGCCGCGAGGTGGAGCAGGCGCTGCGAAAGATACGCGAAGGCCTGGGCGTCTTCAACGACTACTGGAACAAGACGCTGCAGGCGCCGGCGCGCCCTGCTCGTTGGCTGCGCGCTCCGCTGAGCGCGCGTTTCGGGATTGCCGGGCAAAGCAAGTGCACGGCTTGTCTGCAGGCCCTGGGCTGCCTGGCTGTCTCAGTGGCTAGGGACTGCGCTGCAAGACACGCGCAAAGCTTGCTCGCGACCACGGGGCGGCGCACACACCTGACAGCCAGCTACGAACTTCACACTTTGCATTGGTCTGAGCTAAGGCGTGTCTTTTGGCTGTGCAGGATGTCAACGGGCGAGACAAGTGGTTTCAGGCGCGCGCTTCCCCACACTGACCTGCACGTCACGCCATGGCGCATCAGAGCAGGTGAGCTGACAGCGCACACTGGCTGGGGTGGCGTAGGAGCTGAAGAAGGAACTCAAGAAACTACAGGCGCGTCTTCTTGACGGGAGTCTGCGTGGCATGCTGGCACATGCACGCAGCATGCTTATCTGCACATACTGCACGTGCAGCGCATGCGGGAGCTGGTGCGCGTGTGGGCCGCCGACCAGACGTTCCGCTCCATCTTCGAGCTGCTGGACACTGCGCGGCACCTCATCGAAACAGACATGGTGCGCAGTCCTGGCAGGACTTGCTGCATGCAGCAGACTGTGCAGTGCTGCGCAACTTTGATGATCAGGCATACATGGAGGACAGCCCCAGATTGTCTGGGAGGCACACGATCAGGTGACACCATAACAATGTTAAGCACGCAAGGGCCAGCCAATTTCGTGTCCACGTTGCTGAGAGTACGCAAGGCCCTGCATCACGCCAGAAGCATAAGCGGGCCTGCATGCACTACAAGTACGCAGGCAGCTGAAAACAGAAGCATTGCTGACCATTATTTGACCTGCAGCTGCATGCTTGCAGGAGCGCTGCAAGAAGTAGGACATGGGTTCACATTCTAGCTTGCGAAGCGCGTTTCCTTAATTCAGCCATGCAGGCATGCCTTCAGCAGCCACACAGCGATGCGCTCGCCGCGTGCGCAGGAGCGTTTCAAGGAGCTGGAGAAGGAGATCAAGATGAAGCCCTTTGCCAAGGCCGCCCTGGCGGCCTGCGCGCGCGACAAGGCCGACCCGGCCGCCGCGGCCAAGGCGGACGCGCAGGCGTGGCTGCGCCGCGCGGTTGCGACGCTCGCGGCGCAGAAGGAGCGCTACGAGGCGCGCTCGCGCCTGAGCTGCACGCAATCTTGCTCTGTGCAAACTTTCTCATATCGCCTCCGCCGTTCCATGAACTACACTTGAGACGGAAGCCGACTGCAGCTGTCTTTCACGCTGCACAACTATGGCCTTTTAGCATTGCCAAATGACCTGTTTGAGCTGATGAACATGGGGCGCATCAGGCAACATGGACAAGGGGGATTGAAGCCTGGTTTGCATATGTGGCATGTTGATGATGTTAATCCCGGGGGAGAGCGCACACGAGGCAGGCCGACCTGGAGGAGCTGGGGGCGGGCGGGGAGGGCAGGCGCGGCGGCAAGCCGCTGCCGCGCGCGCTGGAGCTGGAGACGCTAGAGCGCCGCCACGCGCTGCACATTGCGCGCGTGGAGCAGGTGCTGCGGCTGCTCGAGAATGACCAGGCGCGCCATGGCGCAGTACGCGCACGCACTCATAAGAACGGGCATTGTCCCTGTCTTCTGCCACAGACATGCGCAACCTCAAGGTGAAGCTGTGCTGCAGGCTGACAGTAAGTCAGGTTGCAACCCCAAGAAGCAGATTGCAGCTCCTGGCTAAGGAGATAAGCCTCGCATGCCTTGCGTTCCTGACAGTGTCTGGTATCGGTACGAGGTGTGAACTGGTGGATGCAGGGCGTCACCATGCAAGCAGCCGCGCAGGTGAAGGCGGAGGACCTGGACATGAACCTGAAGGACAGCCTGGAGCACTACCTGGAGTGCGCGGATGACCCTGACTTTGTGGAGGCGCGCCGCACCCTGCAGACCTGCCGCAGGCACCTGACTGCAGCAGGCTGGATGCGCGGATGACCCCGACATCGTGGAGGCGCGCTGCAGCCTGCAGCGTTGCCACAGGCACCTGGCTGCAGTTGTCCCAAGACAGCGTGCACTCTGCCTGCATGCCAAAGCACTCGCTGGGTGACCTGCGCCTTGCTCCTTGCAGACTCGAGTCGGGCTGCACTGACATGCCATGGCCGCCACACGGCATCACACCACACTGCATCTGCCGCGCGCAGGATGAGATGATGTACGAAGGTCTGCCGCTGGCAGAGTGTGCGGACGTGGGCACCATGGCCGCTC
>JAABUR0100005050.1_pt1 | contig 17087 bp, 28 predicted proteins | sample 5560091 | NCBI WGS metagenome assembly JAABUR01 (sample SAMN10711879, study PRJNA513375) | rock metagenome | isolation source: Antarctica rocks | place: Antarctica: Victoria Land, University Valley sud | reverse complement strand
GGCCGGGCAGGACTTTGAGCGCGACCACGCCGCGCCGGGCGTCGACTTTGCCACCGTGCACGTGTGGCCGGACAACTGGAACAAGTGCGCAGCCCGGCCTGTCTGCGTGTTGCGGGAGCATTGCTGCTGGCAGACAGCCAGGCAGGGCTGCTCTGCTTTGCATGCAGTTTGCTTGGTCTGCTGCATGAGCCCTGCAGTGAATCAATACGCGCGCGCATCCTCTGTACAGCTTGTTCACAGGATGGTGCTCCGCCGTAGCAGGAGAATGCTTGAGCAATGTCCTCTGATTCCGGCCGGGCAGCGCATTACGTTAGGCCGCGCAGCGGGCACCATGCGGCCCGGTGCGGAAGCAGTGGCGCGGTGTGAGCGCGCGCCGCGCGCCAGGAGCGCGTCAGAGTACCACGTGGACTGGCTGGAGGCGCACATGGCGGCGGCGGAGGCGCGCCTGGGCAAGCCGCTGCTGCTGGAGGAGTTTGGCAAGCGCCTGGCGCCGGGCGAGGCCAGCGACGAGGCCATTACGCGCCTGCGCGACCCGGTGTACCAGACCAGCTTCGCCGCCGTGGCCAAGTCCATCGCCATGTGCGCGCGCGCCCCATATGGGGTAGGGTAGGGGGTTAGTGTTGAAAAGGCATCATGCGCCTGTGCAACCCGGTGTACAAGACAGATTTGCAGCCGTGGCCAAGTCCATTGCCATGTGCGCGCTTGGCCCCCTTCCCCAGGCCTGGCCGCGAGCGGCATCCAGCGGCTTTGTCCGCGGTGCGTGCTCCAAGCAACGAGAGCGGCAGTGCAGCGTCAGCACCTGCACGCCTGTGCCGTGCCGGGACGCAGCGCCGAGGCGGCGAGCTGCATGCCGACCGAGCGAGCGCGGCGTGCACGCAGGGACCGGCCGCTGCGCGGCATGCTGTTCTGGCGCCTGGAGCTGCTCGTGTACGCGGGCGAGCCGGTCACCGACTACGGCGTGCAGGCGCGCTGCCCGCCCGCGCCCGCAGCGACGGCTACATTGCGTCGCGCCGAGCCCTGAATGGGCAAGTTGCCAGTCACAGGATAGTAGATTTTCTGGGTGGGAAGTTTAATTGTCGGTCGCCCACGGCGCTTGGCAATAGAGCGCAGACACGGTGCCCGGGCGGGGCGGCAGGCGCGCGACTCAACGATGGCGCTCGTGGTGGCCAACGCGGCGGCGGTGCGGCGCGCGACGGCTGTGCGCCCGCCCGGCGAGGCATGCGGTGGCGGCTGCTGGGCGGCCGACACTTCGTCCAGCCATGCGCGGTGCGCCCTGTAGGTCGATTGCACTCCGCCGCGGTGCCTGAAGGGGCAAGCGCTGAGCGGCTGGCATGCGCCCAGCCCGCCTGCGCCCAGCCCGGCCGCCCAGCCGCCCAGCTCGAGCTGCTGCAGACACGTACACCTGTCCTCGCCCGTGCGGCTATGGTGAGGTTCGGGCTGAGCGGGTGCGCAACAGCGCATGACACATGCACAGCTCCAGGCTCAGCAAGCCCGGCACAGCGCTCTGCGCAGAGCGCGGCCAGGCGCTGACAGCGCCGGGCGTGCCGGGCCGAGACGCGTCGAGCCCGTGCTTGCTGTCCACTGAGCGCTGCTGGGGTGCTAAGCACAAGCGTGCGGTGCTGGGCGCAGGTGCGTGAGCCGGCCGGCGCTGTGCGCGGAGCAGGGGCAGGCGCTGGCGGAGGACCCCGCGCAGCTGCAGTCGGAGGGCCTGGCCGAGCTCTTCGCCAGCCACACGGCGTGCTGCCGGCCGGGCCTGGGCGCGTTCTCTGAGGGCTGCAGTCACGCGGATGCATGAGAGCTGGAGCGGATGAGGCGAAGCTGCGTGAGCTGACGCTCAGCTGCGCCGCATGCTGCCGTCCAGGCCTGGGCCGGTCCACGAGACCAGCAGCCGCGCATTTGCGTGGCATGCGGGTGGCTGCTGCGAAGTGTTGACCGGCCACGCTGCATGCTGCTGGCCTGACAAGGCCGCTGCGGCCGAGGGCAGTCAGGCTGCGTAGGGGCATGGCGGGAGCGGAGCTGCATGTCAGCAACAGAGACAGGTGCACTGCTGTGACTGTACCAGTGCTGATGTGTGCCGGAACTGCGAGATGACAAGGCGTGGAAAGGAGCCACTTGTCATGCTGTAAGGACAGATGCATGCACGCTCGAGAGCCATGCGCTTACACGAGCAAGGTGCGAATCGACTCCGGCAGAGCTGAACACTGCCAACTGGCGCAGGGGCGGTTGGTGGCTTCTGCTGCACAGATTGGGACGTTGACAGCGCCCGGGTGGCCGGGAAGGCTGGCCTAAGAGGCGCATGACATTGATGTGGTTGCGAGCTGCCTGAGCTGTCATGGCACTACAGCCTGCCGGCACGCTGTGACAGCAGAGGTGCACGCAGGACAGGGAAGTGACGTTGCTCCATGGTTGGCCGAATCTGACACCCTGGATGTCACTTTTTGTCTGGCTCTTAGAGGAGGTGCTGCTTGCATCGGCGGAAGCGGTGGCAAGTAAATTGTGGATGACACACAGGCTAGAGCGGTTTCTGGAGCTGGATGGCAACAGTGTTTCTGTTGAGAAACCTTGCACACAAGCTTGGAGCGGCACTGGCGCATCTGCAAGCCTCAAACATTGCTTACGACAAAGGCGAGGCTAATCCGTGAAGCTGCGACCCATACAGCAAAGATATGCATGATGCACAGCTGCATGTCTTCCCCTATCATGTCACTGCATATTTAGTACTAATAAAGCGCAGCACAGCATGTGCGCACTGCTAACACGTAAATGTAGATGCTGTTAGCATAAATATAGACCCTATAGCATATAAATGCAGACGCTGTTCACCCGCAAATAGCTGATAGTCATAGCTCACGCTGTGCACCAGCGCTGACGCTGCAGTGCACAGCAAGAAATCAACCGGCTCAACAGACATGAAAGTAACACCTGTTGTTTATAGTAGTAACTACATATAGACCAAGCTGCATGCGCATGGCGTATGGGAGTAGCAGATCTGCTGCGAGGCGCCGACCAAGCGCCTCGCGCAGGCCTGCAAATAGTAGGTGGGCTGGATGAGCCAGCAGCGCATGCTCTACCAGAGCATGCCCCAGTAGCAAAGGATTAACCAAAACCGTCAAACTGAGCTGCCACATGGGCCAGGTCGTGAGAACCCAAAATTGCACCCTGTTGTCCGCATGCCCAACGGCCGCGCATGCACATGCACATGCGTGACGCCATGGAGCGCACAGGGCCTGTAAAGATGCCAGATAATGAGACGCATGAACAAGTCAATCTGGAGAAAGACACGACACGACCAAGGTGAGCAGCTGCGCTGGTCATGGTGCTGTCCAGTTGAGCGGCCATGGCTGTGATGGGACCTGGCAGCCGAGCAAGCTACCCGCCCTCCCTGCCAGGCCGAGGCTGCCGGCAGCTGGGTGCGCGGGCAGATGCGGCATTGCAGCTGCCATGATAAAAGACAGGGCGCTGATCATGCGATGACCGCGTGTGCACAGCAAGGCGTCACCACTCTCGGTCGTGAGCAGCTTGGCATGCAGACTGCGCTGCCGCAGCAGCCACAGCTGCCGCGCTGGCGACTTGTTGACACACGCTATGATTGGCAAACCTGCACGCTGGGCGGCGGGGGCGGAGCCACCCGCCGCAGGCCCATCCTGCGAGCGACCGCGTCCCGTGGCGCGCCCTGGCAGAGAACAGTCACGTCGCGAGCAGCCTGGCGCGCCGGTGGAAGAGCTGCCGCCGCCGCCGCAGCAGCCGCAGCCGCCTCCGGCCCCTGGCCGCCGCAAACTGGTCGGTCGCGCCATTTGCGGGCTGCACGCTGGCCGCCGACTGCACGCTGGCGATGGCCAGCGTCCGGTTCGCCAGGGGCGCATCCTGCGGGGCCGGGTCTTCCTGCACGCGCGTGTAGTAGGTCACCGGCACGACGCCGCCTGCCGCGGCGCTGCCGGACAGCGCGGGCGCGGCGCCGGGCTCCACGGCGGCGGAGGCGGCGCCCGCGGCGTTGAGTGCGCCGCGCGCGAGCGCGGGCGGCGAGGGCGGCTGCGCGAGCGCCGGCGCGGCCAGCAGCGCGTCGATGGTCGGCTTCAGGCAGTCAAAGATGAGGCGGTAGCCTGCCGCGGCACAGCTCACAGGGTCGGGCGCTGCTGCACGGTGGGTGACCCGGCATGCAAGCGCCCCAGACGAGACAAGTAGACAGAGGCAGCTGCATGACAGCGCTACCAGGCCAGCAGCGCTGCCCGCTCCCCAAGCACTAGCTGGGCAGAGCGGGTGACAGCCTGAGCTGCCCCGGGTCAGGCGACGTGCAGCGCTGCGAGGTAAGCATGCGCCGTCCGCCCCAGGGGCCCACCGTAAGGCGTGGGGTGGATGCCATCCGGGAGCAGGTCGGAGCGGATTGCGGTGGCGGTCGCGAACGGAGCGCCGCAGTACGCGTAGCTGACAGCGCCGTCCGGCGTTGACATTGCCTGCGGCGGCCGCGCTCAGCCGTAGCCGTGACACGGGTGCTGCACGCAGGCTACCTTCTGACAGCACCTCGCGGGCCCAGATGGCCAAGGCCGCAGCAGATGGAGAAGGGTATATGAATGTCGCCCACACAGGTCATCACAGAGCGAGGGCAATGCGTCGAGTGTTCCCCTCAGCTTCTGCATGATGACAGCAGACGCACGCGGGCACACACACCCAGTCTCGCTCGCGCGCGAGGTGCTGCGCTGTGCGCCAAGCGACGCGCGGCGCAAGGCGCGCATGCTTAGCAGCCGCTCTGGAAGCGCGGCCCGAGGTGCGCATGCCGAGCAGCCGCCCGGGACACGCCTTCCATGCAGCAACCCTGCATCGAGATGCATGTGTGGTGACGGTTGTTGGAGCCCAGCGGGCGCGCACCTGGAAAGCGTCCGCCAGCGCCTGCAGCGGCCGCGTGTACGCGTTGGGCCAGATGTACCGCTCCGCCGGGAGCCAGTAGCGGGCGCCGCGCGGCATGTTGCCGACCTGGTGGCAGCCAGAGCAGCCGGGTCAACGCGAAGGCCACATCAGAGGCGCTCCAAATACAGCCCTAGCACTCCATACAAGCCTCGGATATCACACAAACAGGTGCATGTATAGGCGCCTTCAACACTAGAGAGCGCATTTGCGCAGAGCGGGCAGCATCAGCCGCCACTCCGCGGCAGCGGGCGATTGCGCATGCGGCAAGCGCGCGCACCAGCAGGATGCGCGAGGACGGCAGCCGGTCGCGCCACACAGCCACGATCTGGGCCACGCTGCGCGCGCGCGCCAGAACGCTGTTAGAGCGCGGCGCCCGTACGCACGCCAGAGCATTGGGGTAGCTTGCAGATGGAGGGGCTGTACTATGAGCGCGCCAATTGGCCTGTCGGGCAGGACGGGGGGGTCCTTCTGGCAGCACCGCCGCAGTGGGCCCCAGCGCACCGCGAGACGATGCCAGGCACGGCGGCCATCAGGATGGCGTCATCACTGCCGCACTGCGCGGCGCTGAGGTCGTTGGAGCCGATGTATATCACCACCAGCTTGGGCGCGTGCACCTGCGCATAAAAGAACAAACCATACTTGAATGTGTCACAACAGTCACGCTTGTGGTCTCAAACAGCGCCAACATTCACAGTTAGTTCTCGCATACTTTGAGTGGCATCAAATTATGACATGCACAATAATGCAGCTGCATGGCGAACCTTGCAGTGTGCATCATGGCATGGGCCAGGGAGGAGCAGGGCTGAGAGCTGGGCACACCACCGGCATCTCCCCGCCATACTGGATGCGCCACAGCAGGCTTCCCGTGTAGTCGCCTGGTCAGAAAAAGAAGACACTGTCGGTCAGCAAAATGTCCCAGTTGCAAGGCAGCGGCGCAGTCCAGCTTGAAAGGCAGGATGTGACAGGCGGCAGTGTGCAGGCGGCCACCTGATATGGCAGATATGTACGAGTTGATGTTGCCAAAGTACTGCTTGTATACAGATATATAGTCCTGCGTCCCAGAGAATGTGGCGCCAATCGACACGCCGCGCATAAGCTCCAGGACAGAGTCGCCGCTCCAGAACAGGTCAAACCCCTGCGAGAGCCTCCATGTGAGCACTGCACTTCCTATGCACTCCAGACAGCACAAACAGAGGCAAACATCCAGGCAACAAATCGTTTCACAAGGACACGAGTCGCCGCAGCGCACAGGGCACCTTTGCGCGGTCTGCTGCTGCTATCTCAGCGGCTAGCTGCTCCTGCCAGGCTACCTGTGAGGCGTTGCCTGGGTGAGTTCAAGCCTGGGCGCTAGACGCCGGTGCTCACGCGCAAGCAAGCAGAGGGACACACCCAGCCTTGCTTGTCCAACCGCGGCTCTGGTCCCTGCGGGGGACCGGTGCACTGTGCTGCAGAGTTTGGGGTGCATAGCACTGCAACCGCCGCGGCCAAGACGAGGCTGGTCGCAGCCAGGCGCATGACGGAATTGCTGTGCTGCGCTTCCCGCACCATTGTACAGCGACCCACACTTTAGCTAATCATATATATTGCAACGGCATGAGCTCGGCCATGCACACCACTGGTCTGCGTTCAAATATGCCCCTGGCTCAAACACATCTTCACGAGCCCTCCTAACACGTCTATGTGCCTGCACACTTGTTCTTGCAGTCTGCGTGCTTGGCAGGCACGTCTTGCCTTGGGTGGGCTACCCTGGACATGTATGACTCATACTCTTTGAGTTGTAACTCCTGTGTGTCAACGTTCCATGAACCCTGTTCCGAGACGAGCTGTACCGGCGTATACATCGGACATCGTGCCCCAAATGGCGCTGTTACATGTTGCATGCAGCTCGCCGTTCGAGAGGCAGGACGGACACCCTGGTGGGCAAGCAACATCCAATGACGACACCGGAGAACTGCAGTTGTACGCACGAGCCAGGTATCGGGCACACTCCTTGCACACAGCTGGGCAAGCGCTGCAGGCAGCTCGGGAAGAATTGGCCATGCCACGCCGCCCAGGTCCACAGCAGCACCACGACCCACCAAAAAATCCCAGTTCAGCATGGGATACCCTATAATAGCCCACACAAAAGCAGTGAGCGAGTCGCTGCGCGCGCCGGTGCGCGCCAGGTGCCCCTCGGCACAAGGATAATGGAATTGTAGCCTGTACAACGTGTACGCCTCAGGGAACGGGGCGCAGCCGCCCAGGGCGCTGCAACCCTGGCAAGCATACTCTTTAGCAGATTCGGCGTGGTGCTCATGCGCGGGTGCCTGCTCAGCACGCGTCGCCGATCCAAGCGACAGCAAGGACCAGGAGCGGCTTGGCGTACAGGCAGCCAGATCTCACACCAGACACATCATCACAAGCCTGACCATGTGGTGACGCTGCGCAACACCACAGCCCGATCGGGGCCACGCCCTGGCTGTCGTTTCAAGGTCGTAAAAATATACCACAGACACCAACGCGCAGCAGCCGCAGGCCCAGCGCCACAAGCTTCGCAACAGCGCATGCCACTCAGAGGGCAGCGGGGAAGGCACTCCAAGCGGCAAAGAAAATCAGCCGCTCCAGCAGCGCAAACAACCACCTGTGCAGCTTCAACAGCGCGAGGGAGCACATGTGCAGCCGGCGGTGATGGCCAGAGCTGCCAGCATGTGCGTGCCAAAACAAGTAGCGCGTGCACTTCGGTGCCGGCACATGCGCCCAAACACTAAAGGCGAGCGCCCATGCAGCACCCAGCTCTCGATTAAGCTCCCAACAAAGGCTGCACTGCAGCATCTGACACAGCACGGCCAGCTGGGCGTTGCGCCAACCAGCCCTGACCGTCATGCCCAGGGCGCAGCCCAGCCTGCTGCAAAAAAGGGGGACGCGGCATGGCCACCCCCCGCCCACCGAGCCCCTCTCACAGCTGCGGCAAGTATGCGGACGGGTCGTAACCGAGCGCCAGCGCATCGGCAGACCCGTGATCCGAGATGGCCCGCAGCACAGGGTGCGGCGCAAGCTGGGCGGGCGCCGCCGACGGGCCGCCGCTGCTGCCTATCGCGGAGCTGCTGCTGCCCGACGCGCAGCCGATGTCGCCGCAGAAGGCAGGCGGCTGCAGCGGCGCTGACAGCGTCACCTGCTTGGGCGCGCCGGCGCTGGCCATGCCGGCCGGCGCCAGCGTGCGATACCGCCTGCGAGCGCAGCAGGCAACATGAGCACTCCTGGCCATGCAGACGCCCAGCCCTGGTAGCCGCGCCTCGCATACACAGCTGCACCATGCGTGTCAAGATGTGATTCCCGAGCCAGGGTTGCAGCTGACAAGGCCCGCCTTACGTGACCCTCCCAGGCGGCTGACACTATGCGCGGGAGCGTCGACAGCTCCTGCGCCACACCAGGGAGGGCGCCCCACCTGGCGACATCCTCCAGGCCGGCCGAGCCGGCGCTGTCATGCATGGACAGCTTGCGCGCGGGCGGCTGCGCCTGCGGCGCCGGGGCGCTGCTGTAGCGCCGGTACAGCGCCTGCAGGTCGGCCGCGCTGCCCACGCTGCCCATGGGCGGCCCCGCGCTCAGCGACAGCGCGCCGCCAATCGGGCAGCCGCTGCCGCCAATCGGGCAGCCGCTGCCGCCGCCGTCCGCCGGGTGGCCCCCCAGCGGCGGCGCGCTTATGCTCATGCCGGCCGCGCCCTGCACGCGCGCGAACGCTCCGCCGTCGCGCAGCAGCGGGCACGCGGTGAGCGGCGCGGTGAGCGACGCGGCCGGCGCGAGCGGCGGCGCCGCCGGCGCCTCGCCGCTCGCGGACGAGTAGTCTCCCGAGCGCCCGATCGGCGACGCGCCGATGGGCGGCCGCGCCAGGCTGCGCGCCGCGCCCGCGTCGGCGAGCGACAGGTCGTCCAGCGCCGGCGGCGGCGGCGGTGCGTCCTCGGCCACTTCCGTCGTGCCCATGGCCTTGCGCACCATCTGCTTCAGCAGGTCCTCGGGGTCTGCGCACGCGCGCCGCTGCGCCTCAGCCACCGCTCCGCCTCCGCTGCCGCGCTACATACACTGTATTCTCGCAGTCTTTGCCCCCGGGCTGGAGCGCAGGCTGCAGCGGCCCTGGGTGCGACAGACGCCAGGCCGCTGCACGCAGGACACCCTAGCATGACCCTCGGGCCGGCAGGACAGGCCGGCCCACGAGGTGGAATCCAGGGGGAGCGCGCGCCGTAGAAAATCTCCAGCTTTGTGATCTTCATGCCCTTGTCCAGCACCGCGACGGCCATGCCATACACCTGCACGCCCGCGACGACGTTGCACCGCACCCCAGCATAGCAGTTAGGCTAACCTGTGTGCTGAACACGACAGAGCGCGAGTGCCAGCCGACATCGCAGAGCACAATAAGTGGCACGCCCCCAGGCTGGGCGCTGCAGCGCGCCTGGATCTTCTGGCCGGTCGCGGAGGCCGACAGCTCCTGGCCATGGCCCAGCGGGCAGCGCAGCGGCCCTTGCATCACGCCCCAATGCCGCCACTTGAACGTGACGATGGGCGGCCTGCGGGGCAGGGGCCAGTCATACTACAGAGCGCAGCGTTGCGCGGGGTGCGCTGGCAGGGCATTGTGCGACGCGCGCAAGGCCGTGGTACGCTGCCGTTTGTTGCCGCCGGCGCAGCGCAGCAGGCGCTGGGCACGACTGCGCCCGGGCTGTGCACGGGGCGCACCCTGAGTAGACCTCAGTGACCTCCCAGGCGAAGCCGTTGGGCATGGCCTCCCGGAACACGCGGTGCGACTCCTCAAACCCTGCGCGGCGCCCAGGCCTCACGCACAGCGGCGCGCTGCCAGGAACTCTCACGCACAGGCCTCACGCACAGCGGCGCTGACAAACACCTCACGCATGCCGCACGCCCGCAGCGAGCGCACCCGTGACGGATGCGGAGTACAGCGTGGTGTCGCCGATGAGCGCGTTGTATGTGCCGATCCGCATCATGTGCTCCACAGTGTACTGCGGCGCGCGGCGCGTGCGTCAGCCGGGCAGCGGCCGGGGGGCGCGGCGCGCCCGGTGTCAGGCGGGGCGGCTGAAGGCCCGTCCACCCACAGACCTCTGCAGTTCATAACCTGGGAGCGCAAGGCCTCCGCACGCCTGCACGCCTATGTTCTAAACAAAGTACCTCCGGCCCGCCAGCGCAGGAGGCACCTCTGGGCCGCCGTTGCAGGAGAAGCGGTACTTCACGGGGTCGATGGTGCGCCACTCGCTGCTGCGCAGCTTATAGGACGCCTCCTTCTCCCAGTTCTTGACCAGGTTGGACACCTGGTCCTCCAGCGACCCCGCCGCCCAGGTCTTTGTCTTCTCTGCGCGCCGCATCCGCCTCCCGGTCAGCGCCTTGGGACAGCACGCAAGAAGCTGGTGGATCCTTCTCTGACTACATCTTGCTTAGTCCGGCGAAGAGGTGAGCAAATGCCCTGCTTTCAACGCTAGCACAGTGCAGGACCTCGCAGGCTGGTGGGATTGCTGCAAGGGCGGCAGCTGGGATGCGACAGGATGCGGAAGCGAGCCTGCCAGGGCGGGCGCACCCAGGGCAAAGTTCAGGTTGGCCTTAGTATAGTCTGGGACCTGCGCATGCGCAGCACGAGCACCTCAGCGCCGCATGTGGGGCGCCGCGTGGCGCGCAAACCCCGCCCCAGTCGAGGCGCATGCCCCGCGGCCAGCTGCAAGCGCGCCGCACCCGCCCGTAGCGCCAGTGCGCGTTGTCGCTCAACACGGCGTTGCCGTCCACCAGGTAGTCCGGCTGCGCCGCGGGTCGCGCCGCGGCCTCCGCCATGGCCGCGGGTGACGCGCGGCTCCGCGGGCGCTGCTAGGCGCAGCTCCGTCCGGCGCTCACGCCTCGACCTCAGGCCATGGGGCGCCGCCTTCCTGGTCGCTCGGCGCTTGCGCCTCTCGCGGACCGCACTCCCGGCCTGCTGCTGCTCTTGCTTCCTGAGCCCTCACCCACCCAGGCCCAGATGCTGCCGCGCAGCGCACAGCCTACGCGCAGCCGCGTTGGAGCGCTCGCAGACTCGGAGCCCTCTTGTGCCTGGCTTCTGCTCAGCAGGCGCGTGAACCTCAGCACGTTGAACAGCACTGGACGCGATAACTTGCATCTCAGCACGCTGGGCGATTGCAGGACTGTACCTCTTCTTGCCTAGCCGCGCTCTGCTAGCTGTGTGTAGGTTCTCTGGCGACCCTCTGCTTGCCCCGATGCCTTGTTGACATTGAGAGGGCCGTTGGAGCCGCTGCAGAGGCGCCATGGTCGGCAGCAGCCCGGGCCCAGCCGCGCCGCAGCCGTCACACTCGGGCGTGTCCGCGCAGCGCGGGTCCACCTGCGGCACGGAGCAGGTGGAGAGCATCGCAGCGCGCCCGGACTCGCACTCGGGCAGCTGCTATGGCGGGCCGGTGGTGGACATCTTGGCGCTGTCGCCCGCGCAGAACGTTGAAGTCTCTTCGCGGCCCACCGACGAGGAGATTATAGCGCAGGAGAATGCGATACGGTGACCTCCGCACCGCCCCGGTGCATGGAAGTGCTGCCGCGCAGCCCCGGCTGGCACCGAGCCGCGAGCGCAGGTGCCGCGGCGCTGACCGGCGTCCCCTGACGCTGCCTGGCGCCTGCACCCGCAGGGCGAGCGAGGCAGAGAAGCTGAGCTTCGTGGGAGAAGTGGAGCCGCTCTCAGCGCTCGTGAAGGGTGCGCTGCTCCTTTCGCAGCCGTGCAGACTCTGCGTCGATCCGCAGAGGGTGGCTGGCGACGTGCCCCTCAGCGCCCCTCGTCTGTCTCCTGACCTGGTTGCAGCGTCCGAGCGCCGGACCAGTCTGCGCCGCGCAGCACCCTGTGCGTCTGCGGTGGCTGTCCTGTGGATGTTACTCTTGTTGCGGCACAGCGTCGGCTGGTAAGCAAGGCGCCTGTTCAGCAGTGCAGAGCGCTGATGACACCGCGCGTGGCGCCGCAGAGTACGAGGCGGGCAGCGAGGTGTTTGTGCGCAAAATCCGGAGCCTGGAGAGTATGTACAGGTCTATGCGGCGCGCGCGGGGCGACGGAAACTGCTTCTTCAGGCGCGCCCCGCGGCCGCTAGCCGCGCCCGGCCGGTCAGGCCTGCGCGCGCGGGCTGAGATGCCGTGCTCTGGGAGGACTGGGGCCCAGGCGGCTGTGCGAGCGGTGCGGGCGGGTGAAGCGGCTGTGCGCGTGGTGCGGGCGGGTGAAGCGGGTCGCTTGCCGGAGCTGTGCCGCTTCCCTGTCTATGTTACTTTGCACTCAGTCTGGCAGTTGTGGTGGAAGCCTCCACAGTGGCACCACGTTTGCGTGCGCCCTTGTTTGGGACGTGCGTGCCAGCGAGCGCGTGCTTCGCTGCGCCCGGCCGCGCCTCCGCAGCACCCGCTTTTCTGGCGGCCAAGCACAGGTCTGCGACAGGAATCGCTGCTGTGCTCACCCACCGCCGGCTGTGCTCAACCCACCGCCGGCAGAGTTCACCCAGCTGCTTGGCGCGCGCAGGTCGTTCATCTTCGCGTACATGGAGCTGCTGGTCGCCACCAACGACCTGGCCGAGCGGAATAGGTGCGGCGCCTCCTCTCCTGGCTCGGGCGCACCGCACCGCCGCAGCCCGCCGCGGCTCGGGTGCACTGCACGCAGCAGCATGATCCGGCGCTGCCGCGCGGCCACATCAAGTCTGCCTCTCCCTCCGCCCATCCGCGTGCCTTCTTCGTTCCTTCCGACCGCAGCCGCGTGCGCGTCAGCGCGGCGTGCGGGCCTCGCAGAGCGCCTCTGACGCGCCGCAGCGGGCGGCGTGCGTTTCAGGGTGGTCACGTGCCTGCGCCAGTGGCGGCCCAAGCTGGTGGAGACCGGCTTTCAGGAGCTGGTGTTTGAGGACGCGCTGGAGGTGCGCGCGCTTTAGCTCCCCTGCGCGCGTACTAGCTCCCCTGCGCGCGTCCCGCTGGGCGTGCGCAGTGTCAGGGCTGGCGGGCAAAGCCGAGCCCTTGGCGGGCCCCGCGCGGCCGTCAGGGCCTGCTGAACGGCACTTTCAAGGCGTGTTTTTGCCAAGGTTTAGCAATGGCTAGGCACGGCCAGATACACGTTATGCAATACACCAAACGGCTTGCGGGGCGCGGCGCAGGTGCTGATTGACCAGCTGAACTCGCTGGGCACGGGCGAGCCGCTGACGGTGCGGCAGCTGGAGGACAATATGCGCGATGCGTCGCTGTCGCCCATGATTGTGATGCTGCTGCGCATGCTGGCCAGCGCGGAGATCCAGCGGCGCGGCGACTTCTTCTACCCCTTTATCCTGGCGCGCCGCGGCCCGGGCGTGCTCTCATGCATGCAGGGTTGTGAGGATGCTGCGTGTGCTGTGGCAAGCATGGAAACGCAGCTTGCACCAGCATGGCGAGCATCTGTGGGTAAATGCTGCTCGGGCCTGCTGTTTCGGGCCTGCTGATTGCCGCGCAGGGCATGCGCGACGCAGTTCTGAGCGGGCTGCTTACGAGCCTCAGCCCGCGCAGGGCATGAGCGACGAGGCGATCACCGTGGAGCAGTTCTGCCGGCGCTACGTGGAGCCGATGGGGGAGGAGAGCGACCACGTGCACATCGTCGCGCTCACCGATGCGCTTCAGGCAAAAACTCTGACCCTAACCTATCCCATGCACTGCCCCCTGCCCGGCCCCGGCCTGTTCGCGCGCGCTGCCGCTGCGCGCGTGGCTGGTCGGGCCGGCATCGGCGTGTCTTGCCTGCGCTGCTGTGACGCCGTGCGCACAGGCATGTGCAGCCCGTCTGCAGCCTGCGCAGCTCGCCATCAAGGCGCAGGCGCTGGTGCCGTGCTCAGCCTGAAGCCTGCAGGCCCTGGCGGCGATTTTTCGTACCAGTGTGCACGCTGCACCCGGACTGGCGGGTCACGCTGGGCGAGGGCGGCTGCAGGGCGTGCGGTGGTGACCCAGAAGCAGTACGGGCGCGTTGACGCCCGCCTTGCGCCGCAGGTGCCGACCCGCGTGGTGTACCTCGACCGCACCGCCATGCCAGGCGAGGGCGGCTCCAGCGCGGTGGCCACGTACGACTTTGCGCCCGAGGCATGCGCGGGCGCGACGCCCCGCGTGCACCTGCTCTACCGCCCCGGGCACTATGATGTGCTGTACCTCGCGCCGCCTGCGCCCGCGGCTTCCGCGTGAGCAGCGCCGCCGCCCCATAGTCCCCTGCCCCGGCTGCTGTGTCATCTTACGCCACCTGATCTGCCGGACATCTGCGGCATGGCCTCGCCCCCGCGTGTCGGCCACCGCATGCCAACTCACGGCATGCGCTGCAAGCGCGCCGCCCGCGCCTGTATTTGCTGCATGAGCGGCGCTGCCTGCTGCGACGCCACAGCCTGTCTGCACTGGGCGCGTTGCGCGTGCGGCTGTGCAGATCCGCTCCCACAAATAACCCTACTGGCGCATATTCGTTAGTGCAGGGGCAGCATTGCGCCTGGGAAGACCGATGTGCGAGTACGTCTGACCGTTTGTGCGGCAGAAGCGCGCATGGCGTTATATGCCTCGTCAAAGGATGTGCTTTGTGCGAGGGGTTGGTGTGCTCAGACTGTTAACGTGGCTAGTAGCTCCAGCCGGCTTGTCGCGTGATTTTGTACGTGACGTGAGTGTCCTGGTGTACCCAGGGGATGGAGTTCCAGTTTGGCCAGGCCATGGCTTATAGCTAGTAGGCGTCGCTTATGCTTGTAAGAGCATGTGCTGCCGCCCTCAACGCTATGTACTGCGCCCTCGGGCACACCCCAAGCTTCTACACATTTTCCTCTTAGGTGACTTTGCCTTGCTTTTCGGGCACTGCTCACCTTCATACACCAGCTGCCTGCCAGTATCCGCCCTGCAAGGCAATGGTTGCCGTACACCTCTCCAGCATTGGCTCAGACCCAAAATGCACACATAAGAGGCAGAAGCACGGCAGTTTTGTGCATGTGCAGGGTGAGGCCCTTGCAAAGCGCCCAGCAACACTGCACGAGCGGCCCTCTAATGCTTCTCGCTTGTGTATGCGCTGCACATGCCCTGCTGGCGCCAGGAGTCCTCAGGAGCCGAGGCTGGTGCCTTACGCTGTCCTGAACAGGGATTTTGACATAGTCAGCGTACGGAGGCTTGCCAGCTGCATGTGCAACCCTCCAAACACCCACGAACTGTGTGAAGCCAGAAGTCACTGAGCCGCACACCATACAGGTCCTCAGGTAGAGGCCTGAGCCTTCACCGGGCCAAACTCACAGATTTCTTGCGCGCCCTCTCCAGCTCCGCGTGCGCCCGCAGACAGCCGCTTTTGCACCCTGTGCACTTGCTCCCCGCGCGTGGCTGCCCCTGCAGCGGCCCGTGCCCAGCTTCTTCTTCCCCGCTGTGTTAATCAATGAATGAAAGTGTGCTGCAGGGCATGGAGCGCCGCGCTCGGGCGTCTCCCGGCTGCACACAGCCGCCCAGCGCGCCCGGCCTTGTGCTGGAGGGCCTGCGCGCCGGCCGCCTCGCCCACACCTGCCACGCCTGCACTTCTGTGTGGGGGCTGCCGCCACCGCCGCCGCCGCGCTCACGCATGCTGGATTGGTTCCCTACTCACCCACCAACCAGGAAGAGCGCTTCTAGGCGTCTGCGGGCTGCACAAAGACGCCCAGGCCGGCCAGCTTGGCGCGCAGACCCTCCAGCTCCGCCTGCGCCGCGGTCAGCCGCGCGCGCAGGTCGCACGCCTCCGCGTCCCGCGCGGCCGCTTCCGCCGCCGTCGGCGCGCCCAGGCTCGCCTTGACAAACTCGAGCGCGTTCTCCGGCCGGGTCCCCTCCTCGTACAGCGCCACCAGGACTGCGCCCCGCAACGGCGCAGCTGTTGCACTCTGCTGTGCCAGGGGTGCTGTGGACGGAAGGACGGCGCAGAGCGCTGGGGCGCGCGTTTGGTGGTGAAGGCCAGCACGCCAGAGTCGCTCAGGTACGTGCGGAAAGACTGCTGCCTGTCGGCCTCAGTTGCCATGGCATGCGCCCCCGCTTGACCAAGCGATTTGTTTCGTCCCTGTTCTGTAACCGGACTGCACGACTCTCTGTAACCGATGCAGGGCTATGACCTGCAATGTCTTTTCTCGCACACGCACTTGCATTCCTTGTGTGCACGCCTGGCGCTGGATGGACGTGAGGCTGTGCGGCAGACTGCTCACCAGCCTGTACGCTCGCGTGCCAGGATTCCAGGGCCGCACGGTTGCAGCAGGCGGCGTCTGCAGGCAGTGCGCGCGGCACGGCAGCCGGAGCTGGCGCTTGCGGCAGCAGCAGCCAATGTCTGTGTCGGCAGGGGCGGCTGCGCTGGACGTGAGCAGCCTGCCGCTCACTACCACCAGCACAGACTGCTATGAGGAGCAGCTGGCGGCCAAGGTGGCCGCGGTGCGCAGCCGCTTTGCAGGCGTGCAGCTGCCGGAGCTCGAGGTGGTGGAGAGCGCGCGGGAGCACTACCGGATGCGCGCAGAGTTTACGGTGTGGCGCGAAAAGGGCGACCTGTTCTACGTCATGTTCGACAAGCCGGAGGCGGTGCGCAGCTCCAAGGCTTGTGCCGCCGCGTGCCTGCGCTCATGCGTGACCTCACCCGCCTTCACCTGCATGCGTGAGTGCGCACTGTAGAGCAGGCCTGGCGTGCGCTGTCATGTCGCAGGGCTCTGCAAAGAAGCGTACTGCGCACAGGCTGCCAAGGAGAACGGCAGTGGCAGGGCAGCCAAGACGCGTGTGCGCGTCGATAACTTCCCCGTCGGCTCTCGGCTCTTGAACAGCCTGATGACGGGCGTGATTATGGCTGCCCGCAGCAACAACGAGCTGCAGCACAAGCTGTTCCAGGTGCGCCGGGTCTGCAACTGTAGCAAGCAGTGCGTGCGCCGCACGCTCCCGTTTCCAACCAGCCTCCCCCTGCCGTCTAGCTTCTGGCTGGCTGTGTGCTGTATCCAGCGCACGCCCATGACGCAGCGGCCCGTGCAGGCCGGCCGCCTCACGCACGCCGGCCCACAGGTGAACTTCCATACCACGCTGAGCGGCGAGGCGATGGTGACGATGCTGTACCACCGGCGCCTGGGCCCGCCGTGGGAGGCGGCGGCCGGCGAGCTGCGCGCAAGCCTGCTGGCCACGTGCGCCGAGGCGACCGGGCAGCTGACGCTGGCGGGGCGCAGCCGCGGGCAGAAGCTGGCGCTGGGGCCGGGCCACGTCAC
>JAABUR0100005049.1_pt1 | contig 17087 bp, 17 predicted proteins | sample 5560091 | NCBI WGS metagenome assembly JAABUR01 (sample SAMN10711879, study PRJNA513375) | rock metagenome | isolation source: Antarctica rocks | place: Antarctica: Victoria Land, University Valley sud | reverse complement strand
CTCGGCCGGCTCCCGCAGCAGCGTCGCCACCATATCCCGCGACACGCCGAAGTGCGTCGCGGCTGATCGTTGTGAGCGCCCTTGCATTAGCACCCACTCCCGTATATCATCTCTCAAGGCCACTGTGTACACCTTTCCGTCGTCCCCTTTCTCCAAAGATTGCACCCTTTAGAGCGTAGGGGACGGCCGTACAGAGTGGCCGACTTTTATCCTGCCGTTTGGCCTGCTTTTATCCTAGCGATCACATCTGCGCCGGGCCGGGGTGTCGGGATGCGCAAGGCGTTGCCAGGATGTGGGTCGCCGTGTGCAACGACGCACCTGTCGATGTCGAAAGCGGCGGCCCTGGATGTGGCGTAGGCCATCGCTTGGTCTCGGACTCGTTCCGAGCACGGACGGTCTAGAGACTCCCATAGCCGCCTCACTAGTTCACCCAACTGCGAGGCCTTCTCTGTGCCCGGCTCGACCGTTGCGTCGTCCCATCGTGGCACTTGCCACGCCTGTCGCAATGTCTGCCCCAGCGCACGCATCTGCTGTTCCGGCGTCTGGTCGAGAGTGTCCATCGGGGTGCCAAGAGCTTCTTGGAGTAACGCATACCGCTCAGTGTCATGGGCGAGAAGGCGAACATACCCATTGCCACGTGCGGCCTTGAGGAGCCGGACTGAATCCTGGAAGCCGTCGTCGGGGAGAGACAGCTTCAGCACTGCATCGTCACCATCGTGCGTGACAGCGCGACAGACGTACGATGCGGTTCCACCGCTGAGTGGTTCGCCGACGGTGATCGACCACTGCCGCTCGAGATCAGACACCAATGCGGGGAGATGCGCGAGCCACTCCGTGCCGCGGGTGCCCAGGTGTTCCGCCTTCTGCCGCACCAAGGGTTGCACGTCTAGGGCAGCTCTCCGCTCACATTGCTGCCCGTTTTCAACCAATTCGCCACTCATTATTCTGGTCATGCCGAACGGATGAAGAGATTGGACCATGCCGGTGTTGGCGTAGCGTCCACCATAATGCCACCCCTACCTGACGTCCATCAGTTTTGGAGCGAACGGGTCACACGTCGCGAGTAGCAACGGAACAGTGAACCGGGTTAAGGGTTCCGCGCCAAGATAGCCGCACCATAGCCAACGGCGCCAATCCATTGGCAGCACCCCGTGTGTGCACTGTGTCGATAGGGCGTATGCCTATCCTATCACCACCCTGTCCAGGTAAACATTGCCCCGTATGTTTGCTCTTTGCTCCGAAGGAGTGCACTGCCTTGGCTTCTCGGGACGTCGCAAGAATTCGGCGCAACTATTTCATGACACGCAAAGCGTGGGGGCTAGGGTTGCTAGGGACTCCAGGGTTAGGAGGCCTCCTGCCGCTTGCTGTGCATAGAGCGGGTCAACGCGCTGGTGGTGAACGGAGTGAGGTGCCTCAAGGATGGATGGGGCTCGCATATAGTCTGTCCCATCGGTGATCAGGCCACAATCATTCCATCTTTCATCACCAGACGCATGGTGTCCAGCGCCCGTACGTTTGCAAGAGGATCACCATCTACCACGATGAGATCCGCGGCCAATCCGTCGCGGATCGTCCCGGTTGTACCATCGATCGCCAGTGCTTGAGCGGCCCGACTCGTCGCGGCAACAATGGTGTCCATCGACGATAGACCGCCTTGTTGCATGAGCTCGATTTCATCCACCAGCGCGGGGAATGGCGAATAACCCCACCCCGCGTCGGTCCCCGCGACAAATTGCACACCCGCCTCCACCAACGCCCGAAAATGCGTCAAATTATCCTCCAGCATGACGTGCCAGCGATCCAGGTTCGCCTGGTCCGCGCGCGTGCGATGGTCCAGCGCTGTCAACGCTTTGATGACGTGGTAGCCGACCGACAGGGTCGCCGACACGCGCGCCCCACTGCGCGCGAGCGCTTCGGCAGCCTCTGGCATGTAGCGCTGATGGCCCGCTTCGTCACAGATAAACCAGGCGTGTTCGATGTGATCGACACCGACAGTGGACGCCAGCATGATAGCCTCGCCGCACAGACAGTGCACGCTGATCTTCCGCAGGAGTTGGTGCGCTTCATCCTTCAGCGCCGTGAGTTCCTCACGGCTGTACGACGGTTGCCACGACATGGTGCCGGGAGTTCCTCCCCCGCTCCCCATGACCTTGATAAAGTCCGCCCCCATCTTCGCCAACTCGCGGACTTTGTGGCGCAGGTCCTCAGTCCCGTCGGCCTCCCCCCCGAAGTACCAGCAGTGCCCACCCGTGATGGTGATCGGCTGGCCGCACAACACGAGCCGGGGCCCACTGGCATACCCCAGCTCAATCGCCCGGCGCACCTGAAACGTCGTCGCTCCGCGTCCGCCGCAGTCGCGCAGTGTCGTAATACCCGAGCGAAGCGCTTTGTGGGCGTTGCGTACCGAGATCGCGACCAGGACGCCATCCGACTCCTCGACGGCCACGGGAAACGGCGTCCCATCGCCCGGAAGGTTGAGATGGACATGGCAGTCGATGAGACCTGGAAGTACGGTGGCTCCCGGGTAGTCGAGACGTCGGGCTTGTGACACGTCAAGGTTATTCCAACCCTCGGGAAACGCGCCTTGGAAGATACCCGCTATGCGTTCGCCTCGAATGACGATGACGGGATCGTCCAAGGGCGGATGTCCCGAGCCATCGATCAAGCGCGCCGCACTGATGATCGTTATGTCCACCAAAGTCATCTCCTTCACGCATGTCCTCTATCGTATCAAGTACGTCATCTGCTGGCACGGCTCGTGTGATCAACCGTGATCGTGATCGCCCGCGCTGATTGGACGGGGGACGGCTTCATGATAGGCGTCTAACCGCCAGGCCACCACGTCTTCGTGCTCGACGTTCTCCCTGACCGGCATACGGTCGGATTCAGCGATCGATTGCTCGTACAATATGCGAGGTGATGCGATAAACAACCATCCACGATGACAACGATGTTACACAAACGCCACTGTCCGCCGAAGCACGTCCAGTTCCTCGACGTTGGCGACCGTCATGTGCCGCTCCCCGTCCTCCAGTTCGTGGATCATCTCGACCAGCTTGCGGGTGACCGGCATCGGTAGTCCGTAGCCTGCCCTGACCTCTGACGCGAGTTCAATCTGTTGGTCGACCTCGGTCTTCCGATGACGCACTGCTAAGTCGCGCCAGATGCCGCTCTTCTCCTTCCGATCTCTGCGACGGCGTTCCACCAGCGCATCAAGAGAACGCTGAATCGCCGCCGCGCCCCGACGCTCCCGCGGGTAGTAAAGCGCCGGTTCGACATTGTCGAATGGTTCAGGGACAACACCCTCTCGATGGGCCACCTCATAAATTTCGGTCGCCAGCTCAACCATCAGCAGCCGGTACTGGTCGATGATGGTCGCCATGGTGTCGTCAGTCAATGCGGTGGCATAGATCATATTCGCGTAGCCCATCTTACCCCACAGGTAGCCCCAGATGTTCTCGGTGACGTGTATCGTGCCCCAATGGGACAGGAGATGTCGTAGCTCCTCAATGCGCCGCAATCGCCGTCCGTCGAGTTCTCCCAGATAGACGCTGCCGAGACCACCAAAGGCAATCACACCTGGCTCGATGTAATCGGCCGAGAAATTGACCAAGCACCCTATGGTCCGCTCCGCACCAACAAGATCGGCGATGACCCTTTCACACAACCCGTTCTGCAACGAAACGATCACACTATTCGCTGCGAGCAGTGGCGCAATAAGCCGCACAGCGTCGGCCGTATGCTGCGCTTTGACCGCCAGTAAGACGACATCAAGCGGTCCACGAAGCTCCGATGGAGACGCGGCGTCGACGGGAACAGTTATGATCTGATCATCACTGCGGATGGTCAACCCTGTTGCCTTCATAGCAGTGACGTGGTCAAGATCTCTGTCCACTAAACGGACCGGTAGGTCGGCGCGCGACAAATACGCGCCGATCGTTCCACCTATTGCGCCCGCTCCCACAATTGTTACGTCCATCCCTGATCACACCCCTAATGCCCGATGGCCAGCAGCGGGTCGCCTGCGTTCATGGCAAGCGACGTCACGAGAAAGACGATTTCACCGTAGGCGCTTGCCCCAAGGCGCTGCCGCTCTGTCCCAAAGTAATCTGTTATACAGCCTATCGGCTATCCAACCTGGACGATATCCCCCACCTCCACGGTTGGATGGAACAGGCCTGCCACCTCCGCGCGCATCCAGGCAAAGGTGTCGTACACACGCTGATTGTCGGTGGGAGGGAGCGACGGGCCTGGCAGGACGTTCAAATGGCGGAGCACTCGCAGCGCCCCCTCCTTGTGCTGTTCCACCAACGCATCACTCCAGACGCCCTGGCCTCCGATTTCGGATAGAATAGCCGGGATGCCGGCCGCGGTGGCGGCCGCGTAGGTCGAGCCGTGCGTCACGCCTCGAATGACACGCGGGATGCCGGTCACTCGGGCCATGGCAAGCGACATGGTCTCGACCTGCTTGTCCTCGCTCCCCAGATAGATGACAAACGGAACCAACGCCTCGACCATATCCCCACCATGGAGATCGATGTAGTACTGCGACGGGCGGATGATGGTTTGGAAGATGCCAGCACTTCGCTGGCCGTCCCGTATGGATTACCAGGGAATAGACGGTTGAGGTTATTGTCATCCAGCCCTGACGTATAAATAGATCGCTTATGGAAGGCGACCGTATTCGCAATCGGAACGACAATGAGGCTGCCGGCCACGTCCGCTGGATCAATCTCGGTCCCCAGGCGGCGAGCGGCCTTGATCCCAACGTATTCCGCGCCATGCACGCCTTCGGTGATCGCGACGCGCGGACCTTCCCGTTTTCCATTGATCGCGATGACCGGCACTTTCACCGTGTGGCCATCGACGGGCGCCTCCACAACCTGCATCACCCGTTGCTCCGGCCCGACGTGGATATCCCCAACGACTAGCGCGGACGCCATGCGCCACCTCCCTCTCTTGATATATAACGTGCGCTTCTCTAGTTGGGCATGGCTGCCGCTGGTGATGAGGTCACCGCGACAGGCTGGCTCCGTGCGCGCTCCCGGTGTACGTGTACATGACCTGCTTGCATGACCATACGCACCTTCTTGAGCGCATAGAGGTCCTCAAGGGGGTCCCCATCGACGGCAATGATATCCGCTTCAAACCCCTCTTGTACCGTGCCAACCTCTGATTCGATCCCGAGTGCTCGTGCGGCGCGACTCGTGGCGGCAACAATGGCCTCCGCCGTGGCAAGGCCGCCGCTCTGCATCAGATGCATTTCCTCAACCAGGCTATCGAACGGTGTAAAGCGCCAGCCAGCATCGGTGCCGGCAACAAACTGGACCCCGGCCTGCAGCAGTCCACTGAATTGCCGTAGGTTATCCTCAAGCATGATCTGCCAGCGGTCGAGAAGCTCTTGCTCCTCGCGGGTACGCCGCTCCTTCGCCCGCATGGCGCTTACCACGTAGGACCCAACGGCAAGGGTCCCCGTCACCATAGCCCCCGAGCGGGCGATCGTGTCCGCCACGGCCGGCACGAACTTTTGTGCGCCAGCCTCATTGACCAAGAAGCTTGCATGTTCAATCTGATCGACGCCCGCTTCAGCCGCGAACTCAATCGCCTCTGCGCACAAGCAATGGATACTGATTTTGCGTGCAAGGCGGTGCGCCTCATCGATAACGGCTTCGATCTCCTCGCGCCGGAATGATGGAAGCCACGATATGGTGCCCTGTGTGCCGCCTCCCGTCCCCATAACCTTGATGAAGTCGGCTCCTAGTTTGACCATCTCCCGGGCTTTCTGCCGCACACCCTCCACGCCATCGGCCTCACCGCCGAAATACCACGTATGCCCTCCCGTGATCGTGATGGGCTGTCCACAAAGGATGAGCCGCGATCCCCTGCCGTACCCGTGCTGCAGCGCACGTCGAAGCTCAAAGGTGGTCGATCCACGCCCCCCTGTGTCCCGCAAGGTTGTGATTCCTGCGTCAAGCGCTGTCCGGGCATTATATGCGGACGTAGCAACCAAAAATCCATCCGGTTCCACCACGGAATCGACAAACTCTGTGCCATCGCCCGGTAAGTTGAGATGCACATGACAATCGATCAGGCCGGGGAGCAAAGTACTATCGGGATACTCCAGCGTTTGTGTATCGGGCGATATAATTTTTGCGGGGACCTCGCCTTGATAGACACCGATGATCTTTGTGTCGCGCACGACGACCACCGGATCATCCACCGGCACACTGCCCGACCCGTCGATCAACTTCTTTGCCTTAATCACCGTGTCCATGTCACCCTATCCATAACCAGGTCATCGAGTCAGTATCAGCGACCATTTATCCTGTTTCTCGCTTCTGAGATCGGCCAGCAGAACGAACCACCCGGCCACCATCAAAAGGCGATGGCGGCCGGATGGTTCGTTGCCTCAGCCGTAGTCTCCACGTAGGTCTACTATGTGCGCGGCAGTGGCCCGACCACCGTTGAGGTAATTATTGGCCCAGCGGCGATGCGCCAACGGCCTGCGCCTGTTCACTGTAGCGACGCAAGGTAGAAGGTCTCGAACCCGCCGCCCGAGTACGTGACGCCATGCAGTTTGCTAGACATCATCAACAAGTCGATGTTCTGATGGATGGGCATCTCCACGGCTTGATCCATCAGAATTTTCTGCGCCTGTGAGTAAATCTTCAGCCGTTGCGCTGGGTCGAGTGCCTGCTGCCCCTGAAGGATTAGCCGCGAAAGAACTGGATTGGTGTAGTGACTCCAGTTGTAGTATTGGCCAGGTAAATACCACAGGTGCAGCGCGTCGGGATCCACCGCGATGTACTGCAACGGCGTCAGGGACATGTTGCCTTTGATGTTCGCGGCAAGCCACGCGGGCACGGCCAACTGTTGAATCGTCGCATCCATCCCGGCCTTCCGCAGGTATCCCTGAATCGCCTGCGCGATGAGTGGGTACTCCGGCACCGAAGAGATGGCGGTGAGATCCAGCGTGAGTCTTCTGCCGTTCAGGGTCCAGAACCCGCCGACTTTCTTCCACCCTGCAGCGCTCAGGATCTGCGTTGCTTTCTGCGGGTTATAGGGATACATGCTGTTGAACTGCGCATCGTAGCCATACGTGCCTGGCTGTAATGGCCCCCAGGAGGGCGGGAACACTCCATTATCCGCCAACTGGATGGCTCCGACCTTATTGATCGAATAGAGGATAGCGCGCCGCACAGCCAAGCTATTGGTCGGCCATCGCTGTGTATTTATGGGAGCCCAGATACCCATCCCACTGATCGGCGCCCCCATAGCATGGTAGGACGGGTTTTGCCCCAACACCTTGTAGAAGACTCCAGGCGTCTCCTGGATGAACTGCGACTGACCGCTCTGCAACTCGCTGACACGAGCCTGCGAGTTGACCACGATATGAAAGTCGAGCTCCTGGATGCTTGTGGGCCCGTTATGATGGAGTGCTGGCGGCGCCCAATTGTAGGCGGGATTACGCTGCAAAACGAGGCTTTGATTTGGCATGTAGCTGACAAACTTAAACGGCCCGGTCCCCACCGGATGGATGTCCACGTTCTTGCCGTACTTCGTGATGGCGGTCGGCGACTGCATGCCCATGTATGGTTCTCCGAGCTGCCTCAACAGCGGCGCGTAGGCCGATGTGCAGTTGACGACAACCGTGTAGGCACCCCGTGCCGAGGCAGACATGCACGGGCCGAGCAGCGCGATCGAGATTGTCGAGCGCGTTGACGGGCTTGTGATGTACTTGAAGTTAGACACCACAGCGGCAGCGTTGAAAGGGGTCCCGTCGTGGAACGTGACGCCATGCCGCAGTGTGAATGTGTACGTCTTCCCGTTGTTGGATATCTTCCAACTCGTCGCCAAGTCGGGTGTAATGTCACTATTGGGCGTTAACCACACGAGGGTATCGAAGATATTGACATCAATCGGTCCGACATCCCGCGCACCGGTCGTCGCGGGATTCAGCGTATCGGGTGGTTCGGCCCAACCGATCGTTAATGTCCCTCCACCGGCGTTTAATCGAGATGCGAGCGCGTTGCTCCGACCAACACCAGCCAACGTCGTACTCCCGACGAGAAGCACAGCGCAGGTTGCTCCAACCTTGCTTTTGATCGAGATGTGCCTCATCTTCATCCTCCTGGCGCCATAAACCGTTCAATCAGTCATCGGCCTCTGTACCCTATCTTCTTCCAGCAGTGCCGCAACCCTCCTAATCTCGCCAGAGCCGAATAAAAAGCTGGCGAATACTACCGTTTAGACAGCGTCGGATCGAGTTCATCGCGAAGGCCATCTCCAATCAGATTGACCCCGACGACGTACAACGCTAAGAAGACTCCGGGGAAGAACGAGATCCACCACGCCAGCGTGATGTAGTTCTGTCCGTCGTTAAGAATGGCTCCCCACTCCGGTGTGGGGGGCTGGACTCCCAGGCCGAGGAATCCAAGAGCGGCAATCCATAGGGTTGCTATTCCCAACCAGGATGTTGCAAGGACGATGATTCCGGACATAACGTTGGGAACAACATGACGCCAGATGATATGGCCGCGACTGCCCCCAATGGCCACGGCTGCCTCCACATAGGCGAGATCCCGAATCTCTATCGTTGCCCCTTCCACGACCCTGGCATAGACGGGAACCGACACGATGGCAACCGCAATGACACCGTTTCCCAGTCCCGGCCCGAGAATGGCCGCTACGGCCAGGGCGAGCAATATACCAGGAAAGGCTAATAAGAGATCCATAGAACGCATGATGACGACCTCCAGAATACCACCGAAGTAGCCACCGATGAGACCCAGGATGCTGCCGGTGATTGAGCCAAGCAGCACGACGAAAACGCTGGCGGCAATCGTGTTTCTCCCGCCATAGACGATGCGGGTAAACATGTCACGCCCGAACGAATCGGCCCCCATGGGGTGATGAATCGAGGGTGGTGCGAAGACGGCGGTCGGATCCTGTGCATTGGGATCGGTCGAAATCAGAAGCGGCGCGACAATGATTAGAAGCAGGATGACAACGCAGATGACAAGCCCAACCAAAAGGCTGCGATGGCGTAAAGGTTGCAGGATCCGACGCATAACATGACGCGGAGGTGTCAAGTCGTCATAGGGAGCGACGTCCGGCGGCGGAACAACGAGCGGATGAACGGCTGGTTCTAATTGCTCCATGTGCAACTGCCTCCCGTTTAACGCTGAACGATGCGAGGATCGAGAATGGGGTACAAGAGGTCCACGGCTAAGTTCGTCAGAGCGTACAGAATGGCAACGATGAGAACGATGGCTTGGACGGTCAAATAGTCTTTCGCGAGAATCGCATTCACGAGAAGACGTCCGATACCAGGTCGCGAGAAGACCGTCTCGATAATGACTGTACCGGATAGAAGGCTGCCGAATTGCACGCCAATAACCGTAAGGACCGGGAGAATCGCGTTGCGGATGACGTGCCGGACCAGCACTCGTCGCTTGGTCAGTCCCTTGCTACGCGCGGTTGTCACGTATTGCCGCCGTCTGGCTTCGATGACACTGGAGCGCACAAAGCGGGCTGTGAAGCCGGCCCCGCTGAAAGCGAGCGCCACCACGGGCAATACAAGCCCTTTGAGCGATGTGCCACCAAAGACGGCAAACCAATGGAGATTCACGCTGAATAGAATGAGCAACAAGAGCCCCAACCAAAAGCTCGGAATAGACAAGCTCACCAGAGCCACGCCCATGGCCACGGTGTCGATCATTGTATTGCGGTAAAGCGCCGCGAGCAAGCCTAGGAAGACGCCGAGAATAAGGGAGAGCGCTAGCCCGGCAACGGCCAACTGCAAGGTGTACGGGAAATTTTGGGCGAAGAGGGAGCGGACGGGAAGATTTTGTCCGTATGAGTATCCGAAATCACCTCTCACGACCCCCGATATCCACTGAACGTACTGCACCGGGATGGGCTTGTCCAGCCCGAGTTGCATATGAAGCCGATGGACCAACGCGGGGTCGCCGGCATTCGTTCCGAGGAGTACTATGGCGGGATCACCCGGAATGAGGCGGATGATGAGAAAGACCAATACCGAGATACCGAAGGCAAGTAAGAGAACTGACACCAGCCGTTGGACCACGTAACGCGCCATGAGAACACCTCATTCCCACTCATAGTTCTACGAAGTTATGCCACGCTCATGATTGCCACCTGTAAACTGTTTACAATGGGGATGAAACCGCTACGTCGTTGTTATCACGCTCACTTGTGTGTTCACTACGCGTCTTGTCGTTTTGTGCCTTGCTTGCTAGGACTATAGCACATGAAAGCCCGACCGGAAACCTCGTAAGGAAAGGGTGAAAGCTGGTATGTTGCGCATCGTGAGAACAACGAATCTAACACCTAAGGGTTTCGGCGCCCCCTACCCTCGCTCACCTGCCCAACGTCTCATTACAAGGGATGCTTATCGACAGGCGGCCGACGCGTGTGCCAATCCGTTCTCATTTGGAGTGCATGGGCCGCATCGAGAATGTCGTTCTCCGCGAAGGTACGCCCAACAAGTTGAATGCCGGTTGGAAGATGACCTTGCCCAAATCCATTAGGAATGGTAATCGCTGGCAAACCGGCTAGATTTCCGGCAAAATTGATCGGTTGTGGGAACGCACCGGGAAGCATGTATTCAAAGTCGTCGTGTAGGGCGGACGCCACGACACCAAGGGTTGGGCCAATGAGGGCATCGAAGGCTCCGGTCACGTCGTCCATCGCAGCGGCAATGTGCCGTCGAATACGTTGAGCGCGGATGTAGTCATGTGCGGGCAGTACCATCGCAGCCATACGATGGGTGTGCGCCTTTTCAGCGGTTAGCTCCGCGATTCGGCCGGCGGCGATGAAGTCGTCGAATGCACTATAGGCTTCGGCGGCGATGATCGTTTCTATCACGTCACCATATGGGAAAGAGGGGAGCTGAATCTCTTCGATAATCCCTACCTTACTCAGGATGTCGAGTGACGCGTCAAAATTCGACTTGACCTCCGCCTGCACGCCATCACTCGACCCCTTTATCAGACCAAACCGAAATCCCGTTCGGCGCGGTCTGTTGCGGCGGTACTGGTAGCGCCGTCTCACACTGGTAGGATCGTGTGGGTCGTATCCGGCGATAGCCTCCAGAACGAGGCCGCAATCGTCGGCAGTGCGGCACATTGGCCCCAATCGGTCGAGGCTCCAACTGAGCGCCATCGCGCCATATCTGCTTACGCGCCCATAGGTTGCACGCAGCCCCGCGATTCCTGTCCAAGCGGCGGGAAGCGTAATCGAGCCACCGGTATCCGAGCCGATGGCGAAGGGAACCACACCTGCGGCGACAGCCGCGGCAGGTCCACTGGACGACCCGCTCGTCCACTTGTTCGTGTCCCATGGATTCGCCGTTGGACCTGTAAATGACGCATTGGGATTGTCATAGCCCATACCGCCAGCAATTTCAACGGTTGCCAGCTTCGCGGCGAGAATTGCGCCGGCTCCTCGCAATTTGCGGACGACCGCTGCGTCATAGGCAAAGACCTGATTCTTAAAGGGAGCCGCTCCCCACGTCGTGGGGATGCCCGCCGTGGCCAGCAAATCCTTGGCCCCATAGGGGATACCGTGAAGTGGACCCCGATCAAGACCGCTCCGCAACTCTGATTCAGCGAAGGCGGCTTCATGCAGCGCCCGTTCATCCGTGATCGTCACGACAGCGTTCAGCGACTGGCCAATCGAACTCAGACGCTCCAAATAAAGGCGTGTCAACTCGGTCGGAGATGTCTGCCCAGCGCGAAGGAGGTGTCCTAGATCGCGTATGGATAGAAAAGACAAATCTGCGCTCGACACCTATTGCTCCTCGTCGTACGCCACGAACATCAAAGACGGCTCATCGGCATTAGCCAGTGGAAATTGATGCAGGCGTTCCGCAGCAACCGACTGCGCGTAGATGCATGCCCGCACATCGTCAAGTTGATCGACGGATACATGTCCACCGTATCGAGCCTTCACCACGTCTATCAAGCTATCGACGACGTGGGCGAGTGAATCCGTTTCTAGAGGAGGGTACTGGGGGTCAATAAGTGCGCTCTGCATGCGCGGAAGCTGTACGTCAGCCAACCTATACTCCTCTCGCTCATGTCGCTCATTTCTCTCGAGACATAGATTCTGCACCCAGTCGGCGGTAATTGGGCGAGTAGCCGAGAGATAGGGGCTTGCCCACCATCCTTGTGATCAGATATATCATAGATAATACAGGATTAGTCGCCGTAGTGTATGATAGCGTAGCTTGGGTCGCTGATAGGTGCTGCTTATTTTCGCGGGATAAATGGGGCGCCGGATATGGGCATGGGAACGATCGATAGTACTCAGCACGCATTCCACGAGTTAGGCTGCTGTTATTATGCCGACGCCGATGATCATTGGTGGATGATAGGTCATTGCCGCATAATGCTTCGGCCTATTTATCTCGGATTATGCATGACGCGGAGAAAGTAGGCTCTATTGATCCCCCCAGCGCTGGTCCGTCAGGGTAATCGCGATCCCCTCTCGACCGATGTCGAACACGCTCTTCGTCAGGCGATCCTTGCCGGTTATCTAAAGCCCGGCGATCGCATCATCGAAGGGGATATCGCAGACCAGCTCCATGTGAGTCGCGGGCCGGTACGTGAGGCCCTGTCAACCCTTGAGCACGATGGCTTGGTGTCCCGGAAGCGCCATTATGGGACTTTCGTGAAGACGCTGTCCCATCGTGACACTAGGGAAATATACACAATGTTAGCGCTGCTCGAAGGAGAAGCGGCGGCGTATGCGGTTGACCGTATTACCGACCGAGACCTCATGGCCCTTGAAGGGCTCATCGAGTCGTTTTCTCAAACGCTGAACGCGACCGACATTCGCTTCATGTTTAAAACCGATCGCGCCTTTCATGGCATAGTCATCCGGTCAGCCGACCACAGTCTTCTGCAGCAAACGTGCAAAAAATTCGATGAGCTTATGGCGGCGTGCTTTCTTACAATCACGACGACTATTCCTGACCGGACACTGTCCATCGTTGACCGGCATCAACGTTTGCTTGACGCACTGCGAGCGGGGAATGCGGAGAACGCACGCCGCCAGTTTTCGGATCACTATCTTGACAGCCTCCTGGAGATGTCGAAGACCTGGCAAGATCACGATGCCGTTGCCCAAGATGCGGGCATTCAGAGCACTGACACCGAATACAAGATGCGAGTCGGTTGATGAATCCTACTGTTGTGCACTGGCCTATATGTGGCGCAGCACTTGACGGATCTGGATTGCCATGCGTCGCGCCATCGTCATGCCGTTAATGAGAAGGAACACCATGCCAGAAAGGATTGATGTCGCGATACGTGGAGGAACCATCGTCACAGCAGGCAGCGTGTCTACGGCCGATCTCGGCATCAAGGATGGCCAGATCGTACAAATCGGCGGCACGATGGTAGCGGACGCTGAGATTGATGCGCGAGACAAACTTGTGTTGCCGGGCGGGGTTGATATGCATGTGCACCTGTCGCCTGTGGAGTTTGCCGGTGAATCAACCTCATGGGCCGACGATTTTAGCAGTGGTTCGCGTGCTGCTGCGGTCGGTGGTGTGACAACCATAGGAAACATCACCTTCCCCCGCCGGGGGGAGAGCCTCAGCCACGTCATTGAGCGTGTAGCGGCGGACGCGACGCGCGACAGCATCGTTGACTTCGTGCTCCACCCGGTACTATTTGATCCATCTGAGGATGCTATCGCTGAGATTCCCCACCTGGCACAGCAAGGCCATACCAGCTTAAAGATTTTCATGAGCATTGGCGATTTTGACGCACACGCGAACGACTTCCTACAGGCCATGAGCGCGGCGGGCGAAAACGGAGTGTTAACACTTATCCACTGTGAAGACGCTTGTGTGATTAGCCACCTCACGCAAAAACTACTGGCTTCTGGCCATGGAGACCTGACAAATTACGCCGCCAGTCGGCCAATCTATTCGGAAGCCGTGGCGGTGGCTCGGGCGATTGCTTTCAGCGAGGCGGCGAATGCCCCCATCTACATCGTTCATCTCGGGAGTGCTGAGGCGCTTGACACAGCACAAAGAGCACGCAGTCGGGGTCTGCCGGTGTACGTGGAGACACGTCCGATCTATCTATACTTCACCGACGACGAGTTTAAGGGTCCAGAAGGCTCACTGTATATCGGTAATCCACCACTTCGAGGCCGACAGGATTTGGAAGCACTCTGGTCAGGCTTGAGTTGTGGGAGCATTCAGACGTGTTGCACGGATCACGCCGCATGGACCCGGGACCAAAAAACCGACCCTACATTGACGATCGCTACCGCTCGTCCCGGCATGTCCGACCTCGAAACATTGATGCCGCTCCTATTCTCGAAGGGCGTTCGGGAGGGTCGCATCTCCCTGCAACGTTTCGTCGAGATCACGTCAACTAATGCAGCCAAACTATTCGGCCTATTTCCACGAAAGGGAACGATCGCGATTGGGAGCGACGCAGATCTCGTGATTTGGGATCCAGAACTGCCACGCGTCATACATGGGGCGGAGGGTATGAGTTATGCTGCCTATAGTTTGTACGAGGGATGGGAGGTCATTGGATGGCCGATCTATACGCTCAGGCGTGGCGAGGTGATTTACGCGGATGGTCATATCACTGCCCAGACTGGGCGAGGCCGTCTGATAAAACGCGGCACTACCACGAAGCTGTGAGACCAACGGGAGCGAACGAAATTATGGCACGAAAAGGCGACGAAAGGAATCCGCATTAGCCAGTATGGTGCGCACCAGATTAGCCAGGCTACCCTTGGACGAGGTATTAGCGACATGGGTGACGACGGGAGACCCGGCAAAGGAGTAATCGACATTCGCGCGCCACGAGGGGTCGCCGTTAGCTGGAGGCAGTGCGGGTATCGGTGTTAGCTATGTACCACGCTGCAAGGTCCCACAGTATTTCGGGACGGGTCGCGTGCGACGTCGTGCAAGGTATCGGTGCCCGCGACTCGCGTAGATATGCTAATGGCTGGCCGAGAATAGACTGAGTGCCGTCGATGGGCCGCCTACTCAGTTCCGACACTGATGCATTATCCACTGCGCCACGATCGTCAACGGCTCCCGTGTGCCCGCCACCATGCGTCCCCTACAGGAGCCACTGGTCACGTGGAGAGGGTAGCGGCCACATCGGAGCGAACCATGACGATAACGGAAGCGTTGTCCGTATCATGGGCTCCGGCATGAAGTCGTTTCGCCGAAGGCCTTCGACACGGCGAAAGCGCAGTGAGATCTTTGCGCCCAAGTCTCCATGTAAACATCGGGCGCTTTCCATGCGTCGCACGCAGCCCCTTTTGATTGCTGAGAGGCATCGTCGAGAGGGAGTCCATACGTTTCTAAAAAACGTGCGATTCTCTACTTTACTATTCTGAGTATTCCGACAGCATGATGGCAGTTTCACGCCTGTCGGACTTGCACCCCCCCATGGTTGCGGATGTGCAGGGCACGGTATCGCACCTAATAGCCCATTAGGTGCGATAACTAGCCCTTTTCGTGATCCATCCACGCGTGCGCACAACCCCACTCAGATCGTGTAGACTACGTATTATATGCGATAGGGTAGCGCGGAGGGGTGGCGCATGACCACGGGGACAGCGATCGCTCTTGGCCTCGTCGTCGGCGCGACCCTGAGCCTGGCCCTGCGTCACGGCGCGTCCTTGGTCGCCGGTCTGGTGCTGGACGCGCTCAGGGGAGGGAGGAGGGAAACATGGCCACCGCACCGCTGACACGGGCGGCTCCACCGGTCGCGCTGATTCCGCCGCTGCGCGTGGCCGTTGAGCGCTTCCTGGCCCGCTCGCGCTTCGCCGCCCGCACGCGGGAGAGCTACGCCCAGGACCTCGCCCCCCTGCTCGCGCACGTCGGCGACCAACCCGTCGCGACGGCGCTCACGCCCGCCGCGGCCGCCGCCTATCTCGCCGCCCAGGAACCGCTGGCGGCGAGCACCTATAATCGCCGTTACGCCGCCCTGCGCAGCCTGGTGCGCTGGTGCCAGACCCAGGGCTACCTCGCCGACAACCCGCTCGTCGGCCTGGAGCGTCGTCCCCAGACGCGCAGTGGCCCCCGTGCTCTTGATCCAGAGCGGGTCGAGGCCGCGCTGCGTGGTATCCGTGACGCGCGCGACCGCGCCCTCTTCTGGCTGATCTACGATGGTGGTTTGCGCTGCCGCGAGGCCCTCGCCGTCAACATCGAGGACATCGACTGGACGGAGCGCTGCCTTCGCGTCCAGGGCAAGGGCGACAAGCCACGCGAGATGTTCTTCTCCCGCCGCGTCTCGGGCTACCTCGATGCCTATATCAAGGAGAGGGGCGACCCGGCGCACGGTCCGCTCTTCATCACGGCGCGGAAGGCGCGCAACCCGCGCCACGCCGACCTGACGGCCGAGGGGTACGCCCGGCTCTCCTATCGCCAGGCCGACACGTTGTGGAAAGAGTACACGCCGGGCTGGGACCTGCACCAACTGCGGCACACGGCGATCAGCGCGCGCGCCGCCAAGGGCTACACCGAGGTCGAGCTCAAGCGCTTCAGCGGGCACAGCTCGCTGCGCAGCCTGGAGGTCTACATCGCACACAACCGCGAGTCGGCCAAACGCAAGGCGCGCGAGTGGGAGCGGCGGGAGGGCGGGGAGCTATAGGGAGGGTGATGATCCTGACACGTGTCCACATCATCGTGTCCGACCTGCTCGACGTCGACGTGGACCTCTCGGCCGCCCAGCAGACCGCCGGCCACGCCTCCGTCGTCACCACCGCCCGCTACGACCGCCGCGGCGAGGCCACCAAGCGTCAGGGCGTCGAGAAACGTCACTTCCCCTTTAGGTGAGCGGGGCACCCCCTCCTTCCGACGCGGGTCCACCCACGGGGCAGCGCGGCGCATCTGGTATCATGCGCCCATATGGCGTCGTTTCCGTCGAGGCGTGCCCCCGCGTGGCGGTCCGGCCCGTGGAGCATGAAAGCCTTCTACCTGTGCTACTTCGTCGCCGTCGCCACCTACACGCCCTACCTCAGCCTCTACCTCCGCGCCATCCACCTCAACGGCTCTCAGATCGGGCTCATCGCCT
>JAABUR0100005048.1_pt1 | contig 17091 bp, 17 predicted proteins | sample 5560091 | NCBI WGS metagenome assembly JAABUR01 (sample SAMN10711879, study PRJNA513375) | rock metagenome | isolation source: Antarctica rocks | place: Antarctica: Victoria Land, University Valley sud | reverse complement strand
CGCGCAGACCGCGGCCGACACCCTCGCCTGGTGGGCGGACGTAGACTCGCGAGAGCCAGCGCCGGAGTAGCTCAGGTGGTCAGAGCAGGCGCCTTGTAAGCGTCAGGCCAGGGGTTCGAATCCCCTCTCCGGCTCTCCCCCAGGGGTGGTCACGCGAGCCGACGGCTCAAGGGCCGGTGGGTGGATCCCGTAGCTCTTCGCGGTGCATCGTGGACCATTCTCTCACGAGACGGAGAGCACGAGGCGGAAGCGACCCGGCGAGCGGTGCTCCGTCGTGGATGAGGATCTGCGCGGTCTCACCGGCGTAGCTCGCGTGGAAGTGCGGCGGAGCGTGGTCGTCCCAATACATCGCGATCACGAGCCCGTAGAACGCGCTGATCCTCGGCACCGAACCAGCCGAACAGATCCGGGCCGCCAAGCGTGAGCTCGTCACCGAACCGGCACTATTTCGGCCCACATCCCCGCGTGGTCGGACAGGCCGTCCTCCCGCCAGGGGTGGAGGTAGTCGCAGGCGGTGGCGGTGAGCTCGGGCGAGCAGACGACATGGTCGAGCCGGTAGGACTCGCCCCACGGAGCGCGCCACGACCGGTCGCGCCGCGCGTGGCCGTGGACGGCGCGGAAGGCGTCCGACCAGCCGGGCAGCCCTCGGAGCAGGAGCAGCTCGGCGGCGTCGTGGCGCTCGCCGATCTCGACCCGCCCACCCCGGAGGCGGCCCGAGCGTGTGCGGGCGAAGGTGACGACCTCGCCCTCGGGGGACTCGGAGCGGGGCGTGTTGAGGTCCCCCGCGAGCACCCGCGGACCGTCCCCGGCCAGGAGCGCGGCACCGAGGGCTTCGAGGGTCCGCACCTTGACGAGGTCCTCACGCTGGGAGGTGGGCGCGTGGAGCGAATGGACCTCCACCCCGCCGGTCCGCACCGCCAGATGGCGCTCCCGCCACGGCAGCCCGGCCGGGGAGGACAGCACCGCCTCGATCCCCTCGCGCGCGGCGATCATCACCTCGAGCCGCCGCGGGTGCGCGGCCGGAGAGGCGCACTCCAGCCCTGCTCCCTCGAGCGCCGTCCTCCAGAGCGGCCGCGTGGTCCGGGTCACCTCCTGCAGGCACACGACGTCCGCCTCGAGCGCGAGCAGAACCTCGGCCTGGGCGTCGAAGGCCCGCACGCGGGCGGCCACGTTCCAGGTGACGAGTCGCGTGGGTCTACCCGCCGGGGGCCGTCACCCAGGTGTCCCCGCGCCGGGCCAGGGCGATCCGCTCGACGCCCTCGCGCCCCGTGACCCGGAAGATCGCCTCGTCCTCCTCGGTCCCCGGGCGGTCGGTCACCTCCACGAGCGCGAGCTCGAGCATCTCCTCGGCCCCGTGCCTCTCCGCCCAGGCGCTGCGCACGGCGTGCTCGAGGATCGCGCGATCCCAGCCCCGGTCCTCGGCGGCCGCCGCCGCGAGCTGCGCGTCGGCCGCCTTGACCTGCTCGGCGAAGCTCCCCTCGACCTGCTGCCGGCGCCGGGCGTTCGCCAGCACCCCACCCGCGGCGAGAAGCACGACGACCCCGACGATGACGAGCAGGAGGATCTCGAGCCAGACGGGCATCCCCCCAGGGAAGCAGCTACAACACGGGCGCGCGGCCCGCGAGGTGCGCGCCGACCTTGCGCTTCACCCGCTGGAGCGCGTTGTCGACCGTCTTGGTGTCGCAGTCGATCCGGCGCCCGACCTCCTCGTAGGAGTGACCGTCGAGATAGAGGGACAGCACGCGGGACTCGAGGTCGGACAGCACCGTGGACAGGCAGGCGACGAGCGCGCGGAGCTCCTCGGTGGAGATCACCTGCTGGACGGGGTCATGGCTCAGCGGGCCCGGGATGATCTCCTCGAGGGTCGGCTCCCCGTCTCCCTGCGCCGAGGCCGGGGACGCCGAGAAGGAGACGTAGCCGTTCAGCGGGGTGTGCTTGTGCCGGGTCGCGGTCTTGACCGCGGTGATGATCTGCCGCGTGATGCAGAGCTCGGCGAAGCTCCGGAACGAGGACTCCCGATCGGGCCGGAAGTCCCGGACCGCCTTGTAGAGCCCCACGAGCCCCTCCTGGATCAGGTCGTCGGAATCCCCTCCCGCGATGAAGTAGGAGGAGGCCTTGAGGCGCACGAAGCCGTGGTAGCGGCGCACGAGAAGGTCGTAGGCGTCCGGGCTGCCCTGGCGGGCCAGCGCGAGAAGATAGGAGTCCTCGACCTGAGGTAGAGACTGGGGAGCGGCTCCGAGCCGTGCCATCTGGGAACGCCTTCCTCAACCCCCTACAGCAGGGCCGGTACGGTTTCGGCGCGCTTACCTCCCCAGGACGCCCGTCGAATGCGATCAGGGCAGAAGCTCGACCTCGAGTCCACCCTTACGCCGCCGCAGGGTGCCATAGTCACGCCCGCGCGTCAAGGGCCGCGTAGAGCAGCACGGCCGCCGCGGCGCTCGCGTTGAGTGAATCGAGCGTCCCGCGCAGGGGGATGCTCACGAGCTCGTCGCAGACCCCCGCGACGCGCGGGCGCAGCCCGCGCCCTTCTCCCCCGATCACGAGCACGGCCCCCCCGCGCCAGTCGACCTCGCGGTAGGACCGAGGCGCCCTCGCCGCCGCGCCGTAGCTCCAGCACCCGCGGCGCCTCGCCGCCACGAGGAAGTCCGCGATGTTGCGGACGCGAGCGATCCGGAGATGCTCGACGGCGCCCGCGGCGGCCTTGCAGACCGCGGGGGTCACCTCGGCCGCGCGACGCTCGGGGATCACCACCCCGTCGACCCCCGCGCACTCCGCCGAACGGCAGATCGCCCCCAGGTTCTGCGGATCCTCGATGCCGTCGAGGGCGACGAGCAGGGGATCGGTCCGCGCGAGGAGCTCCTCTTCGCCCACGTACGGGAAGGCCGGGACCTCGGCGCACATCCCCTGGTGGGCGCCTGTGCCGGCCCGGGCCTCGATCTCCTCGGAACCCACGATCTCCACGGAGGCGCCGCCCGGGAGCCACGGCTCCCGCGCCGCGCGCGCAGTCGCCCACACCCGGTGGACCCGCCGGCGTCCGCGCAACGCCTCCCGCACGGGATTGCGGCCATAGATGATCATCACGCCCAGAGAGTCACGCGGGCACCAGCTCGGGGCCCTCCGGCCCGTCCCGGACCGTCCAGCCCGCGGCGGCGATCTCGTCGCGCAGGCGGTCCGCCGCGGTCCAGTCGCGCTCCTGGCGCGCACGTGCGCGAGCATCTGCGAGCGCGCGGACCTCCGGGGGCGCATCCTCGGAGACGAGCAGCGTCTCGAGGCCGAGCACCTCGAGCATCTCGCTCAACACGCCGCGGCCCGCCCCGGCGGCCGACAGCCGGCGGAGCTGCTCGGCCAGCACGGCGAGCGCGGCCGGGGTATTGAAGTCGTGGGCCAGGGCGGCGAAGAAGTCTCGAGCCAGGGAGACCCCCGAGGGGGTGGGACCCGGTGGCAGGCGACGCACGGCCTCCCGGATCCCCGCGCAGCGCGCCCGGGCCTCGGCGAGCCGCTCGTCGGAGAACGCCAGCGGCTGGCGGTAGTGCCCGCCGCAGAAGTACATGATGAGCGTCTCGGCCCCGAACTCCTCCAGGGCCCGGTGCAGGGCGAACGCGTTGCCCTCGGACTTCCCCATCTTCTCCTGCTCGAGGCGGACCATCCCGTTGTGCATCCAGATCTGCGCGAGGTCGGCGCCCCGCGCCGCCCCCGTCTGGGCCGCCTCGTTCTCGTGGTGGGGGAAGACGAGGTCCGACCCGCCGCCGTGGACCTCGAAGCCCATGCCGAGCTCGGCCTCGGCCATCGCCGAGCACTCGATGTGCCAGCCCGGCCGCCCGCGCCCCCACGGAGCGTCCCAGGCGGTGTCCTCCCCGGGCTTGGCCGCCTTCCACAGGGCGAAGTCCAGCGGATCGCGCTTGCGGCCGCCCTCCTCGCCCTGGTCGAGATCCTCCAGCTCCCGGTGAGACAGCTCTCCATAGGCCGGGTACGTGCGCACACCGAAGTACACGTCGCCGTCCGCCGCGTAGGCATGACCCCGCTCGATCAGGTCCCCGATGAGCGCGACGATCGGCCCGATGGTCTCCGTGGCCAGCGGCTCGGCGTCGGGGCGCCCGAGGCCCAGCTTGTCCGTGTCGCGCACGTAGGCGCCGGTCATCTCGGCGGCCAGCTCCGCGCTCGGAGCTCCTCGCGCCCTCCCCGCCGCGTAGATCTTGTCGTTGACGTCCGTGACGTTGATCACGAGCCTCGGCGCCAGGCCCTCGTGGACCAGGAAGCGCCGGAGCAGCGAGAAGACCACGAAGGGGCGCGCGTTGCCCACATGGATGCGGTCGTAGACGGTCGGCCCGCAGGCGTAGACGCCCACCCGGCCGCCGGGGCCGGGCACCAGATCCTGGAGCATCCCGCTCCGCGTGTCGTGGAGCCGGATCGGGGCCATGGCGCGCGGAGGCTAGTCACGCCGGGGCGCGCCGCCCGCTCCGGACGCCACGCGGATCCCGCCCACAACCTCGTGCTGGCGGCGCCGGCTGGGAGATCGTCTCTGCCCCTCGCGCTACCTCGAGCTCATGTCCGGGGTGACGGGCTGGTCCGATCGCGGGAGCGCAAGGGGCTCGGCGCGCGCTACCGGATGCTGATCCTCGCCGGCTCGGCGGAGATCGGCGGGCTCATCGAGATCGTCGAGTGGCGCGAGGGCTCCGACCTTCGCCTCGGCGTGAGGGGGCTACGCGCGCGTCGGTGGCGGGGGCGCGAAGCCCTCGCTCGAGCGGTCCTCGACGGCGGCGATGGCCAGGGCCGCCACCCCTTCCTCGCGCCCGACGAACCCGAGACCCTCTCCCCGGGTGGCCTTGACGGAGACCTGTGAGACCGCGATGCCGAGGGCGGTGGCGATACGGGCGCGGATCTTTTCGCGGTGGGGCGCGAGCTTCGGGTGCTCCATGAGGACCGTCGCGTCGACGTTCCGTACGGTGAAGCCCCGGGTGCCGAGCTTGTGCGCGGCATCGGAGAGCAGCGTGAGGGAGTCGGCGCCCGCGTAGGCGGGGTCCGTGTCGGGGTAGTGCTCGCCGATGTCGCCCAGCGCCGCGGCGCCGAGCAGCGCGTCGATGATCGCGTGGACGAGGACGTCGGCGTCGGAGTGGCCGAGAAGCCCGCGCTCGTGGGGGATCGTCACGCCGCCGAGGACGAGCGGCCGGTCCTCGGCGAAGCGGTGGACGTCCCAGCCGATGCCCGCGGCGCTCACGGGTCGGCGCCGATGGGCTTCATGGTGCGGGTGCGGCCCGCGAACACCGCGAGCTCGCGGACCCCGAGGTCGTCGAGGAGCTCGAGCGCCTGCTCGTAGCCCGCGCCGACGTCCCCGGGCACGTGCGCGTCGGACGACAGCGCGATGGGCGCCCCGGCGTCGAGGAGCATCTCGAGCAGCGCGGGCGCGGGGTAGATCTCGCGGGCGGGCTTGCGCAGGCCGGCGGTGGAGACCTCGACCGCGATGCCCGAGTCGGCGACGGCCTCGGCCAGGGGCTCGTAGAAGCGCCGCAGATCCCCCTCGGGCTGCGGCCGTTCCGGACCCCACACCTTGACGAGGTCGGGGTGGGCGAGCACGTCGAAGAGACCGGAGCGAACGGCCTCGGCGACCGTCTCGAAGTAGCGTCGCCAGACCTGGTCGGCGGAGGCGGCGCGGTCCCACACGTCCCAGGAGTCCTGATCGACCGCCTCGTCGTTCAGGAAGTGCACCGACCCGACCACGTAGTCCCACTCGCGCTCCTCGAGGAACGTGGCGATCCGGTCCTCCCGGCCGGGCAGGAAGTCCATCTCGATCCCGAGCCGCAGGTCGGTCTCCTCCCGCACGAACTCGCAGTAGGCGTCCACGTCGTCCCGGGCGCTCTCCCGCCAGAACGGGTGCTGCCACACGTCGAGCGCCTGGCGGAAGCGATGCACGTGCTCGGAGACGCCGAGCTCCACGATCCCCCGCTCCTCGGCGACGGTCCGGTAGCGCTCGGCGTTCGCGGCGGTGAAGTACTCCTGCGCGGACGCACCGTGGTCGTCGGGGCGCAGGTGGACGTGGTAGTCGGTGAGCATCGGCGCGCTGCATTCTGCCGCCCTCCAGGCTCCGGCCCGTGCTCCGTCTCGTCACCCTCGCCGCGCTTCTCATGGCTCTCACCGTCAGCGCGACGGCGGACGCCTACCCGCGTCCCCCGAAGATGCCCGGCACCACGCGGGGCGCGAAGCGCTGCGGAACGGTGAAGCGCTACGGCTACACCTTCCGGGTCTTCGTCGTCAAGAACCACCGCGTCTCCTGCCGAACGGCCCGCACGGTCGCCCGCCGCGGCGTGAACGCCCGCGGCTGGACCTCCTTCGACTGGACCAAGGGCGGCAACGGCCCCTGGAGCGACGTCTGGCTCCGCCACGACCGCCACGCGGTCGTGGCGATCATCAACGCCTGACAGGCGGGCGAGGGCTGGCTGGGCGGGCGTTCGAGATGAACGACTCGCGCGGCTTCCACGTAGAAGGAGCACTGCCTGGTGTGGCGATCCACAGCTCACTGGGCTCGAGCGACCTGTGGCAATGTGATCCATGATCGCGGCGAGCACCGAGCCCGGGCCAAGGAGGCTGACACGATCGCCTCGGCGGTCGTAGCCGGACTATGTCGTCTCGGCCGGGGGCTCGCCCTCGACCTGGAGCGCGAGCTCGCCCGTGAGCTCGCCTGAGGTGCTGCTGGACGTGGCGCGCCAGCGCACGGTGATCTCCTGGAGGGCCAGGGTGGGCGGCAGGATGAGGAACAGTTCGGTGAGCGGGTGGCCGGTGTGGGGACGCACGAGGAGCGGAGCGAAGCGGGCGAGCAATTGCGCGTCGCCGCCGGAGGTTGTCTGCGGCTCGAGCTCGACGTTCGTGGGAGGCGCCAGGTCGACGCGGCTCATGTAGTTCGTCATCGCTGAGAGCTCCTTACCCCAGGGCGCGGGCGGCTCCGGCGGTTGCAGCATCTTTCGCGCCGCGGCCGCGCTTGTCGTTACCCGCGTCGGGTGCAGGGGCAAGAGGGCCTCCAGCTGCACGCTCTCGAAGACTTCGTCCGTGCTGTTGCGGATCCGGAAGTGGAGCGGGCTATGACCGCGCTCGACCGCCGCGACGGCGACGCTCGCGGGCCAGTTGGCGGTGGCCTTGCGTTGGTACCGCTCCACCTGCGCGCGGAAGGTGTCCTGTGTGCGGCTCTCGCGGACGGTCGGGACTTCGAGCAGCAGGTTGAGCGCGTGCCGCTGCTGCGGCAGGCCGCGCAGCAGCTCCTGTGCCTCCCGCCCGATCGCGGCGTCCCGGTTCGCGTCCGAGAGCATTTCGGCGCTGATCAGGCGCGGCGCCGCCGACATCAGTTCGAGCGCCAGCGAGAGTCTGCGCGCCCCGGCTTGTGCCCGCGTGGTGAGCATCGCAATGTCGCTGTGCCCGGCCTGCTCGCTCTTGCCTGGGCGGCGGATGTAGATGCAGCCATCGCGCATGCTCTTCCCCTGCTCGTCCTGGGCCTCCTTGCAGATGGCGCGCGGCGGGTCGCCCCACCGCGGTGGGTCCACGGTGATCAACAGCACGTGCTTGTCCTGGACCTCGACATAGGCGGCGTCCCAGCGCACGTCGTTGCCTGTGTACGCCGTGATCCAGGCCTCGAGCTTCTCGGGGTCCCAGACGTCGGTGACACCGGCGAGGTTGCCGGGCTCGACGCCGATCAGCAGGTACGCGTAGCCCTCCGCGTTGCGCTGAGCGCGATCGGGGTGGCGATTGGCAAAGGCGAGGATGTGCTTTGCGGTGGCGGCGCGGTACTTCGTTTCGCCCAGGTCGAAGCTGGATTTCCACTCCAGGTAGTCGGTTTCAATTGCCTCCGGACCGCTTGCCAGGACCTGCTCCACGATCGCTCTCCGCTCCGATGGGCGGCGAGCCGCGCGGGTGAAGTCGAACGTTGCCATCGCCTTATGATGCGCAGGCGCCCGGACGGGGCAGCCGTCTCCACAGAGCCGGAATTCACGCAGGTCGCCGTCCACAACGCGCCTAGCCGTCTGAATTCGCGGGCGCGCTCCGGGTCGTCTCGCGCAGGCCGCGCACTAGGCCGTCACGCCGGCGTGAGTCGGCGTCGAGCTTGGCCTGACGTCCGGCTTCGGCTAGCCGTGCATCCTCGACCGCCCGCGCGAGCTCGCCGGTCACTTCGTCGGCGGCCAAGAGATCGGGGGCGAAGGTCATGCGCCCGTTGCGCAGGGAGATTTTGTGCCCCTGCGCCGGATCGTCGATGAGCCGCTCGTTGAGCGCGGTTGCGACGTCGTACTCCCTGGCGTCGTCGGGCAGGATCACCGTCAGCGCGATCCAAAGGTGGCCGCCGACGTCTTCGCTGCTGGCGTCGCGTACGGGACCGTCCGCCGCAATCAGGTCTGAGTACGGAGAGGCAGCCCCTTCGAGCTGGCGGAGCCGCTCCCGTCGGCGGCGCAGCACGTAGTGGAACATCCGATGCCGGGTCTCGATCAGCCGTCGGACCCAGCCGTAGGCCTCGTCAGGTGACGCCGAATCGGAAACGGTGACCGTCAGGACGTTGCCAGCGACGTGAGGCATCAGAGACTTCGGCAGGTCGACGTCCGGAAGTTCGCGCATCGCCGCGTGCAGAGCTGAGACGTCCCCCCACTCGGGAGCCACGGCGTCGAGGATCACGTCAATCGCCATCTCGCCCGGTGCGAGAGTGGCTCGGCCACTGGCCTGGATATCGATGATCTGGGGCACGCGATAGTCGCCCTCCAAGTCGGGAGCCGGACCAGGCTCCCATCGCAGCTCCGGATAGCGCTGCCTGAAGGCCTCGTAGCGCATCGCGCACCCGAGGACGAAGCTGTAGGCGCGCTGCGCGTCCGCTCGCGCGGGCTCCTCGCCAGTCCGCCGCGCCTGCCCAAGCGCGGCGTCAAGCCACAGCCGTTCGCTGGGGTCAGTGGTCAAGTGCAGCAAGTCGGAGAAGTCTTCGAGCGCCCCGACGGCCGAGTCGATCGCCCGAAACTCGTCGAACTGGTCGACGCCGTGCGAGAACAGCCCGACGCTGCCGCGACCACGCAGCGACCGGAACTCATCGAGCACCCGGCCCAGCGCGCGGTCGCTGGTCCGCATCGACTCGGAGAAGCGCCCCGCCCCGAGGGCCTCCTCCGCTGCGCGCAGATCCTCGCGCAGCTGGTCGTCGTCGATCGCGTCGGCACCGCGGACGGCGTGCAGGTCGGAGGCGAAGGCGGCGACGATCAGACCGAGGACGAAACTCTCGACCTCGAACGCCCAGACCGGCATCGTCTCTTGGTCCGGAAGGACGCCGTGATGCTGAAGCGTGTTGCGCTGAAGATGCAGCTCGCGGACGGCCTTCGCGCCGTTGCGGTTCCACCGCTCACCAAGGGCGCCCGCCACCTTGGAGTAGACGTCGAGCAGCCCATCCTTCGTCCCGACTTCGACTCCGACCTGCTGCGCCGCAAGTCCGAGCGCAAGTTCGCAGACGCCGTCCATGAAGATAACGGCGACGTGCCGGCCGGCGGCGGTGCCGTCGCCCGCGGAGGCCACCGCCGCGGCCAGCAGCGCTCGCAGGCGGATGAGGCGCTGACGCGTGGCCGCATCGAGGCCTTGGACGGTGACCTGCGGCTCGTCGGCCGCGACGTCCGAGTCGTCGGGCACCGTTCGCTACTTCAGTCGGGCTTCGGCCCAGGCGTGGGCGAGGTTCGCCCCCGCATGCTGTCCGTGATGCTCGGTGGCCACCAGCACGCAATGCCACCCGGCTTCGCGTACGTCGGCGAGCAACTTCTCGTCAAACGCATCCTCCGGCTCGGACAGATCGAGCGGCACCCGCGTCATCGGGCATAAGTATCGCGCTACTGACATTCAGCTCGACCGACGAGCAGTGGTAGCGGCACCGCTCGTGGTGGCCGCACCTCGGCCAGAAGTAACAGGCGGCCATAGGCCGCGAGTGGTCCATCCGGCCATCCGTACGGACGGAGCGATGGCGCCCGTTGGCTGGGGAGCGGTGGATGCTCAGAAGGGCGTGTACATGACGGCGCCGCTGACGATGCTCGCGTTGAGGGCGTAGAGGCGACGGTTGCGCTCCCGGAGGTCGTCGAGGGCGTCCGGTTCCCATCCGAACGCCTCTACCACCGCGAGGTCGAGATCGCGGTGGAGTGATCGGAGCGCGTCGAACGCGCCGTCGTCGGCGCGGTTGTAGAGCGTGGTCAGGCCGACCTCGTGCTCGAGGCAGAGCGTCGAGCGCCGGGGGAGGAGCTCGGCCGCGAGGCCACCGATCCGCTCGCGCTGCTCCAGAGTCGCCTGCGGCCACGGGAATGTCTCGAACGCGCTGCTCGGCGTGTAGCGGATGTCCCTGCGCAGCGTGGAGCTCGTCTTGGCCGCCCAGTCGGTGTGCACGCGGCTCGTCAGAACCCCCATGGCGTAGTCCGAGTCGACCGCGAAGACGTTGGTGGAGTTGCTCGGGCGCCAATCTGGCTCACACCAAGTAAAGAGGATCCGCTTTCCCGTAGCGGTGCCGACTATGAAGCGGTCCATGCCGGTGACGGCTCGGCGGAAGTCAGGGCGCGGCCAGAGGAACTGCCACCAGCGAGGGTTGCGTGAGTAGCTCGTGCTTGTCTCCCGAGCGACCTTCGCTTGAGAGCGGAGCACCTCAAGCGCCCCGGGATAGGCCATCGCCTGCTCGAGGGTCATCAGCGCGAAATCGACCACGTAGCGGGACGGTTTCTGATCGACCCTGCTCGTGATGTCCTGCCCGGAGAGGTAGGGCTTGACGACCTCGTGGTGACGAGGATCTGAGGCAACCAGATCCCGGGCCGTCTCGCGTGTGACGTCGTACTTCGCGCCCGGGAGGAAGCCCTGGAAGGCCCGGCCGCGGTTCGCCGTGATTACGGGAACGTCCGCGACCGGAATCGTCGACTCCTCCAGCGCCGTGTCGATCGCCTCGACTGGCGACTCGTCGAGAACGAAGCTGGTCGGAACCTCCGCTGGGTCGCGGACCCAGTTGACGATGCTTACCTCGACCACCGCCTCCCCCGGCCAGTCCTGGGTCGAGACGGCGTCCGTGATCACCCCGCCCTGCTCCACGACGTAGTTCAGGCTCGCCGAGCGTGCGCGGTTCTGTGAGATCGAGTTCGTTCCGACTAGTCCTGCACGCTGACCCGGCGCGAGGTGGTCGTTCGTCCTGCGAAACCAGTAGACGCAATGGTCCTTCACGCCGCAGTGGAACTCGCGCTTGAGCCACTCGACGTAGTCGTCGCCGAGCAGACTCCGAAGATGCCGATCGCCATGAAACGGCGGGTTGCCGACGATGACGCTCGCTCGTGGCCACTCGACGCGGAGGGCGTCCGCCGCTCGGATTCCGGAGAGGTCCTCGAGCGGCAAAGTGGCTTCGTCGAGGTCCAGCTCGTCGACCGCGAGCTTGTGCGCCATCCACAGCGTCACGCGCGCCAGGGACACCGCGAACGGATCGATCTCGATCCCCTTGATGTTCGTCAACGGGAAGAAGGCGGTCAGCGCCCCCTGGTCGGCCTCGGGCCGACCCTCGGCTCGGCGCAGCTCGCGTTCCTTCGCGTGCAGGCGTTGCTCCAGCCGGCGAAGCTCACGGTAGGCCACGTAGAGAAAGTTGCCCGAACCGCACGCCGGGTCGAGCACGACGTAGTCGAGCATCTCAGCTTGAAGGGCGCGCACCTGCTTGACGGTCGAGGCCGCCTCGATGCGTTCCCGCCACGGGTCCACGATGCTCGGCGTGATGACCTTCTGGATGTCGACCTCGTGCGTGTAGTGGGCGCCGAGGGCGTGCTGCGCCTCCGGACCGAGCGTCCCCTGGAGAAGTGAGCCGAAGATGTGCGGCTCCACCTTGCGCCAGTCGTACTCGCAGGCGAGACGGAGCACCATCAGCTCTTGACGATCGAGGTGGACGCGGGCGGGGTGCTCGAACAATCCGCCGTTGACGTAGCGGGTCGTCGCGTACAGGCCGCCGGCCGGCCGTGGGCCCGGACGGTTCAGCCATTCGAAGAGCGAACCGAGATCATCTGCGCTCGAGCGTTTCGGATTGGCGATGAGGTCGTCGACGATCTGGGTGAACAGGTGCCGCTCGAGCTGACCGAGGTCCTCCGCGAACAGGCACCAGACCGACTGCAGGAGCAAGTCGCGCAGCTCGTCCGGATCGGCGGCCCGACGATCGCCGAGCTGCTCGTACAGGTCGGTGAGGTAGCGCACCGCCTGCCGCGTCACCGCCTCCTGCGAGGCGACGAAGACCGGCTCCTGCTCCGCGAGGAACATGAGTGCGTCGACGCGGTCAGGAAGCTCAACGAGATCGAACTCAGCCCGCGGCTCACTGGGGTAGGCGCCCGGCTCCCAGACCTCGAAGCGACGGAACGCGCAGAGAACGACGAACCGCGGGGCCGGCACGTTGTGCGCCGGATCCGCCGCGCTGCGCCAGTAGCCGAACGCCTGCTCGCGGTGGGCCGCGAGACGGCCCGCTTCGCTCGGGCGCTTCATCTCGATGAGGCACCGTCGAGGCCACAGGAGGTCGAGGAACCGGCCCTCCTGCGCCTCCTCGAAGCGGGCGCCGGCATCGTGGCGATCCGTGCCGTAGCAGGCGAAGAGCTCGTTCAGGAACGTCTGAGCCTCGGCCCGCTCACTGCCGTCGTACAGACTCCAACGACGAGCGAAGTCGACGAGAGCACGCTGGATCTCCTCGCCCGTCATGGCGAGAGGGGGTCGATCAGACGGCGAGCTTCAGCGACGCGTCGGGCACCGCGTAGTAGGTGCTCTGAGCGAGTGTCCGATGCAGCTCGCCGAGCTGACGCTCGGTCTCTCGGAGGGCAGCGACGACGTGCGCTTCCGCGCCGTTCTTCTCGACTGCGTCGGCAGCACGCTTGGCGCGTTTCCGAGCGTCACCGACGTGGAGGAGCACCTTCTCGACCTCCGCTGAATGCTGCTCGATCATCGCACGCCAAGGTACTCCCCGCGCTGGACGGCAGCGGGGGAGAGAGACGAACACTTTGCAGTTTCCGCGCTCTCGCGGGTCCGCTCGCAGCGGCCCGGCGACACCGAGCCTGGGCCTCTCAGCCGACCTTCAGCGAGCCGACGATGCCGTCGATCCGCCTTGTCACGGGATCGTCCTCGGTGACGCCGATCGTCACGTTGACGAGCGTGCGCGCGTCGGTGAGCGCGAGCACCGTCACGATCCGCGCGGCGTCGAGCCCGCCGTCGGCCGGGACGGTGAACTCGAGACGGCGGGCGTCGGCGGCGCCCGGCACGTCGATCGCCTTGGTCAGCACGCGCTTGGCGCCGGGGCGCCGCGTCGAGATCTCGGCTGCGAAGAGGAGCGTCGCGGCGTTGATGTCGCCGCCGTAGTCGCGCTTCGAGGCGGCTCGGACCTCCGGCCGGTTGATGTCGGCGCCCCGCGCGCGGGCCTTGACGAACCTGTCGCCCGAACCGTCGTCCACCTCGGGCTCGGACACCCGCCAGCCGTCGGGGACGGCGAGGTTGAAGTCCGGCGTCTTCGTCTGCTGGAAGCCCGCCGGCGTAGCAGGACCGCCGCCGCCGTCGCTGCTCGCACAGCCCGCGAGCGCGAGCGCCACCGCCGTCGCCAGCAGCGCGGGCGCGCACGACAACGTCCGTCCTGCGCGGTTCACGGTTCGGAGCCTGGTCATCGGACGCCGACCACGACCCGCCGGTTGCGCGCCCGCCCCGCGGCGTCTGCGTTGGACGCGACCGGACGGGCTTCGCCGTAACCGCGGACCGCGATCCGATCGGCTCCGATGTGCGCGTGGTCGGTCAGCCAGCGCTTGACCGCGGTGGCGCGACGCAGGGAGAGCCGCTCGTTGTAGGTGGGGGAGCCCGTCGAGTCGGTGTGGCCGTCGACCCGGATGCGGCGGTCGGAGAAGCGCTTGCGCAGGGAGTCTGCGACCTGGCCCAGCACTCGTTCTGCGGCGGGCCGGATGCTGGCGCGGTTGAACGCGAAGAGCACGTCGGCGCAGACGTCGTAGACCGTGCTCGCGCGGTCGCTCAGCACGCGCACGCACCTCGACCTGATCTCGGGCAGGGTCCGCGCAGCCAGGTTGCGGGCGGCCACGTTCACCGCCGGCGCTTTGACCGCGGGCACGTTCACCGCCGGCACGTTGACCGCGGGAATGCAGTCGCCTTCGACACAGACCGACGACCGATACACCGACGACCGGTACACCGAGGGCCGGTACACCGAGGGCCGGTACGTCGAGGTCTGGTAGACCGACGGGCGATATTCGCCCGGCCTCACCTTCTGCGCACACTCGCGGCCGGTCGTCTCCGCTGCTTCGTAGACGGGGGTCTGAATGACCGCACTTTGCTGCACCGGACTCTGATAGGCGCCCGGCACGTCCACGCTCGGGATCGTGACGGCCGGGATCGAGGTGGCGGGTATGGAGACCGCGGGGATCCTCACGGCACCGAAGCAGCCGGCGGGCGCATCGGAGATCCGCGCACACTGGGGGGGCACCCGCTGCGCCGGGATGTGGACGCCGGGGACGACGAAGCCGGGCACGACGTAGCCGGCGAGCTTCTGCTCGGGCACGCGCACGGGCTCGCTGCGGACGGCGGGGATGTCGACCGCCGCGATGTCCTGGCCTGGCCGGCCATTGCACGGCTGGTCAGGCACGGGCGGCGGTGGCGTCGTCGTGGTCTCCTCGCGTCCATCCGCCGGCGTCGTCGTGGTCTCGGCGCGTCCGGCCGCCGGCGCCGTCGTGGTGCCGGCGCCCACAGCGGACTGACCCGGCGGCGGCGTGGTGTTGTCCTTGCCCTCGACCCCGACGTCGACCGAACCGCAGCCGAGCAGCGTCAGGGCCAACGCCAGGACGAGCGTCAGGGCGGCGATCCGGCGGCGCGGCCGCGCTGCGGACCGTCGCTCCCGTGCGCCCGGCGGCCGTCGTCTCGTGTTGCTCCGCACCCCAGTCCCAGACATGCGAAGCAGTCTAAGTTCGCGCTGTCGCGGCAGCGTCGCGATCCCGTACCCATCCTGCTACAGCGTGTTGCGATCCCGCGACACTGCGCGCGCCGGGAGCCGGACGCTGACCACCGTGCCCTGACCCACGCGGCTGCGGATCCGAGCCTCGCCTCCGTGGCGGGCCACGATGGTGCGCGTCAGCGGCAGCCCGAGGCCGGTTCCGGTCACGCCGCGGGCCGCCAGCCCGCGGGCGAGCTCCTCCCACACCTCGTCGAGCTCCTCGGGTGGGATACCCGGACCGGTGTCGGCGACCTCGACGAGCACCTGGTCGCCGTCCTCCGCCGCGCGGATCTCCACGGTGTCGCCGGGCCGCGTGAACTTCAGCGCGTTGACGACGAGATTGTGGATCGCGAGGAAGAGCAGGTCGGCGTCGCCGTCGACCGCCGGCACCGGCCACGGCGCCTCGGGCAGGCTGAGCCGCAGGCGTCGCTCCGCGGTCCCCGGGAGCTCGCGCACGGCTGCCTCGACGTCGCGCAGGAGCTCGGCGAGGTCGACGGGTGCCTGCTCGATCTCACGGGTCTCGAGCTCGGCGAGCTTGCGCAGGTCGGTCATCAGTCGGCTGAGGCGCGTCGCCTGCGCGCCGACGCTCTCGCGCGCACGCTCGCGCGCCTCGCCGTCGCTGCCCTGCGCGAGGTTGGCGAGCCCGGCGTGGATCGCCGTGAGGGGGTTCTTGAGCTCGTGGTCGAGGCGCATGAGCAGCCGACGCCGGTCCGCAACCGCGGCGGCCGCCGCCTGCGCGGCCGCGTGCCGGTGGGCGCGGGCGCGCCGTCCGCGCCAGGCCACGCGCGCGACCAGCGCCAGCGAGAGAAGCGCACCGGCGAGGAGCAGCAGCGTGTCGAGCGGTCCGCGTAGGTACACGACGGGGCTCTCGCCGGCGAGGTCGATGATCAGCGCGGCCAGCGCGCCGGCCGCCGCGGGCACCGCGACCGGCCAGTGCCGGCGTACGGCGGCGCTCACAGCTCCCCGCCTACCGCGGCGGCGAACCGGTAGCCCCGGCCGGGCACGGTCTCGATCCACGCCGGCGCCGACGCGTCGTCGCCGAGCGCGCGCCGCAGCTCGGCGACGCGGTTGTCGACCGCGCGGGTGCCGCCCGGGTAGTCCCACCCCCAGAGCACGTCGAGCAGACGGTCCCGGGAGAGCAGCTCGTCGGAGTGGGTCATGAGGTACTCGAGCACGCCGAGCGCCTTCGGCGTCAAGTGCAGCTCGGACTCCCCCAGCCACGAGCGTCGGGCGACGCGATCGAGCCGCAGCTTCCCGCTCGTCAGGTGACGGTTGGCGGCCAGCGGCGGCCGCCCGGGTCGCGCCCGTCGCAGCACCGCGCGTATCCGCGCGACAAGCTCGCCGGGATCGAAGGGCTTGTTGAGATAGTCGTCGGCGCCCTCCTCGAGCGCCATCGCACGCTCGCCCGCCGCGCCCACCTGCGTCAGCAGCACGACCGGGTTCCAGCGCTCGTCCGCGCGCAGCCGGCGGAGCACCTCGCGTCCGTCGAGGTGTGGCATGAGGACGTCGAGCACGATCAGGTCCGGGTCGCTCGCGCGCGCGATCCGCAGCGCCGCCTCCCCGTCACGCGCCAGCAGGACCACGAAGCCCGCCCGCTCCAGGAAGGGCCGCAGCTCGGCGGTGATCGCCTCCTCGTCATCGGCGAGCAGGATCGTCGGCCGGTTCTCCACCCGGGCTCTGAGGCTACGGCGTGAGCCCCGAGCGGGGCGACGGCTAGACGCGGGCGGGGACGGCCTCCACGGACGCAGGCGGTACGGAGGGGACCTCCGGCTCGGCGTTGGTGCTGCGTAGCGGCACCTCGCGCAGCGCCCAGGACAGGAGAAACGCGACCGCCATGAACCCGAGGCCCCAGACGAAGACGCCGTGCAGCGCATTGGCGAACGCGTGCAGGAAGGCGTCGTGCGCGGCCGGCGCGAGCCGCCGGGCCTGCGCGGGGTCGAGGTGGACGCCTCCGGCCAGGGGCAGGTGACGGGTGACCGACGCCGGGAGCTTCTGGAACTGGTCCGCGAGCCGGGTGGCGAAGATCGTGCCGAAGATGGCCACGCCGAACGAGCCGCCGACCGAGCGGAAGAACGTGGTCGTGGCGGTGGCGACGCCCATGCTCTCGGGCCGGGAATCGTTCTGCACGGCGA
>JAABUR0100005045.1_pt1 | contig 17093 bp, 17 predicted proteins | sample 5560091 | NCBI WGS metagenome assembly JAABUR01 (sample SAMN10711879, study PRJNA513375) | rock metagenome | isolation source: Antarctica rocks | place: Antarctica: Victoria Land, University Valley sud | reverse complement strand
CTCGTCCACAACCCCGAGCTTCGGCACGAGGGTGGTGAAGGGGTAATCTCCCACCTTCGGACGGGCCGCGCTCAGGGCTGCCAGCAACGACGATTTGCCGGCGTTCGGCAACCCGACGAGCCCGACGTCTGAGAGAACGCGGAGTTCGAGCCGGATCTCACGTTCCTCCCCAGGCAGCCCCTTCTCCCTGAAGGCTGGAGCCTGGCGGGTCGAGGTTGCGAACGAACCGTTGCCCCGGCCGCCCTCGCCACCACGGGCAACCACGAAATCCTCTTCCGACCCCGAAAGGTCGGCGAGCAGACCGTCGCCATCGAAGACGAGCGTGCCGACCGGCACATCCACTACAACGTCCTCGCCACTCTCTCCAGCCCGATTGTTGCCAGAGCCGTGCGCGCCGCGTTCGGCTTTCACCAGATTGCGGTGCGCGTAAGGTTCGAGGGTGGCGAGATCCCTGGTAGAACGCAGGATTACGGAACCGCCGTCGCCGCCTCGGCCGCCGTCGGGGCCGCCACGAGGTTTGTACTTCTCGCGGTTGAAAGAAACGCTGCCGTCACCGCCGCGCCCGGCGCGGACCGTGAAACGGGCTTCGTCTACGAACTGCAAAGGGGCTAGTAACCCCCGTGGGGCGTGCTCAGACCGCTGCCTCCTCGACGACGGGCGCCTCGGTGATGCTGACCATCTTCCGGCCCCGCCTCAGCCCGAACGTCACCACGCCGTTCGCCGTCGCGAACAAGGTGTCGTCAGAGCCCTTGCCGACGTTCCGGCCAGGATGAACTTTCGTTCCCCGCTGGCGGATGATAATGCTGCCTGCGGAAACCCGCTGGCCCCCGTAGCTCTTCACCCCGAGGCGCCTGCCTTCGGAGTCCCTGCCGTTCCTCGACGAACCTCCACCCTTCTTATGAGCCATTCGAAACCTCCAGTATGCGTATGCGGGTCAGCTCCTGCCGGTGCCCGGTCTTCTTCCTGTAGTCCTTCTTCGCCTTGTACTTGTAGACGTGAATCTTGTCTCCCCGCAGGTGCTCAAGGATCTCGGCCTTCGCCGTCCTCTGGCCGAGGTCGATTCCATCATCGTCGGCCACGAAGCCGACAGGCAATTCGACGGTATCCCCCACGTCGCCCTTCAGGCGCTCGACCACCAGTTCCTGGCCCTCGCCAGTCCGATACTGCTTCCCACCGCTTTTCACAACCGCAAACATAAAACCGCTCCCGAAGCTTCTAGGATTTGGATAAACACGAGATCATACACGCTGAACGCACAGTATACCCGCCGAATCGGCCTCCGACCAGTCGCACAGCCTCACAGGCCGACTTGCTTCTAGCCCTCGGAACGGGAGTGCATGGCAATACTCTGCAACAGCCCGAGCGAGATGACGCTCACGACGAGGCTGCTTCGCCCGTAGCTGATGAAAGGCAGCGGAATGCCCGTGACGGGCATCATGCCCATCGTCATCCCGACGTTCACGAAGACGTGGAAAAGGAAGATCGTGGCGACGCCAACGGCTATAAGCACTCCGAAGCGGTCCCTGGAAATGGTGGCCACATGAAGTATCCGCCACACGAGAATCAGGAAAAGAAGCAGCAAAACCAGGCAGCCGACGAACCCTATCCTCTCAGCCAGGTTGGCGAAAATGAAGTCCGTGTGATCCTCTGGCAGATAACCCAGGTTGGAGAGCGTGGTCGCCTCCTCCATGCCTTTGCCTGTGATCCCGCCAGAGCCTATGGCGGTCTTGGATTGCGCCACCTGGTAACCGAGATCCGTGCTGCCGGATTCAGGGTTGAGGAACGTCGTGAGACGGGCCACCTGATATTCCTCCAATACCTTCAGCTTCACCGCCAGCACGAAAGCGCCGACCGCCGAAGCCGTGAGCAGCCCGAGCTGGATGAGTTTGGCCCCCGCTATGAACGACATCGTGAAGAAGACTGCCCCAAATACCAGCGCGGTACCCAGGTCAGGCTGCATGAAGACCAGCAGGGCGGGCAGGGCTACTATGCCGAGTCCCTTCAGGAAGTTCAGGTAACCGCCGACGTAGACCTCGGAGAAGAAGCCAGCGAGCACTATGACCATGAACAGCTTGGCGAACTCTGAAGGCTGCACCTGCACCGGCCCGATGTCTATCCAGCGCTGGGCGCCGCCTGCCATCTCACCAGCGATGGTCACGACGAGGAGCATGGCGAGCACGAGCAAATACAAGACCTTCAGGTGACGCTTGAGTATCCGATAGTCGAACAGCGCCAGCGGAACCGCCCCAACAAGCCCCACGACGAACCCGATAGCCTGGTTGGTCGCGTAGTATTGCCTGGCCTCGGAGCCTGCCACGTACACGGCCATGATGCCCGCCGCGGAGAGGGCTATGGAGACCAGGAGCAGCACCCAATCTATAGACCTCAGCCTGCCCGTGAAGCTAAATGCTCCGGTCCGGGCTCCCGTGCGGGTCATGCTCATCTATCCTCCTTGCCCCTAGCGAAGTTCAGTATCCACCTGCCGACCAGAAATGCCAGCAGGGCGTTCAGCAGCGCGTCGGGGAGCACCCCTTTTACCAGGAAATCGCCGAGCGGCGGCCCCTGGAGGCCAGCTAGCGTGATCGCGGCCAATCCTATGAGATCCCGCACAGCCACAGCTACCCCAACTACCTGGGATAGCAGGAAGACCTCTGCCCGCTTGCGCGGCACGGCCCCCACGCGAGACGCCAGTATACCCGCCACGAGCCCGCCAAGCGCACCGACCCCGAAGAGCCCGATCCCCCCACCCAGGGCGTCGAAGATCACACCCCCGAAGAATCCCAATAGCACGGCCTGTAGATCCCTGAGGGCCGATACCGCGAAGACGATCCCGATCACTGACACCTTCGGGGATACGCCGCCGAAGGTGAGATAAGGCGAGAGCACGGCTTCGAGCAAGGCGGCCACCCCCACCACGATGGCGGCCCTGGAGATGGAGAGCCGCATCATCGGACTAGCAACCCGAAGCCGCTAGGCGGGCTACCAATCGGTGATCACCCGCACCTCTTCGAGATCCTGCGGCTCGACGGCTGGCGTCACCACTATCTTCTTGAACTGGTCTATATCCTCGGAACTCACGGACTCGACCGTCCCGACGAGGAGGCCGGGCGGGAAGAGCAGCTCGTAATCACCGGCCCGGCCGCTGGTGACCACGAAGTCTCCCCTCTCGACTTCGGAGCTGAGATCCACGTACTCGACGCCAAGGTACTCCTCCCAACCGGTGCGGATCATTCCCTCGCCGTAAGATTCGCCGTCTCCCTTCGCTGGCGACAGCCCGCCGGAGGAGCGGTCGAACTCGGCGGGAGGTACGATCCTGACGCCAGCCGCGAACATCTGGTCAGTCATCAGCATGACCTCCGAGGTGTGGAGGCTGACCTCCGTGGTGCGCCCGACGAGCGTGTTGTTTCCGAAGATGACTGGCTTCTCCGGCTTCACGCCGTCGGCGCTGCCAACGTCTATGATCACCCTGTTCGTGAACTGGTCTCCAATCGGCGCTATGACGTTGGCCAAAGGCCCATACTTGTACGCGGGCCGCTGTCCGTCAAGCAACTCTCGCAATCGCTGGTTCTCCTGCTGCAACCGCGACGCCTCGGCTGCGAGCTCCCTGTTCTCCATTGCCTCGTTGCGGAGCTTATCCTCATCGCCCTGCCTGATCGCATCCCCCGCCGCGGCCCACGCGCCTTCGAGCGGCCTGGCAGCGGTGGCGGCAACGCCGCGCACGGGCCGCAGAACCTCGGCCGCGCCAAGCTGAACCGTGTGCAACGGCCCACAGCCGCTCCCCGAGCATGGGCCTTCCTTCACGTAGATGGTGAAGAGGGCGAGGCTGACGATGCACAGGATAAACAGGGCCGCGAGCCCGCTCGCGGAGCCTGACTTTCTACGCCCCATCAGACCCTTCAGGATCCGGAGAGAGCACTACGATAGTACTTTATCTCTTCCAGCGAGCGCCCGCTCCCGATTGCGACGCACATAAGGGCATCTTCCGCAATGTGCACCGGGATGCCGGTCTCGCGCCTCAGTCGCTCGTCCAGGTGCCTGAGCAGCGCCCCTCCGCCAGCCAGCACCATGCCGCGGTCCATGATGTCAGATGCAAGCTCGGGCGGCGTGCGGTCCAGCGTGTCGCGGACAGCAGCCACTATCGCGTCAACGGGAACGTTGATCGCCTCCCGGATCTCCTCGCTCGTGATGACTACGGTCTTCGGAAGTCCGGCAACCAGGTCGCGGCCCCGGATCTCCGCCGATTCCTCGACTTCGAGCGGGAACGCGCTTCCAAGTTCGATCTTGAGTTGCTCGGCTGTCTGGGTGCCGATGGCCAGCTTGTACTCCTTCTGGATGTACGTCGAGATCGCATCGTCTATATCGTCGCCAGCGATGCGGATCGAAGACTTCGTCACGATGCCGCCGAGTGAGATCACGGCTACCTCGCTCGTGCCGCCGCCGATATCCACGATCATGGACCCCTGCGCCTCATTCACCGGCAATCCAGCGCCGATGGAAGCGGCCAGCGGCTCCTCAATGGTATACGCGATGCGCGCCCCAGCCGACTCCGTAGCCTCTTTCACGGCCCGAAGTTCCACCCCGGTCACGCCGCTCGGAACGCAGACTACAACGCGGGGGCCGATCAAAGTCCTGAACAACCGGCGCGGCGGCTGAACCTTGCGGATGAAGTAGGCGATCATCTTCTCCGTGACCTCGAAGTCGGCGATGACGCCGTCTTTCAAGGGCCGCATGGCTACTATGTTGCTCGGCGTTCGCCCGAGCATCCGCTTGGCCGCGGAGCCCACTGCCACAACCTTGTCGGTCTTCGTATCTATCGCAACTACAGAAGGCTCGGAGAGAACGATCCCATACCCCTTGACGAACACCAGCGTGTTCGCGGTGCCGAGATCTATCGCAACGTCCCTCCCGAAAAGTCCTCCAAACACACCGATCCCCATCCGCTCAAATATAGTTCGAGTTTGCGGCCCCAGCGCGTGCGCCTTCCAAACGTCTCCCGGCATCACCCGGCTAGAGCATCCCGTGTTCCTTCATACTAAAGTACTCATGGCCTAATATCACGTGATCCAGAACCTCGATCCCGACAATTTCGGCCGCGTCACGCAGCCTGCGCGTGACCTCCCGGTCCTCGCGGCTCGGCCCTGTCTTGCCGCTTGGATGATTGTGGGCCAGGATCACGCTTGCCGCGCTCGCCCGGATCGCCGGTTTGAATACCTCGCGGGGATGAACCAGCGAAGCGGATAGAGTTCCGACCGAGATCGTTGGGAATTCTATTACTTCGTTTTTGGTGTTCAAGAGTACGGCGACGAAGTTCTCCCGGTCGAGATTGGCGATCCGGCCCCTCAAGAGCCCATCCACATCCGCGGGCGATGATATCACGGGGCGTCCGGGGTTGCGAACGCGCCCGAGGCGCTTCCCGAACTCCACAGCAGCCAGGATTATGCACGCCTTTGCCTCGCCTATTCCGTGTATCCGAACGAGGTCGTGAACCGTCACCTGATGCAGCCCGAAGAGGCCGTCGTTCTCGGAGATGATCTGGCCCGCAAGCTCCACGGCGGTCCTCTCGGCGCTCCCGATACCGAGCAATATTCCGAGCAACTCGGCCTCCGAGAGTGCCTCCGGCCCGGCCTCGAGCAACCGTTCGCGTGGCCGAAGCTCGGGAGGCATCTGCTTTATGGTGTACCGGCGGCGCTGCTCCATGCCGCCATTGTAAGTACCTATCGGTACCAGCGCACCCCGCGGGCTTCGAGCATACGGACAGTGAGGGCAAGCGGAAGGCCGACCACGTTGGTGTAGTCGCCCCCGATCCACTCCACGAACATCGCGGCCCGGCCCTGTATCGCGTACCCGCCAGCCTTGCCGAACCCCTCCCCGAAATCGGCATACGCATCTATCTCCGCCTCGCTCAAACGCCGCATCCGCACCGTGGTGACTGCGTGTCGCACGGCTACTTCGCCGCCAGCGGCCACAGCGACGCCGGAATGAACTTCGTGGGCGCAGCCTTGCAGCAGCCCGAGCATCTCGTGCACGTCTTCGACGCCCCTTGCCTGGCCGAGAATGCGCTCTGTACCGATTGAACCCGGGACGTACACGATCGTGTCGGCGGCTACCACGACGCCTGCTGGCTCATACTCCGCGACGGTCAGCGCCTTGCCCCTGGCGTTGGCCTCGGCTGTTGCTTTTGGGTCTTCGAGGGTGACCTCGGGGAAACCGCTGGTGCGGGTCTCGAAATCGAAGCCAGCCTGGCGGAGAAGGTCTACCCGGCGGGCCGAGGCTGAGGCAAGCACGAACTGCATGGGAATATCGAGTGGTATCTGGTTTAGCCGAAGAAGAGGCCGAGCTCTCTTGCGGCGCTCTCGGGGGAATCGGAGCCGTGGACCAGGTTGTCCGGCATGCTGAGGGCAAGGTCGCCGCGGATGGTGCCCGGGGCCGCGTTCGCGGGGTTGGTGGCGCCCATGAGGTTGCGAACGGTCCCGATCGCACCTTCCCCCTCGACGGTCATGGCGACGACCGGCGTCGAGGTGATGAACTCGACAAGCTCTTCGAAGAACGGCTTCTCGCGGTGTTCTGCGTAGTGTTCCTCGGCCAGCTCGCGGCTAACGTCCATCAGCTTGAGCGCCCGGATATCGAGGCCCTTGCTTTCGAGGCGGCGGATGATCTCACCGATCAAACGCCGCTTCACGCCGTCACCTTTTACGAGCACGAGCGTCTGTTCCACGATTTGTCTCCTTCTCTCTTCGTCTAGTTGGCGCGTTTGCCGGTGCGCTGGTCTGTTTCGCAGTAGGGACAGAGGTCCCAGTTCAGGTCCATGGCCCGTTCGCAGTGTACGCAGGATTTCTTGAGTTCCCAGCCGCATTGCGGACAGAGCAGGAAATCCCTCTCGACGACCGAGCGACAGTTGGGACAAAGGAGCACCCGGCTACGCAGTTCTCGTTCGAGGACCGCAAGTTCCAGCTCGCGTTCGCGGGAGTCGAGGGCGTACTCGGGGGGGCGTATTATCAGGTAGATCAGGGTCCCGAAAAAAGGCAACAATACCGCGACGATTCCCCACAGGAAGGGAACCGTGTCCCTGCGTGCCGCGTCTGAATAGGTCCAGTACACCAGCGCGAACCAGAACACTACCGTGAGCAGGATCAGGAGCTGCCAGGTGATGCGCAGAATAGGGCTCGTCAGGATATCGTCGATGACCTGGAATGGGTCGGGGTCGGTCTGGAGCGCAGCGAGGATCACCTGGTTCATCCCATGAACCTCAGCATGAACTGGTAGCCGAGCCCGAACGAGATGACCGCCACGATGGCGAGCAGCACGGCGAGCCTCCAGGCGCCGCTGGCCCTCACGCGGCCCCCCTCAAGTTCCGCAATACCCGGCCCGCCGTATACAGGGAACCAGTAACCAGCACCACACCATCCAATTCTTCCATCTCCGCGACGGCCGCAGCCAGGGCGTCGCCGACGTCCATCTCCACCCGGCCCCGCCTCCCTCCAAGGTCTCGTGGTCCATATTCGCGCTCGACCCACTCAGGGTCAGCAGCCCGCTCGTTATCCGGGCGGGTCAGCAAGAGCGCGTGAGCCTGCTTACACAACCGGGGAAGCATACCCACGATGTCTTTGTCCTTCAAGACGCCGAATACCACAGCCAATGGCCTGTCCCCGTATTCAGAGCGCACCGCGCCGAGCGCGGCCTCCAAACCGGCCACGTTGTGGCCACCGTCAACGACTACTGGCACGCCACGCACCTCGTGACGCTCGAAGCGGGCTGGCAGCCTGCCCGCGACCCGCAATTCCACCTGCCCTCTGGCGTCGGCATCCAGCCGTCTGTCAGTCAAAATCTCCGCCGCCCTGACACCAACCTGGATGTTGCGCGCCGCGTAGCCAGGGAAAGCGGATATGCCCGGAGAATCCAAAACGGCCGGTTCTTCCACGGCCATAATGAGGCGGGTTCCGGCACGTTCGCTTTCATTGCGGGCGATCTCCACTACGCGCGGATCTTGGGTGCCGAGAACCAGGGTTTTCGCTGAGTCGAGGCTTGCGAGTTTCTCGCTGGCGATGTCCTCCACGGTATCGCCGAGGATCTGCGTGTGATCCAGGTCCACGTTGGTGAGCACCACCATCTCGGGCGACGCCGCCGTGGTCGCGTCGTGGCGGGCACCGAGGCCGGCCTCCATCACAGCGAAGTCGAGACCGGCGTCACTGAATAGTTTCAGGGCGCCAGCGGTCAACAACTCGAACTGGGTGGCTGGCACGTTGTTCCCATCCGCCACCTCGATGACGCTGCCCATCGCGGCGGCGAACTCCTCTTCGGAAACGAACTCGCCGTGGACCATCATCCGCTCGACGTACGAGAGAACGTGTGGCGAGAGGTATGCCCCGGCCTGATGCCCGAGCGCTTCGAGGGCGGCGGCGAGGGTGATGGCCGTCGTGCCCTTGCCGTTGGTTCCGACTACCTGGACCACGCGGAGATCGCGCTGCGGGTTGCCGAGATGGGCGAGCAAAGCGTCTATGCGCTCGAACCCGAGGTCCATGCGCTGGCGACGGTCCAGCTCTTCGCAAACCGCGGTGAAGGAATGATTTGTCGTGGTGCGAGGATCTATCGGAGGTACTCTTCGAGGCGCTGCTCCAGGGTGGAGAGCATCCTGTTGTTCACTTCCAGCTTCTCGCGCTCGCCAGAGACCACATCGGCGGGGGCTCGCTCGACGAACTTCTCGTTGGAGAGCTTGCCCTCGGCGCGGCGCACTTCTTGCTGCACGCGGTCTATCTCCTTCCGCAGCCGCTCAACCTCGCCTCGCCGGAGATCCTCGCTAAGTACGATCTCCACGGCCGCGTCTCCCGCCGGGAGCGTCGCCCGCGTCGCGCCATCCAGGTTTTCGACAGGACGAACGCCAGCCAGAGTCACGAAAACCTTCTCGTCTACCCTATCAGGCACCCGGCCCTCCAGCTCACCCTCGATCTTCGATTCCGCCCTGAAGGATCTGACGGCGGAGACAGCGCGCCTGGTGCGCTCGAGTAAGGCTTCCGATTCAGGATCGTCGAGTTCCGGATCGAACGCCGGAAAGGTCTGCCGGGCCAGCAACTCATCCGCCCCCAGAACCCGCGACATCTCTTCCGTGGCGAACGGTATTACCGGGTGAAGGAGCCTGAGTATCCCGGAGAAGACTTCCCGCAGCACGTGCGGCGTCTCGGATGAAGGTGCGGATTTGGAGATCTCGATGTACCAGTCGGCGAACTCGTGCCAGGCAAAGTCGTATACGAGGCGCATCGCCTCGGAGAACTCGCATTCCTCAAGCAGCTCGTCGTAGCGGCGGGCAGTTCGGTTGAGGGAAGAGTGGATCCACCGTTCCGACGCAGATGGTCCTTCCGGCCCGTCAACCGCCTCGGGATAGCTCGACACGAACCGCATTGCGTTCCACAGCTTGGTGACGAAGGCCCGTCCCATCTCCGCCCGCTCTCGAGAGTACGGAAAATCCTGGGTCGAGGACTGGTAGAGGAGGCCGAAGCGCACGGCGTCCGTGCCGTATTCGTCCAGGAGGTCGAGGGGATCTATGGTGTTGCCCTTGGAGCGGCTCATCTTCGTGCCGTCCTCGGCGAGCACTATGGAGTGGACGTTCACCTTGTGGAACGGTATCTCGCCCCGGAAACGCAGGCCCATCATGATCATACGCGCCACCCACAGGTACATGATCTCACGCGCCGTCGAAAGCAGGCTCGTCGGATAGAAGTACCGAAGGTCATCCGCATCCTCATCCGGCCAGCCGAGCGTCGCGATGGGCCACAATCCGCTGGAGAACCAGGTATCGAAAACGTCAGGGTCTTGCTCGAAACCGTCGCCAGGCGATTCCTTGGAAGCCACGACTTCGCCATCAGGGCCGTACCACACGGGTATACGCTGGCCCCACCAGAGCTGGCGGCTAACGTTCCAGTCACGGATGTTCTCGAGCCACCGGATCGTCTCGCGACGCCAGGAATCTGGGTAGACGGTGATCTCACCTTCCTGAAGCGCGGCTATGGCGGGATCCGCCAGCTCGCGCATCGAGCACCACCATTGCTCCGAGAGCCAGGGTTCGATGACAGCCCCGCACCTGTCACAATGCCCGACCCTGTGCCTGTACTGCCGAACCTCCCCGAGCAGACCCCGCTCGCCCAGCTTCTCCGCCACGGCGGCGCGGGCTTCCTCCCGGCTCAATCCGGCGAATTCGCCGCCGTTCTCGTTGATGGTGCCGTCCGGGTTCATGACGTTGACGGGTTCGAGGCCGAGGCGCTCACCGATCTCGAAGTCGTTGGGATCGTGAGCCGGGGTCACCTTGAGTACGCCCGTCCCGAACTCGGGGTCAACGTGATCGTCGGCGAGAACTTCGATCTCCCTATCCACGAACGGTACTTCGACCCGGCGGCCTATGAGATCCCTGTACCTTTCGTCATCTGGGTTGACGACCAGCGCCACGTCGCCGAGGATGGTCTCGGGGCGGGTGGTGAAGACCTGCGCGTAGTAGTTGCCGTCAGGTCCAGGGCCTTTGCCGTCGGCGAACGGGTAGCGGGCTCCGTAGAGTTTTCCTTCGACGTCCTCGTAGTTGACTTCGAGGTCGCTGATGGCGGAGCGGTCGTGCGGGCACCAGTTGGTGATGCGATTGCCGCGGTAGATCAGCCCGTCCTCGTACAGCTTGATGAATGCCGTGAGGACGGCGTCCACGTATTCGTCGTCCATGGTGTACTGAAGTCGGCTCCAGTCCACGGAGACGCCAAGCCGCCTGTACTGGCTGAGTATCCGCTCACGTGTGTTCAGGGCGAACTCGCGGCATCTTTCGACGAAAGCCTCGCGACCGAGATCCCACCTCGATTTGCCTTCTTCGCGCAGAACCTTGCGCTCGACTACGTTCTGAACCGCGATGGACGCGTGGTCCACACCAGGCAGCCACAGCGTCTCGAAGCCTTTCATCCTGGCCCGCCGGGCGAGCGCGTCCTGGATCGCACCGTTCAGCGCGTGGCCCATGTGCAGCGCGCCCGTGACGTTGGATGGCGGGATGACTATGCAGTATGGTTCCTTGTCCGGGTTCGGGTTCGCGTCGAAGACGCCAGTTCGCTCCCACTCCTCGTAGATACGCCCCTCCACGGAACGGTAGTCATAGTTTTTCGGGATCTGCTGGCTCAAGGGAGAAACGCACCTTCCGCCGTTATAGAGACCTGTTCTCGTTCGTAATTCGTGAGTAGTAAGTCGTGAGTCGAAAAACGACTCACGACTCACGGGAGCGAAGCGACCTAGGCGGTCTCCTCTTCGTCGTACGAGTACTTGGCGTTGGAGCCTGTGGTGAGCGTTGGCTGCACGCCTTCCTTCACGGTGTCGGCGTCCACTACGCACTTGGTTACGTCAGACCGACTCGGCAGATCGTACATGGTCGGCAACAGCGTGGATTCCAGGATGCTCCGAAGTCCACGGGCGCCGGTGCCACGTTCGAGCGCGAGTTCAGCGACCGCGCCGAGGGCCTCGTCGGTGAACGAGAGATCCACCTTGTCGTAGCGGAAGAACTGACGGTACTGGCGCACGAGCGCGTTCTTCGGCTCGGTGAGGATGCGAATGAGATCCTCTTCCTCCAGGCGCTTCAAAGTGGAGATCACAGGCAGCCGTCCCACGAACTCGGGGATGAGCCCGTATTTCAGGAGGTCTTCTGGCTGGGAGTGGCTCAGGATCTCGTCCTTCTCCTCCTTGAGCCGCGACTCTACGTCGCCCCCGAAGCCGATGCTCCGCTTGCCGATACGCTGCCTGACAACGTCTTCGAGCCCGCCGAAGGCTCCGCCGCAGATGAACAGCACGTTCTTGGTGTCTATCTGCAGGAAATCCTGGTGCGGGTGCTTGCGCCCGCCCTGCGGCGGAACGCTGGCGACGGTTCCTTCGAGTATCTTGAGGAGCGCCTGCTGCACGCCCTCGCCAGAGACGTCACGCGTGATGGACGGGTTGTCCGACTTGCGCGCGATCTTGTCTATCTCGTCTATGTAGATGATCCCGGTCTCAGCCTTCTTCACGTCGAAGTCAGCGGCCTGGATGAGTTTGAGCAGGATGTTCTCCACGTCCTCGCCCACGTACCCGGCCTCGGTCAGAGCCGTGGCGTCCGCGATGGCGAAAGGTACGTTGAGGATGCGGGCCAGCGTCTGGGCGAGGAGCGTTTTGCCGCTCCCCGTCGGCCCTACGAGCAGGATGTTCGACTTCTGAAGCTCGGTGCCGTCGGGCGAAGCCTCGGCTGCGCCCATCGAAATGCGCTTGTAGTGGTTATAGACGGCGACGGCGAGGACCTTCTTCGCGTCGTCCTGGCCGATCACGTACTCGTTCAGGATGCGGTTGATCTCACGGGGCTTGGGGAGGTCGTCGTCCTTGAGGACTTCCGGCCCCGAGAATTCCTCGTCTATGATCTCGTTGCACAGTTCGATGCACTCGTCGCAGATGTAGACGCCTGGACCAGCGATGAGCTTCCTGACCTGACGCTGGCTCTTTCCGCAGAATGAGCACTGCAACTGGTCCGATGGATCCCTCATACGCTTACGCCCTCCCCCTTCTCGTCGTGCGCTTCCACTGCTCTACCCGCATCCTTACCCGACTACTCTACTTCGGGACGATTACCGACGATGTTGTCGATCATGCCGTACTCGACGCTCTCCTCCGGCCCCATTATGTAGTCCCTGTCTGTGTCGCGCTCGACCTTCTCGAAAGGCTGGCCCGTGTTCTCGGACAGGATCTCGTTCAGGCGCCGCTTGGTGCGGATGAGCTCCTCAGCGTGGATCTGCACGTCCGAAGCCTGTCCCGCGAGCCCACCAACGCTCGGCTGGTGCAGCAGAATCCTGGTATTCGGCAATGCGTTCCGTTTGCCCTTCGCCCCGGCGGCCAGCAGGAATGCGCCCATCGAGGCAGCCATGCCGAGCGCGGTCGTCTGGATGTCGGCGTTCACGAACTGCATGGTGTCGTAGATGGCGAGCCCAGCGGATACGCTCCCGCCTGGGGAGTTGATGTACAGGTTGATGTCCTGCTCGGGGTCTTCCCCGTCAAGAAGCAGAAGCTGCGCCATAATGGCGTTCGCCACCTGATCGTCAACCGGCGTGCCCAGGAAGATGATGCGGTCCCTGAGTAGCCGCGAGTAGATGTCCATGGCCCGCTCGCCGCGCGGGCTCTGCTCTATGACGTATGGAATAACGCCGTTGATGTCGTAGCTCATTCTTTCTCTCCTTCGCTCGTGGCTTCGCTCGCCGTTGCCTGTGGAGTCTCGACTGCGGACTCTACGAGGGCCTCGCCCGCCTCGGGCTCCTGCGCCTCGTTAGCGTCCGTCTCGTCGGTCTCCTCTGCTTCCTCTTCTTCCTCGGGCATGGGCACCGCGACCGCGTTCTCCGCGAGGAAGGTGAGGGCGCCCTGACGGGCCACCTCTTCTTCGAGGAGGGCATACGTGCCGTTGGCGCGCATGGTCTCGGTGATCTCCTCCGCGCTCCGCCCTGAGTCTTCCGCGAGATGGTGGATCTGGTGTTCTATCTCGTGCCCGTCGGCCTCGATGCCCTCGGCCTCCACGATCGCGTCGAGCACCAGTTCCTTCTTCACGGCGTCGGCTGCATCGTCCCGCACGCGGTCCTTCATCTCGTCGCGTTTCACGCCTGCAAGCTCGTAGTACTGCTCGGCCTGCATGCCCTGGCCCGCAAGGCTGCGCTCGAAGGAGGCAACCATGTCGTCTGCCTTCTCGTCAACCATCACGTCGGGCACCTCGACCTCGGCCTGTTCGGCGACTGCATCCAGGACCCTGCCCCGGAACTCAGCGTCGACCTGCTGGTCCAGGGATTCCTGCAACTGCTCGCGGACTGCCGCCCTGAACTCCTCCAGCGTCTCGAACTCGCTCGCCTCCTTGGCGAACTCGTCGTCAAGCGGCGGAAGGTCACGCTCTTTGATCTCCTTGACGTGCACCCGGAACAGCACGGACTCGCCCTGGAGCGAAGCCTCCTGGTAGTCCATGGGGAACGTCACCCCGAACTGTTTGTGCTCGTCGGCGTTCATCCCCACCAGGTTCTCCTCGAACTCGGGGAGCAACTCCCCACGCCCGACCTCCATCATGTAGTCCTCTGCCTGCGCGCCTTCCACGGGGCCTCCGGCCAGGCGCTCGCCGTTGAAATCCAGGATCACGAAGTCCCCCTGCTGCACCGGCCTTCCCCCGACCGCGGCCAGGGTGGCGAACTGCCCGCGCATCTCCTCGACCTGGGAATCCACCTGCTCCTCTTCGACCTCCACCTCCCGGCGGGGCACTTCCAGACCCTTGTACTGCCCGAGGGTCGCGGCAGGCCGAACCTCCAGGGTGGCTGAGAACTTGAAACCATCTTCTTCGGAGATGGGGTCGTCGAACTCTATCTCCGGCCTGTCTATAGGACGCAGGTCTGCCTCCACCACAGCCTCCGAGTACCAGGCTGGCAGGCTCTCTTGAAGGGCTTCGTAGTAGATGTAGTCCCGCCCGAGGTGGTTCTCCACTATGCGCCTGGGCGCTTTGCCAGGGCGAAAGCCTGGAACCCGCACCTGGCGGCCCAGCTCCCGAACCTTCTCCTCGACGCCCTGCTTCACGGCCTCCGGGGAGACCTCCACGTCAAGGCGGACCTTGTTATCTTCCAGTTTCGTTACGTTCGCCGTCATACGCTCCAACTCTTCTCGACCACAGGCAAGAACCTCGGAACTAGCGATGTGCGAGAGGCGGGATTCGAACCCGCACGCCCGAAGGCACTAGATCCTAAATCTAGCGTGTCTCCCGTTCCACCACTCTCGCTCGCCCTCTGAACCTGCGCCGGATTATAGCAGTAGCCCCCCGGCTTCTCGTCGCGCAGCGCCCCTCTTTACGCTATGGGCGCAAGCCAGCGGCGTGGTGGGGAGAGAATCACGGTTCCAGACCAGCCAAGGAAGTCAGTTGCGGAAGTTCTTGAGGATTTCCGCGTTGGCTTCATCATCGGGAATGAGTACCTCGCTGCCGCTATCCAGGGTTCTGGGAATGCCCTGTAGCTGGGTCGAGGTCATCTGGGCGTTGCGTCCGTGTTGGATCAGCAACCTGGACAGGGCCACCGCCGTATCCAGGCCCATGTCGGATTCGACGTTCTCGTTGATTACCTTGATGTACTGGGGCAGCTTGGTTATGGACTCCCAGCTCAGCGCCTGGCTACGCAGGGCGGCCACGAGTTGCTGCTGGCGCTCTATGCGCTCCAGGTCCGCCCGCGGCGTTCCCCTGTAGCGGGCATAGAGCAGGGCGTGGCGACCGTCGAGGGTCTGTACCTTCCCCTCTTCCATCTTCCAGTTGGGGGGGAACTCGGTGGTGATCTTCAACGTGACCCCGCCCATGGCGTCGATCACATCAGAGAAACCCCGGAAGTCCACGATGGCGTAGTTGTCTATGGATACGCCAGTGAAGTTCTCCACCACCGCACGCGCCTGGTCCACACCTCCATAGTTGTAGGCGGCGTTGATCTTATCCTTCACCCCAGGCTCGGTCTCCACGTACATGTCCCTTGGTATGGAGAGCAGCTCGATCTTGCCCGTGTCAGGGTCGATCTGGACCAGCATCATGGTGTCGCTGCGCGACCCATAACCCTCGACGTGGTTCTTGGGACGTTTGTCCACCCCCAACACGAGCACGTTGACCGAGCTATCGGAGATTTTCTTTGACGCCTTCGCGAGCTCTTGCTTCTCTTTGTCCGGGTCAGGCTTGGGCTCTGGCGTGGACTCTGGCGTGGCTTCCATGGAAGTGACCTCGCCAACCGTGGAACCTGCCCCCGCGCCATTGTGATCGGGGTTGCCACCGCCCCCGGGTCCCACACCGGTGAGGGAGGAAGCGTTCGAGAGCGAGACAGCCCCCACCCAGGCCACCACCCCTAGCAAGGCTATCAAGAGCAGCACGATGACCAGCCGCCGACGCCGACGATAGATCAAACGGTTACGGTAGGCAGACTCACCTGGCCGCCTGGTTGTATTCTGAAAATCACGCATATTCGGGTGAGTTTAGCGTTCTAGGCGTCGCAAAGCAATCGCCTGACGAAGAATATTTTCAGTGCTGGCGCGAAAGGTTCTCACAGCCTGCTAAACAGGCGGCGCACCAGCATCGAAGCGAGTATCGTCGAGGTGGCGGTGGTGGCCCCTTTGAGGACAGCCTCCAGAATATCGTCCTTGATTCCCCGCTCCTCGGGTATGTCTATGAGCCGGTCTGTCACGTAGCGGCTGATGCCGAAGGCGATACCCGCCGCGACAATGGTAACGGCCCGCTGCCGGGCTTCATTGCTCAAACTGTTTGCCTCCATTGACTCTTCCCGGACACTATGTACCCATAGACACTATCCGATAATCGGGGGGTCGCGCCAGGGCTCAGAGCAAACGCCTCGCGCCGTAGTAACCGTTGATGTATTCGATCCTGCCGACGCTCACCCAGTTGGAGTAGGCATTGGCGTGGATCAACTCTCCGTTGCCTATGGCTATCCCGACGTGGGAGATGCTCTCGTCCGTTCCGTGCTCCTTGAAGAAGACGAGATCCCCTGGCCGAATGTCCTCCCGCGCTACTTCTTCCCCATAATAATATTGCAGCGCCGGGCTGTCGGGGAGGTAGATGCCGAACGCCCCGTAGGTAAGCTGGGTGAAGCAAGAGCAGTCCACGCCAGCCTCTTTGGAGCATCCGCCCAGGGTGTATTCCTCGCCCATCCAGGTATTGGCCTCGCGCAGTATGTCGTTTGCCGTAAGGTCGTCCTCGAAAGCCCGCTTGACCATGACGGCGTCGGCCACCACGTACCCACCGACGTCAGCGGATGACCTCGTGTACCACTGTGAATTCTTGGCAACCGGCGCATCGCCCTTCTTCGGGTCAACGCCGTTGTTCGGATCATCCGCCGTCGTGTCGCGCGAAACCCTAACCGAGTACTTGTCGCCCTCCTCCATCTGGAAAGTGCCTACCTTCACCCAATGACCGCCCCTGGTGCGCTGGTCCACGGGCGACCAGCGAAGCCCGTTCGGCGTCAAAACCCCTATGCGGGCCGACCCGTTGAAACCCCGATCCTGCGGCCAGCGGGCGTATACCGTATACAGGGCGGTCTTCGGAATCCTAACCTTGAAGCTGGCCGGAG
>JAABUR0100005032.1_pt1 | contig 17125 bp, 15 predicted proteins | sample 5560091 | NCBI WGS metagenome assembly JAABUR01 (sample SAMN10711879, study PRJNA513375) | rock metagenome | isolation source: Antarctica rocks | place: Antarctica: Victoria Land, University Valley sud | reverse complement strand
AGGGGCCGCCTCTGAGCGCCGCCGCAGTCCGCGGCGACACCGGCACCGTCCCGTACGCCCGGCTGCTGGACCCGGTCAAGCTCTCAGCGACCTACGACCAGCTGCAGAAGATCCGCTCCTACTACGGTTTCCCGCAGTCGCTGGCGATCGACCGCTACACCGTGGCCGGCAAACGCCAGGACTATGTCCTCAGCGTCCGGGAGCTGGACCAGAGCGGGCTGTCAGCCAACCAGCTCAACTGGGTCAACTTGCACCTGAACTACACCCACGGCAAGGGCTTGGTCGCAGCCCCGGCGGGGGCCGTCGACAAGACCGGCAAGCCGGCGTTCTCCGTGCTCGACCTGCCGATCAGCGGACCGCTGGTCAAGGGTCAGCGCTCGCCGTCGCCGATCCGGATCGACCAGGACCGGATCTACTTCGGCCAGCAGTCCCCTGACTACTCGGTCGTGGGCACCACCCAGGCCGAGGTCGACGGCCCGAGTGAGGTCAACGCCGATGCTGAGGCGACCAACCGCTACGACGGGGCCGGCGGCGTCGCGATGGGCTCGACGTTGCGCAGGCTGCTGTTCGCGCTGCGGTTCGGGGACAAGAACCTGCTGGTCTCCGGGGCCCTCACCCGCGAGTCCAAGATCCTCTACGAGCGCAACCCCCGCGGCCGGGTGCATCAGGTCGCCCCGTGGCTGACCCTGGACAGCGACCCCTACCCGGCGGTGGTCAACGGGCGGATCCTGTGGATCCTCGACGGGTACACCACCTCCGACGGCTACCCCTACTCCGAGCGCCGCCAGCTCGGCGACATGACCCTCGATGCGACGACCGGGCTGAGCAACCGCCCCGGGCAGGCCCAGAACGAGGTCAACTACATCCGCAACTCGGTCAAGGCCACGGTCGACGCCTACGACGGCACCGTCGGGCTCTACCAGTTCGGTGCCCGCGACCCGGTGCTCGAGACCTGGAAGGCCGCCTTCCCCGGGCTGGTCAAGCCGCAGTCGCAGATGCCCCCTGGGCTGGTTGAGCATCTGCGCTACCCCGAGGACCTGTTCAAGGTCCAGCGTGACCTGCTCGGCGCCTACCACGTCAGCGACCCGACGAGCTTTTTCACCTCCGAGGACTTCTGGGCAGTGCCGGCCGAACCCGCCGGCAACCAGCTGCAGCCACCGTTCTACCTGTTCAACCAGTCACCCGGTCAGAACCAGCCGAACTTCAACCTGACCAGCGCCCTGATCGCCAGAGGCTCATCGAAGCTGGCGTCCTTCCTCAGCGTGTCCGGCGACCCCGGTGACTACGGCACCCTGCGGGTGCTCACCCTGCCCCAGGGCACGACGATCAACGGCCCGGTACAGGCAAGCAACACCATCACCGCCAACGGCACGATCTCCCAGCAGCTCAGCCTGCTCCAAGGACCAGGATCTGCCGTGGTGACCGGCAACCTGCTCACCCTGCCGGTCAGCAACTCGCTGATCTACATCGAGCCGTACTACGTCCAGTCCACCGACAACCAGGGCTACCCGACACTGCAAGACGTCGCCGTCGTGTTCGGCGACCAGGCCGGTTTCGCGCCCACCCTCGCCGGCGCACTGACCCAGGTGTTCGGTGCCGGTGCGGGTAACAGCGAAAGCCCGGCGGTCGCGCAAACACCCACAGGTTCGCCAGGTTCCCGCGGCGGCGGCGGTGGGCTCAGCCCCGATGTGCGAGCCCTCATCGACCAGACCCAGAGCGACTACGCCGCCGGCCGCGCAGCCCTAGCCAACGGTGACCTGGCCGGCTACGGCGCCGCGCAGCACAAGCTCCAGCAGACCCTGGCCGACCTCGCGGCCCGCGCGGCGACCCGGTCGACGCGGCCCTCCGCCTCCCCTCCGCCGAACGCACCACCAAGCCCGACACAGAGCCCGACACCGAGCCCGAGACCGAACCGCTAGACCAACCGGAGGTAGTTCTGCAGGCCCAGGGGCCTGCCTCATCGAGGTGAGCGAGCACGCATGGGTCGCCAACAGGCCGCTGGTGCGGGACCTGGGCGGTCCAGGGGCCGCGCCGGCAGCCCGGCCTACCGACTCCTGCTCGTCGAGCTCCACTCGCCGGCGGGGATCCGGAGAGCTTGGAACGGGTGCACGATGTTGGCAGCTGCGTCCCTAGCAGGTGCGAAGAGCAACCGGCGAGAATGTCTGCCAGGCAGAAGGAGTGTCATGAGCCGTATCGGCCGCGAACTACCCGCCATTGAAGTCGTGCCCGACCCGGAGCACGAGCCGGTACCGGCCGCACCGGCAGCAGAACCTGCCCCGGAGCCGGCAGCGGAGCCCGTCCCGGCATGACCGAACGGCACCACGGCTCGGTCCGGGTCATCCGCAGCTTCCGGCTCACCGGCGAGGGCCGGCTGCTGGCCGTGACCACCGCCGGGGCGGACCCCGCAACCCCGGCCAGCGCCGCCGGCTACGTATGGACCGACGGGGACAACCACGCCGGCTGCCGCCGGCCCGGCCACACCGGAGCGGTACCTGGCCAGGACTGCACCTGCGGCTTCTACGGCTTCGCCAGCGACGGCGACCTGCGGCGCTCGCTGACCCCCGGCGCACACGACCTGGCCGCTGTGGTCGCGGTGTCCGGGCGGGTCGTCCCCGCCCGCTGCGGGCTGCGGGCCCAGCACGCCCGGATCCAAGCGCTGTGGCTCTCGAGTCGGGTCGAGGCCGAGCTGGCTCGCCGGATCGCCGGGCGCTACCCCAGCGTTGCCGTGTTTGCAGACCGGTCGGCGATGCTGGGCGAGTTCCCGCTGACCTGGCTGCCGGGCTATCGGCTGCGCCGCGGGCCTTCGGGCCTGCTGCTGGCCAGCCAGCTGCTGCTCGCTGCCGTCTGGATCGTGGCAACGGCTGCCAGCTCCGCCCGGTCCAGCCCTGTCCCGCCCGGCGCAGGGGCTGTGGCGCCGCTGGCGGCAGCCGCCGCCGCCGGGTTGGTCGTGTGCCTGCGGCGCAGCTCGCGCTACTGGCCCGGATCGGTCGCCTTGCCCGCTGCGCTGCTCGCAGCCGGGTTCGTCCTACGCGGTCTGGCTGGTGCGGCAGTGGCAGGCGCCGCCGTCCTGGGCAACCTGGCGGGGCTCGCAGCTGAGCTGTGCCTGTTCGCTGTCACCTACTTGCCGCTGGGCCGCCAGCTGCCGGGCCTGGACCCGCAGCATCCGGCGACCCAGCCGTTGCGTTGCCGGGCCGACCCGCGGCCCGCCGGCGTGCGGCTGCTGGCCCTGTTCGCAGCCGACCTGGTGATCGCCAGCGCGGCTGGACCCGACCCCGGCGGCCTGCGCCCGGTACTGCTGCTCGGCGGGGCCGTGCTGATGGCAGCCCTCACGGTGGTCTTTACCCGCCGAGAGTCCCACCGCCAGCACCAGCTCGGCCTGTGGATGGTCAGCGCCGGCCTGCTCCTCGGCCAGACCGGCGGTGCCCTCACCTTTCGCACCACTGCAACAGCCGGGCACGCCATCGGCACCGCAGCCATGCTGCTCATCTTCATCGGCATCGTCCTGTACTGGCTCGAACCCACCCTTGGGCGGCGCAGCAGCCGATGAGCCGGCCCAGACCGGGCCCCTTCCTGTGGTGGCATAACCGCCCAAACGGCCAGGACGCCGACCTGCGCCGACACGCCCGGAGCGGGACTGGATGTGGGAGACGCGCAGGGGGACGGCGGCCGCGCTGACGCGACCGACCTGACCTTCATCCCCAGTCGCGAAAGTCCTGAGCGAGTGTTCGACGGGCCCACGGCAGTCGCGGCAACGCCTCCGCGCTGCGGCGGCGACGACGACGGTCCCAGCACAATCATCTTGTCTTCATCCGCCGACGCCGGACTCGATCGCCTTCCCCTGGACGGGAGCTCGTCCGGCGACCCGGACCCCGGCGGCAGTGTCGGGACGGCGGCTGGCCTATCTGCACCACCGCGGGACCGCTCAGCGACCCGGCGGGCCCTTTTCAGGGTGAGTGAAGGTAACGCTGGACGTGGACGGGTTCGGCGCCGTCGCGGACGTAGAGGGTGAGCCAGCTGCGGTCGGTGGCGGTCGGCGGCCGGGCGTCGCAGTAGGCCTTGTTGCCGTTGGCGGTGTAGTAGGCGAGCATCGGCAGCTCGAGCTCGCTGACCGCGGTGGTACCGGCCCGGTAGGCGGAGGTGGGCTGCATTCTTTGGTGGTTCATGCACGCCTGCGGCTGCCCGCCCTGGTCATCGAAGGTGGCTACCGGCGTTGCCTGGACAGACGGCGAGGCCGGTGGTGACGGGGAGGAGGACGAGCAGGCCGCCGCGGCTATGACAAGCGCGCCGGTCCCGGCGAGGTAGGCCAGTCCCCTGCTGCCCGCGCGTGGTGACCAACTCGTGACGGGCGGCTGCACGCCAGCGACGCTACCGGCCGGTCCCTGCCGGTCGTGGTCCCGTCTGAGCCAGCTGGCGCTGGCCCCCGGCTAGCTCCAGCGTCAGCTCATCCGCCGGTTGGGCGCGGGCTGCGGGCGCTGTGGCTCAGGCGGGCCAGCAGCCCAAGGATCAGATAGTTGCCCAGCAGCGAGGACCCGCCGTAGGACAACCACGGTGTGGTCTTGCCGGTCAGCGGGATGACCCGGGTGACACCGCCGACGACGAGGAACACCTCCAGGGCCAGGGCGATCGCGATGCCGGTAGCGATCAGCTTGCCGAAGCCGTCGCGTAGTTGCAGAGCGGTTGACAGCGCCCGGCTGATCAGCAGCCCGTACAGCACCAGCAGAGCCATCAGCCCGGCTGCGACTTCATCCTCGCCCACCGAGGCGACGATGAAGTCGGTGCTGGCGAACGGGACCTGCTGCGGGCTGCCGCGCCCCAGCCCGCTGCCGAACAGCCCCCCGTCGGCCAACCCGAACAGGCCCTGCACCAGCTGAAAACCCCGGCCGGAGGGGTCAGCAAAGGCGTGCAGCCAGATGAAAACACGTTCGTGCACCACCGGGCTGTAGGTCGCCGCGAACACCGCCGCGCCGCCGAACAGCAACCCCCCCAGCGCCAGCCAGGACCCCCGGCCGGTAGCGACGTACAGCATCGTCAGAAAGATCCCGAAGAACAGCAGCGCCGTGCCCAGGTCGTGCTCGGCGTAGAGCACCAGCAGCGCCACCGCCGACACCACCAGCAGCGGACCAACGTCACGGGCCCGCGGCGTCGGAAAACCCAGCACCCGCCTCGACACGGCCATCAGCGTCTGCCGTTTGGCGGCGAGGTAGCCAGCGAAGGAGACGATCAGCGCGACTTTGCCGAGCTCGGCCGGCTGGAAAGACAGTCCCGCGAACCGGATCCACAGCTTGGCGCCGTTCACCTCGCTGAACGGGCCGGTAGCACCAGCAGCGCCAGACCGGCCAACCCGGCGGTGTAGGTGAACCGGGCCAGCCCCTGATGCTCGCGCACCACCAGCAGCACAGCCACGAACAAGGCGATGCCGATGCCCATCCAGACCAGCTGCAGCGGCGCATCCGCCCGCACAGCGGCCCGCCCGGCCAGCCTCGCCCGGGCCTGCCCCGCCAGATCCAACCGGTGGATCACCACGATCCCCACCCCGTTGAGCACCGTCACGATCGGCAGCAGCACCGGGTCCGCCGCCGCCAGCCGTAGTCCGCCATCCCGGTCCCCAGCGCGGCCTCCCGGTCCGCGGCCAGCACCACCAGCAACGCCAGCACCAGCAGCCAGCCCTCCTTGCCCCGCTCCCCCTGCCCCCGCCCGCCGGTGTCTTCCGCCGCCGGCGAACCGGGCTGGGGGATCACCTCGGTCGCCACCGCGCTCACCCCGCTTTCTGCCAGCTTCGCCTTCGAGGCCCTTGACAGTCACCGGCGGAACGGACGGGTTCCGCGGTGACGTCGGCTGCACCGAGGTTGCCTGAGGACCCGTCGCTAGTCTCGGGCAGGTGCCCAGCCTGCCAACCGTCACCTGCCGAGGGCCGGTGACCGGATGAGCGAGCCGGGTCCGCTTGCAGCCTCGCCGACCAGCAGGCGGACGGTCCCCCGGCCGCTGGTCGCGGCCTACGTCCTGTCGGTCACCGCCGTCGCGGTCGTTCTGGCAGTGGTCGGCGACTGGCTGCTTGCCGGCGCCCTGATCGGCGTCGAGCTGCTGGTCTCGGGACTGATCGCCCTGGCGATCCGGCGGCCCCCTGCGCCCCCTCGCCATCCCGGTGGTCCACGCCTCGGCACCCCGCTGGACCCCGGCAACCCCACCGGCCGGCGGCCCTCCCGCTGAAGCCCCCGCCAGCCCAGGTGCGCCCACTCGAAGGTTGCGTCAGTCGAAGGAGGTGTCGTCCCGGCCGGGGTATCGAGTACATGCTGCTGGGCGGGGCGGCACAGCGCGGTCCGGCTGCGGCGTTGACCGAGCAGCATGACCAGATGAGATTCCGGCTGGCCGGGTCGCGACACGACCGGCGAGGTGCGCTGCGCCAGAGGTCGTTTGGCGCAGCTCGCCGTGTCGCTGCCGGTGGACGTTGCGCTGAGCGCCCGAGCCGCAACCGGTCGGCGGACGGTTCTTGCCGGTGGGGCATGCGGCGCTGTGGTCGTCCTCCTTCCCTACACCCAGCTGCTGCGCCAGCCCGGCCCGGTGTCGCCGCCGGAGGACCGGCGGACGGCTACCTTTTCACGCTTCCCCGAAGGGGCGCCCTTCCCGCGGTCGTGCACGTTGCGGGCACCGCTTCGGCAACCGGCGGGTGCTACCAGCAGGGCATGGGGTCGCTTCCGCAGCACGGTCCCGTTCCCTACCAGTGGGCCGACCGGTGAACCAGCCGCCGGCTGGCAGCACCGACAGACCGGTGATCCGGGCGGTCGGACGTCGTCGCCGTGCAGCACCTCGCCGGATTCAGCGCCCCTCGGAACGGGCCAGGCGCGCCTGGCGCCGGACGGTCCGGGCAAGGCCCTGCGCGACGGCGGGCGTGTTGGCCGGCGGGTTGGGGCTGCTCGTCGGGCTGCTGCTGTCCGGCGGCTGGCTGGCAGCTGTCGATCTTGCTGTTCGGCGGTGGACCGGCGGGACGCCGCCGCACGGGTGGTACGGGCCGATCTATGGCGTGACGCTGCTGGGACAGCGGGCAGTGACCGCGCCGCTGGTGCTGGCTGCCGCCGCTTGGGTGGGACGACGGGACCGGGCGTGGCGGCCGCTGCTGGTCGCTGCTGGCGCGCTGGCGACGCTTGGCATCGTGGGAGAGGCGTTCAAACGCTGGGTTGGCCGGCTGGCTCCGCACGCGCCGGTCGTCGGGCTGCACGCCGGCGGGATCTCGTTCCCGGGTGGTCACGCCGCGAATGTCGTGCTCAGCGGCGGGCTGCTGCTCAGCGTTGCTCGCAGCACCCGGGCGGGGCGACGCTACCGGCGGGTGCTGCTGGCCGGCTGGATCGCGGTGTCGACGGCGGTGGGCGTAGCCGGCGTGCTGGTCGGTTTTCACTGGGCCAGCGACGTGGCAGCCGGCTGGCTGTTGGGCGCGCTGCTGCTGACCCTGACCCCGCCGGTGACAACCGGCGCCGGGACCGCAAACCGCGTCGCTTCACCTGTCGGCGGAAGATCAGACGGCGAAGGGGTGCAAGGTCACCTGCCGAGCTCGCCCGAAGCTGTCACGTACGCCCGACACTGACTACCAGGGATGGTGGCAGCAGACCGGGGGTGCTCCGAGCTGAGGCCGAGCAGCCGGCCGTCGAGCTAGACCGACGCAGTGGTGAGGGGGATCTTGTGGAACTGGCAGCAGAGCTGGCCAGGACGAGCCTTCGCATCCCGCACGGTGGCGGCTCGGGTGGCGGCTCAGGTGGCGGCCACGGCGGCGGCCGCCGCGGCCAACGGGGGGCTTGGGAGACGCCGGCTCGTTCGTCGTGCACCCTGCGATCCGGCACGTCGCCGGGCAGCCGATCGGCACGATCTTCGTCGTCTTTCCGCTCTGGGAACTGTTGCCGCGATCCTGCTGGTGCTTCTTGTCCTTCCCGCCTGATCCGCTGGGGCAACAACCGGCGGCGCGCCCGCTCCCGGCGGCCCCGGTATGCCAGGGTCGGCGGCCGAGGTCCTTGAGACGGGTAGCCGCATCATCCGCCGCAGCCGCAACTGCCCGGGTCTGGCGCTGACCGCCGGCTCGGGCAGACAGACAAGGAGCGTAGCCGTGCCCGACGGTGCCACGCCCACAGGTTTTCCGCCAGAGGGTGACCCTGGCGGTTCCCGGTACCCAGCCCGCCCCTCGCGTGCGGGGCGCGCCGGCCAGGTGCTGCTTGCTGTGCTCAGCACGGCGGTGCTGGCTCTCAGCGTCGGGGGCTACCTCGTCACGAACTACTTCGACCACACCATCGCCCGGCTGCACCTCGACCTTGGCGGCAGCACCCCGGCCGCTGACAGCTCCAGCAACTGGCTGCTTGTCGGGACCGACAGCCGGGCCGGGAGCGGCAGCCAGTACGGCAGCGTCCCCGGCCAGCGTAGTGACACCACGATCCTGGCGCACCTGGCCAAGGACGGGACCACCACGCTGGTGTCCATCCCCCGCGACACCTACGTCGAGGTCCCGGCCTACACCGACACCAAGGGCAACCGCCACCCGGCGGCCAAGGACAAGTTCACCAACGCCATCAACGTCGGCGGCCCGTCGCTGCTGGTGGCGACCGTCGAGCAGCTGACCGGCCTGCCGGTCGATCACTACGTCTCGGTCGACCTCGCCGGCTTCAGACAGATCACCGACGCTGTCGGCGGGGTCACCGTCTGCCTCAAGCAGTCCTCGTTCTCCAGCAACGACCAGAACGACGCAGGCACCGCCACGGTCCACGTGAGCAACACCAACGACCCCTTCAGCGGCTGGCACGGCGGGCCAGGCACCCTGCACCTGAACGGGGAGCAGGCCCTCGCGTTCGTCCGCCAACGCCACGGGCTGCCCGAGGGTGACATCAACCGGATCGAGCGCCAGCAGCAGTTCCTGGGGTCGGTGTTCCGCAGCGCGACCGCCACCCGCAACCTGCTCGACCCCGCCCGTGTCACCTCCTTGCTGTTCAGCGTCCGCGACGCGCTGAGCCTGGACCAGAACACCTCCTCCTCCGACCTCGAAGCCCTCGCCGAACGGCTCAAGGGCACCACCACCTCCAAGCTCGTGTTCGCCACGCTGCCGGTACGAGAACTGACCGCGAGCGACCCGCACGTGTTCAGCCAAGGCGGTCTTCTGCAGCTACCCAAGGTGGGCTCGGTCGTCGTCTATGACCAGCAGGCACTGGACGCGTTCCTGGCTCCGCTGCGCGAACACTCACCCAGCCCGCCGCCGTCCACGACACCGGCGCCGACACCGACACCGGCGCCGGCGCCGGCGCCGGCGCGGGTTGTCGCGGTGGCTCCAGTACAGGTGCGGGTCCAGGTCCGCAACGCCACCAGCCGGACCGGACTTGCCGGGCGCGTCAGCCGCGGGCTCGAGCAGCTGCAGTTCCGCAGCTCCGTCGGAGCTGACCAGAGCCCGCAGCTGGCCGCCAGCCAGGTGCGCTACGCCCCCGCCGACCGGCAAGCAGCTCAGACGGTCGCCGCAGCCGTCCCCGATTCGGTGCTACGCGAGGACCTCACCCAAACCCCGGGCACAGTCGTGCTGGCCCTGGGCACCGGCTACGACAGGCTGCAAACCGTCACCGTGCAAGGGCAGACCTCAACCCGGACCGCCCCGGCACCCTCGCCCGCCACCAGTTCAAGCCCCCCGCCGATGACCGCTGCCTCGGCCGGCAACCGGTGCACCCTGTGACCCACAGCCAGCCGCCGTTCGGTGACCCGGGCCGCGCTGACCCGCGAGGGCTCGATGCGCCCCCCGGCGCGACTATCGTCAGCGCCGTGCGTAGGCGCGCCGCTGGCCGGCTCCTCTGGCTGGTCGTCGCCCTGCTGCCGCCGGTTTTCTACCTCGCCGTCGCCAACAACCTGGTGCTGGGCACCGCCGCTGTGATCATCGAGATGGTCGTGTTCGCAGGAATTCGCCTTGCACTGCGCCCGAGCCCGCGGCGCCCGCCGTCGCACGGGCCGCGGCTAGGCCCCCCAAACGGCCCCTCAGCTCATCGTTGACCGAGTGCTCAGTGCGCTGCCGGGGCGTGACGGTAACGCGCAGGGTCGGCCGGTGGCCGCTCCAGCAGGTAGCGGTGCAGCGGGTCTTCCTTGGCTGCTCCCTGGGCTGCCAGCCAGAACTCGGCCGGGACCGGCAACCCGGCGGGTAGCGCCAGCTGCTGGCCGTCGCACGGACCTCCCACAGCCTGACCAGCGTTGGCCTGACCGGCGTTGGCCTGACCAGCACCGGCGCCGGCACCAGCCCGTCGCCGGCGCAGCTGGCGGGCCCGGCGATAGATGAGGACCAGGCAGCACACCGCGGCCAGCAACAGGACCGGTCCGAGCAGACCGACGCCCGCTTCCCGGACAGGTGGCCGGGCGACCAGGTCGGTCACGGCGACAGCCAACGCGATACACCCGGCGATCAGCAGCCGGCGGCTGCTATGCATCTGAGGTCACCAACCGACCGGGTCCATCCCGGCGAGGCTGTCCGAGACGAGCACGCATGCGAATGGTCCCTCGGGCAACTGCACCTGGGCGTTGCCCGACTGTGCCGCACGGTTCGGCTTGCTGACACCACCCGTCGGGTCAACGAGCGCCACAGGGATGCACAGTAGGCGTCGTGTACCAGACCGGGGAGCTGCACCACACGAGTCGTGCGAACAGTCGCATCCACCTCGACGACTGCTGCGTCCGGCGCCTTGCTCGACGCCGGCGACCAGGCAGTGGTTGACCTGCTGGCAGTTGCCGCAACCGTATCTTCGATTGGCTTGGCGGCTGCCGGGACGCGACGTGCCGGCTGGCTCACCGCTCTGCGGGCCGTGCCGGTCCTGACCAGCCTGACGCTGGCAGTGCTGGTGCTGGCCGAGGCGGACGCCCTCTTTACCGGCAACAGCCAGCTCGCCCTGCTCCTGATCGCCGACGCTCTAGCGTTATGGTTCGCCTCGACCGTCCGGGGAGAACTACTCGACGCACGTCTGGTCCGGCTGCGGCGCCAGCGGGCGTCGCACCGGGCCCGGCGGCGATCCTTCACCATCAATAGGGACACGCAGCGCCACACGGGCACCTAGCCGACCCTGTGCTGCGGCCCGCACCCCCCCAAAGGAGATGTCATGGCCGGCGACCGCTTTGACCCCGCCGCTGTCCTGCAGCAGGCAGCCGCGCAGCTACGCGCGGACAAACACGACGACCTCGCTGCCTCGCTAGAACAGCTCGGTACCCATCTCAGTCGCCAAGCTGCCATCGCGACCGAGACCATGCTAGCCGCCGGCGACCCTCCGCCCAGCGGCAGACCCTGATCCACGGCCATACCCGAGCTTCGTCCCTGGCCCCTGTTGCGCAACGTCGACCGGAAAGTCACCCGATGCCGTCTCACGGGCCGGGTCCGTCGTGCGGTGGCACCGAAGATCCCTGCCATTATCGACGGTCGCCCGAGGGGCGTATGCCTCGTGGACGTGCCGCGGCCCCGGTGGGAGCCGGGGCCGGGACATTTATGCGGGTGTGACAGTCGGCCGCGGCCGGGATCAGCCGCCCACGCGGTTGCTAGCGCAGGTAGCTGACGGTGGTGGCGCCGGTGGCGTAGCGATAAACGATGGCGCCGCCAGCGAAGTCGCTGCGCCGCCCGCCGGTGACCGCATACTCGTCGCTGACCGGGTAGCCGAGGCGGCTGTGCTCGTAGCCCAGGCGGGCGTAGCGGCCCAGGATCGCGCCGTGCACCTCATGCGCGCCGGTCCGCGGCGTCCAGAACATGATCCCGGCGGCGAAGAAGTTGAACCGCCCGACCCGGTCGGTGGTGCCCCGCTCGTCGCTGAGCGGGTAGCCGACCGCCCCCAGCGGACCACCGATCTTCAGGTAGTGCGCCAGGATCGCCCCGTGCAGCGAGTAGCCCCCGGTGCGGGGGGTGAAGAACACCGCGGCACCGTCGGCCCCGGCGAAAAGGCTGACCCGCCCGACCCGGTCCCGGACGGCCAGCTCGTCGCTGACCGGGAAACCCAGCAGCCCGGCCGGGCCGCCCAGCGCCCGGTAGTGGGCGGCGATCAGCCCGTGCACCTCGTGGGCTCCGGTAGCGGGGGTGTAGAAGATCGACCCGTGTTGGAAGTTCTGCCCCCGGCCGCCGGCCACGGCGAACTCGCCGCTGGTCGGCGTGCCCAGCACCGAACGGGCCCCGCCCAGGGCGGTGTACTTGTCGGCGATCGGGTCCCGCGGGGCAGGCGCCCTGGGGATGACCCGGTTCGAGGGCGCCGACGCCGGGCTGGTGGCCGCGCTGTTGCTGGCGGTGACGGTGAACGTGTAGCTGTCGCCGTCGCTCAGGCCGGTCACCGTCGCCGACGTCCTCGGCGCTGTGCCGGCAGCGCCGGTCGAGGTCGCGCTCTGCCCGCCGCGGCTGACCTGGGTCAGGTCCGCGGCGGTGACCCGGTAGGAGCTGACCGGTGCGCCGCCGCTGCTCACCGGCGCCGTGAACGTGACAGCCGCCTGCCGGTCACCCGCGGTCGCCGCCGGTGTCCGCGGCGCTGACGGTGCGCTCACCGGAGCAATCCCAGCCGCCCACACCGGGCCGGCGGGCACGCTGACCGCGGCAGCAGGCAGCGCCAGCAGCACCGCACCAGCTCCCACTCGACGAACCCGGCGGACACGACGACCAGCTGATGCGGTGACAGTCATACGAAACCCTTCCCAAAGAACACGGGTCGCGGCGGGCGCCCGGCCCAGACCTGACGGCAGCACCCCTATCGGCCACCGGCGAACCCAGGAAAGCGCTCTACTCGCCCTGGGTGTTGGTCAACCTAAACCCGGCTGCCCGCACGGGCATCCCACCAAGACGGGGGTCGGCGAATAGACAGGGCGAAAGCAGCGCGTGCGCGGATGAGGCCGAACGCTCGCCATGGCGGGCACCCAACGCCGCGCTTCGTCGCCGGCTCCCCGCGTCACTCAGCCGCTCGAATGTGCCAGTGCCGCTCCCGCGCGGTGCAGGGATTTGATCGTGAGCGTGACGGTAGCTGTCGGCGCCTGCCGGCGCATCGCCAGACGGCGCGGCCACCCCGTCGCCGGCCGCACAACGACGCTCCGTCCAGGGCGTAGACGCCTTCGGCCGCCGCCAGAGCCGCGGGCAAGGACAGCAAAGGACATCCACCTATCGCCCGGTCGGGATTCTTGCTGGGTAGCCCGATTCCGGCAGTGACGACGAGGGACCGCTGGGTGCCTGTTCTGGCTAGTTGTGGCCGTCTCGGGCCATGTCGTGTTTGAACGTCGGCCAGTCGGCGCGGCCGAGCGGGCCTGGCATGACCCAGTCGTAGAGGACGCCGGCGACCCCGCCGCCGGGCATGTCCGCGTCGGTGGCGACCAGCACTGATGCCTCGCCGTTGACGTTGGCGACGGTGGGTGTGGCGGTGAACTGGTGCGCGACGGGGCCGTAGCCGACCCAGCCGCGGGCCAGCAGCTGCAACGACCCGTTGTGGTAGGAGTACACGTCGAGCCACTGCTCGCCGCCGACAACGATCCGCTGGTGGCCGTCGTTGAACACGTCAGCGATCGACACCGAGCTGTGCAGCCAGTGCGGGCAGCTGGTGAAGCTGTCAGCGACGCAGGTGATGGCGGTCGTGGCGCCGGTCGAGTCGAGCACGGACATCCGGCCGTCCTCGGCGATCTCGACTGTCTCCTTCTTGCCGTCGCCGTTGAGGTCACCGACTGCCGGGGAGCCGGTCGCGTTCGCGGCGACGTGCGCCGGCCACCCCGGCAGCGTCGCGCCGGTGGCGGCGACATAGGCGTTGACGACGTTGCCGCCGTCCATCTTCTGCTGCCCCCCGTCGTACATGGTGGCGCCCATGTTGCCGGTACCGACGACGACGTCGAGCTGGCCGTTGCCGGTCAGGTCGGCGACGGCCGGGGTTGACCAGATGACCTGGTGCGGCACGAACCGGGGCCAGCCGGGCTGGATCGTGCCGTCAGGGCGGATGACGGTGACGAACCCGCCGTAGGAGTTGTAGCGGGTGCGGCAGTACTGGCCGGGGGCGCCGTCGCAGTCGTAGCCGAAGATGATCTCCCTCTTGCCGTCGTGGTTGATGTCAGCGACGGCCGGTGAGGACCAGGAGGTGTCCTGCAGGTGCAGCGGGAAGCCGGGCAGCTCAGGGAAGGTGCGCCCGTCCCACCGGGTGGACCACACATGCAGCATCTGGTCCCAGCCGGTCTCGACGATGTCGTTGACCCCGTTGTTGAGGATGTCGGCGACGGCGGGGGTGGCGAACGCACCGTCGTTGGTCTGCCCGTTGCCGATGTGCTGGTGGAAGAACTGCTGTCCGGTGGAGGGGGTGACGCCCCAGATGTCGCCGCTGGTGTTGGACACCACCAGGTCCAGGTGGCCGTCCTTATTGACGTCGGTGACCACCGGTGAGGAGTGGACCGCACCCGGGCCGGTGTAGAAGGAGTAGACGATCTGGCCGTTCTTGGCAGGGTCGAACACCCGGACGTAGCCGTCGGGGTAACCGGCAGCCACTTCCTGATGGCCGTTGCCCCAAAAGTCCCCGACTGCCGGTGCGGAGAAGTGTTCGCCGGTGATCGAGTAGTTGTGGGCGAACGTGGGCGTCGCCCACGGACCTACCCGGGTCAGGATCGGGACATTGCCCGAGGGGTAGTACTGCGCCGGCGTCGCCGGTCCGCATCCCGCAGCCAGCGCCCCGGTCAGTCCCACAGTCAGCACAGCCATAGCGACACGGCGCACGAAACACTCCCAGCTAGCCGGCGAAGGCTGCCCAGCCGCCCGCCCCGGCACAGGGGCGGGCGGCTGCGGCAACCTCACAGGAGTCGGCATCCGCACAGCCCGGTCTCGCCACCCACACGGGTGACCCCCGCACAGAGGCATCGGCGGCGGCCTCCTGCCGCGGGCGCAAGCCGCGGTCGGGACTGTTCGGGGCCACCAGTAGGGCTTTCACCGACCAGTAGGCCTCTCATGTAGAGCCTTACGTTTGGTCAGCGGTCGTCACCGGGTGCCGTGCTACACAGTTCAGGTGCCCGATCCTGCCGCCCGCTCATCAACACCTCAGGTCGGTGCACCAAGACCAGGAGCAGCGGGAGGCCGTGAGGAGCCATCGGTCGTCGGCGCCGCTGGCAGGCGCCGCCGGGGCGGTGGGCTGCGCCGCTTCGTCCGACAGGTGCTGCTCAGTTTCGGGTCGGCCCTGCTCGCGCTCGCCCTGGGCCTGCTAGCCGCGTACGTCGTCTCACTCGTGCGCGGCAAGCCGGCCTCGGCGCCGACCGCCGGCTCGTCGCCCTCCGCGGGTTCACCATCTGCACCAGCAGGGCCGGCCGGTGCACCACCCGCGGCGGCAGTGCCTGCTGGCTGGACGCGAGCCCACGTGAGCTCGCTCGGCCTGAACGTTCGCCACCCGCCGACCTGGTCGCGTCACCTGCTGGGCAAGGTGACCCTCTGGGAACGCACCACCCCCGCCGGAGGCCGCGGCGTGCAGGAGGTGGGCATCGGCCGGCTGGCGCCAGCGGCCGCCACCAAAGCCCTGGAACAGTTTGCCAGGTCGTTCTTCGCCGGCCAGCCAGGCCTGCAAGTGCCGGCGGCGACCGGCGACGGCCAGCAGGGCGACCTCACCATCGCCTACCGCCGCACCGGTGTCCCGGTGAACGTCGCCCTGCACGGGGCGCAGGACCCCCAAGGGGTCCTTCTGACCTTGGCGAGGGCGCCGGCAACCACGCCGACCGCGGCGGCCGCGCTGCTCGCCCAGTTCCTAGCCGGTGTGAGCGCCACCCGGTAGCTGCACGCGCTCCCCACCGCAAGCGCACGCCGGTTGCCGAGCCCGGCCCGCGGACCCGCCCCACCGAAAGCACCGCACTGATCGCCGTCGGCTCGGCCGCTCGCTCAACCGGCCCGCGGGTGCCTGCACCCGGTGAGCTACCGCTACTGAGCCGCGGCGCCGGTCCCGCTCCGTCCACAGCACGAGGCGTCAGAAAATGGGGCCGCCACTTCCCCGGTTCCGTCCCCCCGGCTCAGACTGCACGCCGGGGTTGCCTCGGGCTCTTGGCGCATCACATCCGCCCGCCCGCAGCCGGCGCGGCGCGTCTTTCGGGGTAGCGCGGCAATCTACAGTCACTCGAACACCAGTTCTATTCACAGGAGACTGCGATGGATACAGCAAGCGCCGGCGGCTGGCAGCGCACCACAACCCGCGGCAACGTAGCCCGGCAGATCAAAGCCCAGCGCCGCGGCTACGCCCGCGCCGTGCTGCGCACGTTGGCCCACACCCAACAGCACCGGCCCGCCGCGCAAGTTCAACGCCTCCTTCGCGACACGCTCACCCCGCTGGAGGTGCGCCTACCAGCCGCTACCTTGCACCAGCTCGCCTCGGACATCACCGCTGGACGACCCGTCGACCTGGGCTAGGCGCGTGAGGGGCCGTCCAGGGGACCTGCCAGCACCACTCGCATCCGGGGCAGCCCACCAGCGGATCACCCCCGGGTAGCAGCAGCTGCGCCGGCGAGCACGCCACCGGCCATGGGCCGCTAGCGGCGGTCCCAGAGCCAGCGCAGCGTCAGGAACTCGGCGATCTTCTTCAGCATGGTGCCCCCCTCGACAGGGGCACGACGCTACGCCCGCCGGCGAGTGACAGCATTGAGCCTGGTGCATCGTGGAGGGGGGCGATCTTGTGGGTGTTTCGCTGAGCAAGGGTGGCAACGTCTCGCTGACCAAGGAGGCGCCGGGCCTACGGGCGGTCACCGTCGGTCTGGGCTGGGACGTGCGGACCTCGACCGGCGCCGACTTCGACCTCGACGCGTCCGCGATCATGCTGGCCGGTACCGGCAAGGTCGCCAGCGACGCCCACTTCGTGTTCTTCAACAACCTGCGGAGCCCGGAGGGCTCGGTCGAGCACACCGGTGACAACCTCACCGGCGGCGGCGAAGGCGACGACGAGGTGATCAACGTCGATCTCGCCGGGGTGCCCGGCGAGGTGGTGCGGATCGTGTTCCCGGTCAGCATCTACGAGGCCGAGACCCGGGGGCAGAACTTCGGCCAGGTCCGTAACGCGTTCATCCGCATCGTCAACCAGGCCGGCGGCGCCGAGATCGCCCGCTATGACCTCAGCGAGGACGCCGGCAGCGAGACCGCGATGGTGTTCGGCGAGCTCTACCGCAACGGCCCGGACTGGAAGTT
>JAABUR0100005031.1_pt1 | contig 17127 bp, 16 predicted proteins | sample 5560091 | NCBI WGS metagenome assembly JAABUR01 (sample SAMN10711879, study PRJNA513375) | rock metagenome | isolation source: Antarctica rocks | place: Antarctica: Victoria Land, University Valley sud | reverse complement strand
CCGAAGCCCTCCACAAACTCGGCCTGGATGCGCAGCACCCGCCAAGGGTCGGTGTGCACCCAGTCGGTTCGGCCGCGCGAGTCCAGCAACCGCTGGTCCGTGGTCGAACCCTCCACCTGTTTGCGGCGCATGATCACCGGGCCTTGCCGACGCTCGTGCTCGTGGCGCTCGCCGTCGCTCTCATCCATGCCGACCAACCTAACGGGAGGACGACGGCCCGAGCGAAGGTGGCAACGCAACCGGGCAGTGTCAGGACAGCCAGGACGTCATAACCTCGAGGCACGAGTGCAGCTGCGCGAGTGGCACATTCTCTGCCTTAGTGTGGGCGAGCTCGGGGTTCCCCGGACCGAAGTTCACCGCAGGTACGCCGAGCGCGCTGAAGTGTGCCACGTCGGTCCAGCCGAACTTGGGGTTCGCCGTACCTCCGACTGCTTGCAGGAAGGCAGCAGCCGCCGGGCGATCCAACCCGGGGAGCGCGCCTGGAGCGCTGTCCATCACCCTGACGGCGAACCCGTCGAACACCTCACGCATGTGCGCCTCCGCCTGGGCCTCGTCTCGGTCCGGCGCGAACCGGTGGTTGATGCTTACCGTGCAGGTGTCGGGTATGACGTTGCCTGCGACACCACCGCTGACATAGACCGCGTTCAGCCCCTCGTGGAAGGTCAGGCCGTCGATCACAGGAAGGCGCGGCTCGTAGCGTGCTAGTCGCTCCAAGATCTCCGCGGCGCCGTGGATGGCGTTGACGCCGTTCCATGACCGGGCACTGTGCGCACGCAGCCCGGTCGTGGTCACGTCCACCCGCATCGTCCCCTGACAGCCAGCCTCGACCTGGGCGTTGGACGGCTCCATCAGGATCGCGAAGTCAGCCACCAGTAGCTCCGGACGGACCGCCGAGATGAGCCTCAACCCATTGCGGTCCGCCTCCACCTCTTCCGCCTCGTAGAAGACGTACGTGACGTCCCGGTTGGGCTCGGGTGCCGAGGCGAGGAGCAGGGCGACCGCGACACCGCCCTTCATGTCGCACGCCCCGAGTCCGTGCAGCAGCTCTTGGTCCTTGCGCGCCGGCAGGTTGTGGTTGAGCGGGACCGTGTCGACGTGTCCGGCGATGACCACCCGTTCGTCGCGCCCCAGCGACGTCCGAGCCACCAAAGAGTGATGACGTCGCCATAGCTCCAGCCACGGAACCGGAGTCAATGCCTCCTCGATCGCGTCAGTGATGGCCTGCTCGTCACCGCTGACGGATTCGATGTCCACCAGGGCAGCGGTGAGGTCAACGATGTCCGAGGTCAGGTCGAGAGCGGTCATGCGCGCCATTGTGTCGAAGGAGCTCAGCGACCGTGGCGTGGGTCAGCGGTATGCCGACGCGACCACATACGTCACGAGCCGACAGGCTGTCAGCGCAGTCGGTAGTTTTGGACCCGTGACAGCGACAACCGCCACCTCCGCCTGGGGCTTCGGCCTGGCCACCGTCGACCCCGCCGGTGGTGTGCTCGACGTGTGGTTCCCGCAGCCCGCCCTCGGTCCGGCGCCCAATGACTACCACGCGCCCCCCGAGGTGTGTGCCCTCGAGGGCAGGGACCACGTGCGCGAGGTCGACCGGACCGTCGTGCACGTCGTCATCGACGACCTGTCTACGCCGCCGAAGGACACGGCCGACGTCTGGCTGAGGCTGCACCTTCTCAGCACCCGCCTCGTCCGGCCGAACGGGCAGAACCTTGACGGCGTCTTCGGCCTGCTCACCAACGTCGTCTGGACCACCCTCGGCCCGTGCCCGGTGGAGGGTTTCGAGTCGGTGCGCATGCGCGCCCACGAGCAGGGCACGGCGATCGGCGTGTACGGCGTCGACAAGTTCCCTCGCCTGACCGACTACGTGATCCCGACAGGCGTCCGCATCGCCGACGCCAACCGCGTCCGCCTCGGCGCCCATCTGGCTGCCGGCACCACCGTCATGCACGAGGGCTTCGTGAACTTCAACGCCGGGACCCTCGGCGCGTCGATGGTCGAAGGCCGTATCACCGCCGGGGTCGTCGTCGGGGACGGTTCCGACATCGGAGGCGGCTCGTCGATCATGGGGACCCTGTCGGGTGGCGGGACCGAAGTCGTCTCGATCGGCGAACGCTGCCTGCTCGGCGCCAACGCCGGTGTCGGCATCTCACTCGGCGACGACTGCGTGGTGGCGGCCGGTTGCTACATCACCGCGGGCACCAAGGTCACGCTGCCCGATGGCGCGATCGTCAAGGCACGCGAGCTGTCCGGCGAGCCAGGCGTGCAGTACTGGGTGAACAGCGTCACCGGCCGTGTCGAGGCGACGCCGCGAAAGGGGCCAGGGATCGAGCTCAACACCGCGTTGCATGCTCATGACTAGGACTGGATTCAAGGTCGTCGCCGCTCTAGCGACGGTTGCGCTGGCCGGCGGCGCCACGTGGTACGCCGTCTCGACCGGCGTCGGCCCGCTACCCGGCCCCGACCACTGCACCGCCACCGTCGGCGGCTACACGGTCGCCATGACGACCGAACAGGCGGAGAACGCCTCGATCATCGCTGCCGTCGCCGAGCGACGGGCCCTTCCAGCGCGGGCCATCTCGATCGCCATTGCGACGGCGTACCAGGAGTCGGAGCTCGTCAACCTCGATCGTGGCGACCGCGACTCCCTCGGGTTGTTCCAGCAGCGCCCCAGCCAGGGTTGGGGCACCCCGCGCCAGATCATGGACCCCTACTACGCGACCAACGCTTTCTACGACGCCCTCGTCAAGGTCGACGGCTACCAGGAGATGGCCATCACCGCGGCGGCGCAGGAGGTGCAACGATCGGCGTTCCCCGACGCGTACGCCGACCACGAGCAGGACGGCCGGACGATCGCCAGCGCGATGTCGGGCTACAGCGACGCCGCGTTCAGCTGTGTGACCGCGGCCCCTGACGTCGCCGCCCAGGAAATCGGAGCCGACGGGCTCACAAGCCGAGCCGAAAAGGTTCGCCAAGGCCTCGCCACGTCGTTCGGAGAGCTGCCCCTGGGCGGTTTCGAGGCCGGCGGTGTCGCCTCCGGCCACATGGCGGGATCGGCGCACTACGAGGGGCGTGCGATCGATGCCTTCTTCCGCCCTATCAGCGAGCAGAACACCCGCAGGGGTTGGGTGCTCGCACACTTCCTGGTCGCGAACGCCGAGCGCCTGGACATTGCGCACGTGATCTTCGACGACCGGATCTGGACGGCAGGCTCACACTCCAGCGAAGGATGGCGGGGCTTCGACCCCCCTGGCCTCAGCGCTGACGCCGCCGCGGCGACGCGGCGGATCCTCGAGCACCGTGACCACGTCCACGTCGACGTCTTCTGACCTCGAGCTGTCAGCCGCCGGGGCGCCTGGCGACCTCAGCAGCTGACGACTGGGCTATTCGAGGCGGCGTACGGCGGCACCGACCCTCTCGTCGGTCGCCGTGAGCGCGACCCGGACGTGGCGCGCGCCCGCCGGGCCGTAGAAGTCCCCGGGCGCGACGAGGATCCCCCGCTCCGCGAGCCAACCGACCGTCTGCATGCACGGTGCTCCCCGGGTGGCCCACAAGTAGAGCGACGCCTCGGAGTGCTCGACCCGAAAGCCGGCGTGCTCGAGGGCCGAACGCAACAACTCTCGGCGCCTCAGGTAGCGCTGCCGTTGCGGCTCGATGTGGCCGTCGTCGTCGAGCGCCGCTGTCATCGCCGCCTGCACCGGCGCGGGCACCATCAGCCCGCTGTGCCGGCGCACCTCCCGCAGCGAACTCACCAGCACGGGATCGCCCGCGACGAATGCGGCGCGATAGCCGGCGAGATTGGACCGCTTCGACAGCGAGTGCACCGCAAGAATCGAGTCGAGCGATCCACCGTTGACCTGGGGGTCGAGGACCGACACCGGCTCGACGTCCCAGCCGCACTCGATGTAGCACTCGTCGGAAGCGACCACGGCACCGCGCTCACGCGCCCACGCGACGACCTTCTTCAGGTGCTCGACCGGCAGCACGCGACCCGTGGGGTTGGCGGGCGAGTTGAGCCAGACGAGCGGTACGTCGGCCGGGCCGACCGACGATGTCGCATCACTCGCCACGCACTGCGCCCCGGCGAGCAGCGCCCCCACGGCGTAGGTCGGGTAGGCGATCTCCGGGATCAGGACGGTTTGGCCCTGCCGCACGCCGAGCTGCGACGGCAACGACGCCACCAACTCTTTCGACCCGATGGTCGGAAGCACGCAGTCCTCGGTTAGGTCGACAGAACTGCAGCGACGCCTCAGGTAACCGATGACCGCCGCACGCAGCGCCGGCGTACCCCAGACAGTGGGATAGCCCGGCGCGTCCGCGGCCCCGCGAAGTGCCTCCTGCACAGACCGCGGCGTCGGGTCGACCGGGGTGCCGACGGACAGGTCGACGAGACCGTCCGCGTGGGCAGACGCCCGCTCTTTGCACGGCACTAGGCGGTCCCACGGGAAGTCAGGCAGCTTCGGCACCGGGCTGGCTGCAACGGACGGCGCCGTCAGCCCGGGGGCACGCGGCGCAGGCGTCAGGGCGGGTGTCACCGAGTCCCAGCGCCGCGCGTCACTAGCCCTCTTGCTCCTGCGGCGGCAGTGCAGCGATGAGGGGGTGGTCCTTATCGATGACGCCGAGCTTGGCGGCGCCGCCGGGTGAACCGAGGTCGTCGAAGAAGTCGACGTTGGCCGCGTAGTAGTCCTTCCACTGGTCCGGCGTGTCGTCCTCGTAGAAGATGGCCTCTACCGGGCAGACCGGTTCGCAGGCGCCGCAGTCCACACACTCGTCGGGGTGGATGTAGAGCATGCGCTTGCCCTCGTAGATGCAGTCCACGGGGCACTCGTCCACACATGCGCGGTCCTTGAGATCCACACACGGTTGCGCGATGACGTACGTCACCTTGGGCCTCCTCGATCAGGGGTACTGCCACGTGCAGCCGGTCCCGGCCACCGTGACAGGTTCTAGTATCTACGGTCGTCCACCCATACTGAAACCAGGTCCACCTGACGGGAGAGCCTGTGCCGTTGCGCCGTGAGCACCTCGGTCAGCGCGTCGTCGTACGCCGTGTGCTGCCCGGCGAGGTCGGGCGGAGCGGCGGTCCGGCGATGACCGACGTCCTCGGCACGCTGGTGACCTTCGACGACGACTCGATCGCGGTACAACGCGAAGACGGCGAGCGGACCGTCATCAGCCACGCCGACATCGTCGCGGGCAAGCCGGTGCCGCCACGGCCGGTTGCCCGGATGCGTATCACTTCCGAGGAGCTGCAGCGGATCGCCGCAGCCGGCTGGGTGGCTCCGCACCAACGATCGCTCGGTGACTGGCTGCTCCGGGCGACGGCGGGCTTCACGGGCCGCGCCAACTCCGCGCTGCCCGTCGGAGACCCGCACATGCCGCTCGATGACGCGCTCGCAGAGGTCGAAGCGTTCTACGCCGCACAGCGGCTTCCTGCCCTGGTCCAGGTGGTCGAGGGCTCACCACGCTGGGACGAGCTGCACGGCCGAGGATGGGTGGACGCCCGGCCGGGGGCGGCGAGCGCTCCCGTCCAGGTGGCGTCCGTCGCCCGGGCCCGCCGCGCGGTGGCCTCGCCTCTACGCGCAGACGCCGTCGAGATCCGGGCCACACCCGACGACGAGTGGACGAGGGTCTACGCCCGCACGATCGGACTCGACGGCGACGTGGTGCGCGCCGTGTTGACCAGCGGAGACGAGGTGGGCTTCGCGCGGCTGGGCTCCCCCGTGGTCGCGGTCGGGAGGGCCGTGGTGACGGGTGACTGGCTCGGCCTGTACGCCGTCGAGGTGCTGCCCGCGAACCGTCGCTCGGGTCTCGGCACCGCGATCGTGTCCGCCCTGCTGGCGTGGGGAGCCCAGCGTGGCACCCTGTCGGCGTACCTGCAGACGCTTGACGACAACGTCGCTGCGCTGGCCATGTACGGGCGCTTCGGCTTCGAGACCCACCACACCTACCGCTACCTGCGGCCAGGCGACGGCTGGGTGTCTGCGCGTCAGCGACAGACGATGGGCGCGAGTGGCGAGTAGCGAGTGTGGGTACGCTCCGTGCGGCCGCCGCCGGCTCCGCGCTTCAACGTCCGCGTGACGTCGATGTCGAACCCCGCCGAGCCCGGCCGGGGCGAGCAGTCCTGCGACTCGTCGACCAGCACCTGTGGGGTGACCACCTTGTAGCGCCTTGATGACGACACGTCGACGGTCAGGTACGGCGTGCTCCACAGCTCCACGTGCAACGTGCCGGTGCGGTTGCGCAGCGAGTCGACGTACGCCCGGACGTAGACCCCGAACGGCCCGTCGTTGCGCAGCACCAGCGCCTCCCCCCGCTGGGTGACGACGGCATCGATGCCGGCGGTGAACTGCCCGGAGTAGAACGGGCTGGATGTGCGTTCGACCACCGTCATGCCGCCTCGGAACGCGGCGTCGTACGTCGCCGACGCGAGCAGCGAGGCAGCGCGAGGATGTCGCCTCCAGTCCACCTGCCTGCCGAACTCCAAGGTGCCGCCGGGGAGCAGCGTGACGCCGTTGAGCTGCCGCGCCACGATGGTGGGGTCGCCCGCACTGGCACCCTCGGTATACGTGACAGCCTTTGCTGCCACCACGCTCCGGATGCCCAACGTCCGCAGCTGCTGGGTCGAGACCGCCGGTTTGTCGACCCTCGTCCTCACTGTGGCCGTCCGTTGGTCTCCCGACATGTCGAACGCGCGCCGTACGGCCGCGGCCCAGTCCTCGGCCATGACGCTCACACCGGTCCGGCTCGCACGGATGGTGGGCCTGTTATCTCGGAAGACGATCTTGGCGTTGACCGGCCGGTCGGGCAGCTTCGCGAGTATCCGCTTCGAGCGCGATATCAGCGCGCCCGGATCCAGATCGAGCTCGAGCCCTCCGCCGCTGGCGTCGGCTCGAAGCGCAGGACCGAAGACCGAGATTGGCACGGTCGCCGTCACCGACGTGTCGATCCGAACCCTGACTGGGCCGGAGAGCGCCCGGCGGGCCTGCTTGTTGACGAGCCGGGTCGCTTCGGTCGACGAGATGGTGGCCTCGACGACCTCGACCGGCAGGATCACCACCCGGTCTCGAGACAGCAGCGCCGCGCGGAGCCGCGATGCCGCTACGTTGAAGTCAAGGGCGCGACCAACCTCGGCGTACCGCACCTGTGGCCGGCCACCAGGAAATGTGACCCTGGCGTCAACCGGCGCACTCCTGACCCGACGCTCGATGCGCTCCAGCGCGGCCTTCATCTCGCCTGCGTCGACCACCACGACCGGGGCGACGTCACCGCCACCGTTGACGACCTGCAGCAGGTGGCGAGGGTCCCAGGGTCCGCCCCCCAGGGCCTCGTCGATGGTCGCGTCGATGTCGAGGGTGAGTCCTGACTCCTGCGGGTCGAGCTCGAACTCCCTGCCGGCCACAGTCGCCTCGACCGGACGCCCGATGCGTGGCACCAGCTCGGACTGCAGCACCGTGCGCGCCGCACCGGCCTGCATCCCGCCGACGTCGACACCGGCGACGTGCGTCCCGGACGGCAGTCGGTCCCCCGCGAGCAGATGTCCCACGGCGTACAGCGACGCCACCAGAACCAAGAAGCCCAGCAGGAAGACGACCGCGAACCGCAGGTCATGCGTCTTGGGCAGGTCGTCGACGTACACCTTGCGACGAGGCCACAGCCTCACCGTCGCCAGCTCCCCCAGCCGGCCGTCCCGACGACGAAGACGACCCCTAACAGCAGGAAGCCGTTGCCGTACCTGTCGTTGATGATGAGAAGGTCACCCCCCGGTCCGCCCGGGACCAGGTAGGCGATCCCGACGACCCAGCCGGTCGCAGCGGCATAACCTGCACTCCGCGCCCATGCCTTGGCGAGCCAGACACCGGCCCCGGACCCGGCGATCCCGAGGGCCAGTCCCCACGGGACCGCGACCGGCCCCGGACGCCACACGGCGCGCGACACCCAGCAGGCGAGCAGAGCGACCACCACACCGGCGACACCGACGCCGAGCCACACAAGGAGCGGGCCGGCACCGCCGACTCTCCTCGACCGCGATGCCATGCTCACGCGGACGTTGCGGACCGGTGTCGCGGTCGGCACGAGATCACATCAGCCCGGCGAACAGGTCGGTCTCCCGGCCGCCCTCGGGGTGCGCCGCCGATTGTCCTTTGACAATTCGGTAGAACTCCGTGGACCACACTTGGTTGCCGATGTTGTTGGACAGGGCGAAGAACGGGCCATCGAGGGTGATCTGGGTGGCGTGGGCCGCCATCGCGGCCAGCTTGGCTTCGACGTAGTCGGCGCCGTCGATCTCTGCAGTGATCAACTCGTCCGGTGTCACGAAGGGGGGCAGCGTCCCGTCGGGGTCCATCCCCTCGAACGTCGTCGTGTCGCCGGTGGCGCGCAGCTGGCGTAGGCCGTCACGCATACGCTCCTCCGACATGGAGTTCCAGTAGATCTTCGCGATCTCCCACGGCACTCCGAGGTCATGTCGGTACGACGGTGCCGCGGCCAGTGCTGCTGCGTACATGGCGACGCGGTGCGCCTGGACGTGGTCGGGGTGCCCGTAGCCGCCCCTCTCGTCGTACGTGAGCAGCACCTGTGGCCGCACCTCGCGAATAATGCTGACCAGCTCGTTGCTGGCCTCGGTGAGGTCGGCCCGCCAGAACGTGTCGTCGCGCATGGTCGGGGGCGCAATCGCGAAACCGCGTTCGTCTGAGGCCATGCCGGTGTCTCGCCAGCGGCCGGCGCCGCCGAGGAACCGGTGGTCGGTGACGCCCAACTCCTTCATGGCCGCCTCGAGCTCCCCGATGCGATGCTGGCCGAGGCCGTCGTCCTGGTCGGAGGCGAGGTGCGCCAACGAGTCGACGAGCACCTCGCCCTCCTCGCCGAGCGTGCACGTCACGAGCGTGACGTGAGCACCTTCGGCGACGTACCTCGCCATCGTGACGCCGTTGCCGATCGTCTCGTCGTCGGGGTGCGCGTGCACGAGCAGCAGGCGTCGATCGGACGCGGGGGCAGTCATGGGCGACAGGATACGTGGCGCCGCCGCTGCCGCTTGTGCGAGTCGCTGAAGGCACGGTCACGTCGTACGCCGGACCACTTCAGCCATAACTGAAGCCGCGGTCAGGGGAAGCGGCTCAGGTGAGCAACCTGTGGATCGCCGGGAGCCGGGTTCGGAGCGCGTCCAACGCGGCGGTCGTCCGCGCCGGCTCCCCGACCGTCGCAAGGTTCAGCATTCCCTCGTCTCCGGCAGCCTGTCCGGCAGCGATCAGCACCACGGACCGCTCGATCCGCGGTACGACGCCATCGAGGATGTCGACGGGCCGGACGCCGTCGCCATACGCCGACGCCATCACCGCGAGCCGCATCGCGCAGACCTCCGCAGGCAGCGCGCGGTGCAGTGGCACCCAGTTCCACGCCGCGAACGCTAGGTCATCGAGCGGGGTGCCGGGACCGGCCATGTCCCAGTCGAACACCCCGACCAGCCGCTCCCCGGTCGCCGACGAGCTCAGGGCCACGTTGTAGGGCGCGAAGTCGTGGTGACAGATCACTTCGCCGTCGGCAAGCGGTCGGTGGACAGAGCGCCATGGTCCCGGATGCCGGAAGTCGCGCACGACCAGGTGGTAGCTCCGCAACCACGCCATCGCGGCACCCAGCAGGGCATCGCTGGCCGCATCGGTGTCGACGTCGACCTGATGCCCCGGCAGGTACGACAGCACCTCACGGCCGCGCGCGTCTACGCCGAGAACGGTCGGGACCTCTGCAACCCCCGACGCAACCAGGTGGTCGAGCAGGGCGTGCACCGCTGGGGTCCAGGGGCCCGTCGCCCGGCGTACCGTCGCGCCGATCTGGACCGCGCCGCCGACGTTGCCGCCCGGGAGCCGATGACCGTCGAGCAGCAGGTCGCGCAGCTCGGACAGGAATGGCCGGTCCGACGGGAGCCAGTCGACGTCGTCGAGGTCCTCCGGGCCGAGCCAGCGCACCGCGTCGTGCTCGTGCGGTACCGGTTCGCCTGCGACGAGGCCGACGACGTGGGCAGTCAGCTCGTAGCCCGGCTTGATCGCCGTACGCCCGGCCAGCGCGAATGCGTACGACACGTCGCAGCCGAGCTCCTCCTGCACCTCGCGTCGCACGGCGTCGACGACCGACTCCCCGGGGTCGACCTTGCCACCAGGCAGCTCCCAGCCACCGGCCACATCGGCAGGATGCGTACGCCGCGCGGCGAGCACCCGACCCCTGCTCACGATCGCGGCAGCCGTCACCTCGATGCTCTGGTCCGCCACGACGGGCAGCCTCGCACACAAGAGACCGGCAGACGGCCGGCCTGGCAGGCTGTCTCGCGTCCCGTGCTCGACCGAGCACGTCGGCACGGTCGGGAACTCGCCGCCGCGAGCGGACATAGACCAGGTGTGAAGCCACTCGAGGGGACGTTCATGGCCCAGCCCATATCTGCGGAGCCTGACCCTCTGCTCGTGTCGCAGCTCAACGGGGGTAGCGGCGAAGCGCTGACCGCTCTCTTCGACCGGTACGCCGACGCCGTCTACAACTACTGCTTCCGTCGGACCGCGTCATGGCACGTCGCAGAGGACGCCACCGCCACGGTGTTCCTCGAGGCGTGGCGCGGCCGCGAGCGGATCGCGACCTACGACGAGTCGGCACTGCCCTGGCTCTACGGCATCGCCAACAACGTGTGCCGCAACCTGAGTAGGTCCGCTCGGCGGCACCTGCACGCGGGGGGTCGGCTGCCCTCGGAGGGGGCGGCAGACGACCACGCCGACGGTGTCGCCGACCGGCTCGACAGCGAGCGCCAGATGGCGGCCGTCCTCGCGGCTGTACGCCGGTTGCCGCGTCGCGAGCAGGAGGTGCTCGCGTTGGTCGTCTGGACCGGCCTCAGCTACGAGCAGACCGCTGCAGCGCTGGAGATCCCGGTAGGCACGGTGCGGTCCCGGCTGTCTCGGGGAAGGGGACGCCTGTCCTCTGCCCTCAGCCGGGACTCCACGTCCACCACAACCAGCTCACGAACCGGGGACGGCCATGCCTGACACGCCCGAACTCACCCCACCACCCGACGAGCCGCTGCTGGACGCTACCCGGGCAGAGATCCGCCAACGTCTCAGCGCTGCCACGCAGACAGAGGAGCAACGGCCCGGAAACCGCTGGCTGGTGCCAGGCCTGGCCGCCGCGGCGGTGCTGACCGTGGTCGCCGGCGCGTTCGCCGTGGCGTCGACCAACGACGACGGAGCCGGGGAGGGCAGCTCCTTGCAACCCGCAGGGTCGGAGACGACGCAGTCGCCTACGACCCCGCCGGGAGGCTCAGCCACACCGAGCCCGTCCGGAGGGTCAGTTACCTCGACCCCGTCGGAAGACCCGGCCGGCTCCGCGATCCCGACGCCGAGCCTGCTACCGAGCCAGCCGACGAACACGGTGCCGCTGACCGAGCCGCCCCAGGTGGCCGGTGCGACGAGCTGCGCCGACGAGGTCTCCCAGTTCGCCAAGGTCCAGGAGCCGGCTCTCCAGGGCGCGACCGTGACCGCTGAGCGCGACTCGGCTGCAGGTACCACCTACCTGTACGAGACGAAGCTCGCCTCGGTCGTCTGCGACGACTCGACGGCCGTACTGGGTGGACCCGAGAGCGGGAGGGGCTACATGCCCACCTTGGTGTCGTCTCACCTGAAGTCGGAGAGCTACCAGCCGGACAAGGACACGCTGGCAGTCAGCATGAACTTCATCGGTTCTGCTGACTACATCTCGATCGAGTCGGCGTACTTCCTTGCCGCGGGACGGGACTTCGACGGGGTGCAGGCGATCTCCTACACGTTCCCCGACGGGCACACCGAGCGTGCCGTGGTCGGCGAGAACGGTCTGTGGTCGATGGCGTACGTCATCACCGATCGACCAACCCTGAAGCTGTACAACGACTCGTCACAGCTCGACCCCGTCGACGTGACCGTCACCTCCACCGGTGGAGACACGACGAAGTACACGCTGCAGTGGGGCCTGGACACCTGCGCCCAGCTCAACCACGGCTGCTGACCCCGGACAACCCACGCGAGCTCAGTCCGACCCAGTGGTCGGGCTGAGCTCAGTGGCGCGTGTCACGCACGCACCGCTTTCGTGGGCGTCGAATTCACGCCAGACTTCAAACCAGCCTCCCCGATCGTCCTTGCCACGTGCTCGAACGCATACCCGAGGAGTCGCACGACGAGTACGTGTGGTCAGATGCTGGGCATGAGGGCTGGCGCCCCCAAGCCGTCGCGCACCGCAGAGGAGTCGCTGGATGTCAACAGGAGTGACGGGGAAGGGTCGCGCCACCGTCGACGCCAAGACCCTGCGGCAGGACCGCTGGTGGGTTGCTCCGCTCACGACGTTCATCGTCTTCACTGCGTTCGTGGTCTACGCGAGCTGGCGGGCGCTCACCGGTGACGACTACTACGCCGCGCCGTACATCTCCCCGTTCTACTCGCCCTGCCTGAGCGACTCGTGTGTCGAGGGCTCGTCCGACTTCGGCCAGCCGTTCTCCTGGTGGGGCCTGTCTCCCGCCCTGCTGGTGCTGATCTTCCCGCTCGGCTTCCGGATGACCTGCTACTACTACCGCAAGGCCTACTACCGTGCCTTTTGGCTGTCCCCGCCGGCCTGCGCCGTTGCGGAGCCGCACGGCACGTACACCGGGGAGACCCGGTTGCCGCTGATCTTGCAGAACATCCACCGTTATTTCTGGTACGCCGCGACGCTGGTCTCGCTCGTGCTGACGTACGACGTTGTGCTGGCGTTCCGCGACGAGGACGAGAACTGGGGCCACATGGGCCTCGGCACGCTGATCCTGCTGGTCAACATCGTGCTCATCTGGCTCTACACGCTGTCGTGCCACTCGTGCCGGCACGCCGTCGGCGGTCGGCTCCGGCACTTCTCGAAACACCCGGTGCGCTACAAGCTGTGGACCTGGGTGTCCAAGCTCAACGCCGACCACGCCCTCTACGCCTGGCTGTCGCTGTTCTCCGTGGCGATCGCCGACCTGTACGTCTACCTGCTGGCCACCGGCGCCTTCGACGACCCGAGGTTCTTCTGAGACATGTCCTCCGCCACTCCTGAACCCACCGAGCGCCCGGGCGCCGAGCAGAATCCCGAGCGCCACCCTATGACCGGCAACGTGATGAGCAGCGACTCGCCCTCGGAGCCGCACGGCTTTGAGGAACACTCCTACGACGTCGTCGTCATCGGCGCCGGCGGCGCCGGGTTGCGTGCTGCCATCGCCGCGCACGACGCCGGTGCCACGACCGCCATCGTCTGCAAGTCGCTGCTCGGCAAGGCGCACACGGTGATGGCCGAGGGCGGTATCGCCGCGGCCATGGGAAACGCGTACGCCGAGGACAACTGGAAGGTGCACTTCCGCGACACTATGCGCGGCGGCAAGATGCTCAACAACTGGCGGATGGCGCAGCTGCACGCGCAGGAAGCGCCTGAGCGGGTCCTCGAGCTGGAGGAGTGGGGGGCGCTGTTCGACCGCACGCCGGACGGCCTCATCTCGCAGCGCGACTTCGGCGGCCACCGTTTCGCCCGGCTCGCCCATGTCGGTGACCGCACCGGTCTGGAGATGATTCGCACCCTGCAGCAGCGCGCCGTGGCTCTCGGAATCGACGTGTTCATGGAGTGCACGGTCACGGACGTCTTCAAGACGTCGCCAGCCGAGGGTGGGCGTGTCTGCGGCGCGCTCGGCTACTGGCGCGAGTCCGGCCGCTTCATCGTGTTCCACGCTCCTACCGTCGTGCTCGCGACCGGGGGCATCGGCAAGTCGTACCAGGTGACCAGCAATTCCTGGGAGTACACCGGCGATGGTCACTCGCTCGGGCTGCGCACCGGCGCCTCGCTCATCAACATGGAGTTCGTGCAGTTCCACCCGACCGGCATGGTGTGGCCGCCGTCGGTGAAGGGCATCCTCGTCACCGAGTCGGTGCGCGGCGACGGCGGCGTGCTGCGCAACTCCGAGGGCAAGCGCTTCATGTTCGACTACATCCCGGAGTTCTTCAAGGGCGAGACGGCCGACTCCGAGGAGGAGGGCGACCGCTGGTACGACGACAAGACCACCAACCGCCGTCCGCCCGAGCTGCTTCCCCGCGACGAGGTTGCTCGTGCCATCAACACCGAGATCAAGGCCGGCCGCGGATCCCCGCACGGCGGGGTGTTCCTCGACATCGCGTCCCGGCGTACGCCGGAGTTCATCCAGCGCAGGTTGCCGTCGATGTACCACCAGTTCAAGGAGCTGGCCGACGTCGACATCACCGCCGAGCCGATGGAGATCGGTCCCACCTGCCACTACGTCATGGGCGGCGTCGAGGTCGATGCCGACACCGGCGCCAGCGGCGTCGAGGGCTTGTATGCCGCCGGCGAGGTCGCCGGTGGCATGCACGGCTCGAACCGGCTCGGCGGCAACTCGCTGTCGGACCTGCTGGTCTTCGGCCACCGGGCCGGGCTCAACGCGGCGTACCACGCCGCCCGCTTGAGGGGTGCGGCTCGACCGCGGGTTCCCGACGACGAGGTCACGGCTGCGGCGCGGCAGGCGTTGGCGCCGTTCTCCCGAGAGGGGGGCGAGAACCCGTACACGATCCAGCACGACCTCCAGGAAGTCATGCAGCGCCTGGTCGGCATCATCCGCACGGCCGACGAGCTCAGCGAGTCGCTCCGCGAGATCGAGGCGCTCAAGGAACGGGCGAAGAAGCTGACGGTCGGGGGACACCGGCAGTACAACCCCGGTTGGCACCTCGCGCTCGACCTGACCAACATGTTGCTGGTCTCGGAGTGCATCGCCAAGGCTGCGCTCGAGCGTACGGAGTCCCGCGGAGGCCACACCCGTGACGACTACCCCGGCCCCGACGACACGTGGGGCACGAAGAACCTGGTGCTGACCCTGCCGCCAGGTGACGAGGCCCGCGTCGAGCTCAAGCATCAACCGCTGCCGGTCATGCCAGACGAGCTCGAGACGCTCTTCGACCGGTGAGTCCCATGAGTCGACAACTGAGTGAGGTGCGCTGAATGGCCTACGACCTGAAGATGCGGCTATGGCGGGGCGACGCCGACGGTGGCGAGCTTACGGACTACGCCGTGGCGGTCGAGGAGGGTGAGGTGGTGCTCGACGCCATCCACCGCATCCAGGCCACCCAGGCGGGAGACCTCGCCGTGCGGTGGAACTGCAAAGCTGGCAAGTGCGGCTCGTGCAGCGCCGAGATCAACGGGCGTCCGCGGCTGATGTGCATGACCCGGCTCGCTGACTTCGAGGAGTCCGACACGATCACGGTCACGCCGCTGCGGGCGTTCCCCGTCATCCGCGACCTCGTCACTGACGTGTCCTACAACTACGAGAAGGCCAAGCAGCTGCCGTCTTTCGCGCCCACGCCACGTGACGCCGACGGCAAGCGGCGGATGCAGCAGGTCGACGTCGAGCGGGGTCAGGAGTTCCGCAAGTGCATCGAGTGCTTCTTGTGCCAAGACGTCTGCCACGTCATCCGTGACCACGAGGACAACAAACAGGCGTTCGCGGGGCCGCGGTTCTTCCTTCGGTACGCCGAGCTCGACATGCACCCGCTCGACACCAACGACCGGCGCAAGCTCGCCCAGGATGCCGCCGGCCTCGGCATGTGCAACATCACGAAGTGCTGCACCGAGGTGTGCCCGGAGGGCATCAAGATCACCGACAACGCGATCATCCCGATGAAGGAGCGCGTTGCCGACCGCAAGTTCGACCCGCTGGTCTGGCTGGGCTCGAAGATCGCCAGGCGAGGCGACACCGCCCAGCGCGAAGAGGTCTGACCCGAGCGTCAACGCTTAAGGATCCGAGCGTCGGGCAGTCTGGCTGCCTGAAGCTCGGATCCTTGGGCGGGTGGCCTACGATCGACGGCTGTGGCGTGGATCGTGAACCTGGACCAACAAGCTCGGCGCTGGACGGGCCGCCGCCCGAGCGGCGACGGGATCCGGCTGCACGAGGGGCGCGACCTGCAGCGCCCGGTCGAGGAGCTCGCTCGCTCGCTCGGAGGACGCTGCGGCATCGACGCCGTACTCGGCGACCTGGACCGCGAGGCGGCCGTTGTCGACGTACCCGCCACCACCGCCGACTACGGCTTTCGCTGGGATGACGAGGACTTCAGCGACGGCGAGTGGTGGCCGCAGGGCATCACCACGTCGGCGGACGCCGCCGACACCGACGATATCCGGGGGCGGAGGGTCATCGTCGTCGGGTGGTACGCCAAGCGCCGCAGGGGACGCACGCAGGGTGTCCGGCTCAGCTTCGTCGACATCACCGACGAGTCGGCGCCGCTGTACCGCCATGTGCTGCTGGTGGAGCCGAGGCGCCATTGGGCGACCCGCAAGGTGACGATGCGACCCGTGCCTGTGCACGCCGGCGGAATCGTCTGGTACGGCCCGTCGATCCTCGTCGCCGACACCCGCGGTGGTATGCGGACGTTCGACCTCGACGACATCTGCCGCGTTGACGGATCAGCCGGACGGCGCGACTACCGCTACGTGCTGCCGCAGCGGACGTCCTACCGTGCCGTCAATGACCGTGGCTTCCTTCCGTTCAAGTTCTCGTTCGTATCGCTCGACCGCAGCGGCGAGGAGCACCAGCTGATCGCCGGGGAGTACGGCAAGAAGGGGATCGACAACAGGCTCATCCGCTTCGGCTTCGACGCGGAGCGGGCGGCGCTGGCGATGCAGGAGGGCACAGCTCGACCGCTGGAGCTCCTGCTCGACCAGCTCCCGCACATGCAGGGTGCGACCGTCGTCGGCGGCACCTACTACATCTCGACGAGCCGCGGCTCCCGTACGCCCGGGTCGATGTGGGTGCGAAAAGCCGGGGAGGCGGCCCGCGAGGTTCGCGAAGCGCTGTCCGTCGGACCCGAAGACCTGACCTACTGGCCGCAGCGCGACTCGTTGTGGAACTGCTCGGAATACCCCGGTCATCGGTTCGTGTACGCCATCCCGCGGAGCCGGCTTGATCCTGACCAGCCGATGAGGTCCTAGAGTGACAACATGGCTGGCATCCTGAGCGACGAGCAGATCACCGCGGCACTATCCGACCTGAACGACTGGACCCGGGAGGACGCCGCGCTCGTGCGGTCGGTCGAAGCGTCGACCTTCGCCGACGGCATCCGCCTC
>JAABUR0100005026.1_pt1 | contig 17136 bp, 13 predicted proteins | sample 5560091 | NCBI WGS metagenome assembly JAABUR01 (sample SAMN10711879, study PRJNA513375) | rock metagenome | isolation source: Antarctica rocks | place: Antarctica: Victoria Land, University Valley sud | reverse complement strand
GCACCGCCCGCTCCAGCGACCCCGGCGACCACCAGGAGTCGTCGTCAGCGAAGGCGACGTACGGCGTCTCCGCCAGCTGGACACCGACGTTTCGGGCAGCGGCGCCGCGGTTTTTCCGCAGCTCGACCACGTGGACGTGGGGGTAGGCGACGCGAATCGTCGAAACCGTGTCGTCGGTGGACCCGTTGTCGACCAAGACGACAGGTGCCGCATGCCGCGGGAGGCTCAGCATCAGGTCGTCTCGGCGGTTCAGGCTGATCACGACTGTGGTGATGCGCTCACTGGTTTCGGTCCGCATGACGCCATGTCTATCAACCGCCCGCCCAGGCCACGGCTGACGGGCGGTTGATAGACATGGTAGGGCTGCTTGCATGAAAGGCACTTCGGGGGGCACTTCGTGCCCGTGCGGATCTCAGTGCTGGGAACTGGTTATCTCGGAGCCACCTCTGCCGCCTGCCTGGCCGCCTGCGGGCATCACGTGGTGGGCATCGACACCGATCCCGAGCGCGTCGCCCTCCTCCAAAGTGGCAGGGCACCGTTCCACGAGCCGGGCCTCGACGAGCTGCTCAGCCGAGGCGTCGACTCCGGCCGATTGACTTTCCACACCGACTACGCGGCTGCTGCGCGCGATTGCAACGTCCACTTCGTCTGCGTCGGTACGCCGCAAAGCGCGGGCAGCTCGGCCGCCGACCTGTCGGCCCTGTGGGCTGCGGTGAGCTCTCTTGGCCCCCTGCTGGACCGGCCCTGCCTGGTGGTGGGGAAGTCGACGGTGCCCGTCGGCACCGCCGCGCACGTACGCGACCGGCTGCGGTGCCTCGCCCCGGCAGGGTCCGCGGTCGGCGTCGCGTGGAACCCTGAGTTCCTCCGCGAAGGTCATGCGGTCGAGGACTCGTTGCGCCCGGACCGCCTCGTCTTCGGAGCGGAGACCAACGAGGCAGACCAGGTGTTGCGCGACGTGTACGCTCCGCTGCTCGCCGCCGGAGTCCCCTCCGTTCACACCGATCTCGCCACTGCCGAGCTGGCGAAGGTGTCCGCGAACGCGATGCTCGCCACCCGCATCTCGCTGGTGAACCTGCTGGCAGAGGTCTGCGAGGCAGCTAATGCAGACGTTGCTGACCTCACCACGATCCTTGGGCTCGACGAGCGCATCGGCTCGTTGTTCATGACCCCCGGGGTGGGGTTCGGCGGGGGTTGCCTCCCGAAGGACACCCGGGCCTTTGTCGCCCGGGCCGAAGAGCTCGGCCTCGGCGAGCCGGCGGGCCTGCTGCGCGAGGTCGACGCGATCAACATGCGCCAGCGCGCCCGGACGGTCGACCTGGCAGTCTCGCTGCTGGGTGGCCGGGCCAGTGGTTTCGCTGTCGCTGTCTTGGGCGCCGCCTTCAAAGCGGGCTCCGACGACGTGCGCGACTCCCCCGCCCTCGATGTCGCGGCCACGCTCGGCGCACGCGGAGCGGTCGTGCGCGTCTTCGACCCCGAGGCGCGCGACAACGCCCGGCGGGTACATCCCGAGCTGAGCTACCCCGACGACATCGAGTCGGCGTGCCGGGACGTCGACCTGGTGCTGCTGCTCACCGACTGGCCCGAGTTCGCCGGCATCGACCCGGTCTCGCTTGCCGAGGTGGTCGGCACGGCCCGGATCATCGACGGTCGACTGGCCCTCGACCCGGACAAGTGGCGGGCTGCCGGATGGGACTTCCACGCGCTCGGCCGATCCGCGAGATAGGCGAGAGAACTCATGCGCATCCTGGTGTGGCATGTGCACGGCTCTTGGACGACGTCGTTCGTGCAGGGCGGCCACGAGTACCTGCTTCCGGTACTGGCGGACCGTGGGCCTGATGGGCGCGGCCGCGCGCGCACCTGGGACTGGCCCGCGAGTGCGGTAGAGGTGACGCCGGAAGAGCTCGCGGACGTCGACGTCGACGTGATCGTGCTGCAGCGCCCGAAAGACCTCGAGCTTGCTCGGGCCTGGACGCTGCGTCGGCCGGGAGTCGACATACCCGCGGTGTACGTCGAGCACAACACGCCCGGTCCCAGCGCGGCCACGACACGCCACCCGCTCGCCGACCAATCGGCGGTCCCGATCGTCCATGTCACGCATTTCAACCGGCTCTTCTGGGACTGTGGCTCTGCTCGCACCGAGGTGGTGGAGCACGGAGTCGTCGACCCTGGCCACTTGTACTCCGGCGAGTGGGCCAGAGCCGCCGTGGTGGTCAACGACCCGGTGCGCCGCTGGCGAGCCGTGGGCACGGACCTGCTGCCGGCGCTGTCGAGAGCCGCTCCGCTCGACGTCTTCGGCATGAATGTGCACGACCTGCCCGACCGCCTCGCCGTCGCGCCCGAGCGGATGTGGACGTTCGAGGATCTGCCGCAGACAGCCATGCACCGGGAGGTGGCCCGGCGGCGCGTCTACGTCCACACGTCGCGATGGACCTCGTTGGGGTTGTCGCTGCTCGAGGCGATGCATCTCGGCCTGCCGGTGGTGGCGCTGGCCGCTACCGAGGCGGCGCGCGCTGTGCCCCCGGATGCCGGAGTGGTGTCCACCCGGTTGGAGGACCTGACAGCCGCGATATGGCGCTTCGTCCATGACCCGGCGGAGGCTCAGGTGGTCGGCGCGGCAGCTCGAGCGGCGGCGCTGTCCCGCTACGGACTCAGCCGGTTCCTCGCCGACTGGGACAAGCTGTTGAGCGAGGCCGCCGCGTCGGCGGGAAATGCCGTTGAGCCAGCCCGGACTCCAGCTGCCGGGTGACCGGCCCGACCCAGATCAGGGGCTGAGGTCATGCGTTTCATGCTTGCCGAGCGTGGCGATCGTCGAGACCTTGACCGGCTGGCGACGGCTGGCTACGTCTTCGACCTCAAGATCGACGGCATCCGCGCGCTGGTGACTCTTGCGGGCCCGGCTCCCCGGCGGCCGAGCTCGACGCGCCCCAGCGGCGGCTCCGTCGTCGGCGGGGACGACGCGGCCGAACCTGCGGTGGCCATGACCTCGCGCAACGGCCTCGACCTCACCGGGCGCTACCCCGAGCTTGTCGAAGCGCTGCGGCAGGTGGCCGCCGGAATCAGTGCCAGCGCAACACCCGGCGACCTGGTGTTGGACGCGGAGATCGCCGTACCGGGGGCAGACGGCCTGCCGTCCTGGCCACTCACCCATCGACGTACCGCTCAACGAACCCTCGCCGCCGTTCAGGTCGTTGAGCTGCCGGCGGTGCTGTACGTTTTCGACCTGCTCGAGCTAGCCGGCGAGGACACCACGGGCTGGCCGTTGCGTCGGCGGCGGGCGGCGCTCGAAGAGCTGGACGCCTCGTGGCCTCAACGCATCACGCTCACACCCACCAGCTCCGAACCGCAACCGCTTTGGGACCTGGTCCTTGACCACGACCTCGAAGGGGTGATCGCCAAGGACCCAGCCAGCCGCTACTCCGGCGGCCGTTCGCGGCACTGGGTGAAGATCAAGGCGACAAAGACACTCAGCTGCCTGGTCGGCGGCGTCGAGTGGGCACCGGACGTGCCGACGCAACCGCGCTCCATGCAGCTTTTCCTCGTCGACCCCGACGGCGAGCTGGTGCCGTGCGGCAAGGCCTCAGCCGGCGTTGGTCCGGCGCTGCGACCGGCGCTGCTCGACGGTCTTCGGCGCCCGCCGCTCATCGTCGAGGTGGAGTACTCGCAGATCACCTCGGCAGGGGTACTGCGTCACCCCGTCGTGCGGGCCGTGCGAGACGACATCGACGTACTCGGCTGCTCCACCGACCAGCTGAGGCGCACAACGAACCGTTGACGGTGCGCCGCGCTGCCCGCCGGGGACGACGGGTTAGATAGTCGCCATGGACTACACACATCTTGGCCGTTCCGGCCTATCGGTGAGTCGGCTGTGCCTCGGCACGATGAACTTCGGCCCAGTCACCGAAGAGGCCGAGTCACACACAATCATGGACCGCGCCCACGAGCAGGGCGTCAACTTCTTCGACACGGCGAACGTCTACGGCTGGGGGGAGAACAAGGGACGCACCGAGGAGATCGTCGGAACGTGGTTCGCCTCAGGCGGTGGACGCCGGGACCGAACGGTGCTGGCCACGAAGCTGTACGGCGACATGGGCGAGTGGCCCAACGAGGGCAAGCTGTCGGCGCTGAACATCCGGCGCGCCTGCGACGCCAGCCTTCGCCGTCTGCAGACCGACTACATCGACCTGTACCAGATGCACCACGTCGACCGCACCACGCCGTGGGAGGAGATCTGGCAGGCGATGGAGGGACTCGTCGCCCAAGGCAAGATCTTGTACGTCGGCAGCTCGAACTTCGCCGGCTGGCACTTGGCGCAAGCCCAGGCTGCCGCCGCGTCTCGCCACTTCATGGGACTGGTGAGCGAGCAGTCGATCTACAACCTGCTGACCCGCGACATCGAGCGTGAGGTGGTCCCGGCGGCCGAACACTACGGCTTGGGGATCATCCCGTGGTCCCCCCTGCACGGGGGGCTCCTGAGCGGTGTGCTCCGCAAGGAGCGGGAGGGTCACCGGCGCAAGGCGGGCCGGGCGGTTGAAGCCCTCAACGAGCACCGGGAGCAGATCGAGCAGTATGAGGAGCTCTGCGACGAGCTCGGCCACGAGCCCGCCGAGGTGGGGCTGGCCTGGCTGTTGCGCCAACCAGCGGTCACCGCTCCCATCATCGGCCCCAGAACGAGCGAGCAGCTTGATTCATCGCTCCTAGCGCTGAAGGTGTCGCTCGACGCTGCTGCGCTTGACCGACTCGACGAGATCTTCCCTGGCCACGAACCAGCGCCGGAGGACTACGCCTGGTGACTCGTGGACCGGACCGCAGACCTGTTCGGAGAGTTCTCCGCGCCGTCTACAGCAATTTGCGTAGGGGAATCTGATGCGTTCAGCCGATGTGACCCGCCTGTCGGCCGACGTAGAGTTCCTCAGTGGGTGACTCAAGTACGCGTGTCACGGTGGGGGTCGCGGTTGACCCGTTCCTCTTTCGGTCTGCCCTTCACGCCGCACTCGTCGCGGATGGTCGTTTCGACGCCCACCTTTGCCCCTTGGGCGATGACGCAGTTCTGCACGCCCGCGGCTGCCAGGCGCAGATGCTTATCGTGTCCAGGCCGCGGGTGGCGGACGGGCTTTGCGTCGTCGTGCTGTCTTCCGGCGACCAGACGGTCCAGATCTCGACCGACGGCAGGTACCGGAGCCTCGACTATGGAGACATGTCTTCGCTTCGCAACCAGCTGGCGCAACAGGGACTGCTCAGATGGAGGGATGCGGCCGGCTAATGAGGCTCGGCTGGGTTGCGGGCGGCTAGCGCGACAGCCTCGAGCTGGGAGTGCACGCCCAGCTTCGACAAGATGTTCTGAGCATGCGTCCGCACGGTGGGTGGGCTGATGAACAGCCGAGCGGCAATTGCCTCGTTGCGGCACCCGGACGACATCAGGTTTAGAATCTCCCGCTCCCGTGCCGTCAGCCGGGCCAGCCGGGCCTTTGCATCTTGAGCCACCTGACGTTGCGCAGCCAGCTCAGGCAGCAAGCTCGCCAGCACTGCAGGGTCCACCAGCACCTCGCCGGCCGCTGCGGCGCGGATGGTGTCGAGCAGATCGTCTATGCAGACGTTCTTGTCCAAGAACCCAGCAGCACCCGCCTCGACGGCCTCCACGGCGACGGTGCGACGGCGATGCCCAGACACGACAACCACCTTGGTCAGCGGTGACACCGCCTTGATCCGCCGCGTCGCCTCGATGCCGTTCACCGCTCCGCGTAGCTCGATGTCCATGAGCACGACGTCAGGTCGGTGAGCTGCACAAAGGCCGACGGCCTCGTGGGCGTTGTCCACCGGGTCGGCCACCAGCTTGATGCCGTCATCCGAGCTCATGATGTGCACCAGAGCGTCGGTGAGCAGGCGATGGTCGTCACAGATCAACAACGTGATCACCGTCACGCTCGTTCTCCGCTCAGGTTCGCGCCAGATCTCGTCGGGAGGAGCACCCTGAAGGACGCACCGCCACCAGGGCTGTCCTCGACCCATGCTCTACCGCCGTGCACCTGCGCCAGTCGAGCCACCAGCGACAATCCGATACCGAGGCCGGACGCCGAACTTCCTGGTGCCTGCTTGAAGCGTTCGAAGATCTGTGACCGCAACGACTCGGGAACGCCCGGGCCGGTGTCGTCGACGCAGAGCAGTGCGTTGTCGGCCTGGCGCGAGACGGCGAGTCGCACAGGAGTGCCCGCGGGGGTGTGTCGGCAGGCGTTGAGCAGCAGGTTCTCGATGATCCGATCCACTTTTGCGGCGTCGACCTCGGCGACCACCGGCTCCAGCACTAGGTCGACAGGCCTGTCGCCGAAGGCGCCGTAATGCTCCTCCACAGCTCTGCGGACACTCGCAGCGAGGTCGGTGGGCTGCCGGTTGAGCGACACCTCTCCAGAGCCCAGACGATCCAGATCCAGCAGGTCATCAAGCAGTCTGCGCATCTTCTCGGCGCTCGCCCGCAGTCCCGACAGGTACTCGCGGCGTTGCTGAACTGTCAGGTTCTGCATGTCGACATCACGTTGCAGCACTGACGTCGCCGCTCGGATGGCAGCCAGTGGGCCGCGGAGGTCGTGCGACACCGTGTCGAGAAACGTGTTCTTCAGCCCATCTAGCTCGTGCAGCCGAGCGGCTGTCTCCTGCTCGATCGCCAGGGCACGTTGAAGCTCGTCCTGCAGCATCTGACGCTCCGAGACGTCTCGGATGATCGCGGTAAAGTGCGGAGAGTCTTCGTCGTCCCACGTCGCCAGCGACAACTCGACCGGGATCTCGCTGCCGTCGCGGCGGCGAGCGCGGACAAGTACGGTCTTTCCGATCAGGCGACGCTCACCAGTCTCGAGATACCGTCCCAAGCCGCTCAGGTGGGCGGAGTGAAACCGGTCGGGAATCAGATCGGTCACCGGAGCTCCCACCAGACTGCCGTCTGCATATCCGAACAGACGCGCTCCCTCGGCGTTCACGTAGCTGACCCTTCCGGTGGCATCGATCGAGACGATCGAGTCGTACGCCGTGTCCGCCACCGCCCGGAATCGCGCCTCGCTGCGACGCAGATCCGCCTCAGCCTGCTTGCGCGCCATCAGCGAGCTCAGCTGTGCAGCGGCCGCACTGATGAGGTCCCGGAGACCGGATCGCCTGGCGGTCTGCTCGCGGGTCAGGAACTCCAACACGGCGAGCACCTCGTCGTCGGTGCACACCGGCACGACCAAGGCAGCGCTCAGGCCCGATGCAGCTGCAGCGTCAGCGCGCCGGAAGGCCGCGACATCCGCGTCGATGTCCTCGGCCCAGCGGGCTTGCCCGTTCTCCCACACCGAGCCCAGCAGCGGCTCCCCTGGACGGAACTGCGTCGCGAGGCTCGCTTGCCGGAAGGTCTCGAACCCGGGCTCTCGTTGGTACCACACGGGTCCACAAACCAAGACCTCGCCGGTTTGGTCGGGAAGCCACACCTGAGCGACGACCCAGTCCCCTGCCTCGCTGAGGAGTCGAAGGGTGGCGGCGAAGGCCGCTTCGACGCTCGGTGCCGCATTGATCGCCTCGGCGAGGTCGTGTGACAGCTTCAGCTGCTCGTACGCCTCTGCCAGTCCGTGGAGTGCCATTGCTACCCCGCATTCCACCGGTCGTGGCGCCCCCGCCAAGCCACAAACTAGGGGTACCCGAGCAAGAGCGTCAATACCGGCGATGAGCTACCACTCCCTGGGAGCCCGAGCGCGGACACGCCCAGCGACTACCGCGTGGGAAAGGCCGCTGCGGCCGAGGCTAGGCGTCGACTGAGGCGACCGAACTGGTGCGCAACGAGCGGGGCTCACTGGTGCCGCGCACGAGCACCCGGCCGGTGTCCACCCGGACCTCGAAGACCTGCTGAGACTGTGTCGCCGGCCCCCGTTCGATCTCACCGCTGACCAGCCGGAAGCGGCTGCCGTGCCACGGACACTCGATGCAGTCGCCGACCACCTTGCCCTCGTGCAGCGGTCCACCCCGATGCGTGCAGCGGTCGTTGAGGGCAAAGATGCGGGCGCCTTGGCGCACCAGAAGGATCGGCACCACGCCCACTTTGGCCGCGAGCGGCTGTCCGTCGGCAAGGTCGGCCTCGGAGGCAACCTCGGTCCAGTCTGTGGGTCCCCCAAGGAACGCCGTGGTGTCGACGCCGACGCCGAGGGCGTACGCGAGATGGCCACCCAGCCAACCGCTGAAACCGACAACGCCGGCCCCTGCCAGCGCCAGGCCGGCACCTTGGAGGTGCTTGCCTTGACGACGAGCACGCCAGGAAGCGACGTAGATCGCCAACCCCGTCGAGTTGGCAAGCGCGTGCACGAAGCCGGCGCGGCGCTCGGCGCCCAAGGTGTCCGACCAGTCCGAGGCGCCCGTCAGAGCGGCGGGCACGGACGACATCACTCCTAACAGCACCAGCTTGCTCGCCGCGCTCCGACCACCTCGACCGCCGACCAGATCGAGCCAGCTGGCGCTCAGCCAGGAGCCGATCGGAACCGCGATGAGAGCCGGATGAGCCGGATGACCCAGCGGGGTGCCGGACAGCGCATCCTTCACCCGCCCCGGTTTCAACACCTTGCTCACGGCGCCGGCGACGGCGTCGGCGGGTCGGTCAAGCACTGTCGCGTTCTCGATCGCCTTGGCGGCGCGCTCAGCAAGCATGCTGTCGAGTGTATGGCGAAGCCGCTGGTCGCGACTAGGTCGAGCCGTCACTCGGTGCGGTTCGGCCTAGTCGATCAGCTGGTCGAAGAGCTCGATGTACTGCCGCAGGTGCCGGTCGCCGAGGAACTGCGCGAGCACCCGGTCGCGGGCGGCGCTGCCCAACTGGTTCGCCTGATCGGGGTTCGCGAGCAGGCTCGATACGGCTTCGCCGCACGCTTGCGTGTCGCGTGGATCGACGAGGATGCCGTGAACACCTGAGTCGACCTGGTCAGGAATCCCCCCAACCGCGCCGGCGACCATCGGACGCCCCTTCCACATTGCCTCGGTGACGGTGAGGCCGAAGCCTTCGGCGAAGCTCTTCTGCACGACCACGGCAGCCCGCCGCTGGATCGCGTTCACGATGATCGCGTTCTCGTCGAGGTCGTCCATGGGCACCCGGACCAGGTGGACCCGCCGACGTACGTCGTCAGGCAGTCGCTCCCACTGCGCGAGGCACTCATCGAGCACCGCCGCACCCTCAGGGTCGTCGGCGACGCCGGAAACGTCCGGACCGACCAGGAGCAGGTGCGCGCTGCGGTGGACATCGGCGACGTGGCCGGTGAACGCCGTCATCACCCCTGCCATGTCCTTGAGCCGGTCCCACCGGCTCACCTGTACGACCAGCGGTGCGTCCGCGGGGGGCGGTGTAGAGACTGCGCCTTCCAAGTCGGTGTGGCGACGGACCGCGTGCGACGAGCCGTCGCGACCCTGGAACGTCACGGCGTCCTCGTCGCGACCGTCGGGCGCAAGCCCCACCGTCCGCAGGATGCGGTTGACGACCTCCGGCTCGAGGTCGCAGTTCTTGAGCGAGAACGGGTCGATCGAGGGCGCGATCACGCGCAAGCGCTCGGGTGCCACCCAGTCGGGGGCGTACTCCGCGCGGGTGAAGACCAGCGCGTCGGCGCCCTCGACGTACGTGCGAAGGAAGGCCCATGCCTGGTCGGTGTGCTGGGTCGTCTGGTCTGCCCCGATGTGGCAGCGCCAGATGACGTGTGCCCCAGCTTCTCGAAGGACGTCGACCAACCCAGCTGTCTGCGGGTCGTGGAGGATGACGACGTCGCCGCGGCGCACTCGCTGGAGTAGGTCAGCCCGGTGTTGTCGAAGCACGCCGGCGTACACAGCGTGCTCATCGGGGCCGAGCTGCCCCCCGTCGCCTGGTGCACCGTGCAAGAAGTTGTGCAACCGCTTCGTCAGCGCGAAGAAGGGGGCGTCGCCTTGGACGACAAGCCACCTGGTGTCGATCTGCGCCCCGCAGGCGTAGGCGATCAGGGCTTGCAGCATTTCGGCGACGCCACCGCCGGAGGCAGTGGAGTTGATGTTCCACACGATGCGCTCGTCGAGAAGGTCGTGCGCCCGTCCTATCGTGGAGCGCAGCCGGTCGGACTGCTCGGGTGTCAGCAGCTCAGCGAGTCGCTCGAGCGGAGCGGGGCTGATGGTGACTTCGCTGAGCTGCCGCGCCGTCTGTTCAATGGTCATGGTTCCCTCATCGGATCGGCGGAGTGGATGCGGGGACTGCGCGGCTGTCGCCGCGACGAGTCTGACACGTCTGGCGCCGCGGCGCCGGGCGACGCGGGCGCAACATCACGAGCGACTAGGCCGCGGTCGGCACTGTCAGGCGTACAAGGGTGTGTTGGGTCCCATCGAGATGGGCCTGTGCCCACGCCGCCACCGACGGCTCCTGGGCGAACAGCACGACCTGGCGACCGGCGTCGGCAAGCGCCTTGCACATGTGCAGGATCGCCTCAGTGCGGGTCGGGTCCGCCTGGACGGTGACGTCGTCGAGGAGCAGCGGGCTGACCGTTGACCTGCTGGCCAGGTGTTCGGCTAGCGCCACGCGCAGCAACAGGTAAACCTGCTCGGCCGTCCCGACGCTCAGCAGCTCGGCGCGGCGCAGGGCGCCGGTCTCGGACTCCACCCGAACCGCCAACGTCTCCGGGTCAACCCGCGCGTGACGGTAGCGACCACCGGTGATCTCAGGCAGCCACTTGTCGAGGGCAGCGTTCAGCACAGGTGCGAGATTGGTGTACGTCGTCTCCTGAGCCTGCTTCAGGAACGACTCGGTCAGGTCGAGCACCTGGCCAAGCGAACGCACCCGCTCGAGCTCACGGAAGACTCGTTCGACTGCCTCCTCCGCCTCTGCCACATCGGGAATGGCCCGCTCGCGCTCGGCGACCTTGCCTAGCTGGCTGGACGCCACGCGAGCCAGTTCCCTCTCCTCATCGGCTGCGTGCTCAAGGTCCTCGCTCCGGGCCTCCAACAGTGCCGAAGCGACCCCCTGCTCGAGCGGATAGGGCGCTGCCGCGGCGACCGATGCTTCTTGGAGTGCCCGGGTGTCCGCCTCGAACCTGGCCGCGGCGAGCCCAGCCGCCTGGTCGGCCGCTGCAGCCGCCTCGACCAGCGATGCCGCCTCTGCCTCGAGCTGATCGAGACTGCGTCCGTCGAGCACTGTCTGCAGCTGGTGCCACCGCTTGCGCTGCACGTCGCTGCCCTCGAGCGTCGCCGCCCGCACGCTCAACCACTTTGCTAGCTCCTCTGCCAGCGCATCCGCGTCGATTGCGGTTGACGTGGCGGTTGAGGTGGCGGTGGCGGACTCGGCTGAGCAGAGGCCAACCGCCTGAGCGGCTTGCCTGAGCTGGTACAGAGCCGCGTCCCTGACCTGGCGAGCCCGCTGGGCCGCCCGCTCAGACTCCAGCCGGTCGGCGAGCTGCCGGTCAAGGTCGTTGCGCCGACGGGCTTGCTGAGCCTGCTGCCGGCGCGCGATGCAGTCCTGCTCGTACGCCGAATAGGCCGCCAGAGTGTCGACCTGACCGGGGTAACCGCGACCGTTGAGGGCCTCGACGAACCGCTGGTGGCTCGACCGGAGCGCCAGCTCGTCGGACTCGTGTCCGCGTTGCCAGAGCTCGAAAGCCTCGCGTTGAGCCCGAAGGCGCTGCCCGCGGGCGGCCAGTGTCATTAGCTGACTCGCATCGTCGGGCAACCCAAGCTCGGCTGCTTCCGCTGCGGCAGCCTGCCTGCGTGCGGCGCTCAGGGCGGCAGCGCCGGAGGCCGACTCCAGCCGCGCCTTGGCGTCGAGGTAGCCGCGTTCTGCTCGCATGCTCTCGTCACGGCCCAGCCGGACCTGCGCCCGGGCAGCCTCCAGGCGCTCGTCGACTTCAGTAGGCGGCGTCGGCGCCCGGTTTCCTGCGCGGCCCGTTGAGCGACGTACGGCCAGGCCGGTGCTGAGGGCACCTAAACCGACCGCCGCCAGAACCGCCCCGACCAGGGGGTGACCCAACACGAGAAGCACGACGGCGACCGCGAGCAGGACAGTTCCGAGACCGGCCGTAAGCGCCGCGACCGCAGAGTGCTGGGTCGCAGAGTGCTGGGTCGCAGAGTGCTGGTTCGCAGAGTGCTGGGTCGCAGAGTGCTGGGTCGCAGCGTGCTGGCTTGGCGCGAAGCCGATCTGTCCGCTGTCGCGACGCGCCTCCTCGAAAGCCGCTGACTCCTGCTGCTCGGCCTCGGCAGCGACAGTGGCGGCGACCTCGAGGGCCCGCTGCGCGGCATCGAGGTCAGCCTGCAACTGCGAGTCGGCCGCGGCGATGGGGGAGCTCAGCCGCTCGGCCAGCCACGGCAGCGCAGCAGGGTCCGCTGCGAGGGCGGCTTCGAGGAACGGGTCCGACACCTCAGGGCGCTCGACGCGTTCCCGCTCGCTTCTCCGGACGACGGCACGCGCCTGCAAGTACTCATCGCGGAGGTGCTCGACGCTCGGATCGACCTCTAGGTCCCCATCAGGAAACAGGGGGAGGCCGTCGATCTGCTTCTGCAGCTCGTGCGACGTCGGTCCGCCCAGCCGGGCGCCCACGGGAGCGGATCGCCAGGCTCCGATTGCTCCAGCGACCTGTTGTGCCGTCGCGTCGTCCTCGTGGCGGCTCGTTGGCTCAGCAGCGGGCAGCGACGCCGACAGCACGCGCGCGGTAGTCAACCCGGCCCCGCGCGCGTCGGCATTCGCCCGGCGCTCGTCCGCCAGGGCTGCTGCTTGGGCTGCGGCAGCTTGCGCAGAAGCCACGGACGCAGCCACCTGCACCACCCGCTCTGCCGACTCTCTCGCCGCTGCGGCGGCCCGCCGTTCGGCAGCCGCAGCCGCGGCTGCCTGCTGTGCACGGTCGGAGTCGACGACGAGACGCAGGTAGTCGTCGTGAGCGCGCTGAGCCTGTTCGTAAGCCGACGTCGCGCGCTGGTGCTCGTCGACGGCGCGTCGCAGCGGCTTGCGAGAATTAACCCGGTCGAGTCCCACCTGGTCACTGCAGTACTTCTTCACCGCGTCGAGGGCGGAGGCTGCGGTCTCGTCCTTGCCCGCGGTGGCGGCGGCGCGCTGGATGTCCGTCTGCAGGTCGCCGGCAGCCTCGAGCACGCGCAGCAGCTCCGCCTGGTTGACGCATGCCGTCGCCGCGAACGTGCGCCGGTTGAGCCCAAGCCACCGGGAACCGTCAGGTGCGCCGTCGTACATGATCTCGCTGGACACGTCGCGACCGCGCTCGTCGACAGCGCAGCAGTCGACCTTGCCGTCGAGGTCATGACGCAAGGTGACCGTGCGGCCGTCGTCGAGCCTGACCTCGCACCTGACCTTCCAGGAGTTGCGATCCCACGGACGTCGGCGATCAGCGAACTCGCGGTCATCGAGCTTGTTCGCTCCTCTGCCACGCCGGCGGCCACACAGGGCGGCGTAGATCGCGGCATGCCAGCTGGACTTCGCCGACTCGTTGTCGCCATGAACGATGGTCAGGCCCGGGCTGAGAGTCAGCGTCTCGTTGACCAGCGGCCCGAATGCCTCGGCGGTCACCGACCTGATGTGCACCGCTACAACACCTCCAGCTCGTCGGAGCGGCCGGCGAGGGCTCTTAGACCGGTCATCAGCACTCGGCGGCGTACGGCGTCATCGAGCGTGGCATCACCCTCGACCAAGCGGATGAACTCGCCACGCACGGACTTCTCTTGCCGCAGCTCGTCGAGGTCGTGGGCCACGCTGATGTTTCCGCGGCGGGCCACCAGTGCCTCGAGATCGTCCCAGCCGCCCTCGACGTCGGCGAGCCGCACGTCGACCTCCGGCTCCACCTCGCCGCTCAGCGTGACGCGGACTACCCCGGCAAGCCCCTTGACGTCGGCGGCGACCCGCTCCCGCACCTCCCCCGAGTGGGTCACTCCGGTCAGGTCGACAACGCGGTCATGGACCTCTGAGACCGACACCCGGTGGCGCGTGCGGGTGGGACTTCCGTCACTACCGATGTCGGCGACCACCGCGCCGCGTTCGCCGGTCTCGCCGAAGGTCAACGGGTCAGGGTTGCCGGGGTAGGTGTGCCAGTCGGCGTCCTTCGGAGTGTGGAAGTGCCCACAGAACGCGTGGTCGAGGCCGGCGGCGGGGATCTGGCTGGAGCGAAATGGCGCGTGCGGGGCCTTGCCCTCCTCCTGCCAGCGGAACTCCGAGCTCTCGCTGCCATGGAACAGGGCGAGGTTGACGCCCTCTCGGTCGGCCCGGAAGCCGCTGTCGAAGAAGCCGTCGGTGTTCGCCGGCGCGCAGTGAGCCGCACCCCACAGGGTGAGTCCGTCGGCAAGCTCGACCGGCATCAGTCGGGCCTCGGTGAAGACGTGGACGTTCGGCGACCAGTCGCTTTGGCGGTAGAGGCTCTGGTCGCCGTACCAGTCGTGGTTCCCTGGGGCCAAGAACACCGGTCGCGGGTGAAGGCGGGCGAAAGTCTCGAGCAAGAACGCCCTGGTGTCAGGGGTGAAGCGGTCATGCTCGTAGAGGTCGCCGCCACAGAGCACGGCATCGACGTCCTCGGCCTCGGCGAGTTCGCAGATGCGGGTGAGGGTCTCGCGCAGCGCCCGGCGGCGGGCACGCGCGAGTTCTCGACCAGCCCACGTGAACGGCGTGTCGAGGTGTAGGTCGGAGAAGACCAACAAGCGCACGACGTCACCTCCTCATCGACTCTCGGCGGGTGTCTTTCGCACTCATAACCCATGATGCCGATGGCCGCCGACAGTTTCGCTGCGCCGCGCTAGTCGGGATGCTTGACGGTCGCACGCCGGCGCCACCGCAGCGGTCGGCGCGCGACCTCGCGGGAGGTGGCTCGAAGCCGGTCGACGGCTTGAGCCGCCGGCGGCCTCGCCTCCCACTCACGCTGCCGCCGTTCCCGTTGACGGGCGCGCTCGTCGAGGTCGATCTCCCGCAGGATGCGCTCGACATTGGTGAGCACTGAGCCGTTCAGCTCCCACAGCTCCGGGGCGTCGCCCGGGTTGATCAACATCAGTTCGGTCAACCGCACGCGCGCCTCACCTACCGTGTCAAGCGCCGTAGCGAGCTCTGCGTCGGGCGAACTGCCTCCTTCTGCCTCTGCGCGGACGAGACGCCCGAAGGCCTCGACAGCAGCGGCCAGGTCGCGAAGCAGGACCGCGAAGACCTCGCGCATGTCGGGTGTGTACATGCGGTCGGCAACGTCGGGCAAGGCCTGCAGCTGGTCGACGACAGCTCGACAAAGCCCCCGCAGCGCCACCGTGGTGTGTTCTAGTGCGTCGAGTCCACTGCGCAGGTCGGGTGCCGCGTCCATCGTGCCGAGGGCTCGCACGTTGAGCCGCCGGCTCTCCTCTGCCTCGACCAGCGCCCTATCTACGCCCGCCACCCGGTTCGCCAGCCGGCGTGTCTCAGCGAGCCACCGCTGCGCCTTCTCCACCGACGCCCCGGCGGCCAGCTCGGTCGCCATCCGCTCCAGCAAGCCCGCTATCTCACCGGCAAACTTCTCCACTGCCGCACCTGCCGTGCTGGACCGCACGGGACCAGGCAGTACGACGTTGTACAACACCCCCACCGCGGCGCCCACCAACGTCTCGGTGACGCGCCAGGCAGCAGGGCGTTCGGCGCCTCCGACCGACAGCACCAGCATCGCGCTGATCGGCACCTCGAGCAGCTGTTCACGAAGCCGCAGCATCTGACCGATGATGATCGACGCCGCGATAAGTCCGGCCAGGCTCCACCACGTGAAGCCAACGACTGCCGAGAACACCACCGCCACAACCACACCGGCCACCACACTGGCGACCCGCTGCAACCCCGCAGTCAGGGTGCTGTAGAGCGACACCTGTACGACGAGAAGGGCTGTCAGCGGTGCCAGCAGCGGTTTGCTGCCGGGGAAGATTTGATCGGCGACGAGATAGGCCACCACGGCCGCTCCGGTCAGACGGACTGCCCGGGCAACCGCCTTTGCCCCTCGTTCGCGGGCCCGATCGATGCTCGCTTCGAGGAGTCGCCTGAGGTTCGCTCGCATCCTCGTCTCGTCCTTCGGCCGTAAGCGAAAGCCAAACCTAGCAACCGAGAATCCTGGAGGTGACATGAGCAGACCGCCGAGGCGGTTTGACCAGTGGCTCCTGGCGATGATCGGTTGGGGCCTCGCGACGACGGTTAGCTGGGGCAGCACCCGTTGAGGCCCAGGTCAGCCCCTGGATGACTGTCAGTCGATGGTGGATGGCGCGTTTCGCAGGCCGGCGGTCCATTTCTCCTCGATGTGCCCGAAGCGCCATACCGCCAAGGCGATCGCCCAGGTGACCACGAACAATCCCACGATCGCGTAGCCGACGTAGTTGAGGTCGAGGTTGGAGACCAGGCCGAACACCCCACCGGTCAGGCTGAACCTGTCCGCGAACACGGCGATCAACTCGATGACTCCGATGATGAGTGCGACGGCCACGGACAGCGCGGTGATGGTGATGTTGTAGAACACCTTGCGCACGGGCTTGAGGAAAGCCCAGCCATAAGCGAAGTTCATAAATGCCCCGTCGATCGTGTCGAGCAGCGACATTCCCGCCGCGAACAGGATCGGCAGAGTGAGGATCGCGTACCAGGGAAGGCCACCGGCCGCCGCGGCACCCGCAGTGGCCAGCAGCGCGATCTCGGTTGCCGTGTCGAAACCAAGCCCGAAGAGAAGACCCAACGGGTACATCTGCCAGGGCTGCTTGATCGCGTTGGTCGCGCGCCCGTAGAAGCGGTTCATCAAGCCGCGGTTGTTGAGCTGGTCCTCAAGTCTCTGCTCGTCATACTCTCCCTGCCTCATGCGCCGGAACACCTTGACGATGCCGACCAGAACGATGAGGTTGAGGACCCCGATCACCAGGAGGAAGAACCCGGAGACGCTGGGTCCGATCACGCTGGTCATCTTGTGCAAGGTGGAACTGTCATCCTCAACGGCACCGCCCAGCCCCCTGATGCCGAGAGCGAATGCTGCGGCGAGGACGAAGACGATCGTCGAGTGACCCAGCGAGAAGAAGAAGCCGACGCTCAGCGGGCGTTGGCCGTCGGTCATGAGCTTTCTCGTCGTGTTGTCGATCGCCGCGATGTGGTCGGCGTCGAAGGCGTGTCGCATCCCCAGCGTGTAGGCGGTGATGCCGAGGCCGACACCAAAGACGGCGCCGCCGCCGAGG
>JAABUR0100005024.1_pt1 | contig 17147 bp, 17 predicted proteins | sample 5560091 | NCBI WGS metagenome assembly JAABUR01 (sample SAMN10711879, study PRJNA513375) | rock metagenome | isolation source: Antarctica rocks | place: Antarctica: Victoria Land, University Valley sud | reverse complement strand
TCCCGAATGGAACGACCTGGTCTACCGGGGCCTGTGGCGCGAGGCGCTGGACCGGCTGCACAAGACCAACAACTTCCCCGAATTTACCGGTCGCGTCTGCCCCGCGCCCTGCGAGGGGGCGTGCGTCCTCGGCATCAACGCGCCGCCGGTCACGATTAAGAACATCGAGTGCGCCATCGTGGACAAGGGCTGGGAGGAAGGCTGGATCGTCCCCGAACCGCCGGATGTCCGCACGGGCAAGCGCGTCGCCGTCGTCGGCTCCGGCCCCGCCGGCCTGTGCGCCGCCGCCCAGCTCAACAAAGCGGGCCATCTGGTAACGGTCTTCGAGCGCGGCGACCGCGTGGGCGGCCTGCTGACCTACGGCATCCCGAACATGAAGCTCGGCAAGGAACTGGTAGACCGCCGCGTCCACCAGATGGAGCAGGAGGGCATCGCCTTCCTCCTCAACACGGAAGTCGGCAAGGAGTACGCCGCCGACCGGCTCTTGAAGGAGTTCGACGCCGTGATCCTGGCGACCGGCGCGACCAAGCCGCGCGGCCTGTCCGGGATCGAAGGCAGCGACCTGGGGGGCATCCACTTCGCGATGGACTTCCTGACGGCCAACACGCAGAACGTCCTGACCGGCCAGCCGAACGGAGCTTTCGTTTCCGCCGAAGGCAAGGACGTCGTCGTCATCGGCGGCGGCGACACGGGCACCGACTGCGTCGGCACGTCGATGCGGCACGGCTGCCGCAGTCTGGTCCAGTTGGAAATCCTGCCCAAGCCGCCCCTAAGCCGCGCGCCGGACAACCCCTGGCCGCAGTGGCCCAAAGTATACCGACTGGATTACGGCCAGGAAGAGGCGCTGGCCGTCTTCGGCAGCGACCCGCGCGTTTACTGCACCACGGCCAAAAAGTTCGTCGGCGACGAACACGGCCAGGTCAAGGAAGTCCACACGGTTGGGCTTGACTGGCAAAAGAACGAGAAGGGCCAGTTCGTTCCCGTCGAGATCCCCGGCTCGGAGCGCGTCTCGCCCGCCCACCTCGTCCTGCTGGCGATGGGCTTCCTCGGCCCCGAAGACGCTCTGCTGGAACAGCTTGGCGTCGCGCGCGACGCCCGCTCCAACGTCAGGGCGGAGTACGGCAAGTACGCCACCAGCATCCCCGGCGTCTTTGCGGCGGGCGACGCCCGGCGCGGCCAGAGCCTGGTCGTCTGGGCCTTCAACGAGGGCCGGGAAGCGGCCCGCGAGTGCGACCGCTACCTGATGGGCGAGACAGACCTGCCCTGACGTCTGCTGTTCTGATTTCACTGCGGAGGCAATGAGGCCCCTGATCCTTGTTCCGGTGTAGGGGCGTGGTTCACCACGCCCTTCTTTCGGCATCGCCCGAAAGAGGGCGCGATCCGAAAGAGGGCGCGATAAATCTCGCCCTACCCAGGATGAGGGCGGGGGCTTTTCTTTTTGAGAAAGACACATGACAAACGAGCAGCAAGAACTCATTGACTACATCAAGCTGAAGCTGATGGTCTCCGGGGGCGAGCTGGGCCAGGACGACTTCGTTTCCCGCCTCACCATCCCCCATGAGGTCGTGGCCCATCTCAAGGAGCGCATCCGGCTCTCTTACGGCGAGCCGAGTCCGATAGACGCCCGCGCGCAGGTGTTTTTAGACCGCTACCTGGCCGAGATTGCACCCGAACCGGCCATCAGGCTGCCCGGCCTGGGCCAGAGCTTTATTCTGGACCGGCCCGGCATGGCCCGTGAGCTGTCCCTGCCGGAAAACGGCGACCACTTTGAGTCCGACATCGTCAGCTCCTACCGCCTGGGCAATGACCAGGGCGTGCTGCACAACCCGAAAAGCGACCGGAGGACGACGCAGGGCGTCTTCCATGTCGCCGAAGGCGGCGCCCCCATTCCCTTCGACAAGGTCGCCGTCCCCAAGATCGCCTTCGCGGGCCTGCTGCGCGCGGCCCTGAACGCCCCGCGCTCCCTCCTGCGGCTGCCCTTCACGGCGGCGGGAGAGCATCCCATCGAGACGTTCGTTTCGCTGATGACACGCCCCCTCGTCGTCCCCGACGTCCCCGGCGTCACGCCCCGCAAGACGATGGAGGTGCGCTTCCTGGTCCCCGGCAACCTGGTCAGCAACGTGGACTTCATCGAGCGCATCTTCGGCAACGCGGGCGACCCGCACCTGCCCGAAAGCGATGCCGGCCTGGACATTGACCATTGGACCGGCCACACGGGCTACGTCATCCTCGCCCCGCACCTCCCGACGCTCACCAAAAAAGAACTCGGCCTGCCGCACTTCGACGCCGCCACCGACCGCCAGAAGCGGGACCGGATGTGCTGGGCTTCCCCCGACGAGCGCTATAACAACGGCGACGCCTTCAAAGTGACGGCCCGCGACGAGCAGGGCGTCATGGTCACGATCATCGCCGACAACTACTACGGCTACTGCAAGAAAGAGGTCAAGACCCAGATCAGCTTCGCCGCCAATCTATTGGGCATGGTCGAGGAGGAACACGCCGGCGGCGCCCTGGTCCACCCGCAGTATGACCTGGGCAAGCTGTTCAGCCCCGCCACCCACCTGCGGAAGAGCGACCACACATTTGAAAAGGTCCGGCGGCTCTTCGGCGAGCGGATGGAGATCCAAAAAGAGGGCTACGGGATTGACAGGCGCTACCCGGACATCTACTACGTCCCCGAAAGCGTCGAAATCAACCTGAACACGCAGACCGTCCGCTGGCAGAACCTGAGCGGGCGGCACACGCTGCCGCTCGACCCGAAGATCACCTATGTCGTCCCCGCCGGGTACAAGGTCCGCCTGGAAAAAGAGGCCGATTCGGGCCAGTGGCGGCTCATCGGCACCACGGCGGAAGGGACGTTGTGCCACAAGCCCAGCACCGTGTCGGGCGGCGGCAAGTCCGAGATCTCCAAGTCCATTTCGGACTCGATCATGCACGCGCCGTTCTTCATTGCCGACTTCCACCAGGACATGGACGCCGTGGCCGCCTTGCTGACGCACGACTATTCCGACCGTTTCCGGTCGCGGCCCGCCGGGGACAGCCGCCCCATCCTCAGCCCCGAACGCTCGCTCGGCTCGGTCATCAAGCTGCTGACGCCGTCGGGGACGCTCTACTCGGACCAGTACAACGACTGGCTGGAGTCCATCCCCCACACCATCCGCGAGCTGGTCTACCTCGTCAAGCGGTTTTATCAGCCCGAAATGGGCGAAAACTGGCGTGAGCACTTCAGCGTGGACGTCGTCAACGGCCGTCCGGGCAACGAGATCCGCTTCCGGGGCGAAAAACTGGTCGCGCACTACGCCCGCGTCGGGTTCACGAAAGGCAGCAACTGGCGCATCTTCACCCTGCGCTCCGATTTCGTCCCCGCCGAGAAGCTGCAACTGGAGGACGACATTTCGGCCTCGGTCGTCGTCCCCGCCGCGCGCCTGCACAACCTCAACGCTAAATACGACGGCCCCGCCGGCTTTAAGATCGTCGAGAACGCCGAGAGCCGCCTGTTCCAGCGGCCCGACGAGGCGATCCATCGCGGCTACGACAAGCTGACCGAGGCGCATTTCGCCCTGCCCGACAACTTCTTTTCCAATTACGCCCCCTTGACCCAGGCCGACGCCCAAAGGCTGCTGGATGCGTCCATCACCCTGAGCGAGTTCACCGCCCCGATGCAGGACGTCATCCGGCGCGCGGCCCAAGCGCCCGGCTACTTCGTCTCTTCGGCACACCCCCGCATCGTGGACGGCAAGCCGACCAAGAACCCGCGCTACCTCCAGATCCGCGCGGACCTCCTGGACCGGAAGCCGTCTTATCTTTCCGAGATCGGCAGGCGGCTGTACCGGCAGACGCCGCTCGACCAGCCCCTGCCCACGCCCGTCAACGCCGTCCTGTCGGGCCGCCGCCTGAACCCGCCCGAGCCGGGCATCCGGTCGCTGGCCGTCAACAACCCGGTCCATTACCAGGAAACGCCCGAGCTGTTCATGGAGCTGATCAGCAGCCTGACCGGGAAATCCCCCTCCACCACGGGCGCCGGTTCGGAGGGCGCGCTGACCAAAGGCCCGTTCAACGCCCTCCCGCCGATCATTGACCTCAACAACGCGCTCGTCTCGCACCTCCTAACCGGGTCCGAGACCTTCGCCACGGCAGCGGGCTTCGTCGGCCCGAACTTCCGCGTGGACCACGACATCAGCCTGCTCATCCCCGAAATCTGGTCCCGCATGGAGGTTTCCGAGCGCGCCCCGCGCTACCTCATCGAGAACAATTACCTGGAAAAACTGGAAGACTTCGAGCACAACGGCAAACTCGTCCTCGCCAGCCGCCTGGGCTACCGCATCACGGCCGATTTCGTCCGCACCTTCTTCGGCATCGTCTTCGACAACCCGAACGACGTGTTCACGCCCGAAATGCTGCGGCCTGAGACGCAGGACTTGGCCTCGTTCGTAGACGGCATAGACAACGTCGTCTCGACCCAAAAGCAGATCGCCGAGAACTACTTCGGCGACGGCTCGGTCGCCCTCGCCTGTCCGCCGCTCAAAGCCTTGCTCCACCTCATGCGCGACGGCGTCTACGAGGGCAAGGACCTGAACGACCCCGCCCTCCGCGCCCTTTTCACCCGCGACGCTCTATGGGAAAGCGACTGGTATCGCGACCGCCTCCGCACCCAGCAGGCCGTCGAGGTCCGCCTTTGGAAGCGCCACATCCACACCCTGCGCGACTTCCTGAACAAGCCCAACCCGCTGTCCCCCGCGCTGCGCCAGGACGTGACCACCCGGCTGGGCCGGGCGCAGGCGCACTGCGAGCAGGCCGAGCGCCCCGAATACGTCGAAACCCTGCGCGGCTTCCTCGGTGCGGACCCCGCCGTGCTGATGGAGAAGTAATTTATATGAGACGCAAGAATCTGGTCGCGGTGTTAATCGCAATCCTCTCGGCTTTGCTGATAGCCTTTATATGGCACAGCTTACAGAACAAGGGGCACAATGACTTGCCGCAAGACTATGCTCAACAGAATCAGGTAAGAGGGATATTTCCAGTTGATGTTTCCCGCAGAATTGAGAGCATTTCTGCGGGTATCGAGAAAAACAGAACAGTTTCGGATGGTGATTTAGACTTTCTGCTGAAAACGTCACAATCCGAACCCTTAAATGGTGCTGCTGAAAATCGGGCGGGTGTGCATCTGTTAGCGTTGTCGCCACTTGTTGAAGTAAAACATTTTACTCCACTTCAACAAAACAAAGTACTTGCATCAGTCGCTCCTCTTTTGGCAAGTTCTACTTATACTGATAAACATGTTGCGCTTCTTGTCCTAGACGACCTAAATTTTCAGGCTATTCCTTATATTGAGCCATTAACCAAAGATGCTGACCCCCGAGTCCGCCAAGCAGCTGTAGATGCCATAAATCACATCGCAACGCACCAATCTCGCTCATAGCATAAAGAACCCTATTAAGTAAGCAGGGCGAGAGCATCTTAAATTATCAACAGCAACAACAGCAGCATTTTGGTCAAAAATGTCGGTCAAAACCAGAGAACTCAAAAGCAGCGAGCCAGATTCGACGCTATTATTCGATGCCTTTTGCCGTACTCTGCTACGAAAAAAGGACAAATGTTCGTACGAAATTAAGATGCTCTCGCCCTGATTAAGTAAGGGGTAATCGTTGACAAAGCGGCAGGTTTCAAGGTAAGATGCGGCGAAGTCTTTGGGCTGGTGTGGGAGCGCAGAAGCGAAACGAGGAGTGGAACAATGGCAACGGAAAGCAAACTGCAAAAGGCCAGCTGGCCTCTTCGGGAGCGCGACTTCTCCCCAGCATCGCCAGCAGGCAATGCCTGGTTTTCAGAGGCTGCAAGCACAGCGGGAAGCACGGCAGGCGGCGCCTTGTTGGGCGGAGCGGCGGCAGGTGTTGCCGGCGCGTTTGTCGGCGGGGCCGTCGGGCTGATCGCGGGCTTAGTCAGCGCCGCCTCTTATCATGGCATAAAAAGCGGGCGGCGGTAAGAACGGCGGGCAGGGAGGCCCTTGAAGATGGAAGCCATCAGACTGCTGTTCAAAGCCGGCGCCTTCGCGCCCGCAGAGATAGACAAACTCATAGTGGCCCAGAATCAGACCGCAGCCCTCTGTGGTCTGATTGACTTTTTGATTTGCCTGATCGTCAGGTTGCGGCAAAAGACGGAGCTAAGTCCCGCGCTGCTAGGGCCTCTGATTCAGGTCACGCTGGCCGGCGGAGGCATCGTCAAAGCCCTCTTTTTGTTCTTCTGCGGCTTTCACCCGGAGATTTTCCCTAAGCTGGCGGATTTGCCGGTTTCTCTTGGCGTCGCCTCGTTGTGCGTGATATTTTTGGGCATCAACACTTGTGTCACAGTCTTTGCCACACCGAAGCCGTCTGCGCCGACGCCATAACCGGCGGAAGCAAACAAGCCCGATCCACCACTCACCTAACCAGGTCTAACCAGGTGTTGAGGACACTGAGCGCACCCGTGACGCCTTGATGAAACGCCTCCCCTTTATCTTCCACCGCGTCATGGACAACGGGCGCGGCGGCTTCCTGGTCTACCCGACTATCAGGGTCCTTGCCCTGGGACTGGCCGGGGGGCGCGCGGCGCGTTGACAGTCTACAGCATCACGCTTCTGCTGATCGTGTCCGCCCTGGTGGCGCTGGCGGCGCGGCGTCTCCATGTGCCGTACACCGTCGGGCTGGTGGCGGCCGGGGCGGGGCTGGCGCTGGCCCACGTCCATACGGGGGTGGCGCTGACTGGGCACTTGCTGTTTAGCGCCCTGCTGCCGCCGCTCTTGTTCGAGGCGGCCCTGAGCCTGTCCTGGGCCGAGCTGCGGCGGGACGCGCTTCCGATCCTGACGCTGGCGACGGCGGGCGTGGTCATCTCGGCTCTCGTGGTCGCGGCGGGGATGACGCTGCTGGTTCACTGGCCCTGGCCCGCCGCGCTCGCGTTCGGCGTCCTCCTCGCCGCGACGGACCCGGTTTCCGTCCTGGCGACGTTCAAGGAGAGCGGGGTCGTCGGGCGGCTGCGGCTGCTGGTGGAAGCCGAAAGCCTGTTCAACGACGGCGTGGCCGCCGTGCTGTTCGCTCTGGCCGTCACTTATGCCCAAGGAAGCCATAGCGCGGCGGGACACTCCGGCTGGCCCCCCCTGGCGACGGCGACGCTCGGTGGCATTGGCATTGGAGCGCTCTGCGGCGGCGTTGCGGTCGCGCTGGCGGGGCGCTCCACGGCGGACCATCTGGTCGAGACGGCTCTGACGGCGGCGGCGGCCTACGGCTCGTTCCTGCTGGCGGACGGCTGCCATGTTTCCGGCGTTCTGGCAACGGTGACGGCGGGACTGGTCATGGGCAATGTCGGGGCCTTGCACGAGAGCGACTCACCCTTTTTCACCGTGCGGGGCCGCGAGGTCGTGCTGGCGTTCTGGGAATTCGCCGCCTTCGTCGCCAACTCCTTGATCTTCCTCTTGATCGGCCAGGGCAACGCCGGCATCGCCTTTGCCGCGCTGGGGCCGGGCGTCCTCGCCGTCGCCGTCGGGCTGGTCTGGGCCGGACGGGCGCTGACGGTCTACCCGCTCTGCGCCCTGTTCGCCCGTTCGCGCCTGCGGGTCGCGTGGCATCACCAGCACGTCCTGTTCTGGGGCGGGATGCGCGGCGCGCTGGCGCTCGCCCTGGCCCTGAGCCTGCCGCCCGGCCTGGCCTACCGCGACCAGATCATCATCGCCACCTTCAGCGTGGTGGCCTTCTCGGTCATTGTTCAGGGGATCGCCATGCCCCTGCTCCTGAAACGCTGGGGCCTGCTGCCGTGAGCGGCCTGCTTTTTCTGGTATACTGAAGGTGTCCTGCGCCGAAGGAGAGGCCCATGGGGAGCTGGGATGCCGAATACCTGTGATGTCGCTGATCTGATTGCCGATCATCTGGACAAGCTGAAAAGCATACTCGCAAGGCGCGGGGCCGCCTGGGGCTTCACCGGCAACGTGACCGATGATCTCGCCCGCGCGTTCGCTCAGGTGATCGCCGACCATGTGGCAAACTCCGATGAGGTCTGGCGAGCGCCCTATCGCGGCAATGACCGCCTCTTTCACATCATCGGCAGCAACGTTGTCGTCACGCAGTTAGGCGGCACCTTTGAGTCCGCGTGGTCGGCGAACGCGGACCAACTCTCGCACTACCGGACAGGGGTACAACTCAAATGACTGGCCTTAACCCGACCATCGGCTGCCTTGTGCTGCTGGACAAGGCATATTTTACGAGTGTGGAGCAGGTCATCCAGACGCTCCGATCTTCCATTCCCATCCAAGAGCTTCATTGCTCCGAGACGGAACCGTTCTCCGCCTGGGCGTCCCTCGGCGGCACGATGCAGGAAATGATCGTCTTCGCCCAAGAAAAGGGGGAGGAAGTGTTCCTCCACCTTGAGTTCGACGAGGAGGCCGTGGTTCACCTCGCCCGCGCCACCGTCCTCTCGTTCGAGCAGCTTTTCCTGCCCTATGTTCAGGCCGCCAAAACGCTGCCGGGGATTGTTGCCGTCGGGCTGGGCTTTGAACTGTCGCCGCCGCGCGACCTGGGCAAGAAATCCCTGCAAGACGCCGGGGTCGCCGTGCTGTTCGCCCGCGACGAGGGTCAAAAGTCTTGGTCCCGACAGAACCTTCTGCCGCTCGTAGGACACTATCTGTAGACATTCGGCGGCGGTCAGGGCGAGACATAACCACCTGCCTTCATTACAACCCTGCATCAGAACCACTATGGCAACGCCTCTATCCGAATACAAAAAGTTGATAGATGATTTGGTGCAAAGGCGGCCCAGTGTTACAGCGCGTGCCATCAAACACCAGGGGCGACTGCACCCGTCGGATCGAAACGAGGAAGTCAATCGCCTCCTGGCGCAACTGTCATCCGAGCAGAAGGAAGTCGTAGCACAACTGATCCAGCAGGGGCGCGACGGTGGCATCCACGATGCACTTGCTTACCTGACGGACGCAATCAACCTTGAGGGACATCGCTTGTGGCGCAATGGTGTTGAATTAGCGGTTGAGCCATACGGCACTGAGATGTATTTTGACTGGTTGGCTCGCCTGACCGGCGATGATTGGCCGGAGCATCAGTTGGAGCCGCAGTATCAGGAGCCAGCTTCTTCATCGGACGGATGACATGGCCCCATCCTCTGCCAACGGCTGCCGTGCTCTGCTGTCAGTCTTGGTTCTTGGAGGAAACAGGTATTCGCGCGTTGACATCTCCCTCGGCAAATGGTATACTATTGTCGGCACAATGTATCTCGATAACAGAAAACAGAAGATTTTAGGCGCGGTGGTGCGCGACTACGTCGAAACCATCAAGCCGCTGGGCAGCGAGGATTTGGCGGCGCGGCACCAGTGGGGCATCAAGAGCGCGACGATCCGCAATGAGATGGCGGAACTGGCCGAACTCGGCTTCCTGCGCCAGCCGCACACCAGCGCGGGGCGCATCCCTTCGGACCAGGGCTACCGGTTTTATGTGGACCACCTGATGGTGGCGCAGGAATTGGAAGAGGGCGTCCGGCCCATCTGGGACGAGGAAGACCAGGCGCTGGAAATGGAGCGCCTGCTGCGGAAGACTTGCGCGCTGCTGACCCAGACTACCTCGTACACCTCCGTCGCCACCCCGCCGCGCCCCGCCGACACCCAGGTCCGGCAGATCTTCCTGACGCCCGCCGGGGACGACCGCCTGCTGGTCGTGATGCTCCTCAGCACCGGCCAGGTGGAAAACCGGCTGCTGTGCCCCTCGCAGTCCGACGCCCCCGCTGTCTCCACCGCCGACATTGTGGCCCTCGGCAATGCCCTGAATGCCGCGTTCGCCGGCCAGACGCTGGACGTGCTGCCGGTTCTGCCGACCGAAGCGCCACCTGAATTCGCGCCAGCCCTGCGCTCGCTGTACGCGATGCTCACGGTCGCCGCCCGGCAGATGGCGCAGGCCGCCGTGGACGAGGACAGCATCTACATGGAAGGCGCGAGCGAAATCCTGCGCCAGCCCGAATTCCGCGATGTCGCCAAGATCGAGAGCGTCCTGGGCACCTTGCAGCGCGGGACGCTGCTGTTCCAGACGCTGTCGCGTGCCCTGCTGGGGCCGGACGTCACCGTGGTCATCGGCGCGGAAAACCATGTCCCCGCCATGACCGAGTGCAGCGTGGTGACGGCTTCCTACTACGTCGGCACCCGCAAGCGCGGCACCATCGGCGTCGTCGGCCCAACCCGCATGAACTACGACCGGGCCGTCCCCGCCGTCGGCTTCTTCTCCGGCGCCCTCAGCCGCACCCTCACCCGCTTGGCGGGGCTTTCGTAAGCGGGCATCACAGAGCGGGCGACTTCAGTCGCCCGACTCGGCTCAAAAATCGCAGTGCGACAGTCGCAATGCTCCTCTGCTTATGGTACAATGGTTGCCAACCACTCCAAGGAGGGCAACTCCGTTGCATTCTTTCCACCCTCTCGCCGCGCTTCTCGCCCTAACCGGGCTGACGACACTCACCGCTCCCGGACAGGCACAGACGCCCGCTCCCGTTGCACCTTCCACTGCGGCGCCTTCCACGGCCGCTCCTCCTACGGCCGCTGCCTCCCCTCTCGACCTGCTGCCGCTCAAAAAGGCGCTGAGGCCGCTGGCGGCGGATGGCATGCTCCGCTCCCGCTCCAACTTCCAGATGACGGGCAGCAAGCAGGGCCTTTCGTTTACGTTTCGCGAGGAGGCTCGCATCGTCGCCAAGCGCCCCGGACGGTTTCGGGCGGAATTGACCCAATTCTCCGCCGACAACGCCCCGCAGCAGCGTCTCGTCGTGATCTCGAACGGAGCCACAGTCTGGACCTATCGGCCCGGCACGCATCAGTACTCCGTAACCTCCCTCAAAGCCTTCAAGGCGGCCAACAACGACGTCACCGCCCTGGGCCTCGCCGTCGGCGGCTTCTTCCTGGGCGACGGGCACCAACTGGCCCAGGGTTTCCAGGGCCTGACCAGGGACAACAGCGCCGAAGTCCTGGACGCACTGGCCGGGATGGGCGTGACGCTGTCCCGCCAGGTGCAGGCGGGCAACAACGAGGACGATCTCGCCTACCGCATGACGCTGACCAAGCAGGGCCTGACCTACGGCTTTGTCGTCAACGCGGCGGGCAATGCGCTCCGGCAGGTGGAGCTTTCGGGCGCGCAGAAGGGCGTCCAGATCGGCTTCCGGGAGCAGATCACCCAGCTCGTCCCGCTGACGACGGCCCCAAAGAACACCTTCACGTTCACCCCCCCGCCGGGCGCGGTCAAAGTGACGACGCTGTCCGTGGACCCGTTCTGAGCCTTTTTCGTTCTGAGCCTTTTTCGTTCTGAGCCTTTTTCCCGGCACTGGAAGCGCCGGGGTGGGTTCTTGACACTCGCCCGCCGGATTCGGTATACTAAGACAGAATTTACGACCCCAACGGTCGGAGAAAGGGGCGGTGCGAGACCATGTTAAGCCTGTCCAAACGCGCCGATTATGCCCTCCTCGCGCTGTCGCACCTGGCCGTGACCCAAGCCGCCGCCCCGGAGCGGCTGGTCAACACCAAAGAGATCGCCGAGCAGTACGAGATTCCGGTCGAGCTGCTGGCGAAGCTGCTGCAATCGCTCGCCAAAAACGGCATCGTCGCCTCTCACCCCGGCCCCACCGGCGGCTACAAGCTGCTGCGCGCGCCCAGCGCCATCACCGTGGCCGAGGTGCTGACGGTCATTGACGGCCCCCTCTCCATTCTGCCCTGCTCAAACGGCCTGGGGCACACCTGCAAGCAGTTCAGCCACTGCACCATCCGGGACCCGCTGGCCGAGATCGAGCGGCGCGTCAAGGCCCTGCTGCAAGAAATCACGCTGGAAGACGTCAGCGGGTCCGGGTCGGCCCCGGTCCCGACGGACTGGCCGCCCTTTCAGGACTTTTCGGGCCGCCGGTTCGCCGCCGGCCTGCCCGTAGGTTAAACATAGGTTAAACACTGTGGTCCGCCTCCCGATCTATCTGGACAACAATGCGACGACGCGGACCGACCCGCGCGTGGTGGAGGCGATGCTGCCATTCTTCGCCGAGGTTTACGGAAACGCCGCCTCGCGCGGGCACTCCTTCGGCTGGGCTGCCGAAGAGGCCGTTGCCCAGGCGCGCGCCCAGGTGGCGAGTCTGATCGGGGCCGACCCGCGCGAGATCGTCTGGACTTCGGGGGCGACCGAGGCGGACAATCTGGCGCTCAAAGGCGTGATGGAGCGTTACGCCGACAAAGGCGATCACTTAGTCACCGTCACGACTGAGCACAAGGCTATACTGGACGCCGCCAAACACCTCGAAGTGACCGGCCGCCGCGTCACCTATCTTGGCGTGAACCAGGAGGGCCGCGTGGACCTGAACGCTTTGGAAGACGCGCTGACCGACCAGACGGTCTTGGTGTCCGTGATGATGGGCAGCAACGAGATCGGGACGCTTCAGCCGATTGCCGAGATCGGCGCGCTCTGCCGGGCGCGCGGCGTCCTGTTCCACACCGACGCCACGCAATGTGTCGGCAAGATGCCCGTCAGCATTCAAGACCTGCCTATAGATTTGATGTCCTTCACGGCCCACAAGATGCACGGGCCGAAGGGCGTCGGCGCGCTCTATGTCCGGCGGCGCTCGCCCCGCGTCCGGCTGTCCGCGCAGATGGACGGCGGCGGCCACGAGCAGGGGATGCGGTCGGGGACGCTGAACGTGCCCGGCATCGTCGGCTTCGGCAAGGCGGCGCAACTTTGCGAAAACGAACTGGCCGGGGAGCAGGCATACCTCACGCGGCGGCGGGACCGGCTGATCGGGGGTATCTTAGGAACGATTGACGGCACGGCCCTGAACGGCCACCCGACCGAGCGCCTGCCGCACAACGCCAACCTGGCCTTTGAAGGCGTCGAGGGCGACGCCCTGCTCGCCGCCCTGCCGGACGTGGCCCTGTCCACCGGCTCCGCCTGCTCGTCCGAATCGCTGGAACCGAGTTATGTTCTGCGGGCGTTAGGGATGGGTGATGCGCGGGCTTATTCCTCGCTCCGGTTCGGCGTCTCGCGCTTCACGACCGACGAGGAGATTGATTACGTCTTGGACCGATTGCCGGACGCCGTCGCGCGCCTGCGGCGGCTTTCCGTGTCGCGCTCCCCCGCGCTGGCCGGGAGCATCGGCTGAAGCGCGGCCCGTCCATCTTTGGGAACGAAAACGACTATGAACGAGAAAGAGACCCTGCCCCCCGCGCCGGAGACACAAACCAGTGAAGCCGTCTCGCCGGCTCAAGCCGCAGACATCGTGGTCTGCCCCACCTGCAAGCGGAAGCTGCTGACACAAACCAGCCCGCTCTGCAACTGGTGCGGCGCGCAGATAGACAGCCCCGAATACCAGGCGCGCGCGGCGCAAAGCCGCCTGGAGCGCGACCAGCAGGAACGGGCCGAGTTAGAGGCCGTCATTCAGGAAGAAGCCCAGCACGGCATCCTGGGCCGCCTGAAGCGGCTCGGCAAGCAGAACAAAGTCGCGCCGCCGAAAAACCCGCTGGCATGACCCAGGAATTCTCCGAAGAAAGCAGACACAATGCAACAAGACCCGACGGAAGAGCCGCTGAAGAACGTCTCGCTCGAATCCGCCATCCTCGGCCTGCGGATGGCCCTGACGGATGAGGAGGAGGACGAGGCGCGGCGGCGCTTCCTGGACATCCTGCGCGACAGCATCCTGGCCGTGCCGACCTTGAGCGCCGTGCCGACCGCCCCCGACGGCTCCATCGCGCCCAATGCGGACATCCAGCTCATCATCGCCACCAACCCCGAAGGCGTCAGCGGAGTCCCCGCGTTCACGCAGCTTGGCATCCTCCGCGCCGCCCTGCCCCAGCTTGAGCATGGGATGTTCCTGTCCGGCGCGCAGCTCGGCGGCATCCTGGGCGGCAGCGAGCACCTGCTGTTCGTGGACGGCCCGGACCTGCACGCGGAAGTCGGGCCGGACGAGCTGGCGATGATGGCCCAGACCTCGCAGATGATGGCCCAGATGCAGCAGCAGGCCGCCGGCAGCAACGAGCGTCTGGAAGCGGCCCTTGCCGCCCTGGGTCGCGAGGACACGGGCGAAAACCGTGCCGCCGTCATCCAAGCCTTCCTGGAGGAATTCAGCCGCATCCCCGTGGCCGGCGACTCGGACGAGGACGCCGAATGCGTCGTTCTCAGCACCGGCGCCCCGCAAGACACGCCCGAAACGCCGCAGGAGCTGGAACTGCTGACCGAGGAGGATGCCCTGCTTTGCTTCACCAGCGAGGCCGCCATGCGCGTCTGGGACACGACGGGCCGCAGTGCCGTCGTCCTGCCCGGCCCGGTCATCGCCCAGCTTTCCTCCCAGGCCGGGGTCAACACCCTGCTGCTCAACAAAGGCAGTGAGGGCCAGCGCGCCTTGACTCTGGCAGACGGGCGTGTTGAGGTCGCATAAGGAAACCCAATGGCAAAAAAGCGCACCTTCATCAGCTTCGACTACGATAATGATTCCGACTTGAAAACTCTTCTGGTCAATCAGGCGGCGTTTGACGACTCACCCTTCGAGATCGCGGACTGGTCTGTGAAAGAACACATCACCGGCGACTGGAAGGAGAAGGTCCGTACCAGGATCGGATCAGTTGATGTCGTATGCGTAATTTGCGGCGAATACACAGACACAGCTACAGGCGTATCTGTTGAACTTACCATCGCTCAGGAGAAGGAAAAGCCATACTTTCTGCTTAAGGGCAGGGCCAACAAGGTGTGCAAGAAGCCAAAGAGCGCACTGCCCAGCGACAAAATATACGACTGGACATGGCCTCATTTGAAAGTGCTCATAGGCGGCGGTCGCTAAGGGGGGAAAGTTATGGCTGGGCGCGCGCTTCTCATCGGCATTAACAGATACGACAATTTCGGAAACCTAACAGGATGCGTGCTCGACGCTACTGCTATGGAAGGTCTCCTTGCTCGCAATGACGATGGTAGCCCTAACTACGCTTGCCGCCTTTTAACAAGTCCTAGCGAAAATGTCACTCGCGCTCGTCTGCGGGAAGTATGGGAGCAACTTTTCGAGAACTACACTGAAGACATCCTATTTTATTTCTCCGGCCACGGTACACCGACTCAAACAGGAGGCTATGTCGTCACACAAGACGCCACGGAGAAAGAGCCTGGGTTGCCTATGGACGAACTTCTCTCCCTTGCTAATAACTCTAAAGCACGAGAGGTGTTGCTTATCCTCGATTGTTGCTTCTCTGGCGCTCTCGGTAATCCCAAAAATCTTCCTGAATATCAAGCCCAACTTCGAGAAGGAGTCACGGTTCTTTCTGCTTCGCGCTCAACAGAGGTTTCGATGGAAGAAACTGGTGGGCATGGGATTTTCACATGGCTTGTTTTAAATGCCCTTCGGGGCGGAGCGGCAGACATACGGGGGCGGGTATCTGCTGCTGCGGTCTATGCTTATGTGGAGCAAGCTTTGGGGCCTTGGGATCAGCGGCCCCTCTATAAATCTCATGCGGATCGCTTGTCACCCGTTCGTCTTTGTGAGCCTGCGGTTCCAGACAGTTTATTGCGCGAACTGCCTAATTACTTTCCTACAGCCGATGATCGCTATCTTCTTGACCCGTCGTATGAAGCTAGCGACCCCTCGGCTCAACCCGATCACACCGCTATCTACCAGAACCTAACTCAATTTCGTGACGCACGCCTTCTCAGGACCGTTGGCGGCGGACATCTTTATTACACAGTAATGGAGGCTGGGGCCGTTGAACTTACAGAAGTCGGAAAACTCTATTGGCTTCTCGCCAAGGAAGGCCGTATATGAAGATAGGTATTACCGGACATCAGGAGCTAAATGACTCGTCTTGGGTGAAGCGGGAGATACTTAGTGTTCTGCATTTGCAGAGCAGGCCGTTGATTGGCGTCACATCCCTTGCTGTGGGGGCGGATCAACTCTTTGCACAGGCAGTGCTAGAATGTGGTGGGGCTTTGCAGGTAATTGTCCCATTCGCTGGGTATGTAGACAGCTTCAAGGCTGATGGACGCGAGGAGTATGAGCGTTTGCTAGCAAGTGCTGCCATTATTGAAGTGCTACCCGCCATAGGTTCGCATGAGGAGTCCTACTTCTCCGCAGGGAAAAGAGTCGTAGATGTCTCAGACTTAGTTGTGGCTGTCTGGAACGGAAAGCCTGCTGCTGGATTAGGTGGCACTGGAGATGTAGTCAATTACGCGAGGTGTCAAGGAAAGTGCTACATTCATATCAATCCCATCACTTGCAAAACCACACAGTTTATTGAGAACCGTACCTTCGCCCAGCATCTGAATTACACCTAGACGCACAAACCAGCATTCCCACCTGCCCCGAAACCCGTACATTCACCGTGGGTTTTTCGGGGCGGAACGGCGATAATAGGCTTAGTCTTTTCCCGAAAGCGAGCCTACTCCATGTCCTCTGCTGCTGTTCTCCCCGAATGTGAAGCCGCCCGCCGCGTCGCCGCCGTCTGCCGCCGCCCCGAAGCACACACCGTCCAGGCGCAGGTCGCCGCCGCCATCCCCCACCCCAGCCGCGCCGATGTCCTGTGGCTGACCTGGGTGCAGTGGCGCGCGCTAGGCCGCGAGCTGATGATCCGTGAAACGGGCCTATCCCTCTGGACCCTCACGGACCGCCTGCGCCAATTGCGCGAGGCAGGCGCCCCAGTGCTGTCCTCAGCGGAGGAGCGGGAATTGATTGCGCGGGGCCGGTTCCACGGCGAGTGGGGCTAACGCCAAGCTGCATCAAGTATTTTCGGTAGGCATTGCCGCGAGTCGTTGGAATGCCGACGGTGCTGGACCGTCTGCGAGGCGCTTTCGTATCATCTCGGCACACTCGCCCGGACTCAGTACCGCGGTGTCTACTTCAAGGTCATAGATGCCGGGAATGTGGACTTCACGCTGCCACAAGCGCACCGGAGGTGGCGCCGGTGACTCGGTTGAATTCCCCGCGTCCCACCCGGTATCGCGTCGCCGTTCCATAATAATCTCGATGGGGCAACGAACGCCCACGAACAAGATGGGCAATCCCGCTAAACACTGGGCGCTTTCATAGAGAATCCCGCGCGGTACTGCGTAGGCGTCATGGTGTCCGACATCAACCACGACATTGAGACCCAGTCGGCTGTGGGCGGCGATAGACTCATACAAGGCGCGGTAAAGGATGGG
>JAABUR0100005022.1_pt1 | contig 17156 bp, 17 predicted proteins | sample 5560091 | NCBI WGS metagenome assembly JAABUR01 (sample SAMN10711879, study PRJNA513375) | rock metagenome | isolation source: Antarctica rocks | place: Antarctica: Victoria Land, University Valley sud | reverse complement strand
ACGCAAGATGAGCGGCTACGGCGTCAAACGAGCCGAACACCGCAACTGGCACCAGCCAACCCGCCCCCCAGCCGACGCGGTCCGGATCCTGGCCTCCCCCTAAACTTATGGGTATTGCGCCTAGCCCTGACCTACCTCGGCTGCACCGTGCTGGCCGACACCTGGTGGCCGCTGCTCACCCTGCCGGTCGCCCTCCTCGGGATCCAGGCACTGGTCATCGGACCCTAAGCCATGGGTACGACACCCCGCCAAGTGCAGAGCAAGCGCAGCGGCTGCTTCACTCCGCCATGGATGCTGGAGTGACCCTTTTCGACACCGCCGCGCTGTACGGTTTCGGCGCGAACGAGGAAGTCGTCGGCAGGGCCCTGCGGAGCCGCCGAGACGAAGTCGTCCTGGCCAGCAAGTGCGGCATGACCGGCGTCAATGGGAAACGGGTGATCGACGGGCGTCCCGACACCATACGGCAGACCTGCGACCAGGCGCTGATCCGCTTGGGCGTCGACGTGATCGACCTCTATTACCTGCACCGCGTAGACCGATCCGTTCGCATCGAGGACAGCGTGGGCGCCCTGGGCCAGCTCGTCGCGGGAAAGGTCAGGGCGATAGGTCTGTCGGAAGTGTCTGCGGCCACACTTCGCCGCGCCCACCAGGTCCACCCCATCGCGGCAGTGCAGAATGAGTACAGTTTGTGGTCACGCAATCCTGAGCTGGGGCCCTTGAGCACCACGCGTGAACTGGGGATCGCGCTGGTCGCGTTTAGTCCTCTAGGTCGAGGACGCCTCACCTCCAGTCCGCCGAGTTCAACAAGCCTGCTGGCCAGAGACATCCGCCGGAACATGCCCCGCTTCGACGCAGCCAACTACCCTCGCAACCTGTTCCTGCGCCAAGAGCTGGCACGTCTAGCAGCTTCCGCAGGTTGCACCCTCGCCCAGCTCGCACTCGTCTGGGTCCTGTCCCGCGGCAGTCACGTGCTCGCGATCCCCGGCACTCGATGGGTTGACCACTTGAGCGAGAACATCGCCGCGCTGCACCTGCACCTGGACGCGGGCGTGCTGGACGCCGCAGACAAGGTCCACAACGCACAGACCGTTTCCGGGAAGCGCTACAACGATGCGACACTGGCGGAGATCGATACCGAGACATTTCACGCCGCGGGTTGATCCGGGCGCGGGCCCGCCCGGATCAGGGCAGCCCAGGTGGCGACGCACCTCCTGGTCTGGTTATGAGTCCCACCAGCGGTCGCGACACAACGCCCCAGCGGGCGCGGCTCTCCCGGTAGGTGAGCGACCAAATCGGCGATCGACTCAGGTGTGCCGACGCCGCCGGCAACGGGCGAGGACTCGGTCGTTTCCCCTGAGACCGGGCCAACCTGCCGGGTCAGGAACTGACGGTCCGGCGGGCCGTCGGAGGTGAGTTGCCACCACAGCTGCAGGGCTCATCGGCGCGTGCTGTCAAACGCGCACGACAGGTCGCGGCGCGCAGGCGCGTTCAGGGTGAGACGTCACCCGGAAGCCAAGCGTGCCAGGACCGGTCCGGACTAGCCAGGGAAGGACCAGCCGAGGAGGCGTCGCCCGGGGCGGTGGCGATCAGGGACACCCCGGCTCGGTGACCCCATCGCCGGAACTCGACTTGAGCAGGTCACACGTGGAATCAAAGGTCCGGCGGACCCACTCCTCGTCGCTCATCAAACGGCGGGCCGCAGCCGACGGAGTCTCCACCGCAACGGGACAGCCTGGGGACAGGGCAGCCAACATCGCGCGAAGGGGCAGCTCACCATGACCCGGGAGCATCCTGTCCGTCCGACCCTCCTGCTGCCAGTCGGATGGGTCTTGGCTTGGAGGCGCCATGGGCGCGTCGGAGAGCTGGATGTACGGAGCCCGGCCGTGAGGAATGGAGGCGATCGTATCGACCGTGGCACCCAGACGGGCGAAATGAAGGCTATCGACCTGAACCCCCAGATTGGGCACCGACGAAGCGAGGCGAACCGCCTCCTCCACCGAGTTCAGGCACTTCCAGCCCATCGGTTCAACTAGGGGCATGACGCCGACCTCGCTCGCCGCCTGCGCGACCATGTGCAGTGTCTGCTCAAAGCGCGCGCTGTCGGGGTCGTTTCCTGTGACGTTGAGGTAGCTCGCACCAAAGAACGTAGCCGCTTCCAGAACGACGCGAACCTGGGAGAGAGACGTCGTGGCCCCTATGGGAAAGACCTCCACGTCGAGTACCTGCAGGCCGTATAGGTCAAGGGCCTGACGAGTACGGCGGCGAGCCGGCGTGCCCGGCCCAAGATCATGAGGTACGTCTGCAGGGTCTGCTGGGTGGACGCGCAGACCCACGGCTGTGTACCCGGCCGAGGCGGCCAGTCGAACGAACTCGTCCGGCGGCAAGCCATTGAAGGTCAGGTACTCGAGCGCGAGTAGCCGGGCTGGCGGACGATGCGACACGAAACTCCCGTTCCTGATTGGAATACCATTCCAGACCATGTTACAGTGACGCGAGCCCTTCCCAGTACCAGCGAAGAGGAGCAATGACATCAATGCAGGAGGCCGCTGTCGGCGGCCGCATGAATTTGAGCGCGGCGGAGGCGGTGCTCGAGATCACCGACGGAGCAACCTTGGCCATCGCTGGGTCCGGCGGCGGCGTGCTCGAGCCAGAGGAGCTAATCGCCGCGCTAGCAGCCCGCTTCGAAGGTGAGGGCCACCCGCGAGACCTGACCATCGTGCACAGTATGGGCCTGGGAGACAAGGCTCTTCGCGGGATGACCCGACTGGCCAAGAAGGGCCTGATCAAGAAGATCATCGGTGGGCACATCGGCAACAGCCGAGTGGTCGGCGACATGATCCGGGCCAACGAGGTCGAGGCCTACAACCTGCCGCTCGGGGTAATGAGCCAGCTGTTCAGGGATACCGCGGCGGGACGGCCGGGACTGCTCACCAAGACGGGCCTAGGCACATTCGTCGACCCTCGTCAGACAGGTGGAAGCCTCAACGAGATCTCGAAGGACCAGCTCGTCGAACTCATCGAGATCGACGGAGTGGAGTACCTGCTCTACAAGGCCATCCCCGTTGACTTCGCCTTCGTTCGCGGCAGCAGGGCCGATCGCCTCGGCAACATCGTTTATGACGACGAGCCCTCCTACCTCGACACGCTCGAGACCTGCATGGCTGGGTACCGAGGTGGCGCCACGCGCCCCGGTCCGGGCCGCACGTTCGTCCAGGTGAAGTCCGTGACCTCCGAACAGTTCCATCCAAAGAATGTCCACATCCCCGGGATTCTCGTCGGTGCCGTGATCGAGGCACCTGAGCAATGGCAGACCTACGTCGCCGAGCGCAACGACGCGTTCGCCGGTGACAGCCGGATCACCGAGTTCCCAGCTTTGCCCCATGGCTGGCGTAGGGTCATTGCCGAGCGAGCCGCTCAGCTGGCACGCCCCGGCGACGTCGTCAATCTGGGGGTCGGCGTCCCAGACGGGGTCGCGTCGGTCCTGCAGGACACCGGGATGATCGATCAGATCACCATGACCAACGAACACGGTGTGGTCGGTGGTGTCACCTCACTCGGCATGACGTTCGGCGCGTCCAGCAATTACGACTCGCTCCTGACCATGCCGAACATCATCGACCTCTACCACGGCGGCCTGCTCGACATCGCCTACCTCGGGTTCGCCCAAGTCGACCGGCACGGAAACGTCAACGTCTCGCTCTACAACGGCGAGGTGATGGGGGCTGGCGGCTTCATCGACATCACCCAGAACGCCCGACGGGTCGTCTTCTGCGGCTCAATGACAGCGGGAGGCTTCAAGGCGGACATCGGCGGCGGCCAACTAAAAATCACATCCGAAGGCTTTGTGGACAAGTTCGTCACAGATGTCGAGCAGATCACATTCAGCGGAGAGCAGGCGGTCGAAGGCCGCCAGGATGTCCACCTGGTCACCGAACGTGCCGTCTTTCGGCTGACAGCCGAGGGATGGTCCCTGACCGAGATCGCGCCCGGAGTCGACCTGCAGACCGACGTGCTCGACCACTGCCCGTTCACCCCGCTGACCGCTGACCTCGGTCTGATGTCGAGCGACTTCTTCACCCGCAAGGCGGGACTGTGAAGATCGACACCGCTGGCCCTGTTCGAATCCTGACTCTGGACCGGCCCGAGAAGCTGAACGCCCTCGACAGCAACGCCTGGATAACACTGCTCAGCGAACTGAGGACGGCCGAGGACGAGCCATCGATCCGCGTCGTCCTGCTTCGCTCAGAAGGACGTGCATTCAGCGCCGGCAACGACATCAAGGAGACGAACGCTTTCGACAGCGTTGCACGGACAAAGTGGTACTTCCTCGACCTCATGGTGCCCACACTCGCCGCGATGGCCACCAGCCGCCTTCCCATCGTGGCAGAAGTCCAAGGACTGGCGTACGGCGCCGGGATGGAACTGCTGCAGTTTTGCGACATCGTCGTTGCCAGCGATGAAGCGCAGTTCCGACTGCCGGAGACCGGCATTGGCCTGTGGGCGACGGTGTTCCTCGGGTCGGCTGCCTACACCACCAGTCGACGGGCCACCCAGTACCTGGCGCTGACCGGGGAGCCGATGAGTTCACACGACGCCTTGGCGCACAGCCTCATCAGCAGGGTCGTGGGCGCCGAGGCCCTCACCGGTGAGGGCGAGCGGATCGCCACCCTGATCGCCGCCAACGGACCGCGAGCGACCGCTCTGACGAAGAAGTTTGCAAACCACCCGATCGTCACGCAGTCGCTCCCTGTCGTCCGCGAGGCCCTGTCGGTTCTCATCGACGAGACCTTCTCAGGCCCGGAGGGCATGGAAGGTGTGGCATCGTTCATCGAGAAGCGGGACCCCAGTTTCGCCGACGCCACGAACGTGCACGGTCGATGAGCGCCTCGTCGACCTCGATTCGGCTGGGGATTGTCGGCGGTGGGTTCATGGGGCGTCGGCACGTCGAGATCGTCGGCCAGACCGGTCTGGCTGAAGTGTCGGTCATCGCCGACCCGTTCAGTGACGCCTTGGCTCGCGACTACGACGTGGCTCACGTCGGGACCATCGAGGAAGTGCTGCGTCACGGAGTCGACGCGGTCATCGTCGCCAACCCCAACGCTCAGCACGTACCCACCACGATCGCCTGTCTGGAGGCAGATATTCCCGTGCTGGTCGAAAAGCCCCTTGCCACGTCAGCGGCCGAGTGCGAGATTTTGGTGAAGGTGTGCGACGAGCTTCCGGCTCCGGTGCTGGTCGGACACCATCGCAGACATCATCCCGCCGTAGAAGCGGCCCGCCACGCCATCAGTTCCGGCGCAATCGGCGATGTCGTCGCCGTCAACGCTGTGTGGCTGACGCGCAAGGCGGACGTGTACTTCGAGGTGGCATGGCGCTGCGAACCCGGCGCCGGCGTCGTCATGATCAACGCCGTCCACGACCTGGACCTATTGCGGAACCTGTGCGGCGAGGTAGACACAGTCGCTGCGCACTTCAGTTCGCGCCAGCGTGGCCTGCAGGTGGCAGACACGGCCACTGTCTCCTTGGAGTTCAGCAGTGGCGCCCTAGGCACATACATCTGCTCCGACGCCGCCGTGTCGCCTTACACGTGGGACCAAGCGACCAAGGACGAACCTGCCTTTCCATTTACGCCGGACGCCAGCTGTTACGTCATCTCCGGGACCAAGGGCTCCCTAACGGTCCCAAGCCTCGAGCTTCACTACTACAACGGTGTCGCGGACTGGAACCATTCCTTATCGTCATCCTTCCTGCTCGAGGAGGAGGGTGACTCGTTCTCACGCCAGCTGCGGCACTTCTGTCACGTCGTGCGCCGCGAGGTCGAACCGCTGGTCACCGTGCGTGATGCGGCACGGACCATAAACCTCATGGATGCCGTCCTGCGGTCTGCGGTCTCCGGCTCGCGAGTTGATGTCTCATGACCACGCCCGCGCAGCCGGACCTGGCGAGGTTTGATGTCGTTGTGATGGGAGGCGGGATCGCCGGGCTGTCGGCAGCCGCGTGGTGTGCGGACAACGACGTGTCCTGCCTGCTGGTGGAAAAGCAGCCCGCCCTCGGCGGCACGACGGCCATGAGCGGGGGCTGGTTCGCCTTCTCCGACACCGACGAGCAGCGCGCTCGGGACATCCACGACAGTGACGAGCTCTTCGTCGCAGACATGCTTGAAGCCTCAGGGGGCAGCGCTGACCCGGTGCTTCTTGAGGCGTTGGCTCGTGAGCAGCACGAAACATACGCCTGGATGCGTCGAGCCGGACTGTCGTTCGACGTCGTCAAGATCAGTTCCGGACAGAGCGTCGCGCGGTCGCACTATTGCGCAATCGACACCGTCCTCGACGCGCTGACCAAGCTCGTCGAAGGAGCCCCACACGTTGCGGTCGTCACGGACACAGCCGTGGTCGACCTGATCGAGGGCGACAGGGTCAACGGAGTCCGGCTTAAAGACGCGACGAGGTCCTACGATGTGCGTGCTCAGGGCGTCGTGCTTACCTCCGGTGGCTTCACGCGCTCGCCGGAGATCATTGGCAGGTACGCGCCGCTTCAGGTCGACGCGATGCCGTACGGAGGACTCGGAAACACCGGCGACGGGATCCGCCTAGCCGTCTCCCGTGGGGCCGCCCTTCGGGACATGGAATATGTGTCCGGAACGTTCGGGACGCATCCGGAAACAACGATCGAAGAGCACGAGCTACTGACGGCGTTCTACATGGGCGCCATCATCGTCAACTCAGACGGAAAGCGCTTCGTCGACGAGTCCCTGTCCTACAAAACGCTTGGAACAGCCTGCCTCGAGCAGCCTGGCCAGGTCGCTTACCAGGTCTTCGACGCCAACGTCCGGGCACAGTCGCAACCGGGTGTCCCCCTGTCAGATATCGACCACCTCGAAAGCAAGGGCCACGTTCATCGCGCGGACACCCTGGCCGAGTTGGCCGCAGTCGCAGGGATCAACACCGACGGCCTTCAGGCAACGGTCGACCAGTACAACAACGTCGTAGATGGGTTGGCCCCGGACCCGTTTTCGCGCAACGGGCTGTGCAACGGCGTGGGCGACCTCCTGCCCGTCCGACGGCCTCCGTTCTACGCTTATCCCTGCCGTACCATGATGTCCTCGACCTACTGTGGCGTCGCCGTCGACGCGGCCGGACGCGTCCTCAACGACGCGGGCGACCGCATCCAGGGCCTCTTCGCAGCAGGCGAGGTCGTGGGCGGCTTCCACGGCAAGGCATACGTCACTGGCACCGCTCTCAGCAAGGGACTGATCTTCGGTCGCGTCGCAGCCCAGCAGGCCGGCGGTGCGCAATGAGGCTGTATGTCATCCTCGGAGACCCCGTGCGACAGGTAAAGCTCCCCGAGCTCTTCAACGAGCGTGCTCGCCAGCTCGGCCTCGACTGGATGATGGTCATGGCGCGGTGCTCTGCCGATGACCTCGGCGACGTGATGGGCGGGCTGCACGAGTCGGAGTCGGTCGGTGGCGTCGTCGTGACCGTTCCGCACAAGGTCAGTGCCGCGCGTCTGTGTGACACTCTCACTCCCACTGCCGCCGCCTGCGGCAGCGTCAACGTCGCCCGACGTGGACTTGCCGGCTGGCACGGACACAACGTTGACGGGCTCGGCTTCTTCGCAGGCTTGAGTGCTCACCACGAGATCCCCCAACATGCCCGCGTCGATGTCATCGGAGGCGGCGGGGCAGGTGTGTCAATCGCGGCCGCATTCCTAAGTCAAGGCGCAACGGTCCGTGTGGCCGAGACCAGCGCAGATCGTCGGCACGAGATTGCTGACCTGCTGCAGGGTGTCTCGTCCGAGGTCGAGATCGTGGAGTCGGTCGACAATGCTCACCGGGACCTGATCGTCAACGCCACCGCGAACGGCATGAACGTCGCAGATCCGTTGCCTCTTGACCTCGACGCGCACGAGATCGACCCTCGGACCATCGTCGCCGACATCATCATGGAGCCCGCCCAGACGTTATGGCTCGATCAGGCCGAACGGCTGAGTCTTCGCACCCACCAAGGGCGTCACATGCTCGAAGGGCAGCTCAACCCGATGTTCGACTTCCTCCGAACTGGCTCGCCCTAGTTCGCAATACGCATGCGACCGTCGCTCGCGTCCAGCATGTTCGTGATGCGCTTCGTCGCCTCCAGCAGTCGGGGTGCGATCTCGAGCAGTCGCATCTCAGGGAGCCGGGGGGTCGGGCCCGAAACGCTCAAGGACCCAACGACTTTCTTGCCGACGTACACCGGCGCGGCCACGGACGCAATTCCCAGGACGTGGGTGTCGGTGGCGGTAGCGAACCCCCTGAGCCGGGTCTTCCGCAGCTCCGCACGGATCTCGTCAATGGTCTGGGGCGCTTTGGGTCCGTATTGGGCGCGTGGAGCGATGCCCTGACGGAGTATCTTCTGAAGAGCTTCCTCCTCCGGAATGTGCGCCATCCACGCGAACCCTGTCGCTGAGCAGCTCAAGGTCACCGTCCGCCCCGAGTCTGGGTCATAGCGCAGCCCGGAGCGGACCCCCTGATGTCTCGAGACCCAGACCATGTCCTCGCCATCCACGATGGCTAACCGGACGAGCTCGGCGGTCTCGTGTGCCAACTGTTCCAGGACTGGCTTGGACATACTGACGAGGTCCATCGCCTCGAGGTGGGCAAGACCAACAGAGACGATCTTGAGGCTCAGAACGTAGTTGCCGAGCTCACCCGTCTGGTGGACATACCCCCCGAGGACGAGCTCGGCGAGCAGCCGATGGGCGGCGCTTCGCGGAATTTTCAGGGAGTCCGCAATCTCGTGCAACGGCCGGCCATGCTCCGCGCCAGCGAGGTTCTCGAGGATCTTCAGTCCGCGATCGAGTGCGGTTGCCATCTGCGTGATGCCTCTTCCCTTGGGTATTCGGCGTCGTCGAACGCCGATTCTTGCACCCTTCCGCGCGGCGGCGTAGGGCGCCCATGTCGTTCCTCCCGGAGTCTTGCGCGCACCAACATTTCATGTTGGAATGCCATTCTACACCAAGTTGGTTGGAAGCACGATCCGAGCGTCGTCAACCACGACCAGGACCATCCTCAGGTTTGAAGGGACACATCGCAGTGACGCTTGACTACGCCATCGGCGCCGACGTTCGGCATTACACCCACCTGATCGACGGCACATGGACCGACCCCGGCGAGGCGATCGAGCGTTGCAGTCCAGCGACCGGGTCCCTGGTCGCGTCGTTCGCCCGCGGCACGTCCGCGGACATCGATCGCGCCGCCCGTTGTGCGCGGCTCGAATTCGACAGCGGTACCTGGCCGCGCACGCCGGCCATCGAGCGTGGTCGCGTGCTGCTTCGATGGGCCGACCTTTTGCGCAAGCACGCCGAGGAGCTCGCTGCCATTGAGTCAGCGGAGGTCGGCAAGCCCATCCGGATGGCCCGGGGCGACATCGACGGTGCGATCGGGCTGACCGAGTACGCCGCGACCCTTGCGTTTGACATCCATGGCGAGGCGTACGACAACGTCAACGGCGGTGACCTGGCCATGGTGCTCAAGGAGCCTGTCGGTGTCGTCGCGGCAATCGTGCCATGGAACTTTCCCAGCCTGATCTTCAGCCAGAAGGTCCCCTTCGCCCTCGCGGCCGGTTGTACCGTCGTGGTCAAGCCGTCCGAGCTGACTTCGGGTACGGCTCTCGAGATGGCTCGACTAGCACATGCGGCCGGCGTTCCGGCGGCGGCCTTGCACGTCGTGACCGGGTACGGCTACGAGGTCGGTCAGGCCATCTCCGAGCATCCCGAGATTGACATGATCTCGTTCACCGGTTCAACGGTCACGGGCCGTGCAATCCAATCGGCGCCCAGCCCGAACTACAAGCGCTATTCCTTCGAGCTGGGCGGCAAGGGCGCCAGCATCGTGTTTGACGACGCCGACCTCGACGACGCTGTGGACGGCGTCCTCTTTGGTGTGTTCTTCAACCAGGGGGAGACCTGCTGTGCTGGCACGCGCCTGCTGGTCCAGGACACGATCGCCGATGAATTCGTTGCCCGCGTGGCGCAGCGTTCGGCCGCGCTTAAGGTCGGCGACATCCTCGACGACTCCAGCGACATCGGCGCGATGATCCACGACGACCACCTGAACAAGGTGCTCGAGTACATCGAGTCTGGGGTGGCCGGCGGCGCGACGGTCGTCACCGGCGGGTCACGGGTCACGGACGAGGGTCGGGACCAGGGCCTGTTTGTCGCCCCCACGGTCATCGACCATGTCGACCCCGTCCAGCGTGTCTTCCAGGAAGAGATCTTCGGGCCCGTCCTGGTCACCGTACGCTTCTCGACCGTTCAGCAGGCCATCGATCTCGCGAACAACACGGTCTACGGGTTGTCAAACGCGGTCTGGACCAAGAACGTCGACCGCGCCATCGAGATGGGACGCGCCCTGCGAAGCGGAACTGTGTGGATCAACACGGCAAACGATGGCGCACCCCAACTGCCGTTCGGCGGCTACCGCGACTCCGGATCGGGTCGCGAAAAGGGCCGCTCGGGTCTTGAGGAGTTTCTCGAGGAGAAGACGTTCCACATCCACGTCGGTCCTCGCACGCCGGCCTTCGTGGAGCGCAACTGATGCCAACCGCCGAGTCCGAGAATGCCTCGTCGCTACGCGGGCAGGTGGTCCTCATCACCGGCGGTCGACGTGGCATCGGCTTCGCTATCGCGACTGCCTGCGGTGCGCAAGGTGCCCGCGTGGCGCTGATGGGTCGCGGCAGTAGCTTCGCAGCAGTCGCCCGCCTGACGGCTGCCGGCGTCGAGGCGATGGCCGTGCGCGGAAACGTCGCCGACTCCGCTGATGCTCGCCGCGCGATGGAGGCTGTGGTGTCCTCGTTCGGTCGGCTCGACGTGCTGGTGAACAACGCCGCGGTCCTGCACCGGGCCCCGTTGCGCGAGACCACCGATCAGCAGATCGCTGAGACGCTCGACGTCAACGTCCGAGGCGTACTGAACATGACAAGGGCAGCATCGGACGTGATGATTCCCCAACGGTCCGGTGTGATCATCAACATCGGTTCCGACCTCGCGCTGCGTGGCCGCGCCGACTACGTCGCATACTGCGCCAGCAAGGGCGCCGTACTACAGATCACGCGGGCGACGGCGATCGAGCTCGGCGCCTTCGGGATCAGGGTCGTCATGCTGTCGCCCGCGGCGACGAACACCGAAATGGCGGCGCCATCCCTGGCGGACCCCGTAACTCGCCAAGCGCTCTACGACATGGGAACTCTTGGCCGCATCAACGAACCCGAGGACGTGGCTGCAGCTGCGGCGTTCCTCGCATCCCCCTCGGCGCGCACCGTGACCGGCTGCAACTGGCCGGTCGACGCCGGTGTACTTGCCCGCTAAAGATAATCAACCAAGGAGCATGAATGACCAACAAGAACGGGACCGGACGCACGGCAGTCGTCACCGGAGCGGGACGGGGCGCCGGGCGCGCCATCGCCCAGCGGCTAGCCGAGGACGGGTTCAACGTCGTCATCGGTGACATCGCCGCGGAGACGGCGCAGAAGGCCGCTGCAGAGATCGCCGCCGTCGGTGTTCGCACGGCCGGATTCGGACTCGACGTCGCCTCGGCCGCGTCCGTCGACGCGTTCGTCAACAAGGTGGTGCAGGAATTCGGCACCTACGACGTTTTGGTCAACAACGCTGGGGTCATTTCCATCCGGCCGCTTGCCGAGATCGACGAAGCCGAGTGGGATCGCGTCGTCGACATCAATCTCAAGGGCGTCTACCTGTGCACTAGAGCATCGCTGCCGCACCTGACCGATGGCGGCTGGGGTCGCATCGTGAACATCGCCTCCGATGTGGGCAAGCGTGGCGAGGCCAACATCGTGCACTACTGCGCCTCCAAGTTCGGAGTCGTGGGCGTCACCCAGGCTGTGGCGATGGAGCTGGCCATGACTGGCGTCACGGTCAACGCCATCTGTCCCGCGATCATGAACACTGACATGATGCGACAGATTGCGGCGGAAGGCGCCAGCATCGGCAACGCTGACGCGGACGATATGTACAACCACCTGCACGACGTCGTGCCGATGGGCCGAGCGACCGAGCCGACCGACATCGCCAATGTCGTGAGCTTCCTGTGTTCTGAGGATGCGTCGTTCCTCACCGGACAGTCGCTGAATGTCACCGGCGGACGCTGGATGAACTGACCCACGTAGGCCTCCGGGGGGCCGTCCCCACGGGGGGACCCGGAGGCCTACCTGCGTGCGAGCCAGAGGTGTCTTCAGCGTGCACCTATGAGCAATGCTTGAAACCTGTGGATGAGGTCGGGAAGGGCGTACCTTCCCGAGTGTCGTCTGAAGGTCAAGTCAAGCGAGGCTCGCGCTGAAACGCGGGTCGGGAAGGTACGCCGATGCTCACGGTAACCAGTCAAGAGCGGGACACGCCAGCCACCCTCGAGCCGGGCGGGTCGGTGTTGGACGAGATCGTGCGTGAGGGCGCGCGCCGGATGCTCGCGGCGGCGTTGGAGGCCGAGGTCGCCGCCTACGTCGGCGAGCACACCGACCAGCTCGACGAGGACGGGCGGCGGCTGGTGGTGCGCAACGGGCGTCATCAGGCCCGTCAGGTGCTGACGTCCTCGGGCGCGATCGAGGTGGTCGCGCCGCGGGTCAACGACAAAAGGGTCGACGCGGCCACGGGTGAGCGGGCGCGGTTCTCCTCGACGATCCTGCCGCCGTGGTGCCGTAAGTCGCCCCAGATCAACGAGGTGTTGCCGCTGCTGTACCTGCACGGGCTGTCCTCGCTGGACTTCGGCCCGGCGTTGGAGCGGTTCCTCGGCACCGGCGCCGGGCTGTCCGCGGCCTCGATCACCCGGCTGACCAGCCAGTGGCAGGACGAGGCGAAGGCGTTCAACGCCCGGGACCTGTCGGGCGTGGACTACGTGTACCTGTGGGCCGACGGGATCCACGTCAACATTCGCCTCGAGCAGGAACGGTTGTGCCTGCTGGTCCTGGTCGGGGTCCGCGCCGACGGCACCAAGGAGCTGATCGCATTGGCCGACGGTCACCGGGAGTCGGCCGGCTCCTGGGCGGACCTGCTGCGCGAGGCCAAGCGTCGGGGGATGCGGGCCCCGGTCTTGGCGATGGGCGACGGCGCGCTCGGGTTCTGGACCGCGCTGCGGGAGGTGTTTCCCACCTCCAGAGAGCAGCGTTGTTGGTTCCACAAGATCGCGAATGTCCTTGCGGCGCTGCCGAAGTCGGCGCATCCGGGGGCGAAGAAGGCCCTCGCCGAGATCTGGTCAGCCGAGGACGGCGAGCACGCCGAGGCCGCGGCTAAGGCGTTCCAGGACGCGTACGGGGCGAAGTTTCCCAAGGCCGTCGCGAAGATCGTGGACGACCTGGAGGAGCTGCTCGCGTTCTACGACTTCCCGGCCGAGCACTGGGTGCACCTGCGCACCACCAACCCGATCGAGTCAACCTTCGCGACCGTGCGTCATCGGACCAAGGTCACCAAGGGACCCGGCTCCAAAGCCGCCGGCATCGCGATGGCCTTCAAGCTGATCGAAGCCGCCCAACACCGCTGGCGCGCCGTAAACGCGCCGCACCTGGTCGCCCTCGTCCGCGCCGGCGCGAGGTTCGAACGAGGCAAACTCGTCGAGCGCGAGAACGAGGAAACGGCCACCGAGGCCGCCTGATCAAACTCCTCATCCACAGGTCTTGACAATAGCTCTGCACCTATCCGCGCCGCTTTGTCCACATTAGACCTATTGCACCCCGCGACCAGGGAGTCTACGCATGACTACCCTCAGGGTTGGAGTGATCGGCGGCGGGCTTATCGCCCAGGTAGTGCACCTACCCGAAGTGGCTGGACTTCCAGAGCGTTTCGAGCTGAGCGCCATCGCGGAGCCGAACCGCGAACTCGGTCGGGCCCTCGCCGCGAAGTATGGGATCGCCACAACGCATGAGACGTGGCAGTCGCTGATTGACTCGTCGGAGGTCGACGCGGTAATCGTGTGCGCCCCAAACGCTCTGCACGCCCAAATCCTGGACGCCGCACTTGATCGAGGGATTCCTAGCCTCGTAGAGAAACCCGTCTGCCTCACCTCCGCTGACGCCGCTCGCCTGTTCGAGCGCTCGAGGAGGGAGGGGACGCACATGCAGGTGGGGTACATGAAGAAGTTCGACGCGGCGTTCGCCCGCCTGCTCGACGACGTGGCGTCCGGTGGTGGCGCCCTGCATCACGCGACCGCAGTAACCTACGACCCAGGGCTGGGCCGGTTTCTCGACACCTCCGTCATCGGGGCGGCTACCAGTTTCACGCGTTCCGCCGGCATCGCTGAGAACCATAGAGCGTGAGCAGCTCAAGCCTGTGTTCGGCGTTGAGCTCGACGACACGAGGGCACGTTCATTTGTGGACGTCTACCTCGGTGCGCTGATTCACGACGTCAACCTTCTGCAGACGGTGTTCGCGAGCGTGGGGCTGAGCGAATCGACCGCGGTGTCATCGCGCTGCTGGAACAGTGGCATGGCCGCCTCCGGCACCGCCCAGTTGTCTAACGGCGCGACGTGGTCCAGCACCTGGATGCTGACACCAGGCACGGATCGCTTTGTAGAGGAACTCACGTTCTACTTCGATGACGGCACACGCAGGCTCGTGCTGGAACCGCCGTACGGCAACATCAAGCGGCGCGGCTCCCAGTACATTGTCACGAACGCACGCGGCACGGCGCACAGCGAGTTCCGCGACGACACCTTCCGCGCGGAGCTAGTCGCCTTCCATGACGCTGTCACGGGCACTAAGACAGCAGGCGCAACCGTCGCAGCAGCGACCTTGGAGGCAGGCGTTCGGGACATCGACATATTGACGTCGATGTTCCGTCTGAACCTGTAGCACTCATGCTCCGAGCCTGGACCGCACGACTGCGGTCGTGATCGTCTACCGGTCGAATGCGCCCGCTGCTGACTCGACCGTCCGCGAGATCGATCGCGACCCAAGTGCCTCGAACGCGCTGCGCGCACCCGATGGCGGCAGCCGGACCATGTGTCGACACCCGTGGCCAAAGCACCGATCCGTGCACGTCGTTTGGCCGCTCAGCGATGCTGACGTGCCGTCGTTCCGTCCTGCCGCGGTTTCGGCAGAGTTCTGTGGACGGCTGGGGGTTCCAGCGTCGCGCGTAGTGGACCGTTCGTGTAATCATGATGGCCGCCGCCCGGCAAGGGAATCTTTCGACGCGACGGGGACAACCCGTCCTGGTGCCTGCGAAAACGGCTGCGCAGCTAAACGTGCCCGTCGTCACGAACTCGGCGCGGGATCCCTGCGCTTCAACGGGCTGCGACGCCACATCGACGACATCAGGAGAAGATGCTCTCCTTGACACTAAAAGTGCTCGAGCGCGACGGGCTCGTGCGCAGAAGGGTGATCCCCAGCGTCCCGCCGCAGCTGGAGAACGAGTTCAGCGACCCCGGACGCGAACTCTTGCAACCGGTGAAGGCTTTAGCCGAGTGGACGGCGGCGAACACGCCGCGCATCATGGCCGCCCGCGCCACGTACGACTCCCCGCTACGACGCCCATGCCGCCGGCTAACTCAGCGGTGCGGTCGCGCTGGGATCTCGACTCTGGTTTCTCCGGTTGAACCAACAACGCACGCAGCTCGGCGGCTGCCGGCATCAGTGGCGCCCTAAATGGCCCTAAATGGGATCGGGCAGCGCTACAGCGAATGTCCGCGGGTGGCGAACCAGGCCACGGGGTCGCAACACCGATTGCGGCTGCCTTAGGCGCCCACGTGCAGCAGAGCCCCCGGGTGCTCGTGTTCGTAGCGGCGCACCGGGTTCAACAGTGGCCCGGTCGGAGCCAAGCACAGAGGCGCCGACCAGACCACAATCCGGTCGGCGCCTTGTCCCGCGTCAAGTAGTTGGCAGGATTTCCGGCTCTCCTGACGTATCCGTGGGTCATTTGCGTCCTGGGAGGGTTGGTCGGTGGCCGCCCAAGCTGAGTAGGGCCAGGGCGATGAGGGCTTGGGGGGACTTGAATCCAAACGCCATCCGGGTGATCAGCCGGATCTTGGTGTTGGTCGATTCGATCAGGCCGTTGGACAGGTTGTGTTCGATCGCGGCGAGGATCCTGGCCTGGTGCTTGACGATGCTCTTCTGCAGCTTCACGAACGCTGGGATGCGGCATCGGCGGCCCCAGCCGACCCACCTGTCCAGGGCCTCGACGGCGTCTTTGTAGGGCATCGAGAAGATGATGCGCAGACCCTCCTTCAGCAGGTAGGCCCGATAGAGCCTTGGGTCGGTGGCGGCGATCCAGGCGAGCTTGACCTGTTGGTTCTCGCTGAGGTTGTGGAGTCGGCCCGCAGCGCGGTCCCGCCTTTCGGTCGGGCCGTTTCTGCGGGCCGCTCCCCGCACCCGGCGTGCCCCTCTCAAGGCACCGGGCGCTCCACAAGCCACGTTCAAGTTGCAGCGTGGTCCTCATCCCGTGGCCGGCCAGGGTGTTGGGATCACCGTGCCCCGGTAGCGGTACCGCGTGGTGCGTACCGTGGCGGGGTTGAACAGTGCCCGTTCACTACTGGCTGGCCACCACCCGCCGTCGCAGTAGCGGCGGCGTAGCTCCTTCCAGGTGATCCGGCGGTGTTTGCGTCTCAGCCAACCGATGACCCGGCCCCAGGTGTAGGAGCTCAGGTATTGGAAGGCTGCGCTTGACACTCCGGGCCGGAAGTAGGCGCACCAGCCCCGCAACATCCGGTTCAGCTGGATGAGCAGGGTATCGAGCGGCAGGTCGGTGCCCGTCTTGCGGCACTGCGCCTTCACCTTGGCCATCACGGCCTTGACGGCCTTGCGTGAGGGGTAGGTGTAGACGTAGCACCGGTTGGTGCCCCGCTTCCGGTGGCGTTGAAGGTGCCAGCCGAGAAAGTCGAGGCCCTCGTCGATATGGGTGATGAGCGTCTTGGCCTCCGATAGGCGTAGACCCATCGGTGTCAGGACCTCTGCGATCTCCTCGCGTAGTGCTTCCGCGTCGGCTTGGGTGCCGGACACGAGCAGGCACCAGTCGTCGGCGTAGCGGACCAGCCGGTAGTTCGGCAGGTCGCGGCGTCGACGCTTGACCCGTTCGTTGCGGGTAGCGCCCGGCCCGCCCGGTGCCTGGGCGATGTGTTCGTCCAGTACCGAGAGTGCCACGTTGCTCAGCAACGGCGAGAGAATCGACCCTTGCGGGGTTC
>JAABUR0100005021.1_pt1 | contig 17158 bp, 11 predicted proteins | sample 5560091 | NCBI WGS metagenome assembly JAABUR01 (sample SAMN10711879, study PRJNA513375) | rock metagenome | isolation source: Antarctica rocks | place: Antarctica: Victoria Land, University Valley sud | reverse complement strand
CGCGCCCAGGGTCGTCAACTCGTTGAACCGATCGACCGGCTCGCCCGCGACCCAGGCCATCCCGCGCAGGATCAAGAGGCGGAAGAGCGGGTCGTCGAACGTCCACGTGAAATGGCCGGGGATGCTCACGAAGACCCTCCCCTTGCCCGCCTGGCGGGTCCAGAAGAGCGGCTGCGGCTTGCCTTCCTCCACCCCGGACCCCAGGAGGTCGATCCGCGTCGGGTCGCCGACGAGGTTCCAGTAGCTCTCGTCCACGAGCTGGAGTCTCCCGAAGCCCCGGGTGATCGGGTGCTTCGACCCGGAGAAGTCGACGTCGAGCGGCCCGTGGCGGAACTTCGACTTCCCCCCCTCCCACGCCAGGCCGATCCGAACCGCCAGGGGCCCCACGGCGTCGTGGCCGTCGACCGCGTAATGGATCAGGACGACCCCGCCGCCCCGAGCAAAGAAACGATCGAGCTCCTCGGCCTTCGCCGCGTCCCAGCCGGGATTGTTGGAGTAGAAGACGACGACGTCCGCCGTCTCGAGCTGCCGAGGCGTCGGCCAGCCTGCCGACGTCTCGACGGTGAGGGCCTCGTCCGTCGCCAGCAGGGGCGACCAGCGCTCCTGCCAGAGGGGATAATCGTGCTCGCCCGGCCCGTGGTCCTTCGGCCCCCCCGCCAGGACGATCCGGAGCCGTCTCGGGTTCGCGACCGGGACGCTCCCCTTCAGGACCGCGTCGAGCTCCTGCCGGCGCCGCGGGGGAGGGGGCGGGGAGCCCCGGTACGCGATCTCGGCCGGCCCCAGCGGGTCGGTCAGGAGGAACGTCAGCAGGTCGCGCAGCTTCTCCGGGCCGAGGGCCGCGTCGATCCCCTCGGGCATGATCGAGGCCGCCGAGGGGGACGTCTCCTCGACCGATGATCGGGGGACCGTCGTCTGCACGCCGGCGGTGTCGCTCACGATCAGGCCGTCGCCCTCGGTGCGGAGCGTGCCTTGCAAGACCCGGCCGTCCGCCAACGCGACCGAGTAGGCGATGTAATCGGGGTTGATGGCGGCGCTCGGCGCGTGGATGTCGCGGAGCACCGACGCGTAGTCGCGATGGATGAGGTTCGAGAGGTCGGGGCCGATGGACCCGCCCAGGCCGCGGACCTGGTGGCAGGCGGAGCAGCGGGCCTCGGAGCCGGTGAAGACGGCCCGGCCCCGGGACCAGTCTCCCCCCTTCAACTCGGGGACTTCCCGCTCCGCGAACGCCTCCGCCCCCTCCCGCTTCGTCAGGGCCGCCCACGGCAGCAGGAAGCGCCTGAGGGGCAATGCCCGAGGCCGCGAGTCCTCGCCCGTCGTGTAGGACACCTCCAGGGCCGCCCGTCCTCCCGTCGCCAGGACGACCTCCACCGGCAGCGGCTCCCGCTCCTTCGGCTTCACCGCGACCCGGACGCGGTAGCGACCGTCATTGTCAACTTCGGGGGGAAGAGTCCCGGCCGGCGTGGTGACCTCGATCGGCCCGGAACCGGTGAAGTTCAGCGTGACATCCTCGTCCGGCAGGCTGTAACCCGCGGTCGAGCCGGGCTGGACGGCCGGGCGGAGCATCTGCCAGAGGTCGAGCTTGGTCTTGAGGGTCAAGCGGCCCGGCCGCTCGATGGCCTCCCAGAGCCGATCGTGCTCCACGATGCCGGCGGTGAACGTGCGGGAGACGGCCGGGTCGAGGTGCGGCAACCAGCCGGACCAGCCCCCCTGCCCCGCCTCGGGCCGCCAGGTCGCGTCGGCGCCGGTGAGGTCGTAGGCGAGATCCACGGCGGCGTCTTGCGGGACTACGCCGGCCGGGGTCCGTTCCCGATCCGGCCGTCCCAGGCCCGGCAAGCTGACGGCGTAGGAGGCCGCTTCCGGGTGCGGGGCGGTCCTCAGGAGCAGCGAACGCCGGTCGGCGGAGACCTGGGCCGAGTAGATCGGGAGCGCGAACCGGGGCGCGTTCAACTGCCGGGCCACCGCGTCGTAGGGCGGGCGCAGGGATTCGTAGCGGTCGCCGGGTCCGACCGACTTGCCGTGCTCGATGGTGAGGTTCCTGGCCAGGTCCTTCAATCGCTCCAGGTCGAGCGGGCGGTCGAACGCGACGCGGGCCTCTTGCGGCCCCGAGGCCCACGCGAGCACCGGCCGGGGGGCATCCCGGTCGGCGTTCGTGATCTTGTAGAGCTTGCCCTTCCCCTTCGGACCGGTCCCCCAGTCCGGCAGGCCGCTATGAACCGCCACGACGAGGTCGCCCCGGGGCGAGACGCAGGCGTCGGCGGGGAGCATGTTCAGGATGGCGAGGATGTGCGTCTGCGCGACGTAGCCGGCCGAAGTCTTCGCCAGCTTCGTGCGGTAGAGCTTGCCCCGCGAGTAGCCGGTGACCAGCGCATCCCCCGCCCACGAGGCCGGGCCGAAGGTCGGGCCGCCGTCGACCGGCTCGTTGAAGTTGAGGCCGCAGGTCGACTGATGCTGCGGCGTGTAGTCGAACACGCTGGGCTCGTCGACCACCGAGGGGAGGTGCTTCGAGTGCCGCGGCGGGAACCCGTAGTGCCTCCCCGGCCGGATGTGCAGCAGCTCGTCGAACGGGTTCCCGTTGGAGAGCCAGGTCGCCCCCTCCTGGTCGGTCGCGAAGAGGTCGCCGAGGCGGTTGAACGCCATCGCGACCGGGAACCGGATCCCCGTGGCGATGATCTCGCGCCTGCCGAAGTCGGGCGCGACCTTCTGGATCGTCCCGTGCTCGCCCGTCAGGTCATAAGCCGCCTCGCCCGATGCACCGACGAGGTAGGGGTTCGTGAAATTGGTCACGCCGAGCCCGAAGTAGACGTGGCCCGCCTCGTCGAGCGCCACGCCCAGGGCGTCGACGCCGTGCGGAAGCTCTTTCCAGCCCGTGGCGACGACGATCTCCCGGTCGGCCTTGCCGTCGCGGTCGACGTCCACGATGAGCGAGATTTTCCCCTTGCTCGCCACGAAGACCCCCTCTCCCAGGCTGTAGCCGGGAGGTGTCAGCGCCATGCCGATCGGGGCGCTGAGCCCCCCCTTGCCTTCCCAGAAGCACTCGACCACGTCCTCGAGGCCCGATCCCTTGCGGTCGGAGAGCAGGTAGATATTCCCGTCATAGGCCAGGGCGACCAGCTTGCCGTCCGGTCGATACTTGATGTTGTTGATGTTCGACAGGTCGACGGGCAACTCCCGCGCGGAGAAGCCCGGCACGAGCATCTGCACCGCGGGAGGGTTCCGGACGGCGACCAGCGGCTTGCCGACCACCGGCCGACCGGGGCGGACGATCGGGGCCTTCCCGCCATGTCGGGCGGCGAGGTAGCCCTCGACCTGGGTGCGCTCGGCCTCGCCGAGCACGCGGTCGTAGACCAGGACCTGCAAGAGGTCGCCGTCGAGGAACCCGCGAACGGCGGAGCCTCCATACCGGCGGGCCCCCACGGTGACCCTGTCCGCGACGAGGACCGAATCCTTGCGGTCGCGCGCGCGGCCGGGCCGGCCATCGAAATAGGACTTTGTGCCGCCGGGGCCGGCGGTCGAGGTGACGGTCATCCGGCGGACGACGCCGAATTCGGAAGGCTCGGCCATCAGGTTGGCCATCCCGCCGAAGCCGTTCCCCTCGACGTTGAGGGTCTCGAACCGGGACGAGAATCCGAACCCCATGTCGATCGTCAGGCCGCTGGTGAAGTCGTCCTTGCCCTCCTCGTTCATCGCCATGAAGGCGCGGAAGCCCCCCGCGTTGCCGAAGGGCGCGGCGACGACGAACAGGGTGATCTCCCGAAACTTTGCCTCCATCCCGGCCAGTTCGAGGTGGCTCGCCTCGCCGTCGAACCGCAAGGCGCCGTCCTGGTAGAGGGGCTGCGCCTCGGCTCGCGTCTGGGTCAGGTGCCGACCGTGGCCCGAGGCGTCGTACCAGAGGTCGACCTTGGCGCCGTCGGTCGCCTCCGGACGGCCGAGGGCCTTGCGGGCGGCGTTCAGGCGGCCCGCATCCAGCCAGAGCACGAGCCCGCGGGTGACCTCTAACCCGGGGTCGGCCCAAGCCTCGATCGGCGTTCCGGGGACGTCCTGGCCGGCGGCCGAGGCGCCCATCGCCAGGGCCGAGAGGATCCCGAAGGTGACCGGGAGGAGGCGGTTGCGGAGCATGGGAGAAATCCTTCCTGCATGATCTGGAACGGGATTGCGGACGCGGCCGCCTCAACGCGAGCCCGGACGGTCCCCGGGCAGCGTCAGCTTCGTGAATCGCCCGACCTGTTCGGCGATGGCGGTCTCCGCCGGCAATCGCTCCATGCTGCTGGCCCCGTAAAACCCTTCGACCCCCAGGCAGCAATCGAGGACGAATTGCGCGTCCTCGGGCGATGAGATCGGGCCGCCGTGGCAGAGGACCAGGCAGTCGGCACGGACCGACTTGCAGGCATCGGCGATCGCCTGCACCCCGGCGATGCACTCCCCCAGGGTGCGGGCCGTCCGCGCGCCGATCGTGCCGCCGGTCGTCAGCCCCATGTGCGCCACGACGATGTCGGCGCCGGCCTCGGCCATCATCCGCGCCTCGTCGGGGTTGAAGGCGTAGGGCGTCGTGAGCAGGTCGAGCGCGCGGGCCGCCGCGATCAGCTCCACCTCGAGGCGATAGCTCATCCCGGTCTCCTCCAGGTTCTCGCGGAAGAGTCCGTCGATGAGGCCCACCGTCGGGAAGTTCTGGATGCCGGCGAACCCCAGGTCGCGCAGCTCGCGCAAGAACGGGTCGCGGAGCAGGAAGGGGTCGGTGCCGCAGACGCCGGCCAGCACCGGGGTCCGCCCGACGACGGAGAGTATCTCCGGGGCCATCTCGCGGACGATCTGGTTGGCGTTGCCATACGCCATGAGCCCGGCCAAGGAGCCGCGCCCGGCCATCCGGAACCGGCCGGAATTGTAGATGACGATGAGGTCGATGCCGCCGGCCTCCTCGCACTTGGCCGAGAGGCCCGTCCCCGCCCCGCCGCCGATGATCGGCTCTCCACGCGCCACCTTCTCCCGGAACCCCGCGAGGATTTCCGCACGCTCTCGACGCATCGTCCGCCCCCCGTGGCCGTCGTACAAGGTCTATTTCTGTGATGAGACCGGAACATCTGTCGGGCGGGCCTCCTGCGCCCTCGGGTTGCGCCAGACCAGGCAGAATGGCTTCTCCGCCCGGACGAAGCCGGGGCCGGGCGGCTTCCCGTCCGTGGAATACGCACGCTTGCCGCCGGCCTCTTCCGCGAATTCGTAGAGCGGGACCGACGTCGAGGGGGGCTTGGGAAGGTCGGCCGGCAGGGCGTGGAAGACGGCCCCCGAGGACGCATCGGCCTGCTCCTTCGGGGGCTCGCCGACACGAAGGCCCGTCCCGTTGCCGGCGGCCTCGAAGACCGGGACGGTCCCCTCGCCCGGCCGCTCCGGCGCGAAGAACGCCACGGGCCGATTTCCCGGGTCGGCCCCGGGCGTTCGCACGGCGAAGCGTGTGGGTGGCGAGGCTTCGGACGCCACGTAGACGGCGACGGGGAGATTCAGGCGAGGGTCGGACAGGTCGAGCCGGTACATGACCTGGTTGTAGTCGTAGCGGGGCGTCGGGTTCGTGTTGCCGGAGAAGGTGTGCGTATACGTCCCCTCGAAGAAGACGGTCCGCCCGCCGTCCTGGTCGAAGAAGGGGTGCTGCTTCGGGTTGTAGAAGCTGTACTTGTCGTGCGTGACGACCTTGCGGGCATAGACCCAGGGGCCGGTCGGGGCGTCGGCCTCGGCGTACCAGACCTCGCCCAGGACGGACGACTCGCCGAAGATCTCGACGGCGATCATGATCCAGCGCTTGCGGAAGTCGTTCCAGTACACCGATCCTCCGTGACCCAGCACCGTGCGGCCGGTCCCCGCGTCCCGGAGCGCGATCAGCGCCTCTTCGGGCTTCATCGCGCCGGCCTTGAGGAATTTGTCCTGGTCCTGCTGCGAGAGGGGGGGCGTGTCGACCTTCCAGGCGTAGACGAGGCGGCCGTCGGGCCCGCGGTCGAGCTGCCGGGCCTCGAGACGGGTGCCGGACTTCAGGGGGGAGAAGCCCTCGTAGCGCCTCACGTCGGCGAGGGTCGCCGGGTCGGCCCTGGCACGGGTCAGGGGGAACGGGGTCGTGAAGTAGACGTACTCCGTGCCGTCGGGATCGGTGCGCCGGAAGGTGTGGCCATTGGGGTAGATCGGCCGCTTCTCCGCGAACGTGGCCACCTTCTCGAATCGTCTCGCCTCGTCATCCCACTCGGCCAGGCCGTGCTCGTAGGCCTCCATGGGGGGGCGGACCTTGACGTAGCCGGCGAACATCCTCTCGCCGCCGGAGGAGTCGCGCAGGACCGTCATGCCGCCGATCCAGGTCGGGCCCGCGCCCGGCATCTTCGCCGCCGGCCGCGCGAAGCCCGTCTTCTCATCGACATAATAGTCCAGGTCGACCCCGCGCCCGGGATCGAGACCGCCTTCGGAAGGTATGGACGATCTGGCGCCCGGGACGTCGAAGGTGCCCAGCGGATACGATGGCTTGTTCGTGTCGCCCCAGAACCAGTGAATCCTGCCTCGGTAGACGTCCGCGATCACGCTATCAGAGCCGAAGACCAGGGCGTTGAGCAGTGGCTTGCGGATCGGGGCCTCGCGCCCGAGCATCGCCGTGTCCCGATAGATCCCGCCGCCGGTGACCCGGTAGAGCCGCTCGGCGATATTGATCCGCTTCACCACCAGCCGGGCCTCCCCCCCCGGCTCGACCTTCAGCGCCTTGCCCCGATAGCCGAAGCCGTCCTTGGGGAACTCGTAGCCGTGGCCCTTGACGTGGACGAAGACGTCCTGGCCCATCAGGTCGGGCCCATCGAGGGCGGCCAGGCCGTTGCTGTCGGTGACGAACCGCTGGTTGTTGACCGTCTCCAGCTCGACCAGCGGCACGCCCCGGCCGGTCTCCGCGTCCACGACCTCGATCGCGAAGGGCGCGGGCACCCCGCCCTCCGCCCCCAGGCCCGCCAGCGCGCCCGCCAGCACCACAATGGATTCGATCATCATCGTACAAGACGTCCCTTCCTGGACCATTTGTGCATCACGGCCGATTCCCGTTCCCTTCCGCGACTCGTAAACCGACCCGGGGGTCATCATGGGGGCGAGGGCGCCTTGGCCTGGAGCCGGTAATAGTTCATCAGGCCGGGATTGCCGCCCCGCTCGTGATATTCGGCCATCAGGCGATTGGCCTCGGGGTCGTTCGGCCGCTCGCCGAGGATTTTCCGGGCCCAACGCAGGCCCTCCTCCTCGTGACCGTGCTCGATCAACCAGCGGGCGACCTCTCCCTGGAGCCCCGGATTCGCGGGATTCGCGATCAATGCTTTCTGGAGCTTGTCGAATCGCAGGTCGTCCTCCCGCAGGCGTGCCGCCACCTCCTGCTCCACCCGCGCCTCGTCGTGGCGCCCGAGCCGGGCGAGGCAGAGGCCGCGACGATGGCGAATCTCCACGTCGCGAGGGTGGATCCGGACGGCCCGGTCCAGCAGGGCGAGGGCGGCGGCATGCTCGCCCTGATGCCCCGCGATCGCCGCCCGCGCCGAGAGCGCGGCGGTGTCTGCCGGGTCGAGTTCCAACGTCCGGTCCAGATGGGGGATCGCCCCGGCCTCGTCCCCTCGGTCCAATGCGACGAGCCCGGCGCCGAGGTGCCCGGCGGGGTCGCCGGGCTTGCGAGCGATGTAGGAGGCGTACACCGGCCCGGCCTCATCGCCTCGCCCGGAAAGGCGTAGCTCGTCGGCCAGCCCGAGGCGGGCGCGATCGAGGGACGGGTCACGCTCCAGGGCCGCGCGGTAGTCGCGGACCTGGGCCGATTGGTCCGATTTCAGGCGCGTATTGACCTCGGTTCGCCAGAGGTAGGGCTTGGCGTCGTCCGGCGCCTCGCGGATCCAGCGGTCGATCACCGCGGCGGCGGCGCGGAATTGATACGTCTGGAGATAGACCCGGGCCAGCGCCTCGGAGGCCTCGGGGTCGGGCGCCCTGGAGCCCTCCAGGACGCGCCTGAGGACCGGCTCGGCCTCGGCATACCGGCCCGCCTGGGCTCGGACGATGGCGTCGAGCCGGTCGACGTGGGCGGCCGGATAGCCCAGCGCGCGGGCTCGGGCCAGCCCATCGACGACTTCCTGGGGCCTCCCCAGACCGAGTGCGACCCGGGCCTTGAGATAGTGGGCTTCCGCCGACCTCGGCCGCGCCCGCAGCCAGCGCCCCAGCGCCACCTCCGCCTCGGCGAACCGGCGGTCCGCCAGCGCGCGTCGCGCGGCCCTCGCCGCGGAGCGGGCCGCGACCTCCCCGCGGATCAGGACGCCGGCCGCGGCCAGCGCGATGGTCACCGCGACGGCCACCACGACCCGAAGGCCGCGGCCGGAGGGGAGAACGCGAGGGCGACGGCTCGGGAGGGTCTCCATCGGTGTCTCCGCGGCGCCGGACATGTCCTCGGGCCCGGATGTGCATGATCGACGATCGCCGGGCAGGCGAGGCGTACGTTCGGGCCCCGTCCATCGGGCTTCTCTCGACTCGACGATCAGGCCACGAACCCGGACGCACGGGAACCCCCAGGCGGACATCGCCCATCCCCACCAGTCGCGTGCGCCGGTGACCTCCACGATACGAAATTCACCGCCATGAGTGAAACCTCTTCTCCGTCGATCGCGAGCCCGGCGCGGCGGGAGTCCTGCCCCGGCCAGAGTGACGGCACCCGGCCTATGAATTCGGATCGGCCAGCTCCCAAGCCGAGGCTTACGCTGTTAACGACTCCCGGAAAACGTAACAAATCCAGAACGACCAACCTGTACGTCACGTACGTTCGCATTGAGGAGCCGGGGGACTTCCATAATCCTCGACGTTCGCGCCGCTCCGCTGCCGTGAAGCGATTCTCACCGGGCGCCCTGGTTTCATCCTCTCGGGGAATGACTCCGAACGGGGCCGGGGCGCTCATTGACCCGTCCCGTCCCCCTCCCTAGACTGCAAGAGCTACGATTTCGACGCCGACGGCCGTGAGAAATACCTCGACTACCCCCGCATCATGAAGATCGTCACCGATGCCGGCTATCACGGCATCGAGTACGAAGGGGCGCGCCTGTCCGAACCCGAGGGGATCAAGGCCACCAAGCGACTCCTCGACTCGTTGCGGGGGTCGATGTATACCCCGTAACCCCCGCATCTGCGGCGAGATCGCACTCTATCCACGGGCGGGAGTCAGCCGATGCGACCGGGTCCGACGCGGCGTAAGTTCCTGGGGACGGCGGGGGTGTCGGCGGGGCTGGCGGGCCTCGCGGCGGGCTCGGAGGGGCCCCCCGCCAGGCGGGAGGGGCGGAAGCCGAGGCTGGCCGCGCTCTCGACGGTCTACAACTACCTCTCCCACTCGTATCACATCGTCGGGCGGTTCCTCGACGGGTTCGACCTCCACGACGGGCGCGGGCTGCACCGGCCGGACTTCGAGATCGCGAGCCTGTTCATCGAGCAGGTCGCGCCCGAGACCGACCTGGGGCGGGCGAAGGCGGCGAAGCACGGCGTCCGGCTCAGCCCGACGATCGCCGATGCGTTGACCCTGGGGACGGGCTCGCTCGCGGTCGACGGCGTGCTGCTCATCGCCGAGCACGGCAACTACCCGTTCAACGAGAAGATGCAGAAGCTCTACCCCCGCGGGCGGTTCTTCCGCGAGGTGCTCGACGTCTGCAAGGCGTCGGGGCGGGGCGTGCCGGTCTTCATCGACAAGCACCTCTCGTACAGCCGGGCCGAGGCGAGGGCGATGGTCGACCGGGCGAAGGCGCAGGGGGTCCCGCTGATGGCGGGCTCGAGCCTGCCGGTCACCTGGCGGCTGCCCGACCTGGAGGTCCCGCTGGGGAGGACCTGGAAGGATGCCCTCGTGGCATCGCGGGGGGACCTGGACATCTACGGGTTCCACACGCTCGAGACCCTCCAGTGCATGGTCGAGCGCCGCGACCGCAAGGGGAAGCCGCAGGGGGCGGTCGCCGTGACCTGCCTCGAAGGCGATGCCGTGTGGGACGCCGAGGCGAAGGGGGTCTGGTCACGCGAGCTGCTCGACCACGCCCTGGGCCGGAGCCGGACCCTCAACCCGGGCGACATCCGCCAGAACACGCTCGACTACGTCCCCCCGCCCAACCGCGAGCCCTACCCGAGGCCCAACCACCCAGTGGCCTACCTGGTCGAGTACGCCGACGGCTTCCGCGCCACGGCCCTGATCCTCAACGGCCACATCGACGACACCTCGATCGCGGCGCGGATCGGGGGGAGTCCCGACCGGATCGTCTCGACCTTGATGTACCTGCCCGCCCCCCCGGGGGCGAACTTCTTCAACCCCCTGGTGCTCCGGATCGAGGACTTCCTCCGCACGAAGCGCCCTCCCTACCCCATCGAGCGCACCCTGCTCACCAGCAGCATCCTCGACGCGGCCCTCGACAGCCGGATCCAGGGCCACAGGCGCATCGAGACTCCCGAGCTCGCCGCGATCGACTACGAGGCCCCCGCCGATTCGGGCTACATCCGGACGCCCATCACCAACCCCGAGCCGAATGCGCCGTAGGGCCGATTTCGTCAAGAGACCTCGGCGCCGGCGACCTCCGGTGTCCCAACGCCCACCGCGACCGGCTCTTCCAGCTCCTCCGCGAGGCGTTGCTGGGTGGGGTCGCCCATCGCGACGGGCCAGATGTGGAAGCCGCCGTGCCACGCGGGGGAGCCGGAGAGCTCCCAGGTCCCCCAGATGCCTTTCCCCTCGTTGTAGCCCTGGTATCCGATCGCGTGCTTGCGGAGATATTGCTTGGTCCACCAGCACTTGCCGGTCTCCACGTCGTAGCGACCCTTGATGAGGAACGTGCCGACCCAGTCGCGGCCGTCGCCGCGGAGCTCGCCTCGCTGGAACGTCAGGCTCAGCTCCATCCAGTGCCGCCCCGGCAACATCGGCTGGAGGAAGAAGCCTTTCCAGGGGCCGGACGGGAACCGGGCATCCTGCTCCAGGCTCGGCTCGGGCTCGGGGACGTCATCGGTCTTCATCATTGCCTCGCTGATCGGCCGGCCGCGTGGCCCGGGGGAGAGGACCAAAGCCCCTCCGCGTTCCGATCGCAGAGGTCCTCGAAGGATGGATCATGCCCTGCCGGCCGGTCGCAGGCAACCCCCCTCGGCATGACTCGGTGACCCCGCGACGGCCCCTCCTCGAATCCCCCTTCAGGCCGAGCCCTTCACGGCCGCCATCGCCCGACCGATGTACTCGGAGACGTCACGCGGGTCGTTCGGCATCTGGTGCCGGGCGACGAGGTTGTCCCCCTGCTCCTTCCACAAGCGTTTCAGGGATTGGGCGATCCCGGGGTCGCCTCCGGTGAATCCGTTCACCAGGTCCATCCAGCGCCTGGCCATCGCCTGGACCTTCGGGTCGGTGGGATCGGTGCCCTTCTCCTCTTCGGCTCGGACCTCGGCGATGAGTTCGGCCCAGTCGACTTGCGACTGGCGAATGGCCTCCTCGCCCATCTGCTCGCCGCGCGTCTTGATGGACTCCATCTGCTCGGGCGTGTAGTAGTTCTCGATCATGGTCATCCTCTCGATCACCTTGAGGAACTCGTCGGCGGAGACCTCCTTCGCCGCGCGGAAGTTTGCGGCGATGGCTTCGAGCTTTTCGCAAAGCTCGCGCTGCATCTCGACCTGCTCCCGGAGCCGCCCGATGTGGAGGCGGATGGACTCCAGCGGGGAGAAGCCGGGCCGGTCCAGGCAGTCGCGGACCTCCTCCAGGGAGAACCCGAGCTGCCTGAGCGAGAGGACCTGCTGGAGTCGGGCGACATCGCCGGCCGTGTAGAGGCGGTATCCCGCCTCGCTGTGCTGCGACGGCTTCAGCAGGCCGATCTCGTCGTAATGGTGGAGCGCGCGGATGGTCAAGCCCGTCCGCCTCGCGAGCTCGCCCACCTTCAGGGCCTCGAACCGCATGCCGATCTCCCTCACTGATCCCTTCGGTTACAGCCGCCACGAGAGGATGGTACGGCCTCACGTCACGTGAGGGTCAAGGGGGATTTCGCGGAAAAGCCAAGGACCCCACGACGAGAGCCGGGGGCTTGTTCGAGGTCTGGACCCGCACGGACGCGTCATGGGGGTGACGGACGAGGCTGCCCATGGGGACCGGACGCAAATTCCCGACGCGCAGATTGGCCCTTGCCTGTTCTTGATGGCACCTCGTTGCGGTACGCTACCGCTCGGCCATACCGGCCTGATGGCTGTCCCCTCGCTCTCTCATTTCGAACGGCTCGCCAGCCTTACTGGGGAGGTCGGTCATCATGAAGGAGTCTGCGAGAACCAGTGAGGATCGGATGCGGGCGATCGGGCGCGGGAGGCGCCTCCAATTCGGCCTGGTGATGATCGCCTGGGAGTTGTTGGCCCTCGGGCTGCTCTGGCTCCGCGTAGGGACCTCTCTCTCGCTCGGGTTACCCCTGGCCTTCGCGTGGCTCTTCCTGAATCGGCGTCTTGTTGCCCGGGGCATGCGTCGGCTCCTTCATGTTGCCAGGCGGACGATGAAGGCCCTTCGCAAACTGGGCGACGTTATCAAAGTCAAGGCGCTGAGCCGTCAGACATGGCGTTTACGGGTCTCAACACTGCTGCTCACCGTCTTCCTGATCGCCCTCCCATGTGCCTGGTTCAGCCATCGGTTCCATCGAGTGGAACGCGAGCGGAATGCGTTGAATGGGACGTGGTGTATGCTCGACTGGAATACGGGTCTCCCCGTCCGTGTTCGGGGAAAGCTCTTGACCGTCGAGTTGCGGCCGGGCACCTATGAGATCGATCCGACGAGACGACCCAGGTGGATTGACTTCCGCATCCGCGGGACATCGAGGTTCTCCAAAGCCATTTATGACTGGGATGGAGGACGCCTGCGCGTGTGCCAGGACAGCGGAGGGACGGGGCATCGGCCGGCAACCTTCGATACGACCATCGGAGGCCGCTTCGTGCTCGAACGACAATAGATAAATACAATTATCTTGATATTACCCTAAATCATTTGGGGATTTGGCAGCTTCTCCCCGGGGTGAAAGGTGGCGTGCATGTCGAATCCACCTTAACATCCTGCGGAATCCCATCCTCTCCCGTTCAACTTCGCGGAACTGCCCGACGAGGAGTCATGATGCTCGGTCACACGCCCGCTCGAAGTAAGGCCATCCGGCGATGGATTGCGGTCGGTCTGCTCGGAGGGGTCGCCCCGTTCTCGGCGGAGGGGGCTGAGCCTCCCCGGCCGGGCGGGATGCTCGACCTGACGAAGGCCGTCGTCGTGGTCCCGAAGGGCCTCTCCGCCGCCTGCCACCACGGAGGCTCGCCTCGGGAACGAGACCCGGTCGAGAGGGGGATCGCGGCACGAGAGGCAGAGAGGCAGGCGTTCGAGGATTTCGAGAAAGTTGGAATGGTCGGCCGCTCCCGTCAGACTACTTGCTAGGAGACACACCTGCACGAGGAGGCAAGGGCCCGTGGCCAGAGAGAGGAGCGGGGCCGCCCTGCGGTCGATCCACGCGCTGTTGGCCGCGGGGACGGTCGGCGGGCTGGCCGACGGGCAGTTGCTCGACCGGTTCGCGGCTCGCGACGGGGAGGCCGCCGAGCTGGCCTTCGCAGCGCTGGTGGAGCGGCACGGGCCGATGGTCCTCCGCGTCTGCCGGGGCGTGCTCCGCGACGGACACGACGCCGAGGACGCCTTCCAGGCGACCTTCCTGATCCTGGCTCGCAAGGCGGGATCGATCCGACGGCGGGATGCGCTGGCCGCCTGGCTCCACGGCGTGGCGTACCACGTCGCGTCCACCGCCCGGTCGGCCATCGCACGGCGTCGCTCGCACGAGATGAAGGCGGGCCAGGCGAGGTCAGAAGCCACGGCCGAAGGTGCTCCGGATGACCTCGGCCCGGTGGTCCATGAAGAGCTCGCCCGACTCCCCGGGCGCTACCGCGCGGCGGTCGTGCTCTGCTGCCTGGAGGGCCTGACTCAGCAGCAGGCGGCGCAGAGGCTGGGCTGGCCGCTCGGGACCGTCCAGAGCCGGCTGGCACGCGGTCGGGAGCGGCTGCGCGTCCGACTGTCGCGACGTGTCTCCGCCCCCTCGTCCGCGACCCCGGTGGCGCTGCTCTCTGCGGAGTCGGCGCGAGCGGCGGTGCCGGCCGCGCTCGCGGACGCCACGGCCCGGCTCGCATCGGCGTCGGGGACGGCTCGGGCGTTGGCGGCCGGGGGGGTCCCCGTCGCGGTCATCACTCTGGCAGAAGGGGTAATGAGGACCATGTTCCTGAACAAGTTGAAGACGACGTGCGTGGCCGCCCTGCTCGCGGCCGGACTCATCGCGACCGGTGCGGCCGTCTCCGCCTACCAGGACGCCGCGCCGGATCCGGCCGACGCGCGAGCCGGCGCGGCGGTGAAGCAAGGGCCGCCGGTCGTCACGCCGTCCGGCACCGGACTGCTGACCGTCACCGGCACGGTCCTCATGCCGGACGGTTCGCCTGCGGTGGGAGCGACCGTGGAATCGACCGCCGGGTCTGAAGAGCCACCGATCATCGCCCGGACGGACGACGCCGGCCGGTTTCGGCTTCATGGAGTCTTCGGGAACGGCGCTCGGCTGCATGCCCGTTCGTCGGTTGGGGATCATCAGGTCACGCTGGAGGTGCCGTCTGTCGCCGTCCGAACCGCCTTCACATCCCCGGTCGAGATGACCCTCTCGCCCACGCTCACCCACGAGGTCACCATCCTCTCGGACGGACGCCCGGTGGAGGAGTCACACGTCGCCGCCTTGGGGACCGGTTTCGAAGTCCACGGCCTCACCGACCAGGATGGCAAGGTCCAGCTCCGGCTTCCTGCCCGAGGGCAACTTAAAAGGCTGGTCGCATGGCACCCGAGGTTGGGCGTGAACGGCGTGCGAGACTTGGAAAATGGCCTTCCTCGGGACGCGAGCCGGCTGTTACTCCTCGCACCGGGGCCGCACAGAATTCGCGCGGTCGACCTGAATGGCAAACCGATCGCTGGCCTGGAACTCGGCATAAGCTTGCGGACGGAGGATTCGGATTGGATCAGCGCCAGCGAGATCAAAGCGGCCCATGTGCGGACGGACGCCGAAGGCGTGGCGATCGTCCCTTGGGTGCCTCGCGGGAAAATGAAATACATCGATGTCAAGATCATCGGTCCCGATTGGAAGATCGACGAGACCGATCTGGCACGGATCACTGAAGGCATCACCACGGTTCACGCCCGCCGCGAGAGGACCGTCGAGGGCCGCCTCGTCATGCCCGAGGGCGCCAATGCCGAGGGCATCCTGATCTCAGGCCGCGGCTTCGGCCCTGGGAGTCAGGGCGATATCCCGTACGCTCGCGCACGTCGCGACGGTACGTTCACACTCCGCGTCCCCTCGGATCATGCCTATGTGCTGGGCATCACCGATCTCAGGTGGGCCAGCGACCCCTGGTCGGGCATGATCCTCGGCAAGGACACGTGGAAACCCGCCGAGATCACCTTGAACGTTTATCCCGCAACGCCCCTGACGGCACGCGTGACGCGCGGGCCACGGCGCGATCCGGTCGCCAATGCCTGGCTCGATCTTTCGAGCCGCGGAGAGGTGGCCTGGATTGATGCCAAAGGCGAGAAGCGCTCGGGGAGTGCCGGCGTCGGAGGTTGGCTGATCACCGATGCCAATGGCATGGCCCAGGCGGGCGTGGGCAAGGGCGAACACCGATTGCGATTGGCCTCGGGCAAATGGAACGAAGAGCGGGCGATCAAAGTCACCTCAACCGAACCGATCGAGGTCGAGTTCCATCGCCCCTGGCAAGGCGATCGGCAAATCACCGGCCGATTGATGCTCGACGGGGCGCCTTTCAGACCTTCTCCGACGCTCGTGGCCCGCGCATGGACGCCGCAACCGCCGTACATGCCCCTCAAGTTCGAGCCCGAGATCAAACCCGACGGCACCTTCCATGTCGCGTATGACGCGGAAGCTCTCGCGTTGTACTTCTTCGATGCGGATCGACAACGGAACGGGTTCGCCGCGATTGGTTCGGGGGAGCCCAACGTCGAGTTGGCCATGGTCGCGACGGCGACTTACAGCGGAACGCTCCTTGATGAAAATGCTCAACCGATGGCGGGCCGAAGGTTGAGCCTGTATGTGAAGACGTCGGCCGAGAAGGCGGTCACCGATCAGCAGACCGACGAGGCGGGACGTTTCCGTTTCTCGATCGTGCCCGCCAACGTGCCCCTTCAGCTGACAATCGGGCACGAGGGTGATGGTCCTCCCGAGTACATCCTCTTCGAGGGCGATCGAAGATTCACGCCCGGTGAAGTCAGGGAAAATGATCGCGTAAAGCCCCGTCGGGGGGACTCCTCGGCCCCGATCGTACGTCCGACGATTCCACTGGCCAAGCGTGTCGAGAGCATTTGCCGTGACGTCCGCTCAACTGGCATGCACGCCCTGGTCGTCCTGCAAGGCGACGATTCTCAGAATGTGGTCACGGCGGCGGGTCAATTGCTCGATTATGACCGAGTCAGAGCCGTGTTGAGCTATCAGACGTTGCGTGTGGATCCCGTTCAGCTCAAGGCCGAGGATGCGATCCTCGCCGATCACGGCTGGCCCAGGCCCGCCCCCGGCGAAATCGTGCTCGTCGCATTGGACGGCGACAGGAAGACGATCGCGACCAAGCGACTGGCGACGGACGAGATGGCCGCCGCGGTGGGCATCGGTGATGACTTTCTCAAGCATCACATGCCGCCCACTCGCGATGCCCTGGCCTTGCTGACCGAGGCGAGAAAAGCAGCGAAAGACAGCGGTCGCCGCGTGTGGGTCGTTCATGGTGGGCCACGTTGCGGGCCGTGCTTCCGGCTAGCCCGCTGGATCGAGGATCATCATACGACCCTGGAAAAGGACTACGTCATCGTCAAGGTGATGGACGGCCTCGACGCTCATGCCGCGGAGGTGATCGCCGAGCTTCCCAGGAAGAACGAAGACGGTATCCCCTGGTTCGCGATCACCGAGCCAGACGGGACGATCCTGGCGACGAGCGGGGGTCCGCTGGGAAATATCGGATTCCCGAGTTCCGTGGAGGGCATCCGCCATCTTCGTCAGATGCTCGATCGGACCGTTCAAAGGCTGACGGCCGACGAGGTGGACGGGCTCATCAAGCCCCTTTCCTCGGGGCTGTAAGGCGCCGCGCGAGGATAACTTGATCAATTCTCATT
>JAABUR0100005019.1_pt1 | contig 17161 bp, 18 predicted proteins | sample 5560091 | NCBI WGS metagenome assembly JAABUR01 (sample SAMN10711879, study PRJNA513375) | rock metagenome | isolation source: Antarctica rocks | place: Antarctica: Victoria Land, University Valley sud | reverse complement strand
ACGAGGGTTTGCGCACCTGCCTGCGGGTCGCCGTCCGAGCGGGCGAGGAGTGGATGGGCGAGATCTCGGTCGCCGAGGCCGGCCTCGCCTTCGCGACGGGCGCCGAAGAAGCGTTGCAGGAGGCGACGAAGTTGGCTGCTCCGCACTTCCTGCGCCACCATCTGGCGCAGGACATCACCAGGAGCGTCCGCAGCAGCATCCTGCACTCGCTGCTGGACGGGCGTGGTCCCGTGGAGACCCACGCCCGGCACCTCAATCTGAGCACGGCGATGCCGCACTCCGTCGTCGGCTTCTCGGTGCGACCTGACGACGAAGGCTCTGCGGACTCGACCAACCAAGGGGACAGGTTCGTGCAGGTCGCCGGAGCCCTGGCCGGGACATTCCACCGGCACGCGGTGACGCTCGCCGTCGGGTCGACGGTCTACGCCCTCGTCCCAACGTCGGACGAGACCAGCCGTGACCGGCTACGCCGGCTGACCGAGCACGTCGCCTCGCGCGCCGAGGCATTGAACCTGTCGGTACCAGGTCATCCGCGTCCTCAGCGCCAGCGGCAGCGAGCGCTCGGTGAGCCTCGTCGAGGGCGTGTGGGCCGAGATCGCCTTGCGCGACCTGTTCGCCGAGCAGCGCATGGCCCGCTCGCAGAAGGTCTCGGCCCTTCTCGAGCACGACGCCGCGCACCGGACCCAGTTCTTCCGGACGCTACGGGTCTGCCTGGACTGCTTCGGCGACGTACGCACCGCCGCCGAGCGCCTGGTTCTCGGCCTCGAACTGACCACGATGCTCTAGCTGGCTAAAGGTTGTGTCAAGTCGTCAGTTGGGCGTGAGTCATCGGCTCCGGTCGCGAAGCGGTTGTGGCGCTGTTGGCCGGAGGGTTGGGCTGGTTGCGGTGCCGAGCGCCCACGCTGATGTATGCGACCTCCCACGGTGGGTGGGTCATCTGGCGTCGTTCGGGCTGCTGTGATGGCGAAGGACCGGGCGCCAAACTAGAGACGGCGTGACTCGTTGCTGAGTCCGCCATAGCCCGCACGGCGTCTGATCCGGTCCTTCGTCCGCTCCAGCCTTGCACCGCCGTCCGGAGTTGTGAAGGGTGTCGGCTCAGCCGTCCTTGGGTGTCCATCGGGTGGGGTCATAGGCGCTGTGATCGCGGGTCATGGCGAAGGCGATCTTGTTTGCTCGGTGGGCCATCGCGCAGACGATGATGTCGCCCTTCTTGCCTCGGGCGCGCAGCGTGGCGGCGTAGGTCTGGGCAGCCGGGTCGCTGCCCCACAGGCCCAGGCCAAGCCCGACCAGGGCGCGGCGCAATGACACCCTGCCTTCGCGGCTGATCGCTCCGTCGCGACGCTTACCGGCGGACTCGTACTGCATCGGGGACAGCCCCGAGGCTCGATAGATCTGTGGTGGTCCTGGCCACCGATAGGGGTCGCCGACCGCGGCGCTGTAGTTGCCCACGCGCACGGTGCCCCAGCCCAGGACGCTGAGCAGGGTCGCGAACGCGCTGACCGGCAGCAGGTCCGCGATCGCGGTCTCGGCGGCCTGGACTTGAGCGTCGAGGTCAGCCAACAGGGCCAGGTCAGCGGTCAACACCCGGCGGGCGACCTCGGCGTCGGCGGTCGGTAACGCGTCCCGCGCTGCGATAACGAGTCGTTCGGCCACCGGGTGGCGGACCTGTACGCCTCGGGCGTCGGCGAAACGCACGAACCGCACAGAACCCAATGCTGCCAACCGTTTCGGATCGGCGAAGTGCGCGGCGACGAGCCGGCCGACCATGGTGCCCAGCACGTCGGGAAGGGCCAGGGTCAACCCTGGGAACGAGCGGCCAACTGGCCCAGCAGTTGGTTCTTCGTCGCGGTACGGGTGAGCACCCGACGGGTCCGGTACGCCGACCACGCCTGCAGGGCGCCGATCACCTCATCCCGTGCAGTGACCGGGATCCCCCGCCCGGCCAGAACCAGCTCGGTGATCGCGTCCAGATCGATCGCGTCGGTCTTGAACCGCCGCCGTCCCTGGGCGCGACGCTGCTCGGCGACGTGGGCCGGGTTCAACTCCAGGACCTCCCGCCCCGGCGGCCATGACGCATTGAGCATTGGCCGGTGATAATGACCCGCGGCCTCGACCCCGACCTTCACCAAGCCGACGCTGTCCGGCAGCACCTTCACAATCCGCTCCACGACCGCCGACATAGCCGGCGCGGTCATCGCGAACTCGACCGGGCCCAGCAGGCGGCGACGGACGGCGTCGGTCACCGACAACGCCACACAGGCCTTGCCGACATCGACGGCAACAACAACTGTTGAGGATGTAACTGGGGCAGCATGAACCAACATGACCCACCTCCGGAGGGCGACAGGAGAACATGGCGCGTCAACGCCAGATCCTCGAAGGAATCTGATGGGATCCCTTCTGCCACCTCCGGAGGTGTTTGGGAAGGACTCAACTCATACCAGCTCGACGCGGCGACGTCGTCTGCGTCGAGTTCAGCGAGGATCGACGCCGTGTCCTGCCCCAGTCCCGGCACCCGACCGCCCTTACGGGGCACCCCTCGGAGGTTGAACGGGCTCGCGGGGCCCGCACCGGACCGTGGGTGTCGACACGATGGTCCAACGGTCTCGCGCTGCCAGCTGCACGTGGTCGACCACGTCCTCGAGCGGCCTCACGGCGCCGCAGGGGATGTCGGCCTGCGCGAGCAGCTCCAAGGCGGACGGACCGGTGTGGCCTGCGAACACCTCTTCCAGGATCAGGTCAAGCTGCTCGCGGTGCGCGACCCGTCTGTCGTTGGCGCCGAAGCGCTCGTCCGACGTGAGCTCTGGACGTCGAGCACGACACGGCACAGGCTCTCCCACTGTGCCCGCGTCTGGACCGCGATGTTCACCACCGCCCCGTCCCCAGTCACGTAGGGCCCGTAGGGCGCGATCATGTTGCCGGGCCCCGTTCCGGGTCGGAGCACTGTTGCGGTACATCTGCAGGTAGAGCGGAGCGCCCATCCAGTCCACCATCGACTCGAGCATGCTGATGTCGATGTAGTCACCCAGGTCTGTGCGCTCGCGCGCACGCAGTGCCGCGAGGATGCCGGACCGGGCGTACATGGCGGCGCACATGACGGCCACCGAGATGCCGACCTTGCAGGGCTCGGCGCGTGTGCCGGTCACCGACGGCAGCCCGCTTTCGCCCTGGATGAGCAGGTCCAGCGCCTTGCGGTCCTTATCCGGTCCGGTGGTTCCGTAGCCGCTGATGGAACAGTTGACCAACCTGGGCCACCGGCGAGGCACGGTCTCCGGGTCGAGCCCGAGCCGGTCCATCGCGCCCGGAGACAGGTTATGCAACAGGACGTCGGCCGTGTCGAGAAGCCGCCCGAGCGTCTTGCGTCCGGCCTCGCTCTTCAGATCCAGGGCCAAGCTGCGCTTGTTGCGGTTCGCCCAGACGAAGTAAGCCGACTGCCCAAGGACGGCGTCGTCATACGAGCGGGCGAAGTCACCGCCCTCCGGATGCTCCACCTTGATGACGTCAGCGCCGAGATCGGCCAGGTGACGGCTGCAGAGCGGCGCCGCCACGGCATGCTCGATCGAGAGCACCCGGGACGTCGACCAGCGGCGATTGCTGATCCGTCGTCATCGGGCACCTCTCGCCTTGGTGTCGCCCGGCCGAGGAAGGCCAGCCTGACTGCGACGTTACCGCCGCCGAAGGCCGGCGCACATCGTGCGTCCGGACGTGTGGCCGGGTGCGGTGGTCAGCTCCACGACACCCGGTCGGGCGTCACCGCCGCCGGTCGCGCCAGGCCGCCTCCGCGGCGCGATGGTCGTCGCCGACCCACAGCTCGGCGAAAATTCGCGCCACTTCTGCTGGGCTTGCGGCCGGGTCGAGCACCTCCTTGACGGCACGGACCGCAGCCGGCGAGGCGGTGGCCGCCTGCCCGATCACCGCTCTCGCGGTGGGCTCCGCGTGGCCGGCGGGCACAACGGTGTGCACTAGGCCGAGGGCTGCCGCCTCCTCAGCACCGACGGTTCGGCCGGTCGTGAGCAGCTCGACGGCGCGGCCGCGTCCGACAGCCTCGACCAACCAGACCGCGCCGCCCCAGCCGAGCATGACGCCGAGCCGACTCTGCGAGCGTGGCGAGCGTGGCCTGCGAGCCGGCGATACGCAGGTCGCAGGCGAGGGCCAGCTCTGCCCCACCACCGATGGCAGCGCCCTCGATGGCGCAGACCACCAGGCAGGGCAACGCGCGCAGTCGCGCCAGAACGCCCTGCATGCGCATCGAGACGGAGTAGGCACTCTCTCGACTGGTCAGCCCGCGGTAGTCCTCCAGGTCGCCGCCGGCACAGAAGAACCGCTCCCCCTCCGCCGCCACGACGACGCCGCCGGGGGGTCGGCTGCCAGGAGATCGACCGCCTCCGAGAGCTGCTCGGCGCCCTCCCTGCTCAGCGCGTTGCCAACCTCGGGCCGGACGATGCGCAGCGTCGCACGGGCGAACGACCCGCTCGAGCACTCGAGCTTGACCTCGGCGGTGCCCAACCTCAGATGCCCAGGTAGGCGGCGCGGACGCCTTCGTTCGACAGCAGCTCGCGGGCTAGCCCTTGCATGGTGATCGAGCCGGTCTCCACCACGTAGCCGCGATCGGCCACCTCGAGCGCCTTCTTGAGGTTCTGCTCGACCAGCAGGATCGTCAGCCCCTCCTTTGCCAACCGCCGGATGATGGCGAACACCTGGGTCACGACAACCGGGGCCAACCCCAGGCTCGGCTCGTCGAACATCAGCAGCCGTGGGCGGCTCATCAGCGCCCGGGCGATCGCCACCATCTGCTGCTCGCCACCGGACATGCTCCCGGCCGCCTGCTTGGTGCGCTCCTGCAGTCGGGGAAATAGGTCGAAAACCCGCTCCAGCGACTCGTCACGGTGCTGGCGTGCCGACTTCGCATAGCACCCGAGCTCAAGATTCTCCAGCACGGTCAGCGAGGGCCACAGCTCGCGACCCTCCGGGACCAAGCTGATGCCGAGCTCGGAGCGTGTGTGCCCGGGACGCCCAACGAGGGACTCCCCCTCGAACAGGATTTCACCCCGCGCCACCCGCTGTAGACCCGAGATCGCTCTCAGCGTCGTGGTCTTGCCGGCTCCGTTGGCCCCGACGAGCGTGACCACTTCACCCTCGTCGACCTTCAGGGCCATGCTGTGCAGCGCCTGGGCATCGCCATAGAAGACATCCAGGTCATGTACCTCAAGCATCTGGCTTCTCCTCTGCAAGCTGGCCGGACGCTGGATCGTCCGTATCGGTGGGCTGGTCGTCATCGCGACCGAGGTAGGCCTCGATGACCAGCGGGTCCTTCACCACGTGCTGCGGCGTGCCCTCGGCGATCTGGCGACCGTGGTCCAGCACCATCACCCGGTCGGACACACCCATCACGGCGTGCATCACGTGCTCGATCATGATGATCGAGGTGCCGCGGTCGCGGATCTGCCGGATCAGATCGACCAGCCGCTGCGCCTCGACCGGGTTGAGCCCAGCCACAACCTCGTCCAACAGCAGCACCCGAGGTCCGGTCGCGAGGGCCCGAGCCATCTCCAGCCTCTTACGGTCGACGAGGGTGAGCTCACTTGGCAGCTGATGGGCGCGATCGGCCAGCCCAATGAAATCCAGGATCCTCATCGCATGCTCACGGGGCGTGCCGTGCCCGGGGCCCGGTCGCCCATAGTGATGACCGACGAGCACGTTGTCGAGCACCGAGAGCCGGGCGAACGGCCGGACGATCTGGTGGGTTCGGCAGATACCCTGATGCACCGACCTGTGACCGGACTTGCCGCTCACCTGCTTCCCGCCCAGCAGGACGCGTCCGCGGGTCGCCGGCACCGAGCCCGCGGCGACCGAGAACAGCGTCGTCTTGCCGGCACCGTTGGGACCGATCAGACCCAGGATCTCGCCCTCGTCGAGGGTGAAGCTGACGTCGTCCACGGCCTTGAGGCCACCGAAGTACTTGCAGACCGACTCTCCGACGAGCAGGGCGCTCATGTCGGTCCCACATTCTCGTCCTGGCCGGCAGCGCCCACGGTCGCAGACGGCTGGTCTGGCGCCGCGGCCGCCGAGCCCATCCCGCCGGATGCCGCAGCGGGGGGCGGTTTGATCCCGAGCCTTTTGCCCAGCCGCATGATCAGACCGCTGAGCCCGAGCGGCTCGAACAGGATGACCACGATCAACAGCACGCCGTAGAGCCCCAGGTAGAGCTGCGGGTAGCTCGCCAGCAGGAACTCCTGGATGACGATGAACACGATGGCGCCCATCGCCGGCCCCAGGATCGTGCCGACCCCGCCGATCACCCCGATCAACACGAAGGAGATCGACCGGTCGAAGCTGAACATGTCGAGCGGATCGATGAACGCCTGGTAGGAGGCGTAGAAACCACCGCAGACCCCGACGACGGTGCCCGACAGGACGAGCACCACGTCCTGGTAGAAGGTGGGGTTGACACCGACGTCGCTGGCGGCCTCGACGTCCTCCTTGATCGCCAGCAGACCGAGCCCGATCCGCGACTTGCGCAGCCAGTACGACAGAACCACCACTGCGGCCAGTAGGTACAGGCCGTACCAGTACAGCTGGTACTTGGTCGGACCGTCGCCGATCGGCAGGGACAGACCTGAGGAACCGCCGGTGAAGTCGGTCCAGTAAGTGGCCACGAGCCTGGTTGCCTCACCCACGCCGATGGTGGCGATGCTGAAGTAGGGCCCGCGAAGCCGCAGGGTGGGGTGGCCCCAGAGAAGCGCATACAGACCTGCGACCACGCCGCCGATCAGCCAGGTCGCCCAGAAGGGGAGGCCGAAGGTGATGGCCAGCCGAGCCGAGACGAACCCGCCCGTCCCGAACATCGCCGCATGCCCGAAGCTGATCTGGCCGACATACCCGCCGAGCCAGTTCCAGGCCAGGCCGGCTGCCATGAACATGAAGGTCAGGCCAACAATGTTGTGCAGGTAGTCGCCGAGGTTGAGCACGAAGGGCGCCAGGTACAGCAGTACGAAGGCGCCTACGAAAACGGCCAGAGCCCTCTTCGACAGCCAGGTCGGCAGGCGCATCCGCCGGCTCTCGGTGGTCGTCGTCATCGAAGCACCTTCGAGCCGAACAGACCGCCCGGTCGCACCACGAGCACGACGACCAGCAGCACGAACCCGACGGCCGCGGACAGGTAGGAGGGGACGACGTAGATGGCGAAGATCTCCGCGAAGGCCAGCACCAGGGCGCCGACGCCGATGCCCACGACGCTGCCCAGTCCGCCGAGCACGATGATGACGAAGCTCTTCAGCAGCTCGCCGGACCCGAACGAGGGGTTGAACGCGAACAGTGTCGAGGCCAGGACTCCGGCCAGACCGGCCAGTGCCGTACCGACCCCGAAGGTGAGCGCGTACACCCTTTCGACGTCGACGCCGACGAGCGTGCTGCTGTCGGGATTCTCCGTCACCGCGCGTACCGCCTTTCCTGTGTACGTCCGCGAGAGCCAGACCTGGAGCAGTGCGACCGCCACCAGCGAGATGAAGAACACGACCAGGCGGTTGACCGAGTACTGGTTGCCGAAGATCGCGACCGATGCCGTGGAGTAGGAGGTCCGCACGGCCTGGTCATCGCCGCCGAAGAGCAGGTAGGCGATGTTGCGGATGACCAGCCAGACCCCGAACAGCAGGAGCAGGGACTGGACGCCCCCTGCCGCTCCGCGCGGCAGGAAGCGAACCAGGCCCTTGTACATGACCACTCCGATGAAGAAGAACACCACCATGACGATGGGGATCGACAGGTAGGGGTCGAAGCTGAACCGGGTGAACAGCACCCACGAGAGGTACGCCGACGCCATGATCATGCCGCCGTGCGCGAGGTTCACGACCCGCAGAACCCCGTAGATCAGGCCCAACCCGTAGGCCATCGAGGCGTAGAACCCCGCGAGCAGCACTGCGGAGACGGCCAGGGCGAGGACCTGTCCCATGCCAGATCAGCCCTTGCAGCCCGGGTTCGGAGCTATGCCCACCCCAGTCGCGACGCCCGCCGGATAGACGATCGGCGACGACCCGTCAGGCAGGTTCTGCTGGACGACGAACGGGTAGCTCGCTTGACCGCCCTTCTCAGCGGTGAAGCTGAGCTTGCCGCCCGGCAGGATCGAGTCGATCTTCAGGCTGGACAGCGCGTCGCGCACCTTCGTCTTGTCGACCGACTTGGCGTTGGTGATGGCGGTGAACAAGGACCGGGCCGCTTCGTACGACACGGCCTGGTACCACTCCGGCGCCGTGCCGAACTTCTTGGTAAAGCTGTCGACGAACGTCTTGTTCAGACCCTTGTCACCTAGCTGGCTGTTCCACCACACGGCCGAGAGGATGTAGTCGACGCCCTTCTGGCCGAGCGCCTTCTTCGCATCCGCCTCGGTGCCACGCGCGCCATAGGTCACGAGCTTGTTGCACATGCCCGAGCTGAGGTACTGCCGTTGCATCGTGATGAAGTCCGGCAGGTGCGCGTCAACCATGAACAGGTCCACGTTCGCCGCCTTGACCTTGTTCAGGACGGCGGAGAAGTCCTTGCCGTCCAGGGCAAAGGACTCGTCGACGACGACCTGGTAGTTGCCGGTCTTCTTGGCGAACTCCGAAATGCCCTTGCGGAAGTCCTCGCCGTGGGAGGTGTTCTCCCACACGACAGCGATCTTGGCCGGCTTCGGGAGTTTGCCTGCCTTCTGCTGCTCGTCGATCCACTCCATCTCGGTCGCCGCGAGGTTCTCAACCGGCGCGAGCGTCCCGAAGATCCACTTGTAGCCCTTGGCGTAGATGGACGTCGCCGCGCCACCACCGTTTACGTAGGGGATCTTGTTCTGCTCCGCCACCGTGCTCTGGGCCTCGACCAGGGACGTGGAGTAGGTGCCGAGGAAGGCGTTCACCTTGTCCGAGGTGATGAGCCGCTGGGCCAGGTTGACCGCCTTCGCCTGGTCGCTCGTGTCGTCCAGCAGTTTGAGCTCGACCTTGACCTTCTTGCCGTTCACATCGACGCCACCCGCGGCGTTGATCTCCTCGAAGGCGAGCTCATACCCCTGCTGGTAGCGCCCGCCGGTCTTGGACTCCGCCCCGGTCAACGGCAGCGTCGAGCCGATGACGATGGTGTCAGGCACCGTGCCCGAGGCCTTGCTGTTGCTGTCGTTGCTGGACTGCGACGGTGCGCAGCCGGCCACGACCAATGCCGAGACGGCAGTCAGGGCGGCGACGTGCAGCGCGCGCCCTCTCGATAGGTGTCGGTTCACGGCAGTTCCCTTTCGGCTGCGGCGACGTCGGCGACGTCGTCCTGGTAGGGGGTCGAACGAGGCTCTTCGGGGGTGGGGATCGGGCTGTCCAGGCCAAGTTCTTCGAGGATCTGTGCGGTGTGCTGACCCAGCACCGGCGGGGGCAGTCGCGCACCAACGGGCACGCCGTCGATCCGCCAGGGACCGCCCGGCACGCTCACCTGCCCGAGCTGCTCGTGCTCGACACGCAGCTGCAACCCACGGCGCTGGACGTCCTCGTCGGCGAAGACCTCGTCCAGCGTGCGGATGGGCCCGGCGGGAACGCCGGCCAGCTCCAGCCGGTCCAGGATGTCCGCACTCGTCAGCCTGCGCATCACCAGCGAGATCTCGCCGCTGAGCTCGTCCCGATGCTGCAGGCGCAAAGGGTTGGTCTGGTAGCGCGGATCGCCGCCTAGGTCCTTGGCATCAAGAGCCACACAGAGCCGCTGGAACTGCGCATCGTTGCCGACGCAGACGTTGAGACTGCCGTCCTTTGTCGGGAAGGTTCCGTATGGCGCGATCGTCGCGTGCTGGTTGCCCTCGCGAAGAGGGGAAACGCCGGTCGCGAAGAAGCGGGTGGCCTGGTAGGCGAGCATCGCCACGAGGGAGTCGAGCATGGCAACGTCCACGACGGCGCCCTCCCCCGTCCGCTCACGTTTGAGCAACGCCGCCAAGATGGCGTGGGCGGCGAACATGCCTGCCGAGATGTCACCGACCGGGACACCGGCCTTGAACGGCTCGCCCTGCCCGTCCCCTGTCAGGCTCATCCACCCCGACATGCCCTGCACGATCTGGTCGTAGCCCGCGCGCGGGGGGCCATCTGCCCCGAACCCGGATATGGAGCAGTGCACGAGTCGACGATGGCGCTCGGTCAGCGTGCCGGCGTCCAGGCCGAGGCGGGCCGCCGTACCAGGCCGCCAGTTCTCCACGACGACGTCGCTTTCGGCCACCAGCGCCGCTGCCGCCTCCCGCCCGCTCGGCGAGCTCAGGTCCAGCTCGATGCTTCGCTTGTTGCGGTTAACCGCGAGGAAGTAGGCCGCGGTGTCGCCCACGAACGGCGGCCCCCAGTGCCGCGAGTCGTCGCCACGCCCCGGCATCTCGACCTTGACCACGTCGGCGCCCAGGTCGGCGAGCAGCATCGTGCAGTAAGGGCCCGACAACGCCTGGGTGAAGTCCGCGACCCGGACACCATCGAGCGGCAACGATGCAGGCACCCGTGCTCCCTCGGTCATCGGATAACTATTGGCCAATTGGCTATGCCACTGATCTAATGGGTCAGGAACAGCGGTGTCAACAGGTGGCAGGTCACGATCTGGGATGGGTGGGATGGCTAAGCCGAAGCCTCGAGACAGCGCGCTGCGCCCGGTTTCGCGCCCACGGCTGTACAAGAAGCTGGTCGAGCGAGTGCTGGCTTACGTCTCCCAGGAGGGGATGAGCGCCGGTCAGCGCCTACCAACCGAACGCGACCTGGCTGCGCAGCTCGGCGTCAGCCGCGCGTCGGTGGCCCAAGCCGTCGTGGCGCTGGAGGTGCAGGGAATCCTCAGCGTGCGGCAAGGAGACGGGATCTACCTGCTGCGCCAAGCCGATCCGAGCGAGTCCGTCCAAGAGCTGATCAAGCGACGGCAGCGCCTGCCGGAGATCCTCGAGGCCCGCGATGCCATCGAGGTCAAGATCACGTCCTTGGCCGCGCAGCGTCGTACCGACCAGGACCTGGCCGCCATCGACGCAGCGCTGGACAAGATGGCCGCTCAGGTGGCCGCGGGCGAACACGGCTGCGACGGAGACATGACGTTCCACGCGGCCGTGACCGCCGCGGCACACAACCCCATCCTCACCGCAATGATGGATCTGCTGGCCGGGCCGATCGAGGAGACCCGTCGCGAGTCGCTGGCCCAGCCGGGGCGCCCACGGCAGTCCCTGGCCAGCCACCGCAGCATCGCCAAGGCCATCCGCAGCGGTGACCCCGCGCGCGCGGCGAGGGCGGCGCACCGACACATCACCCTGGTCGCCGACGTGGCGCTGCTGACCTGAGAACCCGATGACGGTGCCTGACACCCAAGCCTCAGGAGCCAGCAGCTGACCGCCGGATCCAGCGTCACCCGCACGCCATAGGCTGCTCAGGCAAAGAGGGCCCTTCTCGCGGCGTCGCCGCCGCCCCGTTCGATCAGGAGGCGCGCATGCGTGCGGTACTCGTCCACGAACCCGGCTGCCCCGAGGTGCTGGTAACCCAGGACCTGCCCTGCCCCGACCCGGCCCGGGTGAGCTGCGCGTCGACGTGGCCGCGGCGGGGGTCAACGACATCGACGTCTACCACCGCACCGGCGCCTACCCGCTCCCGACCCCGTTCATCGTCGGCGCCGAGGGCGCGGGGGTCATGAGCGCCGTCGGCACCGGCGTCACCGGTTGTCAGGTGGGTGAAGGTGACCACGTCGGGTGGGCGATGGTCCCCGGTGCCGGGTACGCCACGCAGGTCATCGTGCCGGCCGAGCGCGCCGTCCCGGTGCCCGACGGCATCGACGATGAGACTGCGGGCGCGGTCCTCCTCCAGGGCCTGACCGCGCAGTACCTGACCCGCTCGACGTATCCCGCGCAGCCGGGCGAGACGGCGTTGGTGCATGCCGCGGCCGGCGGGGTCGGGCTGCTGTTTGACGCAGGTGCTGACCACCCGGGGTGTGCGCGTGATCGCGACGACATCGACCGCGGACAAGGCGGCCCTCGCCCGCGAGGCAGGTGCCGCGGAGGTCATCCGCTACGACCGCGAGGACGTGGCCTCGGAGGTCTCGCGGCTCACCGACGCCCGGGGTGTCGACGTGGTGTACGACGGCGTGGGACGCGCGACCTTCGACGGAAGCATCGACAGCCTGCGCCCGCGAGGGATGTTCGTGTCGTATGGCGCCGCGAGTGCAAGGTGGCGCCGGTGGATCCGCAGCTGCTGCAGTCCAAGGGTTCGCTGTTCTTCACCAGGCCGACGCCCGGGCACCACGTCGCGGCCCGGGACGAGCTGCTCGAGCGCTCGCGCGAGGTGTTCGCCTGGGTCGCCTCGGGCGAGTTGGCGGTACGGGTCGGTGCCCGCTACACCCTCGAGCAGGCGCGCCAGGCGCACCAGGATCTCGAGGGCCGCCGCACCACCGGGAAGTCGTTGATCATTCCCGCGTAACGCCCCGACGTTCGGCGAGCAGCGCCTGACCGCTTCGAAAGGCGAGGAAACGCATGTCCAAGAAGGACCCGGGCGGTCGCGAGGATGAGAGCCTCCGCCCATTGGCGGGACTCACCGTCATTGACCTCAGCCAGGTCCTCGCCGGGCCCCTCTGCACCATGATCTTGGGTGATCTCGGCGCGGACGTGGTCAAGGTCGAGCCGCCGCACGGCGACCAGTCGCGACAGTCGCTGGGAACCCGCATCGGTGACGACAGCGTGGCCTTCCTGGCGGTCAACCGCAACAAACGCAGCATCGTAGTCGCCCTGCAGACGAACTCCGGCCGCCGAACCCTGCACCGGCTCGTGGCGAACGCCGACGTCATGGTCGAGAACTTCCGTCCGGGGGTGGCTGAACGCCTCGGCGCGGGGTACGACGAGCTGTCGGAACTCAACCCTCGACTCGTCTACGGCAGCCTGACCGGGTTCGGTTCACGAGGGCCCTACGCCGCGCGCGCCGGCCTTGACATGGTGGTGCAGGCGATGACCGGCCTGATGAGCGTGACCGGCGAGGAGGGCGGCCGCCCGGTGAAGACTGGGCCGCCAGTGGCGGACCTGAGCTCAGGCCTCTACCTCACGATCGGCATCCTCGCCGCGTTGGAGTCGCGCCGGAAGACCGGGTGCGGCCAGCACGTGGCAACGTCCCTGTACGAGTCGGCGCTCTCACTGGCGGTGTGGGAGACCGCTGAGTTTTGGGCAACCGGCGAGAACCCGGGACCACTCGGATCCGCCCACCGGATGGCGGCCCCGTACCAGGCGCTGCGCACCTCGGACGGCTACGTCGTCGTCGCCGCCACCAACGAGCGCTTCTGGCGGCGGCTGTGCGATCTCCTGAGACTGCCCCACCTCGTCGACGACCCCCGCTTCCTGACCAACGCCGATCGACTGCAGCACCGGCCAGAGCTGGTCGCCCTATTGGAGGACGCGTTGGCCCACCGGACGACGGACGAGTGGATTGACGAACTCATCGCCGCGGGGGTGCCCGGCGGACCGCTGCAGGACTACGCGCGAGCGCTCGCCGACCCGCACACGGAGGCGACCGGGATGATCGTGGAGATCGAGCACCCGGCGGCGGGAAGGATCCGAATGCTTGGCTCGCCGCTGCACCTTGCCGACAGCACCTTCGCGGTCCGCAGGCCGCCCCCGCTGTTGGGCGAACACACCGCCGAGGTGCTGGCTGAGACGGGTGTCGGCCATGCCGAACCGGTGCCGGCGCGCGTGACGGAGCCTTAACCGGGAGGGAAGGCGGACGCGAGGTAATCGGCCAGGTCGCGCAGACCAGCGACCTCCCGGCTGACCTGCGGTCCGGCTGGATCCATCTGGTGGCCGGGTCGGACCAAGCGGATCGACGCGACACCGGCCTCCAGCGCGCCCCGGACGTCGCGCGCGGACGAGGCGACGTGCACGAAGGACGGGCCGGCGATCAATCGGGCGGCGTGGTAGATGGCCGGGTCCGGCTTGTAGACGCCCACCCGCTGCGAGGTGATGACCAGGGCCCGCGTCAAGGGCAGCGCCTGGAGCCGCGTGCGCGCCAGCAGTTCGTCGTCCACGTTGCTCAGCAGGCCGACACTGTGCTGCCGCGCAAGGTCGCGAACCCCCCGGTCGACGTCCGGCCACAGCGGCCAGTCGCCGAGCGAGGACCAGACGTCCGCCATCGCCGCGTCGACGTCGCCGGTGAGCTGGTGTTCGTCCATCACCTCGGCCAGGGCTTTGCGGCCCAGTGCGGCAAACGGCTCCCACCGCTGACACTCGAGTTGCAGCCTCTTGTGCTGGCGGTCCCACGCGCCGAACAGCTCCTCACCTGACAAAGGCCAGTGCTCGCGCGCGGCAATCAGCTCGAACACCGGCGAGGCGCCCGCCCGGGAGTCGATCAGGGCGCTGAAGACGTCCAACGTGATGTTCATCCTGCGGGCGACGCGCCGAGAACCGTTGTCAGTTCAGCGAAGTCGGCCACCACGGCATCCGGCGGGTACGTGTCGTTGCCGAACGGGCGCCCGCGCCGGTCGACGAAGGCGGTGCGCAGACCGGCGGCCTTGGCGCCGATGCAGTCGAACGCGTGGTTGGCCACGAAGCACACCTCGTCGGGGCGTACGTCGAGCAGCTCGGTCGCGGTGAGGTACGTGACCGCATGTGGCTTGAAGCTGCCCGCCTCGGCGACCGAGATGACCCGGTCGAACAGATGTGCCGTCCCCGAGTAAGCGACGCCCCGCTCGAGCATGTCCGGATCTCCGTTGGAGAGGACGACGAGACGAAGCCCGTGGTCCTTCAGCGTCTGCAGGCCGGATACCACGTCACCGAAGGGCCTCAGCTGCTCGATCTGTGCGACGAGTGCATCCACCTCGCGCATCGTGTGCGCGATACCCGCCCGTTCGAGGGTGGAGTCGACCGCCTGGCGGCCGATCTCGCGGTATGGCGTGTGCTCGCGGTGCAGCAGTGCGTCGATCATCGAGTTCTCGAAGTGCGTCCGGCGCCACCACGTCACGACGCGGGAGGCCGGGTTGGCGGTGTACCCCTTCTCGGCCAAGTAGGGGGTAATCGCCTCGATCAGTCCGCCCTGCATGTCCACGACCGTGCCATAGAAGTCGAACATCACCGTGCTGACCCCGGTGTCCATATTCTGCCGCATCCTGCGCCTCTCCTCGATCGAGCCGGATCTCGCTGTGGCTCGTCAGGCTAACGCGGGGCGCGTCCATCGCTCATCGTGCGATCATCCAACATCGGGGTCTTCCCATCGTGAGGCACGACGATGCCGACGGCTGAGGGGGGTGCGATAATCGACCCCGTGAGCACCCGCCGACGCGACCTCGACGTTGACGCCCAACGGCGAGCGGGCCAAGCGGTGGCCGACACCCGTGCTGTCGGCGGCTTCTTCTACGCCCACCTGGCCGGGATCCGTGGCGGGGTGCCCGAAGCGGGGACTGCGAGCCTCACCATCGCCCCTGAGCCGGGCCAGGTCGGCGGCTCGTCGACGATGGCGCTGGCCACCCTGGCCGACGTCGCCCTAGGAACGGCCCTACGCAGCAGGCGCTCTCCCGGCCAACTGCTCCCGACGACCGACCTCACTCTGACCCTGATGCGTCCGAGTAGCGGCCAGGTCACAGCGCTGGCGCGCGTTCTGCACCTGGACGCGGGTGGCGGAACCGCCTCCTGCGAGCTGGCGGACGATGCAGGCGTCGTCGGCTACGCCTCGGGAACCTTTGCGGCACAGCCGTTTCGTCCCGGGTCGAGCCTGCCGGTCACGCCCTGGGAGGTGGGGATGCCGGCGCGCCAGGACCGAGACCCGGACCGCGCCCCGCAGCCCGGCGAGCTGACCCCGGTGGAACAGGCCTGCGTGCAGGCTGTCGTGTCCGCCGCGCTCCGGGCGGGTGCCACAGCGGCGGCCTTCGGCGACGAGCTGCTCGACCTGATGACATCCCAGATCGGGCAGGGACGCAGCCTCGGGTCCGCCCACGTCACGCCAGCCCTGGCGAACCGCTCCGGCACCGTGCAGGGGGGCGCGCTACTGGCTCTGGCCGCGGCATCAGCCGCGCCCCTCCTGCCGTCGGCGCGCTGGGAGCTGCGGACGATCACCTACGCCTTTCTGCGCCCAGCCACCGGTACCGACCTGGAAGCCGCCGCTACGCTCCGACGGCAGGGGCGAACGTCCGCGGTCCTCAGCGTCGACGTGTCCTCGCAGGGGGCGGACATCGGCTTGGCCATTCTCAGGTTCGCGCCGCCCGTAGCAGCATCGCGGGCATCCGCATGACCGACCCGGGCGCGCAGTCGACACAGCCGGTCACGCGGCGCTACCTCCTCGACGCCCCCTCGGCGAGGCCATGGTGACGCCACTGGTCGCCCGAGACGGTGTGGACGTCGCCGTCACCGACCTGGTCATCCACGACTCCTCGGCCGCACCGGTGATCGAGCCCGGTGACGTTGTCCTGGCCGTTGGTCTCTCGCTCGACGATCGCGACGGCACTGCCCTGCTGCAGCGTGCGGGCGAAGCGGGAGCGACGGCCGTCGCCTTCCGGTCCGCGACGCACGGCGAGCGGTCCCCGCCAGAGGTCCCAGACACCGGAGTCGCCGAGCTCCAGCTCAACCCGGAGCTGGCTTGGGGGCAATTCATCGCGCTCGCCCGCGGCCCCGTCCTCAGCGCGTCGTACGTCTCCGAGAGCACACCCCAGATCGCCGGCGGGGACCCTTTGGCCTGGCCAACGCGATCGCCGACCTCGTGGGTGGTTTCGTAGTCCTGTACAACGCCCAGCACGAGGTCATGGCCTACCCCAACCTGGACGACGACGTCGACGAAGTCCGCCGGGATACCATCCTCGGCCGGCGTACTCCGGACTCGTGGATCCGACGCTTCCAGTTCGACGGCGTGTACAGCGTGGGCCGACCGGCGCGGGCGTGACCCGCCTCGACGGTTACGAGGGTTTGCGCACCCGCCTGCGGGTCGCCGTCCGAGCGGGCGAGGAGTGGATGGGCGAGATCTCGGTCGCCGAGGCTGGCGTCGCCTTCGCCACGGGCGCCGAAGAAGCGTTGCAGGAGGCGACGAAGTTGGCTGCTCCGCACTTCCTGCGCCACCATCTGGCGCAGGACATAACCAGGAGCGTCCGCAGCAGCATCCTGCACTCGCTGCTGGACGGGCGTGGTCCCGTGGAGACCCACGCCCGGCACCTCAATCTGAGCACGGCGATGCCGCACTCCGTCGTCGGCTTCTCGGTGCGA
>JAABUR0100005018.1_pt1 | contig 17163 bp, 19 predicted proteins | sample 5560091 | NCBI WGS metagenome assembly JAABUR01 (sample SAMN10711879, study PRJNA513375) | rock metagenome | isolation source: Antarctica rocks | place: Antarctica: Victoria Land, University Valley sud | reverse complement strand
GAATACTCTAGAGATGGGGACGTCTTTATACCCATTAAATTCACTTCTGGACTTCTAAACATGAATTCGTGTAGATTTAAGGTTAGGATTATCGATTCCGTAGGTTGCATTGCAGGAGATACGAGGTATTTATGCTACATAACGTTGCTTGTAATACGACGGATACGCGCAGCCGCGCAACACACGCAGAATACGTACGATTGAGGATTTGTCAGACCGTAAAGGTCGAATATTGAGGAGTTGTAAGCCATGAACAACGTCGACAACAGTTTGCAAACCAGGTGTTGAGGAACGAGATCATATAAGGTATCTAATATGTTGGCTATAGAGACTTTTTTGAAGGCGCTTGAGTGGGAGGAAAAAATTACTTGGGTCAGTTCAAGCAGCAGAGATCATCTACATTTGTTAACATCAAGCAGCAATGAAGTAGTAATTGCTACATCAAGGTTCTCTGTCAAACTCGACATGTCAAACCTCTAGCTATCAAATCTGTTCTTGATTTCACTCGTGGAAACACAAATCTAGTTCTTTGTGCGATTATAATTGAGCTCAGGACCGAGATTGTAGATTCGTTCACCAGACTCGTTTCAAACGAGGATCTGCTGGCTCTTAAGCCCTTCAATCTCGATTCGAAAGAATTGCGCTGACTATATGATGAGGTCAGTGGTTCGATCTTGCAGCGGCAAAAGAAAAAGTCAAGCGGTTGCAGCCTAAACCGAAAGCTTGGGTTGACTTGAGGCTCAACGGTCTAGCACTATGAGAGCATTCAATGTGCTGTCATGCTACCTTAGACTGCAAAGTATCTTTCTAACATCCCATCCAACCGCCGGTCGTCAACCATTACATTCTCGAGATTTTTTCCCATTCAATCGAAGAACGAACTTCCCACTCACAGCTCAAGCATTCATTTTACATCGAGAGGCCAGCAATTGAAGCCGCTAGCTCGTTAGCGATGCAATCGCTGTCGCAGTAGGCCACCTGATTGAATCTATCAGATGAGATGTGAGCATTTGCTGACAGCCTTTTGGTCCAGGACAATGGCATGTGAGGGTGTCTTCTCATTTTGACACTGCTTCTCCAAAGGAGAAGACGGCAACGGCATTGGCATCAGCTGTTTCAGTGCTGCGAATTTGCTGCTGTGTACATTCCTATATGCATGTGTGTGGAGCTGCTGTGCGTTTGGCACTATTGCTGGAAGTGCTGCGGTAAGGGTGAGGCCAAAGAGGCCGACAATCATGATGGCGAAGTGCATTCTGAGTGTGGGTGAAGTTTTGATTTTGGAATAGGTGAACGTGGAAAAATGTGCTCAGTGTTCCGTACTGAAGATTTAGTATGGTTGCTATTGTTTGAGGATGAAGACTTAATCGAATACCCAAGAGAAGAGGAGAAGAAGCTGCGAGGTGGGGTTTATATGCATTTCTCAAGGGCATCTGGTCCTGGCGCACTCGCGGTTGATCTCAGTAGTCAAAGCAGTCATCTCCGAACGACTCCGGATAACGACCATTGTAAATAAGATAGCGCCATTAAGTTCAGAACCAGAAGAACCTTTACCGAAGGCTTCACCAGGAGGCTGTAGTGGGGTTTTGGTCGCTAACGCGGACATGTTTGGGCGATGATTTCGAGGGGTGAGAGGGACCTCCTCCGTTCGCTGACATCGTCAGATTGTGGGGAAAGCTTCAATGGTAGGGTAACTTCGCCCGGTTCATGTCGAAGAAGGGTTCTTAAATCAGGGAGATCTCACGTGAATTGGCATCTGAGAAATCGCTTGGATATTCTGCTAGGAGCTGAAGAATAGGCTATTGCAAGTATATGCCTACCTGGTACTCATAACAAGTATATACTCAGCATCTATAATCATTGGAGGCATTTGTGGCTTCGGGCTGGGAACCGGATTTATTCGGTGGGAAAATGTGGGAAGCTTGATCGAATTCGGTTTGACCAGAGCGCATGTCGGCTGCATTCGAAGATGTGGCAAATTTGCGCCATGACACGTGCATGCGATAGTCCAATACCGGGATTCGCTTAACGCCAGCAGGTAATATTGAAGGATGATATATTAGGCTGGACATCACGAGTAGATCAACTTCATAGCGTATCGCAATCAGACCAAATTCTGGGAACTGCACTTCGAATAGCGAGGCTGAGGGGAAGCTCATGCTGCAATAGCTCGAGAAGCTAAGCCGCTCAATACTGATACTTCTGAGTAGCCGTAATACCAATCTCAGGCTTATAGAGCGATAATGTCCTCGGAACGTCTTTTCAAAGCCTTGTAATGCGAAAAAATCCAATGTTCTTTCGCGGTACTGGGCGAAATATCACTGAATTCAGAAGTGAACGATGTACAGCACGACCACCGGAATGTGTTTGTTAGCTTTGTTCCTCTTTTCATCAATTGAGACGTGATCGCGTTAACAACAAATACTGCTTTAGCATTCAGCTTAAGAGGTCACCCCCCTTTCCGAAATTTCGACAATCTCGAAACTCATCTAGCCCATAACACGGGCGTCTCTTATTCCAAAAGTCGAGCAGATCTAAGAGGGTCAGATAGTTAGGCCTATGATCTCTTAGAGGGGCCGTCGATTACGGACTCAATTCCCTAGTCTACCGCCTCAATGGCACATACGGTAGATAGGAATCGATATGCTGAACATATCAACCTGTGTTCATGGAAACGCCCACTTTGTTGTCAAGCGCGCGTTTGATGATTGCTAATTCATGGCCTTTCACGTAGATTAAATCTCCCTTCTGGTTGACCTTCATCATGAGATCCCAGTTTGTGCTCAACCATTCATTGGGGATGAAACAGTGCCGAGAATATTCACTCTCAAATGTCTCCAGATCCAGGCTACAGACCCACATCCCTGGGTCGAGAAACAAAAATTTCTTGCCATGACTTCCGATGACGTGTCTCATTTTCTGAGATATACTTAGTATTCGCTGCACCGGCTCTATGGTGTTGGCGAATGATTCATCAAATGACGACGCCGATAGAAGCAAAATTTTGAAAGTTGATTGCTGACTTGAAGACCCCGAAAGCTCGATGGATAGGATGCAGCCGTTCAGATGAATAGCAACATCTTTTACGAGGATAGGCCCATTTGTGTTTAATACAAGTTTCGTCTCAGCAGAATTAGGATCGGAGAGATGCTCCCAACTGCGAACGTATGCCGCCTCTGCAGTGACGCAGATCACTTTTCTCGGATCATTATGATGGTTTATCCATCTTCGTGAAACTTTTTTCTCCATACTTACTGCTTTTTTAATCCCCGAATTAACGTTATAGATTATGTCAGATATCAGAGTCGAGATCAAAAGCCAATTGTTATTTGCGTCGAACAGAAGTTGATTGATGGCGTAATCGGGTATACGTGCATCTAGCAACGGACCTTTGGCTACCCATGCTTTACCAGTTCTGGCTACTTTCCAAACCATCACCCTGCTAGATGCGTCTGCGCTCGCCAACACGTTGGACTGGGTGCCGTATTCAATAAGCTTAATGGCGATTCCCTTCGCATGTTGGTACATGATTTGCACTTCCATGCCGGTGGCAGTGGAATAAAGCGTGATATCCCCGTTATCCTTACCACAAAAGACTAATTCATCATTCGTGTAGCATGCGAGCGCAGTAATTGCAGCTATATGATGAGTACAGGAAAGTCCTACTATGGTTGGTTCGACGGCTATAGTATCAGAAACGCTATCGTCGTCGTAGGTGTCTGAGTGAACTAGAATAGGTGGCTCCCTAGACAACGTTAGACTTTGTGGCAGTATTACGCTATCTTCACGCACAGTTGAAGGTATACCAAAATGGAAATGAAAAACGATGTACCTACCAAAGGTTACACTGACTTCCACGAATGTCTATAAACCGAAGATTATCTCTGCTGAATACTAGGGACCTGATCGGGTCATCGGAGGCAATGACCTTATAGATCAGATTAAGGGACTCGAACTCGAGAACCTGTATGGTACCAACGGCATCGCCTGTAGCCAGGATGCGGCCATCATGACTGCAGGTCAGCACTTGAGCATCTGTCTCGACCTGTGCTACAACCGCTAGCTGGCACGGATCGAATAGTACCAAATTTCCATCATGGTAAAGCGCAGCCAGTAAGCTAATTGCTGGGTTCGGATTAAATATGAAGTCAGAAACCCATGAGAGTGCGAAATCTGTGCTCTCAAGCTCAGTTTCGGCATCTCTCTTGCATAGGCCAACAAAGCTGCCTTCTTCCATGTCATAAAGGCCAATTGATCCTCCCCTCTGCACAGCAGCGATCATACTAAGTTCAAAGGAGAAAGTGGCGCACGTAAATATGCGACGGAAGCCAGCGTGGTCTGTTTTATTAGTTGTTTCTTCCAATGAAATATACGACAACCTCGACCCGTCGGTGGCCGAGATAAACGATAGAATACCCCCTTTTGTCAGGATCTGCAGGGACTTGTCTTGATTTGCAAACGAGAGCGTAAGGCATTCCTGTGGTGACCGGGTTTGCCACAACCGCTGCCCTGTTTCTAATTCAAACATCATCACGTAGTGAACACTGCTGGCTGCCATCAACTTTCCAGAATTGCTCAAAGCCAAAAGTTTTGTTGGCTGCATCACACTCAGTTGTTGTAACTGCTGGTAGGTAGAATACGAATAATGCCTTATCGATTTATCAGATAGGCCAACTACGAACGCAGTATCAGTGCAGGCTATTGCCCTTGTTTGTTTTCCATGATAGTGAATGCAGCATGATCGATCACTCCATGCGCTTGATGCAAGACCTTCCACAGTGATGCCATGAGGTAGCGACGCGAACTGTGACCCGATGGCTGATGTCGGAGGGCAGAACGGGGGTATCAGCCAGAATATCGCGGATGGAACTGCTAAAAGACCACCTCCAAATTGCGCTACTAACCGAACAAGGTCTGCTTCCCAACTGCTAACACGTTGCACTTCTTTACTGATTGGGGAATGATACTTTGCTCTAGCTTGGAGGAAGCCTTTCAAGTCCTTGGCTGTTCGTATCAGCTGGTGAAGGTTTCCAGTACTTGCCATTAGCTCAATCCAAGAGCAAACATTTCCTTCCAGAAATTTGACGAGGCTAATTAATAGCTGCGAGTTCTCTGAGTGGGATCGTCGAAGGTGTTGACTGAAGTACATACAGGCATATTGCGTAATAGGAGACCTTTTTGCTGCCTTGGCCCGGTGAATTTGCATTAGTTTCTGGCTTCGAGGAGGCTTCATTTCATCGTTATTGAGATATCGCAGGCAAACCTCGGCGATCTGACCATGAGCCTCGAATTTCTCGACAGCAAACTCGGACTGTAGGTCATCCTTCAGGAGAAACGCGCGCACAGTCTCATGAATCAGCGAGACCCGACCATTCTTGTCTACATGTACGAGTTGCCCGCAGGTAGACAGGATGAACTTGTCCAAAGAAAGTACGCTCTCGCCAGTGTCGAGCAGTATCGCATGCTCCAATTCCTTCAAGGTAAGTGGGCGAATAGCACACACTATCCATAGCAAGACGGCCTTAACGAGGTGCTTCCCACGACTTGTCTTAGACATCAACAACAGCGCCCTTTTGTAAAGAGCATCCATACCTGGTGGGACTTCTTCCAGGACCTGTTGGACCTCGCCTTCACTAAACGCAGATCGTAGCTCCTCTAACACAAGGACAACCCAAAGGAACGAGCCACAAGACCTATTCAAAATCGTTTCAGTTACCTTCTGACAGAATGGCTCATTTTTCAACGTTAAACTTCTCATATTGGCACGTAAATAAAGTTCAATGTCGCCGCGAGTATCATTGGGGGTCAATTCATCAGCATAACTTAGCTCCTCTAGCTGAGAAAAGTTTCTGGAGATTTCAGGAGTAGCTCGGCTACTCACGAATACCCGGAGTGGAAAAATCCCGTAGGCTTTACCGAGCAAGGAAATGATGTTGCTTTGACTGCTACATTCATCCAATGCATCAATAACCCAGAAGAAAGGCCGATCAAGAACAAGTTCGAAAATTCCGTATAGATAGACTTTACGCCACACCGAAAGGTCATTTTCTTTATCCAATCGAACCTCGTCATGTTTCATGGCCATAAGATGGGACCGGACGCGAAGGTCGATAACAGCCATTTGGTACGCCAGAGATCTGAGACAGCCACTAAGACTTGACTTTTCGGTATCGTTATGCTTAAAGAAGTAGTAGCAGCAATTTGCGTTGATGTCTTCCAGATTTCTAAGAACATGGGCAGCCAAGACCGATTTACCTGTTGCTGGTTGTCCACTGAGCCAGTAGTACGGAAGACTGCCAGGGTGAAAGTCTCGCCATGCTTGATATTGTTTCTTCCAAGTCAGCCATTGACAGGAGCCTTCGAGTAACGCATCTTCGAGAGTTGTCAGATCATCTTCCGGTATCCCTGATACGCTAAGATAGTCTTGAAGCTCTCGAAGTTGGCTACGATGCTGATCACGCATGACCACAATAACTAGAAGGACTCAGCCACTTGATCCTCGATGGATTCTCGATCTAACCTTTGCTTGCAACGTCTTGTGACATGGTCACCAACGCATTTCTGAGACTGATGAAGTTCGGATCTGCCGGACTTTGGTATTTGCAGATGTCACGGTGTGTTGCATTGAGCAACGCGCTCTGCTCATTCGGGTAACCTAAGGTCGCGGAGTCTTTATCGACAATGAGAAGATTTGAAAAACCTATGTTCGTTTTTATGGTTTCATAGAATGATCGCAACTTAAGTGTGCTAGAGTAATGGCGAAAATCATCATTTATTGATTGAATTGCGCCGGAGTTTCGCTCCAGGTCTGCTACGAAAGGTTTCTGGCTGTGTAATAGCGACGCCCGCAGTAAGTTGTTCAGCAAAGTTGCAGAGTCTGTACCCCGGTGTGGCGTGGCGAGGAAAACGATGCCATATAAACGGTCTGCAAGGGATTTCGCCAATGGATCCTGACTAGCGAGAATGCATGCCTGACAGAATAGAAAGATTAGCACGACCTGAACAAAGACTGTTGAGCATTAAAGGGCTACCAGCCCTTTAAGACGATGACACGAAGATAATAAAATCTTCGATGGGTAAAGAGAATATTTCAGCAACGTATATGGGTTTCTGCCTTGTGGTTGTCGCGGCTGCCACTGCATACATTGCTCCAATAAATGGTTGCTAGACCTTCCAGAGGTTTGACAGGATGGTGCGGTGGGCTTTGTAAGAAGGTTACTTACTTTCTTAACAACAAGTCCTCCCATACTATGACTGATGAATATTATTTGTGTCTAATCGAACGTAAGGTCAGCCCACAAAAAGACAGCATGGAAGCCATCCTGTTAATGCCACAAAGCCAAGAGTGCTCAGCCCAAGTCGTGCCTATGTCTACATTGAAAGTGGATAGTCTCTCCAACTTACCTTGTCATTTCTCCGGATCTCTGGAGAGTTGATCATCTCTCCCAGAAGTGACTTCCCAATATCGTGTATATTGATGATGCTATCTTTCCGATCGTTCCAATCCGAATTGTAACCGAAACTATGGATGCGGACATGCTTAAATTCGGGATCGCGGGGAAGCCATTCCTTCGGCCAGTAATGGTATGGGTGACTTGTTTTGCTCCATGTCTTCTTAGAGCCACCACGAAGACCGTGGACGAAAATGAAATCGAGAAGAGGCGCAGGCGGCGTATACAATAAGTTGAGGCCAAGAGGGCCAATTTGATTGTCGGAAGTCTCAAGAGGTTGTTCTATCGCCGTCAAGCCGGTCAGGCTTTCCTCGAGAACACTCAACCTGGAATTGCTAGACTTGCGCCGCCGAGAAAACTGGAGCCGGCAGGAATTAGTAAGGTCATCTCGAAGATCGACTAAGGAGCTTACCATAGCAGTATCTGCATTTGCATCTTGGTGTTGAGATTCATTGGAAGAGTCCAGCTTGCGCAAGGCTGTAAGTTGTTCTAAAGTTCGAGCGAGTACCGAGAGCCGCATACATGGATGGTGCTAGGATCGGCCCTAAGTATACCAATCAGGAGGTTAACGAGCCGTGATGGATCCGGGAACCAACATAAAGTAGTGGGGGTGAGCTTACGGAGTACATAGGGAAATAGAAAGACTCCATTTACCACCTATCATTAAGCGCCCAGATTAGCCCCCAATTCGCAGGATACGGCGCGTTCGCGATATTGAAGATAGAAGAGGTTGCTACGGAGTACTCTAATAGTAAGCCCATTTCAACCCATCTTTGCCATCTTTGCATCTGTGTCATCGATTATATTTCAATCGTACAATCTCAATGACGGACTTGTTCAAAGAACAGCCGTTGGATGAACCTCAAACGGAGAGTATAGACCTCGATGAGAATGTCATCCTTGGTAGGGCCATGTTTTGGATCGGCCAACCAGTGGTTTGAGGAGAGTACTGACATTTGGTAGTGATTCCTGGAGCGCAAAGGGCTTGCACCATCAATGCATCGGGCCATGGAGCAAGTTACTGGACTCGCACAGCCTCTGTCCATCTCCAATTCCCTGACGGCACAGACGCCAGATATTTCCTGAAGGTTGCTACTGGAGACAGAGGGCGTGGTATAATGCAAGGGGAATACGAGTCGATGAAAGTCCTACACACGGTGACCCCGGACTTTGCCCCAAAACCGATTGCTTGGGGTACATTCAAATCAAACCATGACCTCCACTTTTTCCTCTGCAATTTCCACGATATGGACAATGAACTGCCCGAGATGGAACAATTCTCTGCACGCCTTGCACAACTCCACCGAGACTCAGTATCACCGACCGGAAAATTTGGGTTTCATGTAACAACGTACAATGGAAACATTCCTCAGGATGTTCGGTGGACCGATACTTGGGAGGAGTGCTTTATGAATGGTACAAAGCGGGACTTTGAGCTAGAAATGGAAGCACGTGGTCCATGTGAAGAGTTGAAGGCACTCATGGAGCCACTTTTCAAAAATGTCGTTCCACGATTGCTCCGCCCATTGGAGACTGCCGGTCGCTCCCTTAAGCCCAGTTTTGTGCATGGTGACCTCTGGTATGGAAACGGTATGTTTTGGTCAGATCTTAGGCTATACAATGACTGATCTTCTGAAGCATCCAATGATATATCTTCGGAAAACCCTATGGTCTTCGACGCAGCTGGCTTCTATGGCCATAACGAATGTAAGCATCGAGCAGACTTAGATCCATGTATAGAAATGGTCGTAATAGTCGATGCTATGCAGTCGATGTCAAAGCGATGAGAATCTCTCGATATAAGTTCGGGCGGAATTATATGAACGCATACCACTCGCACTTTCCTATTTCGCCTCCCGAGGAAGATCTCGACGCTAGACTTGCCTTATACTCTTTAAGAAGGTATCAGCCCATTAGCATGGTAGCTAATGTGGGGAAGCCTGCTAATGACAATATTCAGTTACCTGCACGAAAGCACACTTTTCGTGTCGGACACCAAACCCAGACAAGAGTATATCTGCTATACACAAGCAAGCAGAGGCATCGAACTGTTGCTGACCACTCACAGGCTGATTGCTGAGACGCGAAAACTTGTGGAGATGTACCCAAACGGCCTAGAGTAACTTGCACCTTGTACTGCCACCTATGCGGAGCGTCGAATTCTTTCAAGAATGGGGAGCAACTGTACCGCAGTATCGAAGGATCGCATAAGGAGCTTGGAAAGAACGGCTTTGACCCCAGGAAGGTTGTTGAGGCATTATAAGAGGAGGTGATACCGCGACCTCCAGTTCCAACCGTTCGAGCCTTCTGTATTTGTCCTGGCTGCATGACCCACGTTTACGTTTGGTTGAGACTCTGTCAGTTGCGAAATGTATAGTTCAAGCATCCTACGAGATGCTCGTATAATAAATTCTGACATCCTTCTAAATCTTGAATCTAGTAGTGGGAGGTCTCTGGTACCCAACTTTTGACTGTTTGACTTCTTCGCCTGACAGTCTACTCGAGTGCGTCTGTAAACATGGGTAAAAGATAGTCTAGCCTCTCTTTTAGATAGCTTTTCATATGAAGTAAGGGTAGTTGTGAAATCGAAGTTGGTGGCGACATTCTAACGCCTTGCAAAGGCTTTCCTTTCAGTCCAGGTGTATTCAGTCCTCCCTCGAGAAATTGGATTCGTGGCTTGGAACGGTTTGCAACGACAGACCGCATTCCGATGATTTTTGTGAATCGAGATGTCTAGATCCTAAAATCCAAAACCTCGTCTAACCCTTGGCTCCTGTCCTTATAAGAGCGCTTAATGTACGGTAGCGAAAACATTATAGTTTCTCTTTGGACTCGTTGACCTGAATCCACAGTGCCTCAGCTTTAGCTAGATTTACATCGCAACCATCTTTAACGGACGCTTCGAGATAGATCTTTCGGCCCTTGATTTCCCGAAGTCGCGTAGTTATCAGTATGGTCTGTGGAGTTCTCACCGGTTTCAGGTAGGTGACATGCAAGTACGCTGTAACGGTAGCGAATCTGATGGGAGAACTTGTCAGATTCTTGTTCACGGTCAGAAGCATCCCCATGGCTTCATCTACTAGTGTTCCCACAATCCCGCCATGGCAAAGGTTGGGATAGCCGTTGACGCGATAGCCCAGGCTAACGAGCATGATAAGTTCGCTGATCTGTCCAATACCTGAAGGATCAGGCCTTTTGTAGAGAGATGAACACGCGCGTATTGTGTCGCTGGTCTTGAGTGTTTCAGCGAATAGGGCGTCCTCGGTGCTCTCCTTGTACTGACGAGAGAAGGTGGGGGTAGGAGTGAACCCGGGATCTTGTAGGAGCTCTAAGCACCAAGGAATTGATTCAAAGTATGCTCGATCTGTGTCTCTGTCTACCGTCATCCTGTAGTCAAAGTGTAGTAAATTTCACACAGTTTACGACGGAATGTAATGGCTCGCTTTTTTAAAACCGAGATACTTAGCGCAGAAGCTACCCGACTTGGTCAGCAAAGTATAGCCCTACCTATGGTCACATGATGTGTGCTTAGATAGATATGGACACTACGCTTTCTGAATTAAATCTTGGTCAATCAGATTTCTCAAATCGCAAAATCGATTCAGCAAATGTTTCTTATATTTTGGGGCCACCTGCAGTATTTTGAGTGGCACCCACAGCAGCGACTGCAGCAGCATGGTCAGTTGCTTCAACAGTAGCGACAAAACTGAGGCCGTGAAAGTAGAAGCAACTGGCATGGCTGAATTGATGTTCTTTACGAGTGATCGTCACCGAGGCTTAAGCGGTGGTGGAGTATATTGGCGGGACATCGAATAATTATATCTAGCTAACGCGATGGTAACATCCATGACGATACCAGCAGCGTTGATGGGTTCAGGCGAAACCCTCAACATAGTGTAATTAGAATATCTATCAGACTCCAAATCAACATTACAAAAGAGATATACCTTGGCATCGGCACGAACGAACGCTCAACTGCTAATAGGCTAAGAAAGGATAGAATCAACGGAAGCTCATTCAAAAACATCATTTGAGTATGGTCATAGTAATCTACCTTGAAAAGCTAACTGCAATATGAAATTTCTCGTCTTCCAGTAGAGTCAGCTTCACCTTCGTGATTGGCATAAGTCTGTTCGACGTTGCTGATAACCTAACTCATAAGCACAGCTCCCTTCACTTAGACCAATTGATCATCGTAGGCTGGTTCATGATGTCGTTTTCTGCTCACTGCTCTATCTGGACCGCATGCTAGTCGTTTCCATTGAGTAATACACGAGTTGTCGCTTCGAGATCTGGGTCTAGGTCCATTGGAGATAAAGGCCGATCATGGACGGTACCGAAATCTTGGGGGGAGAATTTGCTTACCAAACCTGTTGTCTGCGGTGTAGAATAGTCATTGCTCATACCAAAATTCGCTTGGCTTTCGGCGGGAAAATTCGTCGGATTGGATTCCGTAGAGCCGGTTGTGTTGGCCACATGGTCAAGCCAGGAGGTTTCGCTGGCGTAAAATGCACATCGAGCTATGTCATTTGCTTGAGCGGTCATTGAACCGAGCCATGACGACTGCTCGGCTTGCTGGATTGGAAGCAATTCAGTAGCTGGAGCTTCAAGATTTACGGAAGTAGCTGACAAAACTGGGCGCATTCTCGGACCACATAGTGCAGGTATGCCTAAGGGAGCTTCTGCCCCCAGATAGGATTCCATCGTGGCTATCTCTCCAAATCGACCACTTGAAGATTGGGGCCAGCCGGACTCTATAACACCATTTTCGGTCGTCGGGGCCAAGTTTCCATATTGTTCGAAGCTGTACGGGCCGCTGCTCCGCCGCTCGGGACCTTGCAATAGCCCTTGGTTTATCCGGGATTCCCTATGACCACCCCTGGGGTTTTCGAGAGCTGCAGGAGATACGGGAAGACTTTCGAAGCGACTCTGATAATAGTCCGACTGAATAAAAGCGGCCATTGCCAGAGCTGTTCCATCTTCCTTGCCCCGCAGGCCCAGCTCTAACCTAGATATCAAACTCCCCGTTGGGGTTTTGTCCCATCGAAGATCATGCTTGCGACAAGGAAACTGCAGCTTCATCCGCTCTTCCCATACGTCATGCAACTTTGGTTGTTGAAGGAACCCAAGTATAACGTTCGTTGCATCCCAGTTGCTGAGATCTTCCCCACGTTCGTAATGCTGCGTAGCGATGTGATGGAAACGTTCTGTAGATTTAGCGAAGTAAGCAACACAGAAGCCACAAGCCCAAGCTTGCTTTCTATAGCCGCGTCGCCATCCTTTAGCAACGGTAGAGCCTTTGGGTACTCCGTGACTCTCAAGGTGGTTTTCAAGTTGATACTTTCTGTTGTATGTCCTAGCGGTCAGTGCTTTCTCGACACATGGGAGAACGTGGTGTTCTTTAATGTGACGTTCGTCGGGATTTATGTCTCCACACAATGCACAAACCAAACCATGCTCTTTATGCACTACAGGACCATCTGGCATGCAAATGTACACGGTTTCCTCATGGGCCTCTTTCTCATGCTTCGTCCAGCCACCATAGGTCGTGAAAAGCCGTGGTTTTTTGCAAATGGTACACCAGTAGCTGCACTGGGGCGCACTTGTCGGAAGACGTGCCTCTCCGTCCCGCTGGGGATTAAGAAGAGACTGCTGCTGCCCGGGTAGGCTACTTCGGGCATTCTCCCTGAGGCGTTTCTGATTGAGGGGGTGCGATTCGACGGTGGACCAGGAGGATCTGGTATTGGAGCTTAGGGATGTGGTTTTGCTACTGCGGCGGGTAGAACTAGAGGTAGAGGCGTCGGAGAACCTCATCAATGATTGAAGGCTACCTCGAGATGCTTGTCGGTCTTTTCGATTAGCTAGTTGAATAATCAGCTGCAAGTAACGAACTAGACACACAGCGTATCAATACCGGGAGACCAAAGAAAGTGCCTCAAAGCCTGTATAGCGGTGAATTCTCCGTCCGAAAGATCAAGATATGCCCGAATCTCTGCATGGGTGCGCCCATTGAGAGCCGCAAAGGTCAGCTCCTTCTCGATGATACTACCGAGCTCTGTATCGCTGCTGACGTTCCAAGGTTGCCTTTGCTTGCTGGGAAAGAGAGTGTTTGAGTGTTGCACTTCTGATTCCGCTAGTTCTAAGGAGCGGGCGCCTCGGCAACGAAACGCCGGGTCCGCCGCGTTTGCAGCATTCATCCCTTAAACTCGGGGAACAACTGAACACGTTCTTCTGGCTCGCGTACCTTGACGGTCATGGAAGGCTTTATGGAAGTTGGAACAGGAGTAAGACAGAAGACAACAGTGATAAAGCGTTGCTCGAAATGGACATTCTCACCCGTAAATTGTGGCCGAAGGCCACTCAGGGGCAGACGTGTTTCAAGTATTGGCTTCCGTTCCTACAGTACGCCTGGTTGGCTGGGCCATAACACAGAAAGCCAGTACTTTTCCAGAGTTGCAAACCACCTCCTGCAAGGCTGCTGCTTCATGTGAACCTCTGCTCGGTGCTCATTCGACTTTCTACGTCCCCATATTTCTTACTTAATTTGCCTCCAGTTATATGAGAAGGAGGACGCTTGTTGTGACTTTGCTATGTCTGGGCGGCTGGTGTTGTGGTTAACTTGAGCAAGTCAGGTCACCCGAATGCTGAGATCGGATTGCATTTCAGCCTGAGGATGTAACCATCCCCTGCGCTAAGCGTAAACAAGTTTTACGAGTAAAAACCACTCCGCCGCCTTCCCTTGGCCCATGGCCATGGCCATCCAACGAGGCCTTTGGCTACTCCTCCGTTTCCGTGATGAGCACCATCTGTGGCATCTTCCATCTCGTTTCACTTGCAATTATAGCTTATCTTCTGACTTCTTGGAATAAAAGACTTGGATCTTTGGCCTTTGCAGGAACCAGCAACGAAACGTGTGTTATCTTCAACGCCAACAATGGCACTCTGATGGCAGTTCGCAGATGGCCATCATGCCACTGGCCAGCGAACGAAAATCCACTCCTGAGTGTTCACGGCTAAGTAAGTCTCAAGGACTTCTTTTATTAGGCGTCGTTCTCTCACGCTTTCTGGCTCAACAGCAGTACCTTTCGATTTGGGTGAAATCACTACGTCTACTCAAGATTGTACATTACAGATCAACCATCTCAAGATGAGGTTCCTGTCGACCTGGCTCCTCTTCGTAGCACCGATAGCATGTCTCTATACTCGGCCATCCTCGTCCATCACCGCCTTCGCGCCTCCCAACACAGCAGCTCCTTTGTGTCCCGGAATGATTGCCACATCCCTTCAGCCTGGCTTGCCATCAATATCGAGTATTCCAATGAACCAAACGCGTTTCTCGTCTCGGGCAAACGAGACCCATGTCCAAACATTTATCTGTCCCCCGTCAAGTACCAATGCCTGGAACCCCAGCATTGATACTCTGATCGCCATCTTCTTTGGGATTGTCGCTGCCGTATTACAGCTAAATCATATACATGTAGCTCGGCGTATTTTTTCACGTAAGCTCCCAAGTTCTTAGGCAAGGGATAAGAAGAGTGGTACTGATCTAGACGAAATTAGGACAACGCAATCTGTGTACAAGCTGTCATCAAACGAAGGTCCAGCGAGCATTTGCAAAGAGATCGTCATGTCTTGAAAGCTTGGAGAGAGTTTGAAGTACTTGAGTTATCTTTTCGGTTTAGTGAACATGTGATGATCGTAAGCTACTGAATAGAGAAGTCTTTCTTCGTCACTGTTCCATTATTTTCCTTCATAGCATAAAATATTATCTTACTTTAGCTTTGCCCTCACTTTTTCATAAATTCGTGCTGATGCTCTGTCTCAGCCTTGACGTACTACAATCAGAGCATCAAGTTACTGGCTGATCATCTCGCTATCATCTCGTTGCTCTACATACCTTCTCGAAACTAAAAACAATCTGATAATAATGACAGTTAATCACACGCGATAAGGACAGAAAAGATACACACGAACACGTGTTGATTTGAAAGATAATAGATTAATATACGCCTAATAATCCATGAATAAGAGTACCACCGGTGGATGAAGGGCGAGATTTGTATCCTATTCATGGATGAATTGGTTCATCAATGGCACCTATTAATGATTATCATCTCGGTCATGAAAATGGGTGTTTTAGCCACGAATGAGTATATCCACCGCTCGGGTGCATCACATGCTCGTTCCCAGATTGAGCTAGAGAGGATAACGCACCTTTTAGGGTTGACGGGGGTTGCTGGTTTGGAGGTTTAGGGGGGAACTGAGGGGTAGGAAGGTTGGAGGACGGTTGTGAGGTTGGAGGAAGGTTGTGAGGGTTGGTTTGGGATGGTGAGGTTGTTGGTGGTGGGTTAGGTGGGTTTTGTGGGGTTTTAATGATGGTGATGCTGTTGTATGGCTTATTTACTGTGTGTATATTAAGGGCGGGGTGGGGGGTAAGTAGGGGGAGATTTGGATATTTTGTGATGGAAGTAAACGGTTTATGGGCAGTAGCGAACCATGCCGATACTCAAAATTCGTTACAAATACTACCAAAATTTGAATCGATCACGATATATTAGGATAATGTCAAAATGTGCGGTTAAAGTCTGCATTGAATATATATGATTGACTAAACAAACATCCCAACGACCAAGGATATATCTTGCCCAACCGTCCTGAACCCGGTCATCTGCCCTAGGCGCTGCAAGTCCGAGTAGAAAACATGGATTGTGTGCGTATATAACAACAAAAGGAAGGGAATGCTACAGACTGGCCAAGTCCGCAACAAAAGGGTGAGACTCAATCGCTAGAGTTGTCAAGTTTCCAGTGCGCCGGTATGCTTGAGTTACAACTGAACGCCCAACTGGAACTCCTCCGCACTGCCATGGCTAGATACGTATCGCCACAGAAAGGCGCGAAATGCGGAGAGTTTGTAGAAGGAATCTACAAAACGATGAGGCTGGGGCAGACGTTGCCGACGTTGACAAGGCCGTTCTATGGTGATGTTAGGAGGGAAATGCTGGAACGGATGGAAATGGATATTACCTGTGCGCCACTTGAGCAGCAGGCCAAGCTTTGCTGTTGAGAGCACTGGGAGGTGATGGGTGCGACGCTGAGAACTAAAGCGCAAGGATATCAGCAAATGCATCATGAATCACTCGAAATCATGGCTCACCATTAATGGTGGTGCAGTCAATTCCGACGTTAACGGGGATGAGGTTGATGGTCTGCTTTACGACCTGGTTGCAGCAGGACGCAGTCTGGCCTTGGGCGCATTGGTTCTGGGCTTTTTGACCTGGGGTCTCTTTCTTGCCGTTGGTGCGCTCCTCAAGATTCTCCGACGGGAGGGCGGTTACCGCGAGGGTGAAGGAAAGTAGGGCGATGATGTTGGAGAGCTGCATGTTGAATTAAGGAGGTGCTGAAGATTGGATTGAAAGGTAGTTTGAGTGCGTTTGCTGTTTATTGAAGATTTATTGGAAAATTGAGAGGCTGATGAGGATAGAAAATGAGGGAGGAAGAGTCCTGTTAAATAGATCTCTTGAGGAGACGAAGAACCATCATCGTCACCACCACACCGTATCTCCCATCTTCCAAGTTTTCCAAGCTCCGACTTTGGCGCTGTAGGGTCGCCAATGTTGCTACGATCCCTCCCCTGCTCGTCAGATCCATCTTGGTTGTCTCGCTCAATGGAAGATGCCGTCTACAGATCGACAATGTATTGCCCGAATTGAGGCAA
>JAABUR0100005017.1_pt1 | contig 17165 bp, 17 predicted proteins | sample 5560091 | NCBI WGS metagenome assembly JAABUR01 (sample SAMN10711879, study PRJNA513375) | rock metagenome | isolation source: Antarctica rocks | place: Antarctica: Victoria Land, University Valley sud | reverse complement strand
TACTGACAGATCGTGCGCCTGCCGGTTCGCCGGTGACTGGACTGCTGATGGGATGTCGTGCCCGCTTCGGCGTGAGCACTTGATCATTAGGGTGCAGGGGTCTCCGGGTGCTGTGATCGTGTCGGCTATCTGGAGGAGTTGGTGCAGGGTGTTGTTCATCGGAGATGACTGGGCTGAGGGTCACCACGACATTGAGCTCGAGGACGAGGCCGGTCGCCGGCTGGCCCGGGCCCGGTTGCCGGAGGGTTTGGAGGGCATCACCCGGCTGCACGCGCTGGTGGCCGAACACGCCCCGGGGTCCTGGGCGGAGCTGCCGCCCGACCAGGTGGCCGGTCAGGTGATCGTCGGGATCGAGACCGACCGTGGCCCGTGGGTCACGGCACTGCGCGCAGCCGGGTATCAGGTGTTCGCGATCAATCCGCTCTCGGCGGCGCGGTACCGGCAGCGGCACTCCACCTCCGGAGCCAAGAGTGACGCCGGTGACGCACACGTGCTCGCCGAGATCGTGCGCCTGGATCGCGATCATCACCGTCCGATCGCCGGGGACAGTGATCTGGCTGACGCGGTCAAGCTGCTGGCCCGTGCGCATCAGACCGCAGTCTGGGAACGGACCCGGCAGGTGCTGCGGCTGCGTGCGACGCTGCGTGAGTATTTCCCTGCTGCGGTAGAGGCGTTCGAAGACTTGGCGGCGCCGGACGCGTTGGCGTTGCTGGCTCGGGCGCCCGACCCGGCACGGGCCGCGAAGCTGACTCGCGGTCAGCTGGTGGCCGCGTTGCGGGCTGCCCGCCGTCACCATGTCGAGACCCGCGCCGACACACTGCTGGCGGTGCTGCGCGCGCCGGCGTTGCGCCAATCGGCGACGCTGCAAGGTGCCTACGCCGCCGTCGTGACCGGGCAGGTCGGCATCATCACCGCGCTCAACGCACAGATCACGCAACTGGGGCAGGTGGTGGACGAGCATTTTGCGCGGCACCCGGCCGCTGACATCTACCTCAGCCAGCCGGGCTTCGGCGTCGTCCTCGCCGCCCGCACCCTCGGCGAGTTCGGCGACGACAAGGACCGGTTCGCGACCGCGCGGGCGCGTAAGAACTACTCCGGACAGAGCCCGATCACCCGCGCCTCGGGCAAGAAGAGCGTCGTCCTGGCCCGCTACGCCACCAACCGCCGCCTCGGTGCCGCGCTGCACTTGCAAGCCTTCGCTGCGCTGGGCGCATCGCCAGGCGCGAGGGCCTACTACGACGCAATACGCGCCCGGAACATCGGCCACCACGCCGCGCTACGCCAGCTCGCGAACCGGCTCGTCGGCATCCTGCACGGCTGCCTGAAGACCGGCACCCTCTACGACGAGAACACCGCCTGGCAACACCACCGCACCGACATTCAGCCTGCCGCTGCTTGACAGAATTCAGGATGGGATGTCTGTCAGGGGTTCAGCTGGCTTTGGCGCCGAGCTAGTCCCGAGCTAGTCCTTGGCTTGCAGAATCTGCTCGGTGCGCTCGGGGAGCTCTGGGGGTGCTCCCTCGTCGTCGGTGCGGTTGCACACCTCGTCCCGCAGGATCCGTTTGGCCTCGTTGTGGTGTCCCTCGGCGTCGGCGACGGCGGCGAGGTCCAGCCGTGGGATCTCCTCATACGGGGCTGCCAGGGCGGCCGTCTCCGCCGCGAGGCGAGCCAGTTTCAGGTTGCCTGCTTTGAGGCTGTGCGTGCTGACGAGGTGCGCGACGTCGACGACCGCGCACACCATGTGCTCGTCGAGGCGGTCGCCCTCGAGCAGCCAACCCCAGCCTCCCCGGCGCAGCCGGTCGAAGGGCCGGCCATCGACGAGGCGAAGCGCCGTGCGCAGGTCGTTGATGCCGTTGGCGCCGCGCGCCTCCCCGCGCACGCGCAGCCGCCGGAACAGGTCGGCGTCGACCAGGACATTCAGGACCTGGTAGGCCCCGACCCCGCGGTCGATGGCGGCTGGGGCCTGCCTGGCGTCAGGCAGGTGCCGGTCGCCGGTCAGGGGGTCGGTGCCGAGCCATTCGCGCACAATGCGGGCGTACTCACGGGCCTTGCCCGCGGTGATGTTGAAGGTGTCGGCGAGTTCGCCGGGGGTGACCCCGTTGGGCCGGGTGGCCAGGTAAGCGAGGATCTCCGTCATGTAGGGCTTCCCCTTGGTTAGGGGCGTGCCTCGGGTACGCGCCCGAACTGGGCCGAGCAGGCTCAGCCGCGGCAGGGGGCAGTTGTCGGAGAACCACGCGACCACGTCCGCGTCGAGAGTGGGGTCGGCATCCTCGACCTGCTGGCGTACCGAGGAGGTCACCCGTGGGGCGAGCGTGGCAAGGTCCTCGGCGGTGGTCGCGGCCACCTCCACGTAGGCCTCATCTTCGTCTTCGAGCAGGCTGCTGGCCTCCTGGGTGGGGTCGGTGTCCTCGGCAGCGCGCGGCAGCGTGTGCTCCGGACGCAGCGACCCGGCGTTGTTGGACCAGGCGCGCCACCCGTCGGTGGCGTCGCCGTCAGCGGGAATCGGTGCGCCGTCGAGGTCCTCGCTCTGGGCCAGCAGCGATGCGCACCCCTGAGCCTCATCGCTGGTCAGCCCGGCGGCGATCAGGTTCAGGCCGGCTTCGCGCATGCTCAGGCGCCCGTCGTCGGTGACGTGCAGGGTGACGCCGGGAGTGTCGGGTCGAGACCCAGCGACGACCACTGAGGTGCCGGTGCGGCCAGCATGCTCGTAGACCAGGGTCAGCAGTTGGGATAGGGCCGGTGGGTCGTTGCCGGCGTCGATGAGCAGCAGCCGTGCTGGCCAGGTGTCCGGGCCGGCCTGGCCGGCCCGGGCGGTGACGACGTCGAGGTCGAGGCTTTGGGTGCGGTCGATGGTGGCGACCGCGTCGGCGAGGGCTTCGGCGACGACCTGCGTGTCGTGGACGCGAATGCGGTCCGGGTGCATCGGAGCGACCTCTTGGCCGACACCGACACAGTCGACGCGCACTCCGGCCGACCAGGGGTTGCAGGCAATCTCGGCGGCGAGGTGGCGGGCGACGTCGCGGCCATAGGTGGGGTCGCCGGTGATCGTGACGTCGAGATCTTCGAGGTTGAGCAGCCAGACATGGTCTTGGTCGCTGACGCCGATAACAACCAACAGTGGGTATGGCGCGGGTTGGTCGCGGTTAGCTGGCTCCAACCTTTGGAAGGCCTCCCCGGTGGGGATGGTCCAGTGCATCTGATCGGAGCTGCCTGACCAGGGTGCGGGCAGTTGGGCGGGTTTGCTCAGGTGCAGGACGATGGCGCCGGCGGTGAGTTCGACGGCTCCCAGCTCGGGCATCGGCGTGCCGTCCCCTCCTGCGCGGGCAGCGAGCCGGCGCAGCAACTGGTCCATGTGCTCCACTGTGGCCTCAGTCGTGGTCCCAACCGCGGTGAGTGTCTTCTCCACCGGCGCCAACAACATCTCGGGTGCGGCGATGGTCCGCCCGGGCCGTCGGGAACGGAACTGGTTGCGGCGGCGCCGGCGCAACAGCAGGAGCATCGACCCGGCAAGCATGGCCCCTGCTCCGGTGAGGCCGGCGAGCATCCACGGTGCCTGCTGGTGCTCGCCCTGATCGTCGGCGGCGAGGTGGGTGGCAGACGTTGGGGCCGGCGGGTGGCCCTGGCTGGTCTGGTCAGTCGAGCCCGGCTCGACGTCACGGTCGGGTCGGTGGCTGCTTGGGCTGCTTGGGCTGCTTGGGACCTGCGTGCTTCGCTGGCTGGGCTGGCCCGTGGCCGCCGGAGAGGTCGGGCTGACCGGGACTGCGGGAGCCGGCGACGGCGGTGTGGCTGTCGCTGCGGGGATGGTCAGGGTCCACCCGACGTCGATCACGTCCGGGTCGGCGAGGTGGGCACCGCCGGGCTGGAGCGCGTCGCTGCTGGCGTCGAAGATCGCCGGGTAGGCCTCGGCGTCGCCGAGCTCTCGTTGGGCGATGCCGCTGAGGGTGTCGCCCTTGTGCACGGTGTACGCGTGTTCTGCGCCGGCACCGGCGCTGGCCCCGATCGCCGCGGGCATGGCCAGGACGGTCCCGGGGTAGATCAGGTCCGGGTGCTTCAGGTCTGGGTTGAGGGCGAGGATCTCGCTCCAGCGCTCCGGGTTCTTGAGGTGGTGCTGGGCGATAGAACGCAGGCTGTCCCCCGTCTTGACGGTGTATGTGGCCATCGCCGCTCGCGACGAGGTGCCCGCGCTGGCCGGCCGGGCAGCGCCGGTTGCGTGGGTAGGGCCGGCTGAGGTTGCGACGACGGATGCGGTGTGGACGGTCGGGGTGGTTGGCATCGCAGACTGGACGCCGGCGGGGGCCACCATGAACAGCAACACAGCAGCGCTGATGAGTTGCCGTACAGCCAGCTGGGGCACCCGCAGCCCGGGCAGGTGCGGGGTGCGGACGCCACGAATCCGGGAGGCGACCTCAAACAGGATGCTGGCTGCCAGGAACGCCCACGCCGTCCAGGCAATGATCTTGATGGCGCCCAGGACCAGCGTGCCGTCGTCGGGGGTGGTCAGGGCTGCGCGGATCTGCTCAAGAGTGGGCAGTGCGTGCGGGATCGGGTTGGCGCCCAGGGCGAGCAGGGCGGCCGGCAGGCCGACCAGGAGAGCGAGTAGCAGCAGGGTGGCCGCCAGGCCGACCATGCGGGTACGGAGTTTCATCGCGGCATGCCTCCCACGCTGCGGGTGATCTGGACTTGGGCGTGGCCAGTCACCGTCAGCGAACCGATCCCGATGATGCTCAGGAACTTCGTCTCGTATCTGCTGGTGGTGTTGACGGTGATGGTGTTGGCGCCGCTGACGGAGGCCGTGCCGGTGACGTCGGAGGTGCCGGCGAGGTAGTTCCTGGCAGCCGAGATGGCTTGGCCCGGGTCGGCGACCGCGCCACGTCCGCGGACCGCTGTCGGTGCTTGCAACTGCTGGCCGCCGGCACGGGCGGCTTCGACGGCGATGTCCTGGGCGCGTTGCTTGGCGTGGACCTGGCCGCCGACGTCGACGGCCAGGCCGACGAGCAGGATCATCGCCGTGGCCGAGGTGATCATCCAGATCGTGACCGATCCGCGTTCACGCTCGAGGCGGCGCCGACGGTGCAGGGTCGTGCGGGGCATGAGGATTCACCGCTCTCGGTAGGTGTCCAGCGGGGAACTTGCTGTGGCTGTGATGCTGCGGCTTCCCGGCAGACCGGGCAGGGCCAGATCGGACAGGTTCACCACGCAGGTAACGGTTGCTCCGACCGAGGCGGGGGTGCCGGCCGGGGCTGCGAAACCGGAGGTGTCCACGCGCACTTGGGTGGTGACGCAGTTGACGCTTTGGTTGCGCAGGCTGGTTGTCGCTTCGGCGCTGGCTGCGGTTTGGGCTTGACCTTGGGTCCGGGAGATGGAGGCGGCCCGGGCGGCGGCGGCGGCGGCGGACTCGACGGCTTGCTGGGCGATCGTCACTCGGCCGCCGAGGATGATCAGGGCGAGAAACAGGCCGAACGCGGGGATCCCGATGACAGCCTCGATGGCTGCCGAGCCGCGGTCACGGTTGCGCCTGCTCGTCCTCATCGGCTGAGTCTTTCGACGGGCACTGTGGCGCTTTGGGTGATGCGCGGGCTCCATCCGGGCACGACACTCAGCGCTGCCCCCGAGACGGTGACGGTGGCGGTGACAGGGCCGCGGTTGCCGGTGGCGCTGACCGAGCGCAGCACGTCGCCGCCGCCGGCTGAGGCCACGAAGGCGGCCGCGGCCGCGGTTGCACCGGAGACGCTGCCGCCCTGGGCACCCGCGGCCCGGGCACCCTCCTGGGCGGCCGCGATCGCGATGGATCGGGCGTGGTAGATCAGCGCGGCCTGCATGCCCATGAACATGAGCGCGAAGAGCGCGGGCATCAACACCACCATCTGGATGGAGGTTGATCCGCGCTCACAGTGCGCACGCATGACAGGGACCTGTGACCTACTTGATCAGGGCAGCTTGATTGCTGACGTACGCCCGGATGGCTGCGACGACGATGCCGACGATGGCGATCGCGAACACGGCCCAGAGGACCTCCTGGATGGTGACCGAGCCCCGGTCCCGCCTGGTGGCGGTCGCTGCGGTGGCGCGGTCATGCAGGTGCAGGCCAAGGGTGTGCAGAGTGGCTGCGAGGTAGTACATGTCAGGTGTTCCTTCCCTGTGGTGGTGACGTGCTGGGGCTAGTTGGCGCCGGAGAACAGGCGCAGAATCGAGGGGGTGATGAGCAGGCCGAGGAAAACGACGCCGAGGAAGGACGCTGGGATGTACATCCGCTCCTCGACGACGTTGGCTTGGGTCAGCTCCGCGCTGAGCATGGCGCTGCGCATCGAGGCGCTTCGGGCGCGCAGCTGCTTGTAGACCTTGGAGTCCTCGTCGCCGGCGATGCGCATGATGTCGGCGAAGTCCCCCAGTTCGGGCAGGCCCAGCTCGTCGCCGAGGTCAGCGAGCCCGTCCCAGGGTCCGTGGCCGCCGTACCTGGACCGGGCGAGTTCCTCGCCGATGCGCCGGAAAACCCACGAGTCGCCGACCGCGGCGGCGTTCTCCATGGCCTGTCGTGCGCCGGAGCCGCTGTTGCGTTCCAGCGCGCACAGGTCGATGTAGGCACTCAACGTGCGGCTGAACTCGACGCGGGCCTTCTTGGCGTCGTCGCGGGCGTTGTAGTCGGGCAGGAAGAACAACAGGGTCGCCATGGCGGCGGTGGCGGCGGCCGGGATGATGATCGGGAAGGTCAAACCCAGCAAGGCGAAGAACCCGGTGAGCAGGGGCGGGATGATCAGGCCCAGAACGGCGAAGAGGACCTTCTCTCCGTAGAACTGGGCTTCGCTCTTGCGCAGGATCGCCAGCTCCCGGGTGGGGGTGCGCGCCCACGTGGCCCGCGGGAGGGTCTTGAGCGCCCACACCCCAAGCCGTTCCTCGTTGCTGGCCATGGCCGCCACTGCGGGTGTGCCCGCGCGTCGTCTGGCAGGGGGTGAGAGCCGGTCGAGAGTGTCGATGAGGTCTGGTTGGGCGGGCACCAGTTGCCAGATGACCAAAGCGACACCGCTGCCCAGGAGTGCGCCGGAAAGCAGGGCCAGTTGCAGGCCGGTCATCGGGCACCTGCCTTGGCGGTGGCCCCGATGAACCTGGGCGGCGGCTTGCCTTGGGCCATCCGCCGCATCCATACCAGGGCGGCGACGTAGGCGGTCAACAGGATGCCGAGGATCAGCTGCCCGACCGGGGTGCCGTAGGGCTCGATGTAGCCGCCGGTCAACGCCAGGATGCCCAGCACGCCGACGGTGATGAGGGTGACCAGCCGTGCGGTGCCTCTCGGCTTGGCCCGGCCGGACTCGATCCGGCGACGGGAGGCGACGTCGTCGGCGACGGACTCAGCGACCCCTTCCAGGACGCTGGCCAGGCTGCGGTTGCGTCGGCGTGCGGCGAGCAGGAGGTTGGCGGAGACCAGGTCGCCGGTGGCGTCGTTGAGGTCGTCAGCGAAGGCACGTAGGGCAGCTTCGGTGTCCCAGCGGGCGCGCAGCCGCGCCACCAGCTGGGTGACTTCCGGCTTGATCGCCGCCGGGGTGGACCGCAGTGTCGCGGTGAGGGCCTGCTCGAGGCCAACCCCGCCGCCGAGGACGCCTGCGAGGCTGCGGGTCCATTCCTCCATGGCCTCGACCCGGTTGATCTGCCCGCCCGTTGGGGGCTTGGAGAGCAGCAGCGGCAGACCGGCGATGGCAGCGGGAACCAGAACGATCGCGATCAGCCAGCCGGTGATCCCGGCGGTGACCACCCCTGCGCCGCAGCCGGCCAGGAGGAGCCGGCGGGACCGTGGGCTCATCGCGCCCAGGCGGCCCGCGAAGGGCAGCGGCCGGCGCGGTGCGGGCGGGCGGTCGGGGGTGGGGCGCAACGCGATGGCCATGCCGATCAGGCCGGCGACGGTCAGCGCGCCGAACAGGGCCGGCAGCAGGCCGTTCACGATGCCCTTCCTTCGCTCTCGGCCTGGTAGTTGGCCAGGTCGAACCCGTGGTCGGTGAGGTCCCGGCAGGCCGCTGGCAGGATGCCGGTCGCTTCGGCCGGCCCGTCGGTGGAGGGTCCGAACACGTGGGTGATCGCGTAGCCCTTCTCCTTCTCACCGGGCTCGACGACGACGATCTCAGAGACCCACCGGCGCAGGATCTGGGTGCCGTCCGGGCTGCGGGCCACCTTGCGGCTGACCTGCACGATGATGTCCAGGCATTCGGACAGTTTGGTGGTGGCCAGTTCATGGGTGACGTGGGGTCCGGCTTCCATGGCGCAGGTGACGAGCTTGCGGATGCAGGCCTCGGCGTTGGCGGCGTGGGTGGTCGAGATGGATCCGGTGCCGGATTCCATCGCCTTGATCATGGTCCAGACCTCGCGGCCGCGGATCTCGCCGACGATCTGGCGGGCCAGCGCGAACCTGAAGGAGTCCTTCAGTGCCTCGTCGAGGTCGAAGGCGCCCGCGGGGCGACCGTCTGGGCCGATCTCGCCGATGCCCGGACGGGCTTCCCAGGCCACGACGATCTCGTGGTTGCCGGACTGGTCCAGAAACAGCTCGTACTCGCTCTCGAAGGTGCCGATGGCTTCGTCGGCGGGGATCTCGGCGCACAGCGCCCGGGTCAAGGTCGTCTTGCCGGCCGACATGGGACCGGAGACGACGACGCTGCGCGCGGCCTGCACGGCGGCGGACAGAAATGAGGCGCCGGCCGGGCTCAGACACCCCATGTCGACCCAGTCCTGGAGGCTGACGATCTGGAGGCGGTGGCGGCGGATGACGATGGTCGGGACGGTGACCACCCAGGCGGTGGCGGCCAGGCGGGAACCGCCGTCGAGCTTCATGTGCAACCTCGGGGTGGATTCGGAGAAGGGCCGCGGGTTGGATTCGGAACGGCTGGCCAGGAACCGCAGAAAGTCGATGAGCTCCTCGTCGGTATCCGCGACGGGCGGGCCCGGGATCCGCCGGCCGTCGGTGAGCTCGAGGAGGACTTTCTTACAGCCGATGATGTAGATGTTCTCGATTCGGTCGTCCTCGACGAGGGGTTGCAGCCGACCGAGCCGGAACACGGCGTTGAAGATCGCGTCAGAGAGGGTGTGCTGCTCCACCACGGTCCACGTGCTGCTCCCAGCGGTGACGGCGTCGGCGGCGTGCTCCTCGAGCAGGTCGTTGATGACCGCACGCCCGTAGGTCTCCTGGGAGGCTTTGTCCATCGTCGGTCGCGGGATCGCCGAAGTGGTGGTGTCGTCGCTGTCGGCCTCGCGCCAGTCACGGCCGAGGGCTTGGGCGATGCGGTCGGACACGAGCGTGCGGAACGCCGCGACCAGGCCCCAATCAACGTCGGCGTGCTGCCCTGCCGTCTGCGGGGCAGGCTGCGCGCGGCGGCTGCGCGCCTGCGAAAGGGGCACCGGTTCCGATGCGGGACCCATGGAGAACCCGCCCCGCACGCGGCCAGGGCGCGGTGGTGGCGACGCGAACAGCGGCAGCGCCGCCGGGTCGGTGGGGTCCGGCGGACGGTCTGGGACGACAGGTTCGGTGCTCACATCTGCCTCCCGGCCGGGACGGCCTGTAGGTGGTCACGGTTAGTGGCGATAGTGGCCTCGATGGCGGTCCGGGCGGCCCGCACGCTGCGCAGTAGAGCCGAGTCGTCGAACGGGTCTAGGTCTGCGAGTCGTTGCAGGGCGTTGGGTCGGGGTGGTTCGGCGCCCTTGGCGAGCACTGCCGCCGCCTCCGGGTCCCAGGCCAGGGACGCCACGACCGGCACCTGGAGCAACTTGGCGACCTCGCGGGCGCGGTACGGCTCCCCCTCCCCCACCAGGAGGACTCCCAGCGAGGGGCGGGCACCGGTCCGCTCGAACCGCCCGCGCAGGGTCTCGGCCCAGGAGCGGGCGCCAGAGAGTGACACCAAGTCCGTTCGGGTCACCAGCAAGGTCAGGTCGGCGCCGTACACCAGCGGCTCGGGCCACCCGTACAGGCCCAGCCGGCCGGCGTCGACGAGGACGTCCTGCCCGGTGCGCTCGAGCGACTTCAACACCCCCGTCAGTGGCTCCCACAGCCCGAGCAGGCTGCGGGCCTGTTCGTGCGAGCGGGTGCCCGGCAGCAGCGTCACCGAAGAGCCCGGCAGGGTCATGGTCACCTGCGGCAGCGCCGCGAGCAGACCCCCCTCGCGATGGGCCAGCGCTAGGTCGATCAGCGAGTCCGGCGGGGTGGTGGCCCCACGCAGGTAGCCAGCGGACACGGCCGAACCGCCGGTGGGGTCGGCCTCGACGAGCATCACCGGACGAGGCCAGGTCAACGCCAGTCCCAGCGCGGTCGCCGTGACCCCGGGCGACCCCGATGCCGAGGTGAGGACGATAAGACTCATCGGTCACCGTTCCCGCGAGTCCAGGACGATCGCGATCTTGCCCGTGGCCGCCATCGCCGCCAGCCCGGCCGCGTCCGAGTCCGGGACCGCGACCGTGATGATCGTCAGGCTTCCCTGCCCGTTGTCGGTGCTTGTGGCCGTGCTGACCACGCTCGCCGCGATGCTTCGCGGGGCACCGGGCGTTGCTTCACCCTGCGCTCCGGGTGTGGCGACCACCCGGATCTGATCCCCCGCGACGAGCGGGGTGCCGGGCATAAGCGTCACCGGGACCGCGACACCGACCACGGACTCGCCGCGGGCGGGGATGACCTTGTCGGTAACGTCGTCGCCGGTCAGCAGGGACCCGGCGGCGACATCCAGTGCGGCTCGCTTGCCGACCAGGGTCTCCAGCTGGGAGGCCGGGACCGGGCGCAGCGCCGGGTCGACACCGATCTGCACGGTGACCAGATCGGCACGGTTGATCATCTGTCCCCGGGTAATCGTCGAGCGTGCGGGCACGACCGCCGACGCACTCGTGGCGGCTTGATGCAGCCATACGTTGCCCAGCGCGCCCAGGCAGACGACGGCGGCCATCGCGGCGAACACCCCCCACCGGCGCCGCAACCGCGGCGGGGCCGGGACCCGACGTCCCAGCTCGCCGCCGGCGTCGTTGCGACCCCAGCGGCCGCGGGCGGGTGATGCGGCGTCCTCCGCCGGACGTTCCACGGTCGTTGTCATCTTCTCGTCCCTCTCCCTGCCCAAGGTCATTGCCTCAACACCTGCGCCTCACCGATCGTGAGCGGCGCGGTGTTGGTGAGCTCCATCGGGATCGTTCCGCTCTGTCCGATCCCGGCCCAGGTGATGACCCAATGCGAGGTCGCACGCACCGTGTAGGCGCCCTGGCGTGTGTAGGTATGCCCACAGTCGGGTGACTGCCGCTTGCCGTAACTGTCCTGGTATGGGGTGCCCGGCCCGTTGCAGACGACCACCTGACCGTCGCCCATGTTCCATGTCACCTTCGATACCTGGGCTGTAGCGGTGACCGTCCAGCCCGCGGCGGACGCGCTGCGGGTCAGCGGACCCCAAGTGTTGGCAGCGGGGTTGGTAACCCACATCCAGTTCGGCATACCGACCAGGCCCACACCACTCGGGTCGGGAACAATGCCGACCGTGATCGCCTTCAGGTTCATCGCGGCGATCGCCTCTTGCGCCAGCGTCACCGGATTCGGTGGCGGTGCGGGGGCCGCTGCCGACCAGTACTTGATCGTCAAACCAGCTATGAACAAGCCGCCGCGGCCGATCGCCGGAGGCACGATGCAGTCGTAGATCGCACCATCCGTGTGACCTGCCCAAACCGGGTCATCCTTGAGGGGCTGTGGACTGCCCGGCCCTCCCGGCCAGCACGTAGTCCCGTTGATCGAGATCGGCTGAACGGGGCCACCACCTCCGCCGCCACCTCCACCACCTCCGCCGCCGCCACCTCCACCGGGGCCACCGCCACCGGGGCCACCGCCTCCGCCTGCCCAGATGACGCACTGGCCGTTGATGTCCCACGAAGTGCAGATTGGCGGATCTGCATGGCTGGCTGAAGCTCCGAGGAGCAGGCCCAACAAGGCGAGCGTCAGCGACGCTAGGAGCAGCCGTTGGCGGCGAGTCAGCATGACTTCTCGGCCTCGGGTTTGGTGAGCGCAACACGCCAGCCGTCGAGAGCGGGGTAGGTGTAGTTCGCCACGTAGACCGTCAGCACACCACGCGGCTTGCGGGTTGGGGGAACGATTGACTTGCCGGCCCCATCGATGACGTTGACCTTGCTGACGTCGTAACAGACTTCCCACTGGACAGTTGGGACGACGGGTGGTGTCTTCTTGAGGTCGATGTCTAGGGCCGTTGACTTGACCGTCGCGCTGACCACCTCGTTGTATCCGGTGGTGCGAGTTTCCATCGACTGCGCCGAGGAGAGTGTGTTCATGAGCTTCGTTTTCTCGGATGCGATCGCGACAGCGTCGAAGCACTTCGGCGGAGTCTTCGGCGGATCGAACATGCACTCGGTTGAGGCACGGAAGTAGGCCCGGAGCACCGCTTCCGACTTTTCCTTTGCGAGGGCGTCCGGCGTGGTCGTCGAGGGAGACGGGGACGGGGCCGTTGTGGTCGTCGAGGGAGACGGAGACGGGGCCGTTGTGGTCGTCGAGGGAGGCGACGAGGAGTTGCTCGTGCTCGGAGTGGGTTGACTCGTCCCCGTGCAGCCGCTGAGCAGGAACGCCGCAAGGATCGCAGTCAGGGCCGCGCGGCTGGTCTTCGTCATGTCGTGCTCCTCTGATCTCACTGTTCTAAAGGCCGTGGATGAGGTCCCAGTGGTCACCCTAGACCGAAGTCGACCCCTCAACACTAGTGCTAGTGGTATCACATAGAAGACAGGCACGCGGAGGGCTGTGGTGTGAGAGCACGGGTCGCGGCCCCCCCTTGTCTCACCTACGGCGGGCCACACACGAGTCCCGCAAGGGCCGGTCCATGCACATTCCCGCATGTATCGCATCACACTTTGCCCGTCGCTGCCCGTTGCTGCCCGACGGGCGCGACCTGTTGTGGGGCCGGGCGCGTGGCGCGCAGAAGTGCCTTCTGCATGCTGCGTGTCAGTGCTCGGCGCACGGTGAGGACAGTCACGCCGAGAGCGCCCGCCAAGGCCTCAAGGGTGACCGAGGTGGGTAACCGGCTGAGATGCCCGGCCTCCCACCGCTTGAGCGTGACCTTTGAGAGGTGGATCGTTTCGGCCAGGCCGGCGCTGCTTAGCCCGGCCAAGAACCGCAGTCGGCGCAGGTCTGAGCCGAGGCGGTCGGGGACGAGTAGGTCTGCGGGTGCGAGTCCGAGCGCCGCGGCGAGAGGTGGCAGCAGCTCGGGCCGCGGCTGCGCGGCCCCTCGCTCCCACATGGAGACCCGTTCCCCGCCGGCCACCCCAACTCTGCGGGCGAGTTCGTGCTGGGTCATGCCCGCCCGTTCGCGGGCACGCCGCAGCACCTCTTGGTCGATTGTCGGTCCGGTGTCCATCGCGACACCCACATTAGAGCCGGGCCGACGCCCGGCCCGCGTCAAGCCGGCAGCGGCGTCGGCGTGGCGTGGCGTATTGGACTCGGGCGGGGAGGCGGGTCAGTCTGCCGACCGCGTGGGATGCCTACCTCCGCGATGGAGACCTGCCACGGCCTGAGCTACCTTCGGGCTCCCAGATGGAGGAGGTCTCAGCCGCCGCCGCAGAAATCCTCCTACGCCAGGCCGACACCACCAAGACCCCCAAAAGCGTCAAACGATGAGCATCCAAGTGGGGTGAACCGCCCCGGGATGTCCGGAGACTAGACTCCGTTTGTTGGGAAGGTTGGAGTCATGCCAGGAGATACGAGGAAGCGGTACCCGGCGAGTTGAAGGAGCGGGCGGTGCGGATGGTCGCCGAGATCCGTTCCGATCACGACTGGGAGTGGGCCGCAATGGCCAACGTGTCCGACCTGCTCGGTGTCGGGACGCCGGAGACGGTGCGCAAGTGGGTGCGTCGGGCGCAGGTCGATGACGGAACCCGGCCCGGGACGAGCGCGGAGGAGTCGGCGGAGGTCCGCCGGCTCAACGGGAGAACGCGGAGCTGAAGAGGGCCAACGCCATTCTGAAGGCCGCAGCGGCTTTCTTCGGAGCCGAGCTCGACCGGCCCTGCCGCTGATCGTGGACTTCGTCCGCGCACACGCAGGCCACCGGGAATCCGGTGGCCTGCGGTGGGGTGTCGAGCCGATCTGCAGGGTGCTCACCGAGCACGGCCTGCCGATCGCCCGTCGAGGTACTACGAGCACATGAACAAGCCGGCGACGGCCGGTGACCGGCGGGATGCGTTTTGATCAACGAGATCCGCCGGGTCCACTTCCGAGAACTACGGGGTGTACGGGGCGCGGAAGGTGTGGCTCGCGCTGAACCGGGAGGGGGTCGCGGTGGCGTTGGTGCACGGTCGAGCGGCTGATGCGTGAGACCGGTCTGGTCGGCGCGGTCCGCGGCAAGGTCAAGCGCACCAGGATCGCTGGACCCGGCTCGGAGCGGGCCGCGGATCTGGTGCGCCGGGACTTCGGGCCGGTCGCGCCGAACGTGCTGTGGGTCGCCGACATCGAGCGCCACGAGGCGCTGTTGAACCGTGCGGTGGTGAAAGGACACCGCTTCCGGCTGGTCGCAGCGAGCCGGAAGAAGCTGAGGGCAGCCGTGCGACGTGAGGTCGCACGTTGTGAGTGATCATGCCGATTGGAGGTTCGATTGATGAGGGTGTGATCCGGTCCAGTGTTCACGGGCCGTTCCTGCCCTGGCGTGCGTCGTGGGTGACCGCGGGGTGCGAAGCCCAGGGTGAAAGCCGAAGCCGCTCTTGTTCCATCCGGGAGCGGCGGGCGAGGGAAAGGTCGGACGGGTGAACGTATGTGAATCTTCGTATGCTCCGTTATCAGCAGCTCCGCTCGGTGGGACGTTCCAGCGGGGTTTAGGGCTGGCCGCTGGGAAGCGACAGGCGCCGACCAGAGAGGCTGCGCTGGTCGGGAGAACACCGCCGCCCCGGAGTAAAGAAGGCACCCACCCCGGCCGCGTCTCACGCGTGTGGAACACGGAAACCCCGACAGAGTCCGGGTCGCCATCGAAGGCGGTCTGGTAGGCCGACCGTGAGGAGAGCGGAATCCTCTGGCGGGAACAGGATGCTCAAGAAGCCAATGCCGGTGGACGAAAGTCGACAGGAAACCAGCACGTCGTGGCGGCTCCTCCTGGCTGCCGTGTCTGGATAACTGGCCGGATACCGGGCCTGGTGCCTGGCCTCCGAAAGGAGGGCCGACGTGAGCAGGTGAGTCTTTGGAGCAATGCGGTCTGATCCGCCAGAACCGAAGGGCAAGTTAGACACGATGACGGGATACAGCTGGTCCACCCCTGCGGTGGCGACGGTTGCCGTCGTAGTGAACGGACCCGAGGATGTGGGCCTCGATTGGGACGCCGTTGATTGGCGGCGTCATGAGGGCAACGTACGGCGGCTACGGCAGCGGATCTTCAAGGCGATGAAGGAAGGGGACCTGGCTGCGGTCAGGAACCTGCAGAAGTTGATGCTGCGGAGTTGGAGCAACACGCTGATCAGTGTGCGGCAGGCGACGCAGCGCAACGCTGGCCGCAAGACGGCCGGGGTCGATGGGGAAGTCGCGTTGACCTCCCAGGCCAGGATGGGGCTGGCGGTGCAAGTGCACCGTGACGCTTCGTCGTGGCGACCCCTGCCGGTCAAGCGGGTGTACATACCCAAGGCGGGTAACCGTGCGAAGTTGCGGCCGCTCGGGATTCCGGTGATCGCGGACAGATGCCATCAGGGCAGAGTCCGCGCCGCGCTGGAACCTGAGTGGGAGGCCCGGTTCGAGCCCAAGTCATACGGGTTCAGGCCGGGTCGCGGCTGTCACGACGCGATCAGTGCGATTTACACCGTCTGCTGTGGCCCTCGGGCCAAGCGGGTGTGGGTGCTGGATGCGGACTTGGCCGCGGCGTTCGACAAGATCGATCATTCCCGGCTTCTCGAGGCTCTTGGATCGTTCCCCGCCAGGGACATGATCCGGGCCTGGCTGGAAGCTGGGGTGTTCGAGGCGGGAAAGGGGTTCGCGCCGACCGAGGAGGGAACTCCACAAGGCGGCGTGATCAGTCCGTTGCTCTTGAACGTCGCGTTGCACGGGCTGGAGAAGGCCGCGGGAGTCCGATACCGCACCGCCGGTGCTTGTGCCGGACAGACGGTGCCGGGCTCGCCGGTGGTGATCCGTTACGCCGACGACATTATTGCGTTCTGCCACAGCCAGCGACAGGCGCAACAGGTCAAGGCATTGCTGGCAGAGTGGCTGGCGCCCAGGGGTTTGGTCTTCAACGAGGGCAAGACCCAGGTCGTGCACCTGTCTACAGGGTGCGACTTTCTGGGATTCAACGTCCGTCGCTACGGCGGCAAGTTGCTGATCAAACCATCCAAGGCGGCCATCCAGTGTATCCGGGAACGGCTCCGCACGGAGATGCGCGCATTGCGCGGATCCAACGCGGCGGCGGTCATCGCCACGCTCAACCCCATCATCCGGGGCTGGGCGGCCTACTACCGGGGCGTGGTGTCGAAGAAGACGTTCAGCGCCTTGGACGACTACCTGTGGAAGCTCACCTACAAGTGGGCCACCCACGGCCACGCCAACAAGCCGAGGAGATGGGTTTCGGCCCGTTACTTCGGCAGGTTCAACAAGTTCAGGAACGATCGCTGGGTGTTTGGCGACGCCGCCAGCGGCGCGCACCTGGTGAAGTTCTCCTGGACTGGCATCGTCCGGCACGTCATGGTCAAGGGTGGGGCGTCCCCAGACGATCCCGCTCTGGCCGAGTACTGGGCCGAACGGCGACGGCGCGTCAAACCCCCGCTGGATAACTACACGCTGCGCCTACTCACCAAGCAGGACGGCCGCTGTGGTCTGTGCGGTGGTGAGGTGCTGTCTGCCGAACAGCCACCGGAGTCCCCAGAAGACTGGGAACGCTGGTGGCTGCAGGTAGTCCGCAAAGCGATAGCCGTGGACTACCTCGTCCACCACGGACGATCCGGCCCACCGAACGGTGATCAAACCCGCCTCGTGCACGCCTCCTGCAGACGCGAGCTCCAAGCCCGCCAACGCAGAGACACAGCACTGCGATCCTGAAACGCCGATACGGCTTGCTTGAGCTGCCTGCGGTGAAAGTCGCACGGGCAGTTCTGAGGGGGGACCGGCGGGGAAACCCGCCGGTCCTACCCGACTGATCCCTGGGATGAGGGGGAGGGTGGAAGCAGCCCTGACAACGACGGGACAGGCCAGCACTGCCAGATGGTCT
>JAABUR0100005014.1_pt1 | contig 17172 bp, 14 predicted proteins | sample 5560091 | NCBI WGS metagenome assembly JAABUR01 (sample SAMN10711879, study PRJNA513375) | rock metagenome | isolation source: Antarctica rocks | place: Antarctica: Victoria Land, University Valley sud | reverse complement strand
CCTTGACCGTGGCGAAGACCGAACCATAGTAGAAGGTCACCAGCATCGCGTTGAAGACGCAGGGCAAGGCCAGATAGATCGGATCGGCCGGGACCAGCCGGAACGAGATCGCCAGCGGCGTGAGGACCAGCTGGGCGCCGATTAGGAAGAGCAGGCGGCCGTTCCGCCATCTCTTATGGAAGAGGTCGCCGAGCAGGCCGCCGACGAGGTTGCCGACCACCCCTCCCAGGCAGAAGAACAACCCGAGGAAGAGCCCGGCCTGCTTGAGGGTAAAGCCCCGTTCCTTCACCAGCCAGGTCGCATCGAAGGAGTTGGCACCCACGGCGACGTTGACCATCGAGCCGCCGAGGATCGTCATGCCCAGCGAGGGGATGCGGATCAAGTGATGGGCCACCTCGCGGAACATCGCCCCGGCCCCGCGCGGCCGCGGCGGCGGATCGGCCACGGCCGCGGTCGGTTCGAACTGGCCCCGGCGGGGGTCCTTGAGCATCAGGACCGGGACGACCATCACCACGCCCAGCGCGCCCAGGATGAAGAAGCAGTTCCGCCATCCCAGGTCGGGGCCCATCAGGCCCGAGATGACCAGGCTCAGCCCGGCCCCCAGGGGGATTCCCATGTAATAGACCCCGGCGGCCAGGGCGCGCCGCCTGGGGGGGAAGACGTCGCTGAGCATGGCGATCGACGTCGGCGTCAGCGTCGCCTCGCCGACACCGACGAAGACCCGCGCGGCCGCCATCTGCCAGAAGTTGGCCGCCAGCCCCGTGGCGGCCGTCAGGGCGCTCCAGAGGAACAGGCCCGAGGCGATCAAAAATGGCCGGTTCCCCTTGTCGGCGCGGGTCCCCAGGTAAATGCCCACCGATGTGTAGAAGAGCGCGAAGACGAGCCCGGTCAGGAGCCCGATTTGCTTGTTGTCCAGGCCGAGGTCCGCCATGATCAAGACGGCCAGGCTCGGGATCAGCTGCCGGTCGACGAAGTTGAAGACATTCAGCAGCGTGAGGAAGACGAGCAAGAACCAGGCGTACCGCGGAGAGGGCGGCTTCGATTCCATGTCCGTCTCCAAGGGGTCGCCGCTCCTCCTGGATTCGAGGGGTCGCCGACGGTTCGGTAGAACATACATCCCCCCTTTTCGGCATGGAAGGGAGTCACATCGGCGCCCCGACGATTTCCCCCGGGGGACTGGGCCCTTGGCCGGCCCTCGGAAATCGGCGACATTCACGTGACGTCGACCGGCCTCCTCGTGGTTTGGCTCACAGGCCGGGGGCAGGACCAGGGCGGGATCCCGCCGATCGGAGAGACTCATGCTCAGTACGGGGACGTTGCGCTTCCTGACGACGATCTCCCTGGTGGCCCTCCCGGGCGGCGTCGGAGCCCGGGAGGCGGAGAGGCCGAACGTCGTCGTCATCCTCGCCGACGACCTGGGCTATTCGGACCTGGGCTGCTACGGGGGCGAGATCCGGACGCCCAACCTGGACGGGCTCGCGGCCGGCGGGCTGCGGTTCACGCAGTTCTACAACACGGCGCGTTGCTGGCCGTCGCGCGCGGCGATCCTCACGGGGTACTATGCCCAGCAGGTCCGGCGTGACAAGGTGCCCGGCGTGCCCAGCGGCAACAATGGGACGCGGCCGGCGTGGGCGAAGCTCCTGCCGGAAAGGCTCAAGCCGCTCGGCTACCGCTTGTACCACTCGGGCAAGTGGCACGTCGACGGGACGCCCCTGGCCGGCGGCTTCGACCACTCCTACAACTTGCTGGACCAAGGGAGATATTTCGGCCCGCGATCGCACTCCGAAGACGACAAGAAGCTCCCCCCCGTAGCCCCGAAGGCCGAGTATTACTCGACGACCGCCATTGCCGATCGCGGGATCAAATACCTCGACGAGCATGCGGAGAAATACGCCGACAAGCCCTTCTTCCTGTATCTCGCATTCACATCGCCACATTTCCCGTTGCATGCCAGGCCGGAGGACATCGCCCGATATCACGATCGTTATCGAGGGGGGTGGGGAGAGGTTCGCGCGGAGCGCTGGGGGAAAATCCAGGGCCTCCGTCTCGTCGGTGGCTGCCTCTCCGAGGTCGAGCGTGGGGTCGGGCCGCCCTACGACTTCCCGGACGCCTTGCGGACGCTCGGCCCCGGCGAGGTCAACCGGCCCGTCCCGTGGGGCGATCTGACCACCGAGCAACGCGCGTTCCAGGCGACGAAGATGGCGATCCACGCGGCGATGGTCGACCGCATGGACGTCGAGGTCGGGCGGGTGCTGGACAAGCTCCGCGCGATGAAGGCCCTCGACGAGACGCTGATCCTCTTCCTCTCCGACAACGGGGCGAGCGCCGAGATCATGGTGCGCGGCGACGGCCACGATCCCTCGGCGGCCCCGGGGTCGGCGGCCACCCATCTCTGCCTGGGCCCGGGCTGGTCGACGGTCGCCAACACGCCGTTTCGCCTCCACAAGACCTGGGTCCACGAGGGGGGCATCGCCACGCCCCTGATCGCTCACTGGCCGAATGGGATCGCCGCCCGGGGGGAACTGCGCCGGGACCCCGGCCATGCGATCGACCTCACGCCGACGATCCTGGACGTGGCCGGTGCGCCTCGCCCCGGGACCAGGGAAGATCATCCCGCACCCGCCCCCCCCGGCAAGAGCCTCGTGCCGGCCTTCGCCCGCGATGGCGCCGTGACGCACGACGACCTCTGGTGGGAGCACGAGGGCAACCGCGCCCTCCGCGTGGGGGACTGGAAAGTCGTCGCCGCGGGAGAGGACGGCCCGTGGGAGCTGTACGACCTCGGGGAGGATCGCACCGAGACCCGCAACCTCGCCGGGGCGCATCCCGAGAAGCTCCGCGAGCTGGTCCGTCGGTGGGAAGGCCGCCGCGACGAATTCTACGCGCTCGCCCGGCGCGAATCCGAGGCCGGGAAAGCGGCCGAGACGCCCAGGCCGGCCCGATAATCACGCGCCTCGTCCACACGAACCCGGGGACCTGATGAAGCACGCCCTCCTGCTCGCCGCCCTCTCGCCGTGCCTGGCGGCGGATGTCTCCACCGACGCCGACGAGTCCCCGCGACGGCCCAACATCGTGGTCATCCTCGCCGACGACCTCGGCTACGGCGACGTCGCGTGTAACAACCCGGATCGGGGAAAGATCGCCACGCCGCAGATCGACCGGCTCGCCCGCGACGGGATGCGGTTCACCGATGCGCACTCGAGCTCGGGGGTCTGCTCGCCGACGCGTTACACGCTGCTCACCGGGCGCTACCACTGGCGGACGCGCCTGCAATCGGGGATCGTCGGAGTATTCGACCCGCCGCTGATTGCCCCGGACCGGCTGACACTCGCGGGCCTGCTCAAAGGGCAGGGCTACCGGACCGCGTGCATCGGCAAGTGGCACCTGGGCTGGGATTGGCCCATCCCGTCGGGGAAAGAAGCCCTCTTCCGGGCCAAACCGACGACCCCCGGCGCACCGCCCGGGGATGAGCAGCGGGCGGCCTGGCGGGAGACGTTCGCACGCCCGATCGGCGGAGGACCCACGTCGCGCGGGTTCGACGCCTATTTCGGCACCGACGTGCCGAACTGGCCGCCGTACTGCTTCATCGAAAACGATCGCACGGCCGGCATCCCCTCGGAGTTCCTCGCCCCCGGGCTCATGGGGAAGAGCCAGGCGGGCCAGCAGGGGCCCGCCCTGCCGGGATGGATGCTGGAGCCGATCTTGCCCACGATTGCCGGCCGCGCGTGCGACTTCATCGAGCGAGCCGCGAAGGAGTCCGCGCCCTTCTTCCTCTACTTGCCGCTCACGGCCCCTCACACGCCGATCGCCGTGAACCGGCCCTGGAAGGGGAAGAGCGGGCTCAACGCCTACGGCGACTTCGTGATGGAGACCGACGCGGTCGTGGGGGGCGTGCTCGACGCGCTCGAGCGGAGCGGTGCGGCGGCAGACACCCTGGTCGTCTTCACGAGCGACAACGGATGCGCAGCCCAGGCCGGCATCGCCGAGCTGAAGAAGAAGGGCCACTTCCCGAGCGGACCCCTCCGAGGCGCCAAGGCCGACGTGTGGGAGGGGGGGCACCGCGTGCCGTTCCTCGTGCGCTGGCCCGGTGTCGTGAAAGGCGGCACCCGTTGCGACGGGCTGGTCCAGCAGGCCGACCTCATGGCCACCTTCGCGGAGGTCCTCGGTACGACGCTCCCGGACGACGCCGGCGAGGACAGTGTGAGCCTCTTGCCATTGCTCCGGGGGGGCGACCTTCTCGTGCGCGAAAGCGCCGTGAATCAGTCGTCGCAAGGGATGCTCGCCATCCGGAAGGGGCGGTGGAAACTGATTTTCGGCCCCGACGGCGGGGGCAAGGGCCCTGACCAGCCGCCGGCGCAGCTCTACAACCTGGCCGACGACCTCGCCGAGTCCAGGAACCTCCACGCCTCCAGGCCGGAGATAGTCGCCGAGCTCACCGCGCTCATGGAACGGACCGTCGACCGTGGCCGGAGCACTCCGGGCACCCCTCGGCGGAACGACGTGCCCGTGGACTGGAAGAGGTTCCTGAAGACCGGAGGACGGCCGGCGAAGACCGGGGCGCGGGACGAGGGCCGGGGGTCAGGCCAATATCTCGCGGATCACCCGGCCGTGTACGTCGGTGAGTCGGCGCCGGATGCCGTTGTGGTAGAAGCTCAGGCGCTCGTGGTCGAGGCCAAGTAGGTGGAGGATGGTGGCGTGGAAGTCGTAGAGGGTGACCGGATCTTCGACGGCCCGGTGGCCGAACTCGTCGGTGGCGCCGAAGCTGATCCCGGGCTTCACGCCCGCGCCGGCGAGCCAGCTGGTGAAGCCGAGCTGGTTGTGATCGCGTCCCCTGGCCGTCTTGTTCGCCTCGGTGAACGGGGTGCGGCCGAATTCCGAGGTCCAGATCACCAGCGTGTCGTCGAGGAGCCCTCGAGCCTTGAGGTCGCGGATGAGGGCGGCGACCGGCCGGTCCATGACGGCCGCTTCCTGGGTATGATTCTGCACCACGTCCTCGTGGGCGTCCCAGTTCATCCGGGGCTTCATGGCCGACCCGCCTTGATAGAGCTGCACGAAGCGCACGCCCCGCTCCAGCAGGCGCCGGGCGAGCAGGCAGTTGCGGGCGAAGGGGCCGCACTTGGGGTCGTCCAGGCCATAAAGCTCCCTCGTCGACCGGCTCTCGCCCGCGAGTTCGACGACATCGGGGACGCTGGTCTGCATCCGGGCGGCCAGTTCGTAGGCACCGATCCGGGCGGCGAGCAGGTCGTTGCCCGGCCGCGCCCTCTCGTGTTCGCCGTTCATCCGCCCCAGCAGGTCGAGGGCGTCGCGGTCGGCCTCGGGGTCGATGTCGTCCGGCCCGAACAGGTTGGGGATCGGGTCGCCCTGGGTCCGGAGGGCCACCCCCTGGTGGCGGGGCGGCAGGAAGGCTGATGACCAGTTGGTGACCCCCCCGGCCGGGATGCCTCGGGGATCGGGGAGCACGACGAAGACCGGGAGGTCGTCCGCGATCGACCCGAGCCCGTAGCTGATCCACGAGCCCATCGAGGGGAACCCGTTCCTGACGAACCCGGTGTTCATCTGGAGCTGCGCCGGGCCGTGGTTGGCCGAGATGGCGGTCATCGAGTGGATGAACGCGAGGTCGTCGACGCACCCGGCCAGGTGGGGCAACAGGTCGGAGACGTACCGGCCGCACTCCCCGTGGCGGCGGAACGCCCAGGGGCTCTTCATGAGCGTGCCGACCTTGCTATTGAAGGTGTCCAACCCCTCGGCGCCTGGCATCGGCTCGCCGTGGCGTCGGATCAGCTCGGGCTTGTAGTCGAAGGAGTCGACCTGGCTGATCCCCCCGGTGAGGAAGACCTGGAGCACCCGCTTGGCCTTGGGCGGGACGTGGAGGCCGGACGGTCCGTCGGCCCGCCCTCCCGCGGCCGTGGCAAGCTGGTCCTGCTGGAGCAGATAGGCGAGGGCCAGGGCCCCCAGCCCTCCGGCCGCCTCGCGGAGGAAATGCCGACGTGGCAACAAGGACAGGTCGGAGGTCGGCGGACGGCCGTCATTGCTCATGGCAGCTCCCGGATGATCCACGTCCGATGCGAGGGAATCGTCGATCCATCGTAGGGGCAGGTTTCCAGGTCCGCAACCACCAGACCCCGTCAGGCGGCGGAAGAAGCCCCCGCTCGTCCTTCCCGCTTGGCAGTCGTTACGGTATGCTGCGTGTGGGGATGCAGGAGGTGGCCTGATGGATTTCGAGTGGGACGATGCCAAGGCCGAGTCGAACGAACGGAAGCACGGCATCACCTTTTCCGAAGCCATGACCGTGTTTGCCGATCCCCTGTCAATCACGGGTTCCATTCCTCAGCATGCCGATGACGAGGACCGCTTCCGACGATGGGCACGTCGTTAGGCGGGCGCCTGATCGTGGTTTCGCACACGGATCGCGCCGACTCGATTCGCATCATCAGTGCCCGGGGGGCGACTCGGCGAGAGCGAAGGGACTACGAGGATGGCAACTTCCCCTGACGAACTGGAGCCGACCGACGACCTCGAACCGGAGTACGATTTCCGCTCGCTACGGGGCGTCGTCCGCGGCAAGTACGCGGCGCGTTACCAGGAGCGGTTGCGGGTGGTCCGGCTCGCGGCGGACGTGTCGGAGGCGTTCGCGGACGAGGCCGCGGTGAACGCCGCGCTGCGCGAGTACCTGAGCGGGCGGCAGGAACGCCGGGCAGCGAACCCCGCCTGACCCGACGCGGCAGCGGACCCGGCCCGCCGTAGCGGCTTTCTCTCTTGCGACGCGACTACTACCCCGAACTTTCGGAGGAGCACTCAGATGGACGACTTGCAAAGCGGGTTGCATCCCCAGGCGCCGGCCTCTCGGCGGCTCGTTGTCGTGGGGCTGGCGGTGTTGGGCCTGATGGCCGGTGCGCCTCGGGCGACGTGGGCCGAGCCCCTGATCGGGGTGACGACGAACAACCGCCTGGTGAGCTTCGACAGCGCCAGCCCCGGCGTCCTGGTCAACAACGTCGCCATCACCGGCATCCAGCCCGGCGAGACGATCCTCGGGATCGACCTCCGGCCGACCAACGGGTTGCTCTACGGGTTGGGGAGCACCAACCGCATCTACGTCCTCAGCGCGACGACGGGAGCGGCGACCTCGTCGGCCCTCCTGAGCGGCGCGACCCTCAGTGGGAGCTCGTTCGGCGTCGATTTCAACCCGGTGGCCGATTCGGCGGGGTTGCCCTCGCTCCGCGTGGTCAGTGAGGCCGACCAGAACCTGCGGATTAACGTCGACACCGGCGCGGTGATCGTGGACAGCATGCTGAGGGCCGGCATGCCCCCGGGCTCGGTGAACCCGACGATCGGTGCCTCGGCCTACTCCAACAACGTCCCCGGCGCGACCTCGACCACGCTCTACAACATCGACTTCAACTTCGACCGGCTCGTAATCCAGGCCCCCCCGAACGACGGGATCTTGGTCAGGGTCGGGGAATTGGTACCGCTGGGGCCACCGATGGCGGGGGCCGACGTCACGACCGATCTCGTCGGCTTCGATATCTCGGGACTCTCCGGCGTGGCCTTCTCTTCGCTCACGGCACCGGGCGCCTCCAGCTCGCAATTGTATACGATCAACCTGGCCACCGGCGGCGCCACGATGGTGGGCACCATCGGCGGTGGCCAGTCGCTCCGCGGGCTCACCGCCGCGAACGTCGTCCCCGAGCCCGCCGGCCTCACGCTGCTCGGCATCGGCCTCGCCGGCCTGATCGGCTACGCCCGTCGGCATCGCGAACGGGCGGTGTGACGCAGGGGGGACGAGAGGGGCCACGGGGTGACTTCGGGCGACCGACGGGTGGCCGGGGCTCAGCCTTCTTACCCCGGTCTGCTTCGCCGTGGCCTGGCCTAACCCGTCGCCACAGCGGATCCGGCGCCGCGGCGGCTCCTGGTCAATCGAAGCTTATTCTCGGCGGGCCGGTCCGCCGAGCTTGGTCGAGTGATTCAGGATTCGCGATCTAATCGATGAGTAGGAACTCATTGGCATTCAAGAACACATGGCAGAAGCTGGCCAGGCCGTGCCGCGTCACGAACTCGTAGGCGGCGTGGAAGCCAAGAGGTTGCCCCGGAGGCTGGGATGCCATGAGTTGGTCAAAGACACTCGCCCGAGTCCTCCGCGGCACCGCCGATGCGAACATCCGATTTGAAGAGTTGTGTCAGTTATTGAATCGCCTTGGTTTCGCGGAGCGGGTCCGTGGCGACCATCACATCTTCACCCGCGACGGCGTCGAGGAGATACTGAATCTGCAGCCGCGCGGCTCCCTGTCCAAGGCGTATCAGGTCAAGCAGGTCCGCGACGTGATCATCCGGTACAGGCTGGCGGGGGAAGACGATGCTGAATAGCCCACGCTTCGAAATTATCATTTACTGGAGCGAGCCGGATCAGGCGTTCATCGCGGAGGTCCCCGAACTGGCGGGGTGTGCCGCCGATGGCCCCTCGTACCGTGAGGCTCTAGCCGCGGTGGAGGTCGTCATCACGGAGTGGATCGAGACGGCCAGGGAATTGGGGCGACCGATCCCCGTTCCGCGCGGTCGCTTACTCTACGCCTGACCCGTCGCCCTAATCGATGAGTAGGAACTCGTTGGCATTCAGGAGCACATGGCAGAAGCTGGCCAGGCCGTGCCTCGTCACGAACTCGAGCGTCCGATCCCGCTCGGCGGACGTGGCGGGACGGCCGAAGGCCAGGCGGTAGGCCCGATCGACTCGAAGGCTCGGCTCGGGCATCTCGCGCTCCAGGCGACCGGCGAAGGCGCGGGCCTGGCGGTGGATGAAGCGGTCGTTCCAGAGTGCCAGGGCTTGAAGTGGGGTCGTGGTGACGCTGCGGGTGGGGGTGGTCGTGGACGCGTCGGGGCAGTCCAGGGTCGTCAGCAAGGGGTCTTCCGTCCCCCGGACCACGGTCCGGTAGATGCTCCGGCGACGGAACTCCGGGCCGTCCCGGTCGACCGCCCGGTAGAGGGTCCCGGCGTTCGTCTTCGCCTCGAAGAGCGCGAATCCCGAGCCCCCCATCGTCGGGTTGAGACTCCCGCCGATGGCCAGCGCGGAGTCGCGGACTTCCTCGGCTTCCAGCCGACGCGGCGACATCCGCCAGAGCAGGCGGTTGTCGGCATCGATTGAGGCCGCCTCCGGGTCGAAGCGGCTCGACCGCCGGTACGCGGCCGAGAGCAGGATGAGCCGGTGGAGGCGCTTCCGCCTCCACCCGCCGTCCATCAGCTCGGAGGCCAGCCAGTCGAGCAGCTCCGGGTGCGAGGGGCGCGTGCCGTTGAAGCCGAAGTCGCTGGGCGTCGCGACGATCCCCCGGCCGAAGTGCCCTTGCCAGATCCGGTTGGCGATCACACGCGCCGTTAGTGGGTTGCGGCGATCGGTGATCCAGCCGGCCAGGGCACGCCTCCGGTCCCCTTCGGGGGCCGTCTCGGAGAGGGCAAACGTCCCCGAGACGGTCCGGACCGCGCTCGGGGCTCCCGGAGGGACCGGCCGGCCGGGTGACTGAACATTCCCCCGGTTTAAGAGATGGACGGGGCCCGGAGTCTCGCTCTTGGGGATGTACGCCCTCAGCTTGTCGGCGTCGGGGCCGCCGTGCCGGACCCCCGCCAGCATCGCTTGCAGCCGGTAGTAATCTTCCTGGGGGATCGGGTCGAACTTGTGGTTGTGGCAGCGGGCGCATTGGATGGTCAGGCCCAGGAACGCCTGCGCCGTCACGCCGATCATGTCCTCCAGCTCGTCCTGGCGGACATTGGCCCGCATCAAAGGGCTGGCGACCTTGCTCCCGACCTCGTCGAAGGGTCCGGCCACCAGGAAACCCGTGGCGGCGACCGCGTCGGGGTCCTCGGGCGTGAGCACGTCGCCGGCCAGTTGCTCGGCGACGAAGCGGTCGTAAGGTTTGTCGTCATTCAGGCTCTTGATGACGAAGTCGCGATAGCGCCAGGCGTTGGGGCGCGGCGAGTCGTGCTCGTAGCCGTGACTCTCGGCGAACCGGACCACGTCCAGCCAGCGCCTTGCCTGACGCTCGCCGAAGCGGGGCGAGGTGAGCAGGCGGTCTACCAGCCGTTCGACCGCCCCGGGCGTGTCGTCGGCGAGGAAGGCGTCGACTTCCTCGGGCGAGGGGGGGAGGCCGTGCAGGTCGAACGTCATCCTCCGGATGAGCGTCCGAGGGTCCGCCTCGGGTGCCGGATCCACCCCTTCGGTCTCGAGCCCGGCCTGCACAAATGCGTCGATCGGGTTCGCGACCCGGCCGGCATGGACGACCTCGGGGACGGCCGGCCTCTGGATCGGTCGGAGCGACCACCAGTCCAGCCCCGCGCGGCGGTCGGTGGTGATGCTGCCAGGTGTCAGCGCCCCCCCCGACCAAGGGGCCCCCTCCTTGATCCAGCCCTTCAGGATCGCCAGGTCCCCGGCTCCGAGCCGGTCGGCCTTCTTCGGAGGCATCAGGCCTTCGGCGACCATTTCCACCAGCGTGCTGGCATCGGGGTCGCCCGGCTCGACGACGGGGCCGGACTCCGAGCCCTTGAACAACCCCTCGCGAGTCGACAGGTCCAGGCCCCCGGCGGGTTTCTCGCCCGAGTGGCAGTCGAGGCAGCGCCCGACGAGCAGAGGGCGTACTTCGCCTTCGAACGTCACACCGGTCCGATCCTCCGCCCGGCCCGACCCCGCCAGCAAGAGGAGGATGAAAACCCCTCGGGTCAGGGGAGCCCCCCGGGCGGGGAGAATCCGACCGTCGCGGCCATTCCGGTGCTCGTTCATGGCACCCATCTTATACCGCGTCGGCGCCATTTGCGAGCAGAGATTTGCGGGAGCGGCAGGGCGGTTTGCTTCTCGAAGCCGGGCACCCTCTCCCGCCGGAAGAGGGGAAGCTCGGAGAACGAGATGGTTAATGGTCGTCGGACGGCTTTTCCGCGGGGGCTTGCCCCGCCAGCTTCTTCGACCGCGACTTCCGCTTGACCGGGGCCTTGGGCGGAGGGGAGGGGGGGGGGGGAGGCGCAGTCAGGGATTCGTCCATGCTGTCGGCCGATTGCTCGAGTTGGCTGATCAACAAGCAGAGGAAGTGCAGGCGAGTCCCCTGTCCTTCCAGGAACTCATTGAACAGAAATCCCCCCTCGGCCAGATCCTCCTCGTGTTCGAGGATGTCATCGGCCAGGCCCTCGACCAGCACGTCGCGCCCCTGCAGGAGGATTTCGATGGCGGTTCGATATTTATTGAAGAGGGGATCAGGCATCAAGGGTGTGCCCTCCAGGTTCGCGACTAGGGTTCGCCCGATCCTGATGGACACCGGGCCGACCCGTGGAGTTCAACCGCCAACGTCGAGCGAGCCAGGTGGCGAACCTGGCGTCGAGCCACCGATGATCGCCTTGCCATGATGTTCGACTGAAATAGCCGAGGTGACCGCCGAAGGGAATCAATTCCAGTGCCAAAGCCGCAGGAAATCGGACGCGACGAAACACTTCGACCGGGATGAATGGATCGTCCTCGGCATGGACGACCAGGCCGGGGACTTCGATCCGAGGGACGAGCGGGCCGGCGCTGCTCTGGGCGTAATAATCCTCGGCGTCGGCGAAACCATGGAGTGGGGCGGTGTAAACGTCGTCGAAATCGTACAACGAAACGGCCCGTGCCAGGTCGGCGGCACCCAGGTCGGGGAACGTGGCGTGGAGACGGACCACGTTGGAGCGGAGCAGTTTGAGGAAATTCCGGTCGTAGAAGCGGTTCTCCTCCTGCTGGATGTGGCGGCAACAACCGGCGAGGTCCAGGGGCGGATTGGCCGCAAGCACGCAGTCGAGCCCCTCGACAGGCAGGCTCGCCGACTCCGCCGCCAGCTTCAGGACCAGATTCCCGCCGAGCGAGAAACCGACCAGCGCGATCGGCGAGTCCGCGGCCCGTCCCGCGAGCCATTGCGCCACCGTCCGGAGGTCCTCGGTCCGACCGGCGTGATAAATGCCGCGCGCCAGCCCGAAGCCGGCCCCGGCCCCCCGCAGGTTCATGCGGACGACGCGCACCCCCAGTCGGCGCAGGCGGGCCGCGACCCGGACCACATACGGAGACCGCGCACAACCGGCGAGCCCGTGCACGAGGATCGCCGCCGGGTCGCCCCGCGACCAGCCCGGCGGGACCGATTCCAGCACGACAAGCCGGTCACGTTCGTCGGCGGCGATCTCGTGATAGGTCGAATGGAGCCGAACGCGCGGCCCGGGCAGATAGCGGCCGACGATCGTTTGTGCATGTCCATTGCGCAGCCATGACGGAGGGATGAACTCCGGCACCTGCTCCACGACTGGATACCGAGCATAGGTTTCGACCGCAGTCGTCATGGGCATCCGGTGGAAAGGGGATCGTCCTGTGCGACTCGAGCCGATCACGTTAGCAAATCCGGGGCCCGGACGACAAGTTCATGCGTGTCGTCATTGGCGCTATCACTCCCCCACTCCAGGTTCGGCTCGGGAGCACTCAGGGCCGACCGGGCACCGGGGTCACCTTTCGGATGCGGTGGTTGCCGGTGTCGCCGATGAGGAGAGTTCCGTCAGACCCGACGGCAACTCCGTGGGGGCGATCGAGACGCGCGGCGGTGGCGGGGCCTCCGTCGCCTCCCCCGCCTCGTCGTCCATCCCCGGCGATCGTGGTGATCTCGCCGGTCAGGGCGTCGATCCGACGAATCGCGTGGTTCTCGGTGTCGACGATCAGGATGTTCCCCTCGCGGTCGAGGGCCATTTCCTTGGGGCCGGAGAAGGTCGCGGCGGCCGCGGGCCCGCCGTCGCCGGTGAATCCGGGCGAGCCGGTGCCCGCCCGAGTGGTGATGAGGCCCGTCTTGGGGTCGACCGCGCGAAGGGAGTGCCCCTGGCGTTCGAGGATGAAGACCGTGCCGTCGCGGCCGACCTCCACGGCACGAGCCCCCCGGATCGAGGCGGCCGAGGCCGGGCCGCCGTCGCCCTCGTGACGGTCCTTGCCCGTGCCGGCGACGGTGGAGATCTCCCCACTCGACAGGTCCACGACCCGGATCCGATTGTCCCCCACGTCGGCGATGAACAGCCGCCGGCCTCCCGGGTCGAGCGCCACGCCGTTGGGCTCGACCATTCCCGCCCGGGTCGCGGGGCCGCCGTCGCCCGAGTACGTCTTCGACCCGTCGCCGGCGAGCGTGGTGATCGTCCCCGAGCGGGCGTCCACCCTCCGCACGCGGCGGTTGAACCGGTCTGCGAAGAAGACATCCCCCGCGGCGTCGATCACGACGCCATAGGGCTCGTTCAACCGGGCGTGCGTGGCGGGGCCGCCGTCGCCGGTGAATCCGGCGGTCCCGTCGCCCGCGACCGTCGCGATCGTCCCCGAGCGGGCGTCCACCCTCCGGATCGCGTGGTTGAACGTGTCGGAAAAGAAGAGGTTGCCCTCCGCGTCGAAGGCCACGTCGAAGGGCATATTTAACCGGGCCTTCACCGCCGGCCCGCCGTCGCCGGTCCGTCCCGGCTCCCCGGTCCCGGCGACCGTCTCGATGTTCGGGCCGTCGGCGACGACCAGGACGATTCCTAGAAGCAAGTGGAGTGGGGGCATGATGGGCTCTGTGACGGGTGCCGTGGGGAGTCTTCTCGCGCGACCGACGTCTCGGGAAGGTCACCCAGACTAATGCCGCCGGCGCCGATATTCGATGCTTTCCCGCCCCTTTCCCGAAACGCGTCGCGTCCGCGACCATCCCCCGATGGCCCGGAGTGACATGATCTTCGAAAGAACGTGGGGCGGATCGCTTGGGCTTCCTCGCGCGTCCGGCTATGATATTGCAGGCCGGTGAGAGATGGTGCAAGAAAGGGCCTTCGGGGCGATCAATCAGGGAGCTTGCCCGGGCATGGCGGATATCGTCCTTATCAACCCGATGTTCGAGGTCTCGTACTGGGGCCTGGAACACGCCCTGCCGTTCCTCGGCAAGCGGGCCAACATGCCGGTCGCCTGCCTGCCGCTGCTGGCCGCCCTGACGCCGGGAGAGCATACGGTCACGCTGATCGACGAGAACGTCGAGGCCATCGACTACGAGCGCTGCGCCCGGGCCGACATCGTCGGGGTCACGGGGATGAGCGTCCAGCGATTCCGCATGAAGGAAATCCTGGCCGAGTTGAGGAGGCGGGGTGCGTTCACCGTGCTCGGCGGGCCGTACGTCACGGTCCATGAGGGGTACTTCGAAGGGCTGGCCGACGTCCACTTCATCGGCGAGGCCGAAGAGACCTGGCCGCAGTTCCTCCTCGAATGGGAGCAGGGCCTCCACCAGGTGCGCTACGAGCAGGCCGAGAAGTCGGACATGGCGAAGGTGCCGACGCCCCGCTTCGACCTGCTCAAGATGCGGCATTACCTCTTCGGCAGCCTCCAGTTCTCGCGCGGATGCCCCTTCCAGTGCGAGTTCTGCGACATCATCATCACCTTCGGACGCCGCCCGCGGATCAAGACGAGCCCCCAGATCATCGCCGAACTCGAGGCGATGCGGGCGCAGAAGATGCGCATCGTCTTCATCGTCGACGACAACCTGATCGGCAACAAGAAGGCGATCAAGGAGGTCCTGCGCGACGTGATCGCCTGGCAGGTCGAGAACGGCTACCCGCTGACCTTCTTCACCGAGGCGTCGATCGACCTGGCCGACGACGAGGAGTTGATGCAGTTGATGGTCGAGGCCAACATCCTGGCCGTCTTCGTCGGCATCGAGAGCCCCAACGAGGCGTCGCTGCGCGAGACCAAGAAGTTCCAGAACGTCCGCGCCGGCGGGACCATCCTGGAGAAGGTGCACCGCATCCAGGAGGCGGGCATGGAGGTCTGGTGCGGGATGATCCTGGGCTTCGACAACGACGACAGCTCGATCTTCGAAGCCCAGCGCAAGTTCCTGACCGAGGCCCGGATCGGCAACGCGATGATCGGGATGCTCGCGGCGATCCCCAAGACCCCGCTGCACGCCCGGCTGGCGGAGGAGGGGCGCCTCGACGACTCCGACCCGCCCGAGTTCGGCACCAACGTCATCCCGCTGCGGATCAGCCGCGAGGAGCTGCGCGACGGGTACATCGGCGTCATGAACGACCTGTACACCGCCGAGGCGTACTTCGGCCGCCTCGACGCCCTGATCGTCGACGCGAAGATCGACATGGGCCGGGGACGCGCCCGCTACTGGCGCCGACATCCGTGGGAGCTGGTCAAGACCCAATCGATCTTCCTCGCCCAGGCGATCGGGCTGTATGCGCGATTGATGCACGGACTGCCCGACCCGGCCTTGCGCCGGGAGTACCACAGGCGCATCTGGCGGGTCCTGAGAGTGCGCCGCGATCCGGGCGTCCTCCTTTACTACGTCCTCAAGTGCGCCATGCACTACCACGCCCACTCGATGGCCAAGGAGATGGCGTCCGGCGAAGGCCAGATCGTCAATTCGTTCTGAGAGCGTGTACGAGAAGCGTCAAACCGAGGGAAAGGGGACTGGCTCCGGAGCCGGCACGGCGCAGCTGCCTGTCCCCCTTCCCGGCGTAAACGGGGACAGGCACGCGCTTCGCTTCGAGCCAGTCCCCGTTTCCGCCTCGGCCTCCCCTTCTCGTACACCCTCTGAGGACGCGGCGTAGATATCCCGAGGTCAGGACGGGTCGGAGGCCCGTCTCCACGAGGGTCCGCTGCGATGAGACGGACGTCTCGACGCCACGAGGATTGCGGCCGTCCTCCGCTCCTGAGTTCCGTCGTAGACATGCCGTCGGGACGTATAACGAGGGCTTGCCGGCACCGGCGGGCGGGGCGGGGTCCCGTACGCGGCCGTCGGCGTCGCGATGGGGATGACCGAGGGGGCCGACCCGGCCGACGTCGATGCCGACGGAAGTCACCCCGATGCGCCTCGATCTCAGGCCCAGCGGCCGCCGACCGCGACCATCGCCCCCGCCACCCTCCCCACGGCCCCTCCGCGGTCCGGCGCGGCCTCAATTCCCGGCAGGGCGGTTTCCTTCTCGGAGCCGGACCCCTCACCCGCCCTCCGGGCACCCTCTCCCGGGGGGAGAGGGAGTTTCGGAGGATCAGGCCGGCTCGTGCAGGAGGAACTCGGGGTGCTGCTGCAAGAACTGCTCGATCCGGGGGCCGCGCTCGAGCGCCTCGGGGAGGAAGGCGAGGGCCTGGTCGATCCGCTCGTCGGGCTCGGCGCAGCTGAAGCGGAGGAAGCCACGCCCGGCGACGCCGAAGGACTCGCCGCCGAGGCAGGCCACGCCGAAGTCGTCGTCGGCCCCTTCGAGCAGGTAGAGCGCCAGCCCGTGCGACGTGATCCCCCGGCGGTTGCAGATCTCGCGGACGTCGGGGAAGACGTAGAAGGTCCCCGCGGGCTCGACGACCCGGAAGCCCTCGATGCGCGCCAGGCCGGCGGTCAGGCGCTCGACCTTGCGGCGGAAGCGGTCCATGTACTCGTCGCGGGCCGATGCGTCGTGCTCGAGTGCCGCCCGGGCGGCCCATTGCGCCAGCGGCGGGCTGCACGAGGCCGTGGTGTTGATCAGCTTGCCGATCGCGTCGACCACCTCGGGGTTCGCCACCGCGAAGCCGATCCGCCAGCCACTCATGCTGTACGACTTGCTGAAGGTGTACGCCGCCACCGCGTGGTCGAGCATCCCCGGCTGCGCCAGGATCGACTCGTGCCGACTTCCCCAGACCATGTGGCAATACGGTTCGTCGGAGAAGACCATCAGCTCGGTCCCGCGGACCACGTCGGCGATCGCGGCCAGGTCGTCGCGGGAGGCCACGCCCCCGGTCGGGTTGTGGGGCGAGTTCAGGAAGACCGCACGCGGTCTGGCGTCGGTCTCAAGGAAGCGCCTCACGTCGTCGGCACGGGGGCGGAACCCGTGCTCGGCGGCGAGCGGGACCAGGACCGCGCGTGCACCGCGGCGCTGGAGGTTCGGGACGTAAGTGGGGAAATGCGGGCTGAAGATCAAGACCCCGTCGCCGGGGTCGATCAGGGCCTCGGCGAAATACTGCTCGAATGGCTTCGCCCCCGAGGCCACCACGACGTTCTCGGCCGTGGCCGGCACGCCGAACTCGGCGCGGACCGACCGAGCGGCGGCCTCGCGGAACTCCGGAAGGCCCAGGCTCGGGCAGTAGCCGGTCTGGTCCTCCTCGATCGCCCGGATGCCGGCGGCCTTGGCGTGCGGCGTGCTCGGGAACGGGCTGTCGCCGATCTCCAGCTCCACCACGTC